>Ga0209807_1000204_pt1 | contig 26723 bp, 23 predicted proteins | sample GraSoiAngelo_154_FD_186168 | JGI IMG/M metagenome (GOLD analysis project Ga0209807, IMG submission 186168) | Grasslands soil microbial communities from the Angelo Coastal Reserve, California, USA - 14_1009_13_20cm (SPAdes) (version 2) | ecosystem: Environmental > Terrestrial > Soil > Grasslands ... | reverse complement strand
TCCTCGGCGCGCTTGTCCTCATCCTCGGCGCGCTTGTCCTCATCCTCGGCGCGCCGCGCCTCTTCCTCGGATTCGCTACGGGCCCGCTCCTCCTCTTGCCTGCGCAGCTCTTCCTCGCGCTCCCTGTACTCCGCTTCGCGTCGCGCGTTCTCCTCCTGCTCCCGCAGCGAACGCTCGAGGGCTTCGCGGTCCTCCGTTTCCCGGCGCTCCCGCGCCTCTTCTTCCGCGCGGCGCCGCAGCTCTTCTTCGCGCCTCGGTCGCTCCTCTTCCTCGCGGCGCGCCCGCTCCTCGATTTCCCTTCGGGCACGCTCCTCCGTCTCGCGCCTCACGCGCTCCTCGGCGTCCCTCTTTACCTTCTCTTCCGCTTCGCGACGCGTGCGCGCCTCGCCCTCGTGCCGGGCCCTCTCCTCGGTTTCGCGGCGGGTCCTTTCCTCGATCTCCCTGCGGACGCGCTCCTCGGCCTCGCGTTTGGCCGCCTGCTCCGCCTCGATGACCGCTCGCGTAACCGCTTCGCGGCGCGCCTTCTCTTCGGCTTCCCGGCGCTGCCGCTCTTCGGCCTCGCGCCGCGCCTGGTCGAGCGCGTCCGTTTGCGCCTTCGCCTGGGCGTCGTCGGCCCTGGGGTCGGCCTGCGCCGAAAGCCCGGCCCGCGCCGAGAGCCTTGCTTTGTGCTCAGCCTCCGCTCTTGCCCGCGCCGCCGCCTCCGCCCTCGCCTTCGCCGCGGCTTCTTCGCGCGCGCGCATGGCCTGGGCCTGGCGGGCGATTTCCTGCGCCTGCGACTGAAGTCTTGCGTCCTCATTCGTCTTTGCGGAAGGCTTTGCGGGAGTAAACGCGGTGAAGTCGAGGTCCTCGCCGCCGTCCGCGGGGGAAGGTGCAGTCGGCGTGCGCGGGATCGGGGGCCGCGACGCGTCCTCCTGCTTACCGACGAACTCGCGCAGGTAGCCTTCTCTTTCCATGCTCCTCAAAGCTTCGAGGAGCTCGGGCTCGGTCATCTTCGCGAACTTCTGCATCAGCTCGGAGACGCTGACCTTGCCGTCGATTTCCTTGAGGATGTTGCGGAGATCCCGCGACAGAGCGCTGGTCTTGCCGGTCACCTCCATCAGGCCCTTGCCGGTCTTGGTGAGAATCGATCGACGATTCATACTCGGGTGGGGTTCATCGCCCTATTATAGGCACGTCGGCGCCCCACAGGGCGAGGGCTCCCAGAGGGAGGCCTGAACGCGGCTCCGCCTGTTACGTGCCCGGCCGTCCATACCCGCCGCCCCCGGGCGTCTCGATCACGAAGCTGTCACCGGTTTTCATGTCGATCTGATCACATCCTTCCAGCTCCACGATCTCGCCGCCCGCGCGATGCACCCAGTTGCGCCCGGTCTTGCCGGATACGCCGCCCGCCATGCCGTAGGGCGCGATGCGCCGGTGCCCGGAGAGAATCGCGGCGGTCATCGGCTCGAGAAAGCGCACGCGGCGAATCGCGCCGTCTCCTCCGCGCCAGCGCCCCGCGCCGCCGCTGCCGCGTCGGATCTCGAAGCTTTCCAGGAGTACCGGAAAGCGCCACTCGAGCACCTCCGGGTCGGTCAGGCGCGAATTGGTCATGTGAGTCTGGACCACGTCTGCGCCTTCGAATCCTTCGCCGGCTCCGGATCCCCCGGCGACGGTTTCGTAATACTGGACCCTGTCGTCGCCGAAAGTGAAGTTGTTCATCGTGCCGCAGGAGGCGGCCATCACGCCGAGCGCGCCATAGAGGGCGTCGGTAACGCATTGCGAGGTCTCGACGTTGCCGGCGACCACTGCCGCAGGATAGCGCGGCCGCAGCATCGACCCCTCCGGGATGATCACCTCGAGAGGCTTCAGGCAGCCCGCGTTCATCGGGATCTCGTCGTCGACGAGCGTGCGGAAAACGTAAAGCACCGCCGCCATGCATACCGCCGCGGGCGCATTGAAATTGTCGGGCAGCTGGGGCGAGGTGCCGGTGAAGTCTATAGTCGCGCCGCGCGCGTCGCGCCGAATGGTGATTTTCACCCGGATCACGCCGCCGTTGTCCATCGCATAGCTGAAATCGCCTTCCTTCAACGCGCCGATCACCCGCCGCACCGCTTCCTCCGCGTTGTCCTGCACGTGCCCCATGTAGGCGTAGACGATATCGAGCCCGAAGTGCGCCACCATGCGCCGCAGCTCCTGCGAGCCTTTTTCGTTGGCGGCGATCATGGCGCGCAGGTCGGCCATGTTCTGCTGCACGTTGCGCGCGGGATAGCGCCCCGAGGACAGCAGCGCGACGGTTTCGGCCTCGCGCAAGGCGCCCTCCTCCACCAAGAGGAAGTTGTCGATCAGCACGCCCTCCTCTTCCACCACCTTGCTGCGCGGAGGCATCGATCCGGGAGTGATGCCGCCGATGTCAGCGTGATGGCCGCGCGAGCCGACGTAGAACAGCATCTCTTTCCCGGAACCGTCGAAAACGGGAGTGATGACCGTCACGTCAGGCAGGTGCGTGCCGCCGTTGTAGGGCGCGTTCAGCACGTAGACATTGCCGGCTTTCATCCGGCCGCGATTCGCGACTATGACGGCGCGCACGCTCTCGCCCATCGAGCCCAGGTGCACCGGCATATGCGGCGCATTCGCGATGAGCTGTCCCTCCCGGTCGAACACCGCGCAGGAAAAATCCAGGCGCTCCTTGATGTTGACCGAGTAAGCCGTGTTCGCGAGCCGCAGGCCCATCTGCTCGGCGATCGACATGTAGAGATTGTTGAAGACCTCGAGCATGACGGGGTCGACACGGGTGCCGATCGCGCGGCCCTGCGGCCGCGCTTCCGCGCGCTCGAGCACCAGGCGATCGGATCGCATCACTTCGGCACGCCAGCCCGGTTCGACCACGGTGGTGGCGTTTTTCTCGGCGATGACCGCAGGGCCCGGGATCCTGTCTCCCTCCGCCAGCCGCTCGCGCACGAAGACCGGGGCGCGATGCACGCGACCGCCGGTGTGCAGGCTCACCCAATCCGCCGCAGCGGCCGGGCCGGCGCCGCGCGTATTGTCCTCCGCGGGCTCGGGCGGCACCACCGCCGCGCCGAAAGCTTCCACCGAGACGGACTCGGCGATCAGCGCGCGGCCCGGCATCAGGAAGCTGTAGCGCCTGCGGTAGGCCGCTTCGAACGACTGAGTCATTTCGGCGACGCCGCCGAAGTTCACGATCAGCGCCGAATCGGTGCCGTCGTAACGCAGATGCACGCGACGCACGACGCTCAAGCGTTCCTGCGGCACGCCCTGGGCGATCAGCTCCTCACGCGCCGACCGGGACAGGTTCGCAAGCGCCTCTTCGAGGACGGCGAGTTGGTCCGCCTCGAGCTTCACCTCGAGCGCCTCCTCGCGCATCGCCGTCGTGTCGGCGAGCCCCATGCCATAGGCGGAAAGGACGCCCGCGAGCTGATGGATGAACACGCGCGTCATGCCGAGCGCGTCGGCAACCAGGCAGGCGTGCTGTCCGGCCGCGCCGCCGAAGCAGCACAGCGTGTACTCGGTCACGTCGTGGCCGCGCTGCACCGAGATCTTCTTGATCGCTTCGGCCATGTTGCCGACCGCGATCTCCACGAAGCCCTCCGCGACCTGCTCGGGAGTGCGGGTGTCGCCCGTGGCGCGGCGGATCTCGTCGGCAAGAGCCGCGAATTTGTCGCGCACGACCTCGGCGTCGAGCGGCTCATCGCCTCCGGGCCCGAACACCGCGGGAAAGAATTTCGGCTGGATTTTCCCGAGCATGAGGTTGCAGTCGGTGACCGTGAGCGGGCCGCCGCCGCGGTAGCTCGCCGGGCCCGGATTGGCGCCCGCCGAGTCCGGGCCGACGCGGTAGCGCGAGCCGTCGAAATGCAGGACCGAGCCGCCGCCTGCGGCGACGGTGTGAATGCTCATCATGGGCGCGCGCATGCGCACGCCCGCCACCTGGGTCTCGAACGCGCGCTCGAGATCGCTCAAGCGGCTGCCGGCGAAGTGCGACACGTCGGTCGAGGTGCCGCCCATGTCGAAGCCGATGATCTTGTCGAAGCCAGCGGCGAGCGAGGCGCGCGCGGCGCCGACCACTCCGCCGGCGGGACCCGACAGGATGCTGTCCTTGCCGGCGAAGCGGCGCGCGTCGGTCAAGCCCCCGTTCGACTGCATGAACATGAGGCGCACGCCGCCGAGCTCCTTTGCAACCCCGTCCACGTACCTTCGCAGGATGGGAGACAGGTAGGCGTCCACCACCGTGGTGTCCCCGCGCGACACGAGCTTCATCAGCGGGCTCACCTCGTGCGACACGGAAACCTGCGAGTAGCCGATGGCGCGCGCCAGCTTCGCGATTTCCTGCTCGTGCTGCCGGTAGCGGTAGCCGTGCATGAGCACGATCGCGACGGAGCGATAGCCCTCGCGATAGGCCGCTTCGAGGTCGCGGCGGACCTGCCCGGCCTCGAGCGGAACCAGCACTTGCCCTCGAGCGCCGATGCGCTCCTCCACCTCGACAACTTTCGCATAGAGGAGCTCGGGCAAGATGATGTGCCGGTCGAAGATGCGGGGCCGGTTCTGGTAGGCGATGCGCAGCGCGTCGCGAAAACCGCGCGTGATGAAGAGCACGGTGCGCTCGCCCTTGCGCTCAAGGAGCGCATTGGTCGCCACGGTGGTGCCCATCTTCACGACCTCGATTTTTTCGCCGGGGATGGCTGCGCCGGAGGGGACTGCGAGCAGCTCGCGTATCCCGGCGATCGCGGCATCGCGGTAGCGGCCGGGATTCTCGGAGAGCAGCTTGTGGGCGAGGATGCGCCCGTCCGGGCGCAGGGCGACGATATCGGTGAAAGTGCCGCCGCGGTCGATCCAGAACTGCCATTTTTCCACGTCGAAAGTATCGCACAAGCGGGCTGCGCGTTCGGACCTCGATCCCCGGCGCATCGTCTACAATCGCCCGAAATCCCGGACGATGCTTACAGAACGCGTTGACGCAGTGGTCGTGGGTGCCGGCGTGGCGGGTCTCGCCGTCGCCAGAGCGTTCGCGCTCGCCGGACGCGAAGTCATCGTGCTGGAAAGAGAAAGCACGATCGGCACGGGCACGAGTTCGCGCAACAGCGAGGTCATACACGCGGGAATTTACTATCCCCCGGGCTCGCTCAAGGCGAAACTGTGCGTGGCGGGCCGGCTCGCCCTCTACCCTTTTCTCGCCGAGCGCGGAATTCCGCACCGGCGCTGCGGCAAGTTGATCGTCGCCACCGATCCGGGGCAACTCGCGGGGCTGGAGAAGCTCCACGCGCAGGCCCGGTCCAACGGGGTAGACGATCTGCGCATGCTCGCGGCGCGCGAAGCCCGCGCGCTGGAGCCGCAGCTCGTCTGCGTGGCGGCGCTGGAGTCTCCGTCGACGGGCATCGTGGACAGCCACGCGTTCATGCTCGGATTGCGCGGCGAGGCCGAGGCCCGCGGTGCCGCGATCGCGTTTCGCAGTCCGCTGCTCGCCGGGCACGTCCGCAACGGAGCCATCGAGCTGGAGGTGGGCGGCCAAGAACCCGTGCGCCTGCTCGCGCGCGCCGTCGTAAACAGCGCCGGCCTGTTCGCCCAGGACGTCGCGCGGAGCATCGAGGGATTTCCCGCGGAGCGGATCCCGCCCACTTACTACTGCAAGGGCAACTATTTCAGCCTTTCGGGACGCTCGCCGTTTTCCCGGCTGGTCTACCCCGCGCCCGAGGCCGCGGGTCTCGGCGTGCACCTGACCCTCGATCTGGCCGGCCAGGCGCGTTTCGGTCCCGATGTCGAATGGATCGAGCGGATCGACTATGACGTCGACCCGAGGCGCGCGGAGGTTTTTTACAAGGCGATACGCGGCTACTGGCCGGGCCTCCCGGACGGCGCCTTGCAGCCCGCGTATTCCGGAATCAGGCCCAAGCTCCAGGCGCGCGGCGAGGCCTCGCGCGATTTCCTCCTCCAGGGCCCGTCCGACCACGGCGTCGCGGGCCTGGTCAATCTCTTCGGCATCGAGTCCCCGGGCCTCACCGCGTCGCTCGCGATCGGCGACGCCGTGCTCGAGCTTCTCGGCGATTGACGCACGGACTGGAGGTCTGACAAACTCGCAGCTCAGCCTTCGGAGGAAGAAATCATGGATATCAGGACCCTCGTGGCCGCCGCGCTGGCGCTGGCCACCTCCCAGGGGTGGGCGCAGACCCAATGGGATATGCCCACTCCCTACCCCGACGGCAACTTCCACACGAAAAACGTCCGCCAGTTCGCCGATGAAGTAGGCAGCGCAACCCGCGGCAGCTTGCAGATCCAGGTACATTCGAACGGCGCGCTGATCAAGCATCCCGAGATCAAGCGCGCAGTGCAGACCGGACAAGTGCCCATCGGCGAATTACTGATCTCGGTGCTTGCCAACGAGTCGCCCTTGTTCGCGTTCGATTCGAACCCCTTTGTCGCCAACAGCTATCCCAAGGAAACGAAGCTGTGGCGCATCGCACGCCCCTACCTCGAGAAGCGACTCGATGCGCAGGGCATCAAGCTGCTCTATTCCGTGCCTTGGCCGCCGCAGGGGCTCTACGCGAAAAAAGAGATCAACTCGTCGGCCGACCTGAAGGGCGCCAAGTTCCGTACCTACAGCCCGACCACCGCGCGGCTGGCCGAACTGATGGGGGCGATCCCTACGACGGTGCAGGTTCCCGATATTCCACAAGCGTTCAAGACGGGTCTGGTCGACTCGATGATCACCTCGGGCGCGACGGGCGTGGACACCCAGGCGTGGGATTACTTGTCCCACTACTACGACACGCAGGCGTTCTTGCCCCAGAACATGGTGGTGGTGAACAAGAACGCGTGGAGCAAGTTGAACTCCGACGATCAAAAGGCCGTCCTCGATGCCGCCCGGGCGGCCGAGACGCGTGGCTGGAAGACGAGCGAAGCGGAGAACGAAGGCTACGTCAAGACCATGGCTTCGCACGGAATCAAGATCATGAAGCCTTCCGCGAAGCTCGCCGCCGAATTCGAGGCGATCGGCAAGCAAATGGCCGTTGAGTGGGCGAAGAAGGCCGGCGCGGAGGGCGAGGCGATCCTCAGCGCGTTCCAGACCCGATAATCCCGCCTCCGATGCGCAGAGCGCTCGATCTGCTGTACAAGGGATCCGGCTTCCTGGCCGGATTTTTTTTGGTGGCGATCGCGGCCCTATCGGCCGCCCAAATTGCCGCCCGCGAACTCGGCTTCGCCGCGTATTCGTACGACGACTTCGCCGGTTTCTGCCTTGCGGCGAGCTCGTTCCTCGGCCTCGCTTACACCTTCCGGGAAAACGAGCACATCCGCATGACGCTGTTGCTTCATCACGCGCGCGGCGGAACGCGCCGTGCTCTAGAACTGGCCAGCTTGGCCGTGGCCGCCTTTCTCGTCGGTTACTTCGGGTGGTACGCCTGCGACATGACGATCATTTCGTACAAGCTGAAAGACGTGTCGCAAGGCCTGGTCGCGGTGCCGTTATGGATTCCGCAGGCGGGCATGGCGCTCGGACTCGTGATTCTTTTTGTTGCAACGACCGACGATTTCGTCGCCGCGCTGCGTGGGCGCAGCACCTCCTACGACACCGCCCGGGCACGCAAGACCGAGGCCATGCCCGGTTTCGAGCGCTGATGGAACTCTGGATTATCTCGGTAGCGCTGATCGCGGCGCTTGCAGCGCTTCTGGTCGCCGGCGTCTGGATTGCGCTCACCTTGCTGGGCGTGGGCTGGGTTGCGATGGTGCTGTTCACTCACTCGCCGGCGGGCGGCCTGATGGCCACCACGGTGTGGGGCGCGAGCACCAGTTGGGCGCTCACCGCGCTGCCGCTGTTCATCTGGATGGGCGAAATCCTGTTCCGCACGCGCATCTCGGAGGACATGTTCCGCGGCCTCGCTCCGTGGATGGCGCCACTGCCCGGCCGGCTGATGCATTGCAACGTCGCCGGCTGCGGAATCTTTGCCGCGATTTCCGGCTCCTCCGCCGCCACGGCAGCGACCATCGGCCGCATCACCATCCCGGAACTGCTCAAGCGCGGCTACGACGAAACCATGACGGTCGGCTCGCTGGCCGGCGCCGGCACGCTCGGCTTGCTGATCCCGCCTTCGATCATCATGATCGTGTACGGCGTCGCCGCGGACGTATCGATCGCGCGCCTGTTCGTCGCGGGAGTGCTTCCGGGAATCATGCTGATGCTCATGTTCTCGGGCTACATCGCCGCCTGGGCGCTGTTCAATCCGCACAAGACCCCCCCGCGCGACCAGTTCACGACGCTAGTCGAGAAGCTCTATTCCGCCCGCCACCTTATTCCCGCGGTGCTGCTCATCGGCGCCGTGATCGGCTCGATCTATACAGGCGTCGCCACACCGACCGAAGCGGCGGTGATCGGCGTCATCGGAGCGCTCGTGCTCGCCGCGACGTCCGGATCGCTGACCTGGAGGACCTTCCACGCGAGCGTGATGGGTGCCACCAAGACCTCGTGCATGATCGCCTTCATCCTCGCCGGCGCGGCTTTTCTCACGGTGGCGATGGCATTCACGGGAGTGCCGCGAATCATGGCGCAATGGATCGGCGAGCAAGGCTTCGCCGCCTGGCAACTGATCGCCGTGCTGACCGTGCTGTATATCATTCTGGGCTGCTTCATCGACGGCATCTCGATGGTCGTCCTCACGTCTTCGGTCATACTGCCGTCGGTGAAGGCGGCGGGCATCGATTTGCTCTGGTTCGGGATATTCATAGTGCTGGTGGTCGAGATGGCGCAGATTACGCCCCCGGTGGGCTTCAACCTGTTCGTGCTGCAAGGCCTCACCGGCAGGGACATGTTCTACGTCGCACGCGCCTCGTTGCCCTTCTTCATCCTGATGGTGCTGGCGGTCGCGATCATCTGGAGGTATCCCGAAGTCGTCACTTATCTGCCGGGAAAGATGTTCAAGCTGACCTGATTCCCTGATGCCCGCGCTCCCGATCTATACGACGCCCGCGATCCGCAAGCTGGAGGAGCTGGCGGCGCTCGCGTCCGGAACGCTCATGCAACGCGCCGGCGCGGCAGCCGCGGAATACGCGCGCAGCCTGTGCGGCGACACGGCCAAGAGCATTCTGGTATTGGCCGGCCCGGGCAACAACGGCGGCGACGCCTTCGAGGTCGCGGCACATCTCAAGCGTTGGTTCTTCCGCGTGAGCGCGGTCTTCTCCGGCGAGCGCGACAAGTTGCCGGAGGACGCGCTGGCCGCGCTGGAAAAATGGGAAACCGCGGGAGGCGCGCTTCTTCGCGAAATCCCGGGAGAATCGCGCTTCGATCTCGCCGTCGACGGCCTGTTCGGCGCCGGCCTCGCGCGCCCGCTTGCCGGAGCTCACCGCGCGCTGGTCCAAAAACTCAACGCGCTCGGCGTTCCGATCCTCGCCCTCGACGTTCCCAGCGGCATCGACGCGGATACCGGCGCGATCATGGGCTGCGCAGTTCGCGCAAGCCACACGATCACCTTCATCGCTTACAAGCCCGGACTGCTGACCCTCGATGGCCCGGATCACTGCGGCGAGTTGAAACTGGACACGCTCGGACTCGCTCCCGCCGGGCTCCTCGAGCCGGAGGGATTGCTCCTGGCCGCGGATATTCTGGATCGCACGATCGCGCCGCGGCCCAGAAACTTCCACAAGGGACAGGCGGGCAGCGTCGGCGTTCTGGGTGGCGCCGCGGGAATGGTCGGGGCCGCGGTGATCGCCGGCCGCGCCGCTCTCAAGTGCGGAGCCGGGCGCGTCTATCTCGGACTGCTGACTCCGCGCTCGCCTTGCATCGACGACTCGCAACCGGAGCTGATGCTGCGAAAGCCCGCTGCGCTCCTCGAGAAGGAATCGGTCGACGTCCTGGTCGCAGGCCCGGGCATGGGCAAGGCCGACTCGGCGAGGAAGCTGCTCCGCGCCGCGCTCGCTGCGCCGGTTCCGGTCGTTCTCGACGCCGATGCGCTCAACGCGATCGCAGGGAGCCGATCTCTCGCCGCGTCGCTCGCGAAGCGCAGGGCAGCGACCCTCATGACGCCCCATCCTGCCGAGGCGGGCCGGCTGCTGGGCGCAAGCACCGCTGGAGTGCAGGCCGACCGCGTCGCCTCCGCCAGGGCGATCGCGCGACGCTATCGGAGCCTGGTCGTGCTGAAAGGCAACGGCAGCGTGATCGCCGCGCCGGACGGGAAGTTCTGGATCAATTCCTCAGGCAATCCCGGCATGGCCTCGGCCGGCATGGGAGATGCGCTCGCGGGCATGATCGCCGCGCTCATCGCACAGGGCGCCGAGCCGCTTCAGGCGCTCCTCGCCGGCGTATACCTTCACGGGGCGGCTGCGGACGCCCTCGTCGCGTCGGGCGTCGGCCCGGCCGGCATCACCGCGAGCGAAGTGATCGACCAGGCGCGGGTCCTTCTCAACCGCCGCGGCTAGAAACGGAACCCCAGCTTTGCGCCGTAGCTGGTCGCCTTGCCCGTCCGGTCGCCCTCGAAGGCGAGGTTCGTCAGCCCGAAATTCATATTGATGCCCACGAAGACCTTGCTCAGCGACAAGGATTCCTTCGACAGCGCGGGGATGCCATTGGGCGTGCTCGAGGCCCATACCTTGCCGACGCCGGCATAGGGCGTAAACATCAGGAAGCCCTTCGAGATCGAGAGGTCGAGGCCTTTGGTATCGAAGTCGAGCTGATCCACGCCGGTGAGCTTGGTGTAGCTGCCGCGCACGCCGATCGCCGGCATCGCCGTTCCGCCTGCGACGATCGCGTAACGCAGTTCGCCTCCGTAGAGCTTTATGTTGGTGCTCGGGACCGCGCCCACCATGACACCGACGTCGATGCCGAAAGGCAGTCCCTTGTGCACCCGCAGCGACGGCACGGCCGCGTTGGATATGTCCGCGCCGGCTTTCGCGAAGACAGCGCTGTTTTCGAGCTTCGTGTCGGTCACCGCGATTCCCACATCGAAACCGGTGAGGCCGAGGGGCGTGGTGGGCGTCAGCGGCTTGTACGACAGCGCCGCACCAAGATCTTCCGAGAGCAAGCGAAATTCGGGTTGACTGAGGGCCTGGAGGTTATCGATATTACTTGCGACAGTGGGCAGCGACACGGCAAGAAGCGATACGACGACAAGACCGCGTTTGAGATTCATCATCAGTCTCCTATAGCGAGAGGTAAGGAGCGGGCAATCTAGCACATCGATGCAGCGCAGGCTCGACGCCCACCACGGGACCAGGAAATAGTACCGCCCCAGGAGGGATCAGGCGGCCTTGCGCTTGGTGTTCGGCTCGGGATACGGATACAGGATGTTGAGCGCCGTGCTGTGGCCCGCGGTTTGCACGATGCGCACGTGCTCGCGCTTGAGGTCGCGTGCATGGCGACAGCCGCAGGAATGCGCGATCATGTCGATTTCCTTGTTCATGCCCGTCGCGTAGTTGGCGACGCGCAGGCGTTTCTCCTCGACCACGAGCCCGCGCTGCAGGCGCGGATTATGCGTCGTCACGCCCGTGGGACAGGTGTTCTGGTGGCAGCGCAGCGCCTGGATGCAGCCGAGCGAGAACATGAAGCCGCGGGCCGTGTTGACAAAATCGGCGCCGACGCACAGCGCCCACGCGGCCTTCGCCGGAGTGACGAGCCTGCCCGCGGCGATGACGCGGATGCGCTTGCGCAACCCCGACTCGATCAGCGAGTCGACGACGCGCGGCAGGGCCTCGGCGATCGGAAGCGCCATGTGATCCATCAGCGCCTGCGGGGCCGCGCCCGAGCCGCCTTCGCCGCCGTCGATGACGAGAAAATCCGGGGCGTACTCGAGCCCGCGCCGTTGGATCGCATCGCAGAGCTCGTTCATGAACTGCCAGCCGCCGATTGCCGTCTTCACGCCCACGGGCTTGCCGGTGAGATCGCGCACGAGCGCGATCTTGTCGAGCAGCTGATCGACGTTGGCGACATCGCGGTGACGGTTGGGGCTGATCGAGTCCTGCAAAGGCGGAATGCCGCGGATGCTCGCGATCTGCTCGGTGACTTTCGCCCCCGGCAGCACGCCCCCCTTGCCGGGCTTCGCGCCCTGCGAGAGCTTGATCTCGAACGCCTTCACCTGCGGAATCGCAGCGACCTCCTTTGCCCGCTCCCGGGAAAAGCTTCCGTCTGCGGCGCGCACGCCGTAGTTGGCGGTGCCGATCTGCATGACGACGTCGCAGCCGCCCTCCAGGTGGAAGGACGAAAGCCCGCCCTCGCCCGTGTCCATCCAGCAGCCGGCGAGCGCCGCGCCCCGCGACAAGGCGCGCACCGCGGGCTCCGAGATCGCCCCGAAGCTCATGCCGCTGATGTTGACCACCGATCTTCCGAGGAACGGCTCCCTGCAGAAATCCTCGCCGATCGCGAGCGGGGGCGTGGGCAGGCGGTCCTCTTCCAGCACCGGAAAAGGATGGTTGACGAAGAGGATCGAGCCCGGCTCGTTGGTATTGTTGGTCGAGCCGAAGCCGATCAGGCCGCCTTCGGCTTTCGCGAGCCGGTAGACCCAGCCGCGCGTGGCGCGGTTGAAGGGCAGCTCTTCGCGGTCGTTCATGAAGAAATACTGCCTGAAGTACTCGCCCTGCTTCTCGAGGAAATAGCGCAGGTGCCCGATGACCGGATAGTTGCGAAGAACCGTGTGCTTCTTTTGCGTGATGTCCTGAATGAAGACGATCACGAGGAATGCGAGCAAGACGAACCCGATCAGAGTCCCGAGGCCGTACGAGACGACGCCCAGCATGCCGGACATGCTTTCCTCCTCTGCGGTCGATTTCCGCAGGAACGCGCGAGCCCGCGTCAAATGATAGGGGAAAACGCGCGGCGACGGGGAAGTTCAGGGCAGGATGCGGAGGATCACCGATTCGGGATCGTCGGCCGAGCCGTTTCGAATCTCGACATCGGTGGCCCGGCGCACACCGACGACGCTGCAGGACAACTTGAGCCCCATGCCGGCGAGCGCATGGTTGGCGTCGAGCACGACCTTGTCCTCGGCCATTTCGGTGACGGTGAAGATCAGGTTCGCGTCGTCGCCGACCGCGGCGCCCTCGAAACGCATCCCGACCTCGAGGACCTCGGGAAAGCGGTTGCGCGGCTCGACTCTGAGAAGACTTTCGTCGTAGTCGCCGAAAGCGTCCTCGGGCTCGAGACGCACTTCGATGCGGTCATCGACCTGCTTGCCTTCGAGAACCGCCTCCGCCGCCGGAAACATGTTTCCGTAGCCGCCGTGCAGGTACTGGAGTGGTTCTTCGGAGCGCTGGATGAGGTTGCCCCAGAGGTCGGACAGCTCGACGTCGAGCGAGACGATCGTGTCTTTTGCGATGATCACGCTCGGGGCGGGCGCGACTGCGGTCAACGCAGCGATCTGACGAGGTCCAGCATCTGGGCGGCGTGCCCGCGGGGATTGACGCCGTAGAACACGTGCCTCACCGTGCCCTCTTTGTCGATGACGAAAGTGGAGCGCGTGATGCAGGATTTCCTCGACCCGTTGGCTTCCTTTTCGTGCACCACGCCGTATTTCCTGCACACTTCGCTCTCGGTGTCCGCGAGCAGCCGGATCGAGACGCCGTACTGGTCCCGGAAGCCTGCGTGGCAAAGGCAATCGTCCGGACTGACCCCGAGCACCACGCAGTCGTGGCGGGAAAACTCGTCTTCATGGTCGGAGAAGTCCGTCGCCTCCAGGGTGCAGTTGGGCGTGCCGTCCTTCGGATAGAAATAGAGCACGACGTGTTTCTTGCCGCGGAACTGGCTGAGGTCCACCGTCTCCATGTCCGCGTCGGGAAGCGAGAAAAGCGGCGCCGGTTGCCCCGCTCTCAGCACATCAGGGGGGCTTTCGGTCGTCCTGAGCGAAGCTTGGTCTGCGCTTTGCAAGTTTTCCTCGCCGGTTTCGAGGCATCAACAGACTATAATCGCGGCGATGAGAATGCAACTGCTGGGTGGGTTGAGCGGCGAAAAATTTCTGTCACAAATCTGGCAGAAAAAACCGCTGCTGGTCCGCAAGGCGATTCCCGGCTTTAAGGGGGTTGTGCAAGCGCCTGAATTGTTTGCGCTGTCGTCGCGGCACGACGTCGAATCGAGACTCGTGTCCCGGCGCCGCGGCTCTTGGCATCTCGAGCAGGGACCTTTCTCGCGCACTCAGATCGCGCGCCTGCCGAGGTCAGGGTGGACGCTTTTGGTGCACGGGCTGAATCTCGAGCTGCCCGAGGCGGACGCGTTGCTGCGGCGCTTTCGCTTCCTGCCTTACGCGCGGTTCGACGATGTCATGGTGAGCTACGCCGCCGCGGGCGGCGGGGTAGGGCCGCACTTCGATTCCTACGACGTGTTCCTTCTGCAAGGTCCGGGGCAGCGCAGGTGGAGGGTCGGCAGACCGCGCGAGCCGCGACTCGACCCGAAGGCGCCGCTCAGGATCCTCAGCAACTTCCGCCCCGACAAGGAATGGCTGCTCGAAACGGGAGACATGCTCTACCTGCCGCCGGGCTGGGCGCACGACGGCGTTGCGCTGGAGCCCTCGTTCACCTATTCGATCGGCTTCCGGGCGCCGTCCCATCAGGAGGTCGCCCGGGAATTTCTCGCTTTCCTCCAGGATCGCGTCGCGCTAGCCGGCACCTACGCGGATCGGGGAGCGAAACCCCAGCGCCGCCCGGCGGAGGTTCCGAAAAGAATGGTGCAGCACGCAGCCGTCATCGCCCGGAGAATTCACTGGCGCACTGCGGACGTGGCGCGCTTCCTGGGCGAGTACTTGTCGGCGCCCAAGCCGCAAACCGTGTTTTCGCGGCCGCGCACTCCGCGCTCGCCCGCGAGGTTTGCCGCGCTGTGCCACGCCCGGGGCATGCGCCTGGACCTGCGCACCCGAATGCTGTTCCGGGAGCGGGAGTTCTTCCTCAACGGAGAGCAGGTCGAGCCGCCCGGACGCTTGCGGAGATTCCTCGCGCGCCTCGCCGACGAGCGCGCGCTGCCCCCGGGCGAGCGCCTCACGCAGCCGCTCCTCGGTCTGCTGCACGACTGGTACCTCGCCGGCTGGCTGCGCATCGGAGAGCGCCATGAGTGAGCCCCCAGCCGGGGCGGTTCCCGAGCGGACTCTGCTGCAGGCGAGGAGCGACTATCTGCAAGGCTTCGCCAGGCTTCTCGGCCTCGCGCGCCGCGAGCTGCGCATCTTCGATCCGGATCTCTCGGAGCTCGAAATGAACTCGACGAGCCGCATCGAGACGCTCACGCGCTTCCTTCGCGAGAGCCGCGCGCGTCGCATCTACGTCGCGCTCCACGACATCGAGCACGTCACCAAACACTGCCCGCGATTGATCGCCCTGATGGGAAGTTATACCTCCGCGCTCCTCATCTTCCAGACGCACGGCGAGGCGGCCAAGGTGCAGGATTGCTTCGTGCTCGCCGACGGCGACCATCTGGTGCGCCGGCCGGTGAGGACGCAGGCGCGCGGAGTGCTCGTGACCAATGATCCGAAGGAGTGCCAGCCGATGCGCGAGCGATTCGAGGAAATCTGGGAGGCATCGCTCCCGACGGTGTCGGTGAATACGACCGGGTTGTAGGAGCCTACAACTCCCTCCACGCAAAGCCCTCGTCCTGGGTCGCCACCGAAATCCATCCGGGCTCGCATCGCAATGCCTCCGCCAGCGCGCCTCGGGCCAGTTCCGGGGTATTGTTCGCTTGCGAGAGGTGCGCGGCGATCACATGCTTGAGCCGGCTGCGGTCTAGGGCCGCGAGTATCTCCGCCGAGGTTCGATTGTCCAAGTGCCCGAGGCGGCTTGCGATGCGCGCTTTCAGCGCCGCCGGGTAAGGCCCGCTCGCAAGTATGTTGGAATCGTAATTGCATTCGAGCACCAACGCGTCACAACCGGACAAATTCGATTCGATATGGGCGGTCGAGCAACCGGTGTCGGTCAGGACGCCCAGCCGGCTCGCACCGTCGGAGAGCACGTACTGGACCGGCTCGCGCGCATCATGCGGCACCGTGAAGGGCTGCACCAGCACGTCTCCGACGGAGAAACCGCCTTGCGAGTCGATCAGGTTGAACGCGCACTCCTCGCCCTCGGCGCGCATTTCACGCAGGGCCGCGAGCGTACCGTGCGTCAGCCACACCGGGATGCCGAAGCGGCTCGCCAACGGAAACACTCCTCCGCCGTGGTCGGCGTGCTCGTGCGTGACGACTATTCCCGAGAGATCGGAAGGCTCGAGGCCGACCCGGGCCAGACGCGACACGGTATCGCGCAGGGAAAACCCGCAGTCGAGCATGAGGCGCGTCCGGGCGACCTCGACGACCAGCGCGTTGCCATCGCTGCCGCTGCCGAGCGAAGCGAAGCGCACGCCGGGTCCCTAAATCCGTTTCAATCTGCGCAAGGCTATTTCAGCTGCTGCTGGAGAAGGGAGAGAATCTTGCGCGCCGTATCCGAGGAAGCCGGGCTGCCTTCCTTGTTGAGAACCTGCACTTCGCTCGAGTCGTTGCGATCTTTCACGAACACGCGATACTGCTCTGCTTTCGGATCGGGCGCGGAGCGCCAGAACGCGAGCTTGCTGAGAAAACTGTCGTTCTTCTTGTCGAGCGCGTCCGCCTCCGGATCGACGTACCGCACGAAGTAGAAACCCTTCGAGCGGTCGCGGTCCTCGACGGTGAAGCCCACGCGATCGAGCACCAGTCCCACGCGCCTCCACGCCCGGTCGAACGGCTCCGCGAGCTCGAGTCTGCCGATCCCGTTCTCGGCCGCCACGATCTTCGCCCGTCCGTCGTCTTTGGTCGCCGCAATCTGCGCTCGCGCGCGCGCGTCGTCCACCCCGAAGCGGACCATCAGCCGGCGCAGAAACTCGGCCTCGATGCTCGGGTCCGGGGGCCGGGCTTGCCACACCGTGCTGTCGCGGTACTGGTTCACATAGACCTCGGTCACGCCGCGATGGGTGATGTAGATCTCGGTGGTGCTAGGCTGTGCGCCGCGCTCCAGGCGGGTGCGGAATTTGTCACGCTCGCCTGTGGAGTAGGCGCCGTCGAGAACGCCGCCGATCAGGTTTCGGATCGGATCCTGTTTGATCTTCGCGCGGTTCTCGGCCCAGTCGGTCTCCATGACCCCGGCTTCGGGGACCTCGGTTTTGATCACGAAACCGAGGCCCTGCCAGAAATCCTTGACGATGGGCCAGACCTTCTCGGGCGGCTCGGGCACGACCAGCCAGCGCTCGCTGCCGGATCGATCGACTCGCACTTTGTCGATTTCAGGCAGTATCGCCGTGGTTCCGGGCCGCGACGCGCCGCTGCGCTCGGCGTTGTAGGCCGAGAGAGTCGTCGCACCACTCGGGCTCCCTTCCGGGATCTGATAGCGCTCCTCGCGAGCCGGCGTGGTCAGATCCGGCGGGACCTCGAGCGGCGGGAGTTTCTTCTCGGACTTGTAATCGACCTTTGCGGAATCGAACAGCGTGCCGCAGCCAGCGAGCGCAAGCGCTGCCGCGACGGCGGCGGAGCCGTACCGCGTCATCCCGCCTTTCCCTCGACGACGCGCAGGCCGCTCGCGGGCGTGACGTCGGCTTGGCGCATGGCCTCTCTGACGATTTCATGGAATTGCTGCGAGAGCGGCGTGAGCGGCAGCCGGATCCCCATGCCGATCAGTCCCATCTGGGCCACGGCCCATTTCACCGGGATCGGATTCGCCTCGACAAAGAGCTTGGTGTGAAGTCCGAGCAGCTTGAAATTCAGTTCGCGCGCCTTCGCGAGGTCGCCGGCGAGCGCCGCCGAGCACATTTCGTGCATCAGCCGCGGGGCGACGTTGGCGGTGACGGAGACGACGCCTTTGGCGCCGAGAAGCATCAGCGCAAGGCAGGTCGCGTCGTCGCCGCTGTAGACCGCGAAGTCCTTCGGCGCCCGCCGCAGCAGATCGGATCCGCGCTCGATGCTGGCGGTGGCGTCCTTGATGCCGATGATGTTGGGAACCTGCGCGAGCCGCAGCGTGGTTTCGCCGGCGAGATCGGCGACGGTGCGGCCGGGAACGTTGTACACGATCTGCGCAATGTCCACCTTTTCCGCGATGGTGCGGAAGTGCCGGTAGAGACCCTCCTGCGTGGGCTTGTTGTAGTACGGCACGACCGAAAGGCAGGCATCGGCGCCCGCGTTTTTCGCCGACTGCGTGAGCTCGATGGCCTCGGCGGTGGAATTGCCGCCGGTGCCGGCGACGACGGGAATGCGGCCGCGCGCGTGGGCGACCGCGAGCCGGATCAGTTCCTTGTGTTCGTCGACATCGACGGTGGGCGATTCCCCGGTCGTGCCGACGACGACGATGCCGTCGCTGCCCTGCTCGATGTGGAAATCGATGAGCGACTTGAAGCGCTCGAAATCGAGCCGCCCGTCGTCCTGCATCGGTGTAACGATCGCAACCAGCGACCCGGAGATCATAGCGCCTCGCCTTTCGTTTGAACGCCTCATTCTAGCGCAATCGCCTAGGCGCCGGATGGCGACGGGACGGAGGCGAGCGGTGCCGGGCTCCTGTCCACTCGCACGGCGCAGACGCGCTGGATCACCGCCTGCTTCGGCGCGGAAACCAGTCCCTGTTCGAACGCGACTACCGCCAAGGGTTCCACGCTGTGCAGCAGCTCGTCGGGCCGCAGCAGGAACGCCGGATTGCTCGGCCGGCCGTAGCGCTCGTTGCCCAAGGCGAAGGTTTCGCAGATCAGCACGCCGCCGGAACGCAGTGCGCCGACCAGTTCCGGAAAAAGCGGTCGATGCAGGTAGTTGGTCACGACCACGCCGTCGAATCCTCCGGGTGCAAAAAGCCAGGGCCCCGCCTCGATGTCCGCAACGTGAGTCTCGACGCCGCCGATTCCCTTGAGCGCAGCGAGCGCCGCCTCGTCGCGATCGACGCCGACGACGGCAAGGCCCAGCGAGCTCAGGTAGCGCACGTGCCGGCCATGGCCGCAGGCGACGTCGAGAACGCGCCCGCCGGGCCGGATCAGCGCGGCCCAGCGGCACACCCAGGGCGAGGGAGTATCGATTTCGTGCGGTTGCGAGGACATGGCCTCGATTATCTCGCGCGCAGGCGCTGGCGTCCTCGGCGCGCCTTGTGCAACACTCGGAGGGATTTCTCCTTGGAGGAGCGCCCATGGCACCCAACACCCAGGCGATCAAGTTTCCCGGCGCATCCGGCGCCCTGCTTTCGGCGCGCCTGGACGCCCCCGCGGAATCGCCGCTCGCCTACGCCCTGTTCGCCCACTGCTTCACCTGCTCGAAGGAATCCAAGGCGGCGACCGTCATCAGCGCGGCCCTGGCCGAGCGCGGCGTGGCCGTGCTGCGTTTCGACTTCACCGGGCTGGGAGGAAGCGAGGGTGAATTTGCCAACACGAATTTCTCCTCGAACGTCGCAGACCTCGTCGCCGCGGCCGATCATCTGCGCAAGAGCTACCGCGCGCCTGAGATCATGATCGGCCACAGCCTCGGCGGGACCGCGGCGCTCGCCGCCGCGCCCGACGTTCCGGAATGCGCCGCCGTCGCGACGATCGGATCGCCTTTCGACCCCGGGCACGTGCTCGGTCTCATCGGGGACTCGACGCAAGCGGTCGAGCGCGACGGCGAAGCGCAGGTCCAGATCGGCGGGCGCGCGTTCCGGATCAAGAAGCAGTTCCTCGAGGACGTTCGAGGGCACAAGGTGGCCGAGATCGTCGCGCGAATGGGAAAAGCGCTCATGGTGATGCATTCGCCGCGCGACACCATCGTCGACATCCACAACGCCACGAAAATATTCATGGCCGCGAAGCATCCGAAGAGTTTCGTTTCGCTCGATCCCGCCGACCATCTCCTTTCCGAGCGCGAGGACGCGCTCTACGCCGGTCGTGTCCTCGCCGCCTGGGCGGAGCGTTATCTTCAAATGAGGCCCCAGGATCTCCCCGCCGCGCCGCCGGGCAAGGTCCTGGTGCGCGAGACGCGCGAGGGCAAGTTTACCAACCAGGTCATCGTCGGCCGGCACCTGATCCGCGCGGACGAGCCGCTTGCGGCGGGAGGCCTGGACTCAGGGCCGTCGCCCTACGATCTCTTGTGCGCCGCGCTAGGCGCCTGCACCGCGATGACTCTCCGGTCCTACGCCGATCTGAAGGGCATTCCGCTCGAGCGGGTGAGCGTCGAGCTCGCGCATGAGAAGATCCACGCCATCGATTGCGCCGAATGCGAAACCAAGGAGGGGAAGATCGACCGCATCGAGCGACTCATCGGTCTGGAAGGCGCGCTCGACCCAGCGCAGCGGCAAAGGCTTCTCGAGATCGCCGACAAGTGCCCCGTGCACCGGACGCTTCACTCCGAGGTCGTGATCACGACCCGCCTTGCCGATTAAAACGAGGATCCCGGCTGCCTGAGGAACTCGATTTCCTCGGCGGTGGATTCGCGGCGGAGAGCGGCATTGCGGTGAGGAAAGCGCCCGAAGCGCGCGATGATCTCGTAGTGCCGTCTCGCGCTTCGCACGTCTTCCGGGTCGAGCCCGTCGAACAAGGCGACAGAGCGGCGTTGTGCGGCGAGATCCTCCGCATGCGCGAAGGGTAGATAGACAAACGCGCGCTCGACCGGTGAGAGCAGGCGGTCGAACCCCCGCGCGATCGTTCCCCTCGCCACGGCGAGCGCCAGGGAATCGCTCGCAAAAGAGCGCGCCGTGCCGCGGAACATGTTGCGCGGAAACTGGTCGAGCGTCACGACGAGGGCGAGCGATGCGAGCGGCGTCGTTCGCCAGGTTCCGAGCTCGCCGCGCGCCACCCGCTCCCAGGTGGCGAGGAAGCGGCGGCGGACTTCGGCGTCGAACGGTTCCGACTTCTGGAACCATAATTTGCGCGGCCGACCGCGCTCACGCGAATCCGGCGCGCCGAACCAGAAATCGAGCACCTCGATGAAGTCGAGAATCAGTTGCAGAGCCGCAAGTTGTGGAAAGCGATCAGCATCGCCGGATTGACATAGGCGCCCAAGGCGAGCAGCACGATGACGGTGAACGCGCCCAAAGCGAACGCCGACAGGAGTTTTTTCCAAGGAGTCATATTGCGATCCTATGCGCGCGCCGCCCATTTTAGCCCAGGGTAGCCCGCAGGAGCGTGATTCAGCAGCCGTTCGCGTACAATCGCTTCCGCGCCCCGGTAGCTCAGTGGATAGAGCAGCCCCCTCCTAAGGGGCAGGTCGGACGTTCGATTCGTCTCTGGGGCGCCACTCTTATTCGATCTTCACTCCTGCGTCCCTGATCACTTTTTCCCACTTGGTGGTGTGGGACCGAACGGCCGCCACGAGTTGCTCCGGATCGCTGCCTACCGGCTCCGCACCCTGCTTTGCCAGTTGCTCCTTGAGATCCGGGAATTGCACCACCTGCGAGAGATTGCGGCTAAGCAGGGCGATGACCGGTTTTGGAGTGTGCGCCGGACCAAACACCCCGAAGTACGTGTCGGATTCGTAGCCCGGAAGCCCCGACTCGGCGACAGTGGGAATGTCGGGCGCGAGCGCCGACCGCCTGAGGCTCGTGACCGCGAGCGCTCTTTCGTGCCCTGCCTTCACCTGGGGCAGAGCGCTGACGATGTTGTCGAACATCAACGCGACTTGCCCGCTGACGATGTCGGGTATCGCCAAGGCCACCCCCTTGTAGGGGACGTGCACGATCTCGATGCCCGCCATGCTCCTGAACAGCTCGGCAGACAAATGAATGATGGTGCCGACGCCGCTCGAGGCATAGTTGAGTTTGCCGGGCTGCGCCTTGGCGAGTGCGATGAGGTCGCGCACATTCTTCACCGGAAGCCGCGGGCTCACTACCAAGATGTTGGGCGCAGTGGCTACCAGCGAAACCGGCGCAAAATCTCGCTCGACGCTATAGGGCGTTTTCGGATTGAGCGTGGGGCCGATCGAATGCGTGCTGGTTGTCCCCATGAGAATGGTGTAGCCGTCGGGCGCGCTTCTCGCGACCGCCTCGGAGCCGATCGCGCCACCGGCGCCCGGTCTGTTGTCGATCACCACCGGCTGCCCTACGACTTCCGAAAGTTTCTGCCCGATGGCGCGGGTGATGATATCGGTCGGCCCGCTCGCCGGGAAGGGCACGACAAAGTGAATCGGCCTGGAAGGATAGGCTTGCGCGAACGTGTATCCGGACAAAAGTGCCAGCAACACCGCGAAGCATAAAGAACGCATGTTCTTTTCCTCCACTTGTCCCCTCAACCAGTCAAGCTGCGTCGGGTTGCTTCGACGGTTGTGCCGCGACGAACGCGTCGAGCTTCATACACGCTTCGTGGATCCGCATCACGGTCGGATAAGGCTTGACGTCGCACTTGTAAAGTATCGCGTTGAACACCTGCGGCACGAGGCAGCAATCGGCCATGGTGACCTGGTCGCGAAAGCAGTATTTCCCGTGCTTTCGCTCCTGCGCGAGAAACGCTTCCATCATCCCGAAGCCCTCGGCGATCCAGTGCCGGTACCACGCGTTCACGCCCTCCTCGTCGAGCTTGTACGTCTTGGCGATGTATTTCCGCGTGCGCAGGTTGTTGAGCGGATGGATCTCGCAGGCGATGATCTGCGAGAAGGCGCGCACATACGCGCGGTCGAGCGGAGCCGCCGGCAACAACTTCGGCCCGGGGTGAACCTCATCGAGGTACTCGATGATCGCGAGCGACTGGGTCAGGAGGCGACCGCCGTCCTCGAGCGCGGGGACCAGGCCTTGTGCGTTGACCGATTTGTAGCCCGCTTCCAGGTGCTCGCCCTTGGGCAGGCTCACCCCCGCGTGCTCGTACCTCAGGCCCTTGTAGTTGAGCGCGATGCGCACGCGAAACGAAGCCGAGGAGCGAAAGAAAGTGTAGAGCCTCATGGACTTCTCGCGACTGCGGCAGGTTAGCCGAATCTGAGCTTCATCGCCAGCACCGTCCCCGCGAGCACGAGCGTGAGGCCGTTGCACACGACGATCGGAACCGCGCCGAGCATGAGGCCGTAGACGAACCACAGCGCCACGCCCGCGGTGAAGATCAGATACATGGGCAGGGAGAGGTCACGCGCCGAGCGCGTTTTCCAGATGCGCCACGCCTGGGGGATGAAGGCGATCGTGGACAGCGTGCCGGCGAGCACGCCGATCAGGTCGGCGTTCATGCTTTTCCTTTCTTTCTCTCTTCCTCGCGCTGCCGCAGCACCCGCCGTTGCACTTTTCCGGTGGTGGTCATCGGCAGGCTGTCCATGAACTCGATCTCCTTGGGATATTCGTAGGGCGCGAGCTTGCCGCGCACGTGCTGCTGCAACTCCGCCTCCAGCGCCGCCGAGGCCTCGTAGCCCGGCGCGAGGACGATGAAGGCCTTCACGATATGCGTGCGCTCGCGATCGGGGCTGCCCACCACGGCACAGTTCGCGACCGCGGGATGCTTCACCAGGCAGTTCTCGATCTCCGAGGGGCCGATGCGGTAGCCCGCGCTCTTGAACATGTCGTCGATGCGCCCTTGGTACCAGAAATCGCCGTCCTCATCGCGCTTCGCGAGATCCCCGGTGCGGCACCATTTGCCGGTGTATTTCGCTTGGGTCGCCTCGGGATTCTTCCAGTATTCGAGAAAGAAGACCGGATCGTCCTCGTCCCAGGCCGCCACTTCCCCAATCTGACCGATCGGGACTTCGTCGCCCGTTTCGTCGATGCAGGCCACGCGGTGTCCCGGATAGGGCCGACCGATCGACCCGGGCTTGGCCGGCCACAGGGACTGCGAATTGCCGACGATGTAGTTGATCTCGGTCTGGCCGAACATCTCGTTGACGGTGACCCCGAGCGCCTCGCGGCTCCATTCGAATACCGTTTCACCCACCGACTCGCCGGCGCTCATGATGGAGCGCAGCGAAAGCTCATAACGCTTCTTCGGCTGCGGCACCGTCTTCATCATCATTTTGAGCGCGGTCGGAAAGAGGAAGCTGTTGCGCACGCCGTACTTTTGCATCAGCCAGAACGACTTCTCGGGATCGAAGCGACCGCGGTAGCCGAGCAGCGGCGTGCCGTGGTACAGCGACGGCAGCAGCGCGTCCATCAGGCCTCCGGTCCAGGCCCAGTCGGCCGGCGACCAGAACAGGTCGCCCGTCTGCGGATAGAGATCGTGCGAATGCCCGAACCCGGGAAGATTCCCCAGGAGAACGCGCTGCGGCATGAGCGCCCCCTTGGGCGGACCCGTGGTGCCGCTGGTGTAGACGAGCAGCGCCGGATCGCCCGCCGCCGTAGCGACCGGTGCGAAATGCGGCGAAGCCTTCTCCAGAAGCTTCTCCCACGACTGAACCCGGGATTCCCGCGCTCCGGCGACGCCGACCACGTGCTCGAGGAGCGGCAGCCTGTCGCGAATCGGGGCGAGACCGGGGAGCGATGCGGGATCGACGAGCGCGGCGACGGCTTCGCTGTCCTGCAGGCGATACTCGAGGGCATCCGGCCCGAACAGCACCGAAAGGGGCATCGCCACCACGCCCATCTGGTAGCAGGCGATATGCGCGATCGCCGTTTCCGGGCGCTGCGGCAGAATGATCCCGACCCGATCGCCGCGCACAACGCCGAGGCCGGCGAGCGCATTCGACAGGCGGTTCGCCTGCTGCTGCAGATCCCAGAAGGTGACTGCGAGCGCCGACCCGGCCTCGTCCTCCCAATACAGGGCCAAGCGGGAGCGCTCGGATGAATGCCGGCCGCAGCAGGCCGCGCCGATGTTGAATCGAGCCGGCACCTCCCATTTGAAACTATCGTAGACCTCGCGATAGCGGTCCTGCATTCCGGACGCAACTACTGGAGTTGCCTGAGCCGCTGTTCGACGAAGGCGAGAAGATCGGGAGCGAGGTTCCCGGCCGATTTGGCGCGCGTGAAGGCCTCCAGGGCATCTTTGCGCCGCTCGACGGCCTGGAACGAGATCCCCAGACCCAGCCACCAGACGCCCGCCGACGGAGCCAGGCCCAACGCCGTCTGATACTGCTCGATCGCCTCCTGGTGACGATCGAGCCGCTGGTAGAGCGCCGCCGCAAACGCGTGAAAGTCCGGGTTGCGGTCCGCCGGTGCGGCGTGCCGTTGCAGCACGATGAGCGCCGTGGGGATATCTTTGCTTTCGACCATGATGCGCGCGAGGAGCATGGCGAAGCCGGTGTTCCTGGCGTTGAGCGCGAGGCCCTCCTGGAGGGAAGCGGCTGCTTCGTCCACTCGTTTGGTCTCGAGCAGTAGCGCGACCAGGGTCTGACGCGCGGGTTCGTGTCCCGGATCGATTTCCAGGGCGCGGCGGAAACCGTCCATGCCTTCGGCGATCCGGCCCTGGTTCACGAGGCTGACCGCGCGGCGGAATTCGCTTTCCGCCCGGTTGCGCGAGGAGGTATTCGAGCGCCGGTCGATCTTGCCCTGCGCGGTGGCCGGGTCGCCGGCAAAGGCCGGTTGCGCCGCGGCGGCCTTCGCGCCAACGGGAGGCCTCGATCCGGATCGGGACGGCGGGGCTCTCGAGCTTCGCCGTGGAATCGGGGTCGTCAACTCGGTCGCCAGCCGCAGCATGTCGACGTTCACTTTGTCCGTGCGCTGCGGCGGAGTCGCCTGCGCGGATGCCGGAGCGGCGGCGGGAATCGATGCGGCCGGCGGCGGCGCGGCCTGCGGGGCGGGCGCTTCGCGCGCGGGAGCGGGATCGGAACGCGGCGATGCGACCGCGGCGGGCGCCGCGGTCCTCGCGCGCGCGGACTCGAAGGCGAGGTCGGTGACTATCGGGTGCGGCGGCGTCAGCTGCCAGACGAGCCACGCGACCCAGCCCACGGCAAAGAGCATCGCCATCGCCATGGTTCGCCAGAAGAAATCCGAGGCGAGCATGCGCTCGGACACCGGACGCATGTGCCGCGACAGACCGCCCGCGGGCGCCGTGCTTGCCCCCTGGGCCGCGTGGCGCCTGTCGAGATCCCGCAGCATCTTGTTGATGAGGCTCATCGCAGGATCATCCAGCCGATGCTGGAAAACGCTGCGCAGGCGAGCGCAAGCCACAGCCAGGCGCGCGACAGGGCGAACGAGGCCGGCGTGTCGGCGGCCGCCGCACGCGCGTGTTGCGCGGTCACTCTTCGCGAGCCTTCGCCGTAAGCGAGCATCATCGCCTTGTTGGCGAGAATATTGACGAGCCGCGGGACTCCGCGGCTGGCACGGTAGATCCGGTTGACCGCCCCGGGGGCGAACACGCCTTCGCCCAAATAGCCGGCGATAGCGAGGCGATGCGCGAGGTAGTATTGCGTCTCCTCGCGCGTCAGAGTTCCAAGGTGGTGCTGGAAGGTGATGCGCTGGCGCAGCTGACGGATCGATTCGTGCGCAAGCCTCTCGTCGAGCTCGGGCTGACCGAACAGGATCACCTGGACGAGCTTGCGTTTTTCGGTCTCGAGGTTGGTGAGCAGCCGCAGAGTCTCGAGGGATTCGAGCGGCATTGCCTGGGTCTCGTCCAGGCAGACCACGACGCGCTTTTTCTGGCGCGCGAAATCGAGGAGCGCAAGGGTCAGCGCCTTGAGCAGGTGATGCTGGTCGAGGTCGCTGTCCAGCTTGACCCGCATTTCCTCCGCGAGCGCGAGCAGCAGCGTCCTGGGCTCGAGGTTCGGGTTGGGAACGTACGCGCTGACCCAGTTGTCGTCGAGCGTAGCGAGGAACTTGCGGCACAAGAGCGTCTTTCCGGTGCCCACCTCGCCGGTGATCTTCAGGAAACCCTCGCCGTTCGCGACGGCGACGAGCAGCGTGTTCAGCGCCTCCTGGCTGCTCGCGCACGCGTAGAAAAAACTCGTGTCGGGAGTGATCCCGAACGGGGGTTCGCGCAGTCCGAAGTGGGAGAGGTAGATCAC
>Ga0209807_1000203_pt1 | contig 26835 bp, 24 predicted proteins | sample GraSoiAngelo_154_FD_186168 | JGI IMG/M metagenome (GOLD analysis project Ga0209807, IMG submission 186168) | Grasslands soil microbial communities from the Angelo Coastal Reserve, California, USA - 14_1009_13_20cm (SPAdes) (version 2) | ecosystem: Environmental > Terrestrial > Soil > Grasslands ... | reverse complement strand
ACGTGGTCTCGGCTTTCGTAGTAGTCGCCGTGGCGTGTGAACCCGCCCAAGGTGCGGGCGATATCGTTCGCGACGGAGGGCTTTTCGGCGATGATGAGTTTCTTGGCCACGGGGAACAAGAGATGGAAGAAGGCAGGCGACGCGATTCAGGGTCGTCTCTACGCGAAGCGCAGAATGATAAGTGTAATCGGAACGTGAAGCAAGAAACGGTCGCGCGCGAGGGCCGAGTCCGCCTCGAGACTTCGGCGCGGTACTAGTGCGTCTGGCGCTTCTCGCCGTCGGGTATCAACTCGTCGAGAATCAGCGCGTCCACGTTGCCTCGGCGCGTCCAAAGCACCATCAGGACGATCACCTTGAGCTTGTCCAAACCTACGACTTCGTTGGGTAAGGCCATCCCGCGCTCGATGATAAGTTCGCGCAGCAGGGGGGTGAGGATTTTTGCGCCCTCAAGAAAAGCGATGAAGCCCCGGCTCTCAAGCGACAACTTGGTCGCTTCGTCCGCGGAATACCCGCGGAAGGATTCTCGGGTGTCGAGAGACTCCGGAAGAGCCTCCTTGGGGAGATCCGTAAGGGTATTCAACCAATCCAGCGCGTCCTGGATGTCGTCGTTCTCGAAGCCAGCTGCGTGTAATTTGCGCTCAAGCGTATCCTGATCGGGATAAGTTTCGGTCTGGTAGTAATTCTCGAAAAGGTATACGAGCACGTCGAACATTCGCTATGAATCCTCAGCGGACACGTTGGTATAGACCTCCAGGGAGGCCGGCTACTTTTCCTTCCAGCTCCAACTGCAGCAGAATGGCCGATACGATTTCGGCCGTCAAGCCACTGCGCGCGATCAAGCCGTCAATATCGCACGGATCGAAACCCATCTTGTCGAGCAGGTCGTGACCTGCGCTGGGTTCCGGCAACCTCGTTTCGGGTACCCCTGTCGCGCCGAGTTCCTCGAGAACGTCTTGCGCGCTCTCGACCAGCTTCGCGCCCTGCTTGATCAACGAATGACAGCCTCTGGAGAGCGGCGAGTGGATCGAGCCAGGGATGGCGAGCACTTCGCGGCCCTGTTCTGCGGCGAGGCGTGCAGTGATGAGCGACCCGGAATCCAGCGTAGCCTCGACGACTAGACAACCGCGGGCAAGACCCGAGATGAGGCGGTTGCGCCGGGGAAAATTTCCCGCGTTGGGTGGTGTGCCGAGCGGGAATTCCGACACAAGCGCACCTCGCAACACGATTTCAGCCGCGAGGGGCTCGTTGCGACGCGGATACACGATGTCAATGCCAGTCCCCAGTACCGCGATCGTGGATCCTCGTCCCTCCAGGCCGCCAGAGTGTGCTGCGCTGTCCACGCCGATAGCCAAGCCGCTCACGATGACCAGGCCGGCCTCGCTGAACGTTCGCGCGAAGCTCTGCGCATTCTTCAGCCCCTGAGGTGTCGCGTTTCGGCTTCCGACCACGGCAAGCGCTGGGGAAGAAAGGAGCTTCGCGCTGCCCGCAACATAGAGCAAGGCCGGGGGATCGGCGATTTCCAAGAGTTGCCTGGGGTATTCGACGTCGGCAAGCGTCAGAACGCTGTGCTCGGGCTGAGCAGCCCATTGGAGAGCTTTTTCGATTTCCGAGCCTCTGTTTCGCTCGAGGATGCTCGCTGCGAGCGCTTCAGGCACGACGCGACAGAGTTGCGATCGCGTCGCGCTCAATACGTTGGTGGGAAGACCGAAGGTGGAAAGGAGGGATCTGAATCTCTGGCCACCGAGCCCGGGGACCAGACTGAGTTCGATCCAGGCTGCAAGGTCGCCTGAATCCTTCATGCACGAAGCCTCGCAGAACGGGACCGTGATCAGGGGTTCTGAACGATGTCTCCCCCTTGCACCGGCCGAGAACTTTCCATTACTAGCGCGTAAGAGACCGAGTCGAAGGTACGGAAGACGAACGCCAGACCATAGCGCTCCGGAGGCAGCTGTATCACGGGGGAGCGCTCACGCGATTTCAGATAATCGCTCTGGTCGTAGACCACGACGTTACGGTACACGGCAAGCACGTGTCCGACCTCCAAACCATGGCGCCTGCCTCTATTGATGGAGATGATCGAGTCGCGCCCGCCCACACTGGTGGCGAAAGCATCGTAAAGCCCTATGATTCGGCCGCTGACGGCGGAACTCGGCGCATGCGGCACATACTGGGGCATGGTCGGCGGCGGCGCCGGAATGAGTCGATCTCCTGCAGAAATCTCCTTCTTGGAATTCACGATTTCTACTGTGGCGGGATCGCCCATTCGCGTCACTTGGGCCGTACCCAGGAAGACGGCTTCGAACCCCAAAGTCCTCTGGTTGTCGGGGTCGACCAGCGGTTGCCCGGCGCGATAGATCTGCCAAACGGAGGCATCGCTGCCACCAAAACCGCTGACATAGGCCACATTGCCGGCGCCTAAGTTGACCCGATTTTCCTCGGTAGCGATGATCCGCGGCGCTCTGTCGAGGCCGCCTTCTTCGATGAGCAATGGCTGTGTCAGAAACGGCTCGATCGACCTGGGCGAAATCGCAGGTATCGCCTCTGACGTCAAGGGCTGGGTGTAGATGCGCGGCAGAAGCTTTTCTCCTCCTGCAACCCCAAGCCCAGGGCCGGCGCCGGCGCCGGCTTCCGCGATACGCAATTGCGGCGGCGAAACGCTCCGGTCGAGCACGAGGACATCGCCCGGAAAGATGTTGTGCGGGTTTCTGATCTGCTCCTGATTCATTCGCCAGATTTCCGGCCAGCGCCATTGATCGCTGAGGAATTTGGTGGCGATGCTCCAAAGCGTATCGCCCTTTTGCACGACGTAGCGGTCGGGCGCCGTATCCTTTACCTGTAAGTCGCCCTGTGCAAGCGCCAACAAGCCCGCGCTCGCTAGGGCGAGTGCCAGGAGAGCTGTGATAGACTTTTGCATGACCGCCTCGTCTGGATTTAGCTGCCGCAATCCCTATATTAGCTTTCGCGGCTTGCATTTTACAGTCTGCATTAAATTCTGCATCTAATCCTTTCAATTTGCAAGTATTTATGGCGCTGTTAGATATCCTTCGCTACCCTGATCCGAGGCTCTATAAGAGGGCTGCGCCCGTACTGGAGGTCGACGAATCGGTTCGCGCCTTGGTCCGGAACATGGCCGAAACCATGTACGCAGCGCCGGGGGTGGGACTCGCGGCGACGCAAGTCGACGTGAACAAAAGAGTGATCGTCATCGATGCCTCCGAGACGCGAAATGAGCTCCTGGTTTTGATCAATCCGGAGATCCTCAACAGCGAAGGCGTCCAGTATCGTGAGGAGGGCTGCCTGTCGGTGCCGGGAATATACGAGCCGGTCGAGCGTGCCGAGCGCGTGACGGTGCGTGCGCTTGGCCTGGACGGCGGATCTTTCACCTTCGTCGCAGAGAAACTCCTCGCGGTCTGCATCCAGCACGAGATGGATCATCTCGAGGGCAAGGTTTTCGTCGATTATCTTTCGCGCCTCAAGCAGCAGCGCATCAAGGCGAAACTTCAAAAACAGCTCCGCAAGACGGCCTGAAGCGGGTTGGGCTCCTCGTTGTTCGACGACCGCCGGAGCACTGCCTTTCGCGCGAACCCTGAGCGGGTGCCGCCTCCGTGAATGTCTTGTTCGCCGGCACTCCTGAATTTGCGGCACGATGCCTTGAGGCTCTGCTCAAGTCCCGTCATCGCGTGATCGGCGTGATCACTCAGCCGGATCGACCTGCCGGGCGTGGTTTCGCGCTCGCGCCATCGCCGGTGAAGAAGCTGGCATCGGCGCGGGGCATTCAGATGACCCAGCCCGAGAGTCTGCGAGACGCGCAGGCGCAAGCGAAGCTCAAACATTTCCGAGCCGACGTCATCGTGGTTGCCGCTTATGGCTTGATTTTGCCGCGGCCGGTGCTCGAGCTTCCTCGGGACGGGGCAATCAATATTCACGCGTCCCTGTTGCCGCGATGGCGCGGCGCAACCCCCATTGAGCGGGCAATCCTTGCCGGTGATCGGCACACCGGCGTGTCGATCATGCAGATGGACGACGGGCTCGACACTGGCCCTGTGCTGATGCAGGAAGAGATTCCAATACTGGAAGACGATACCATGGGGACGCTGCGCGATCGGCTCGCGGAACTTGGTGCGAAACTCATAGTGCAAGCTCTGGATGCATTGCAAGCCGGTGTGATCAAGGCGACACCGCAATCGGCCGAGGGGGTAACGTATGCAGCCAAGCTCGAAAAGCGCGAGGCTCGTGTGGACTGGCGCAAGGGTGCGCTCACCGTGAATCGCCAGGTTCGCGCGCTCAATCCATCACCGGGCGCGGATGCACGCGTGCGCCGAGTGGAGCTCAAGATTTGGCGTTGTGCTACCGCAACCGGGCGGGGGAATGCAGGTGAGATACTCAGCATCGGTCCGGACGGTTTGTGCGTTGCGTGCGGGGAAGGCGCTCTGGTCATAACTGAGTTGCAGCGGTCAGGGGGAAAACGCCTGCGCGCCGCCGACTTTCTCAGAGGATTTCCGCTTACCGCTGGGGAACGCTTCGATGCCCAGTAGCAAGTGGGGTCAAGGGTACTGTGCCTATAATGCGAGTAACGCCCGTGACCTTGCGCAGTGCATCCGTGTCCACCGTTTCCGCCGGCCCATCCCTTGCACAGGCCTTTGTTGCCGCTGCGGAGGCCATCGGGCGCGTCTCCGGAGGGGAGAGCCTGAACGCTGCGCTCGCCGACCTGAAACGCCGCGCTTCGGCGCAAACGCTTGCTGCCGCGGCGCAGGATCTTTGCTATAACGCGCTGCGGAGCTACGGGGTGGTCGACGTGGCCCTGGAGCGGCTTCTGCAGAGACCTCTCACGGATACCCCAGTGCGGGGATTGCTGCTCACCGCGCTCGCAGAGCTTGCCGCCCGGCCGGACTCCGCGCATGCGGTCGTGCATCAGGCGGTGGAGGCGGCTGTCTTGCTCGGGTACTCGCGCGCGAAGGGGCTGGTCAACGCGGTCATGCGCAACTTTCAGCGCCGCATGCCCGAGCTACTCTCGGAGATCGAGGCGACCGAATCTGGCCATTACCGGCATCCGCAATGGTGGATCGACGAGCTGCGCCTGGCCTATCCGCGCGACTGGGAGTCCGTACTTTTGGAGTCGAACCGACATCCGCCCATGGTGTTGCGGGTAAACCGGCGGCGACTCTCCGCAAAAGCATATCTGGAGAAACTGGACCGGGCCGGAATGCCGGCGCGGGCGCTCGGACAAGATGCGGTCCTGCTCGAAAAGCCTTGTCGGGTCGAGCGGCTCCCGGGTTTTGCTGCGGGCGAGGTCTCGGTGCAGGACGCGGGCGCCCAGCGAGCCGGCCCGCTTCTGGATGTTCGCGATGGGATGCGAGTGCTGGATGCGTGCGCGGCGCCCGGTGGCAAGACCGGACACCTCCTTGAGCTTGCCGAATGCGAGCTTCTCGCAGTCGACGCGGACGGCGTGCGGGCGCAGCGTATCGCCGAAAATCTCTCCAGACTGAAGCTCTCGGCGAAAATCGTGGTCGGCGATTGCCGCAAGCCGGAGCTTTTTGGGGGGAGAAGGCCTTTCGACCGCGTTCTTCTGGATGCGCCTTGCTCGGGATCGGGCGTGGTTCGGCGCCATCCTGACATCAAATGGCTGCGTCGCAAGAGCGATGCACCCGAGTTCGGCCGCGTGCAGGCAGAACTGCTCGAAGCTTTATGGCGGGTACTCGCCCCCGATGGTAAATTGTTGTACGCCACGTGTTCGGTGTTTCCCGACGAGAACGGCGCTCAGGTGGACGGTTTTCTTCTGCGGCACCCGGAAGCCGAGAGGCTTCCGCTCCCAGGGCTCGCCCAGAATGACACCCTGACCGTACGGCCCTCGGAGGGCCAGATCCTGCCGAGCGCCCATAGCGACGGTTTCTTCTACGCACTGCTAAGAAAAACCACTACTTGAACTGAGCAATGAAGACAAGCCTGCGTCGACTCATTGCCGCGCTCGCGATAAACTTCGTTGCGTCGGCGTCAGCCCAGCCGATTCAGGTCAACAACGTAGGGTTGGAACTCGCCCAGACGCGCTATTTCCTGAACGCCGATTTTCGCCTTGATCTGACTGCACCGCTCCTGGAGGCGTTGAACAATGGCGTATCGCTAGGCTTCCTCGTGGAGTTCCAGCTGACGCGGCCGCGATGGTACTGGTTCGACGAGAAGACCGCCTCGGAAAAGCTGGAGCTACGGCTTTCCTACCTCCCCCTTGCGCAACAGTATCGGCTGGCGAGCGGGACGCTGTATCAGAACTTCCCCACGCTCGCCGAGGCGCTGGAGGCACTCGGCAGAGTTCACGGCTGGCCAGTGCTGGGACAGGATCAGGTCGACAACGGCCGGGCTTATATTGCCGCGGTGCGGCTGCGCCTTGATCCGGCTCAGCTGCCGACGCCATTCCGAGTGAGTGCCGTCACCAACCGCGAGTGGACGCTCACGTCCGATTGGAAGCGATTTCGGTTCACCCCCCTCGCGCCGGTGCAGGAGGCCCGATGACCTACGTGCTCATCGCCAGCGCCGCGCTCGGCGGCATTTTGCTGTTCCTGCTTGCCGCGGCGACCGCCAACTCGCCGCTGTTCGCCGAACACTATCCGCTGCTGCTCGGCCTGAACGCGGCGATTGCTCTGGCCCTCCTCGGGCTCGTGGTATACCAGTTGGCTATCCTCGCGCGCCAGCGCCGCGCAAAAGTGTTCGGTTCGCTGCTGACGTTTCGGGTGCTCGTCATGTTTGCGCTGGTGGGAGTGGTCCCCGGGCTTCTCGTCTATACCGTGTCGCTGCAGTTCCTCGCAAAGAGCATTGAATCCTGGTTCGACGTGCGCGTCGAGCGCGCGCTCGAGGGAGGACTGAATCTCGGCCGGGCGGCGCTCGACGTCATGTTGAACGAGCTGCTTCTCAAGGCCCATGTGATGGCGCTCGATCTCTCCGAGACCCCGAGGCGCGACCAAGCTGCGGCGCTTGCTCGTTTGCGCGAGCAGGCCTACGTCGAGGAAGCGTGGCTCATGACCGACGGTGGACAGGTGCTCGCGCGGGCGAGCCGTGAACCCGGGAAGCTCGTGCCGCCCGGCGCCAGCGTACAAGCGTTGCGCGATGCACGCCAGGTGCGCGGTTATGCTGTGGTCGAACCGGTGGGCGACAAGGGGCTCTTGCTGCGAGTGATCGTGTCCCTGGAGACTTCCAGGCGCGGCGAAGAGCCGCGCTTGCTGCAACTCACGCATTGGGTGCCGCAGACGCTCGCCGAACAAGGCGAATCGGTGCAAAGCGTGTATCGTGCATACAAGGAGCTGTCGCTGTCTCGCCAGGGGCTGAAGGAGATCTACATTCTCACGCTGACCTTGACGCTGTTGCTCGCCTTGCTTTCTGCGGTCGCACTCGCGTTCCTGCTGTCGCGGCGCCTGTCGAATCCGCTCGCCGTGCTCGCCGAGGGCACCCAGGCGGTAGCGCGCGGCGATTTTTCGCGCCGCGCTCGAGTCACGAGCCGCGATGAGCTGGGTATCCTCACGCAGTCGTTCAACAGCATGACTCAACAGCTGGGCGAGGCGCAGGACGCCGCGCAGCTCAATCAGGCGCAGCTCGAAACCGCCAAGGCATACCTGGAGAGCATTCTCGCCAATCTGTCGGCGGGTGTGCTCGTTTTTGATCACGGCCTCATCCTCCGGATTGCAAACAGCGGGGCGGGCAGCATCCTGCACGAGGACGTTGCGGCCCTGATCGGCCTGAAGCTCGAGAATTGGCATACGCTCGCCGAGTTTGCTCGAATGTTGCAAGCGGAGTTCGAGCAACATAGAGGAACCGCGTGGCAGCAGCAGATCGAGATGCGCGACCGGAGCGCAGTGATTCTCGTGCGCGGGTCACCCCTGCCCGAGACCGGTGGGGGTGGTTACGTCGTGGTCTTCGACGACATCACGCAATTGATCGCGGCGCAGCGCGCCACCGCCTGGGGCGAGGTCGCACGCAGGCTCGCTCACGAGATCAAGAATCCGCTCACGCCGATCCAGCTCGCCGCGGAGCGACTGCAGGCGAAGCTCGGCGACAAGCTTCCCTTCGAGGCCGCGCGGGCGCTCAACCGCGCCACGGAGACCATCGTCGCGCAAGTGACCGCCATGAAGAACATGGTGGATGATTTCCGCGATTATGCTCCAACGCCCCCGCCGCAACTCGAAGGCCTGGATCTGAATCGGCTCGTTACCGAGGTACTCGCTTTGTACGAACAGTCCGGAACTCGGATTCAGGCTAACCTCCAAAGGAACGTTCCGCTGGTGCGCGGTGACCCCGACCGTCTGCGGCAGGTAATCCACAATCTGCTGCAAAACGCACAGGATGCCCTTTTCGGAAGCAGCGACCCGAAAATCGAAGTGTCGACCGAGCTTTCGGGCGGCCAAGTGTGGCTGCGGATCAGCGACAACGGTTGCGGCTTCCCCGAGGCCATCATCAACGGGGCGTTCGAGCCCTATGTCACCACCAAGCCCAAGGGGACCGGACTGGGGCTGGCGATCGTAAAGCGCATCATCGACGAGCATCACGGCACCGTCCGGATAGAAAACCGCATCGGGAAGGAAGGGGGTCGGGGCGCGGCGGTGCGGATATCGCTTCCCCTCGCCGCTTGATCGACCATGGCGCAGATACTAGTCGTCGACGACGAGGTCGGAATCCGCGAGCTCCTGTCGGAAATCCTCTCCGACGAGGGACACTCGGTGCAGCTTGCCGAGAATGCCACCGCGGCGCGTTCGTTGCGCGCGCAGAGACGCCCGGACCTCGTGTTGCTCGATATCTGGATGCCCGACGCGGACGGTATTACGCTCCTCAAGGAATGGGCCACCGGGGGCCAGCTCACCATGCCGGTGATCATGATGTCCGGTCACGGCACCATCGACACGGCGGTGGAGGCGACGCGCATCGGCGCAATGGATTTCCTGGAAAAACCGATCGCGTTGCAGAAGCTCCTCGCGACCGTGAAGCGCGCACTGCGTGCGGGGGAAGCGCGCGCGGTGATGCCGCTCAGCATCGCGAATTTCGGCCGCTCGACGATCATCACCGAGTTGAAGAAGCGCTTGGCGAGGATCTCAGCCGCCGGCACGGCGGTGCTGCTGCGCGGAGAAAGAGGCGTGATGCCAGAGCTCTACGCACGCTATCTGCAGCAGCCCAACGCGCCCTGGATCGACGCGGCGCACGCCCTCAACGAGGCGTCTCAGGATCTGCTGCAGCAGGTCTCCAGCGGCGTGCTGTTCGTCGGGGAACTCGCGATGCTGTCCCGGAACCAGCAGAAGCACCTCGCGTTTCTCGCAGCGCGCGCGGAAAAGAGCAACGTGCAGCTGGTGTCTTTTACCGCGGAGGAGCCGAAACACCTGGTGGAATCGCGGGGTTTCGACGCGGCCTTGATGCAAGCACTCGAGGGAATCGTCATCTCGCTTCCGGCTCTGCGTGAGCATCCGGAGGACATTCCCGAGATCGCAAGCCTCATGCTTGCCCAGTTGGTGGAGACACGCGTTTGCCCTCCGCGGAACTTCTCCACCGGCGCTCTCAACGTCCTGCGCTATTTCGCCTGGCCGGGTAACCTAGAAGATCTCGCCGCGGCGGTGCGCAACTTGGCGCTGACCAGCTTGGAGGAGGAGATAGGTGTCGCGGACGCGGAACGGGTGCTGCCGCAGTTTGTACGCAGGTCCGCGGAGACCGACCTGTCGCTCGATCTACCCCTGCGTGAGGCCCGCGAAGCGTTCGAGCGGACCTACTTCGAGCATCATCTCGCACAGGTGAACGGGTCTATAGCGCGCGTCGCTGAACGAAGCGGTCTGGAGCGCACGCACTTGTACCGCAAGTTGAAAGCCCTCGGCATTCTTGCCGGGCGAAAAGAAGACTGACTCCGATACAAGTTCGGCATAAAATGCGTGCTTTTTCGCACGGATTCCCCGCTTGAAAATCGTAATCCTCGGTGCTGGCCAAGTCGGCTCGTCGGTTGCCGAAAGCCTGGTGTCCGAAGCCAACGACATTACGGTCGTGGATATCGACGCCACGAGGCTGCGCAACCTCCAGGACCGTCTGGATTTGCGCACGGTGCTCGGCAGCGCCGCGCACCCCTCGGTGCTGGTCGAGGCGGGCATCGAGGACTGCGACATGATGATTGCCGTAACGCAAAGCGACGAAACCAACTTGGTCGCATGCAAGCTGGCGCAGCAGTTGTTCAACGTCCCGACCCGCATCGTCCGCCTGCGCGCTACCGACTATCTTTCCAACGAGCGCGTGCTCGGCCCGGACTGCTTTGCCGTGGACTTGGCAATCTGTCCGGAGCAGATTCTTACCGACTACATCGTCAAGCTCATCGAGTTTCCGGAAGCACTGCAGGTGCTCGAGTTCGCTCACGGCAAGGTGAGCTTGGTCGCAGTGCGTGCATTCCAAGGCGGTCCCCTGGTCGGTCATCCCCTGAAGGATCTCAGGAAGCACATTCCGTCCGTGGATACGCGAATCGCCGCCATATTTCGCGGGGACAGCCCGATTCTGCCCGAGGGCGATACGGTGGTGCAGGCCGGAGACGAGGTATTTTGTCTCGCGGCAACGGAAGACATCCGCCAGGTCATGCACGAGCTGAGGCGCATGGACCAGGCGGTAAGGAGAGTCATGATTGCGGGGGGCGGAAACATCGGATTGCGCCTCGCGCGCGCGATCGAGCGCGACTACGCGATCAAGATCATCGAATACGACAAGAGGCGCTGCGAGGTGCTCTCCACCCGCCTCGATCGGGCGCTCGTGTTGCAGGGAGACGTCACCGACGAAGCACTCCTCGAGGCCGAGAATGTCTCCGACATGGATCTCTTCGTCGCGGTAACCAACGACGACGAGAACAACATCATGTCCTGCCTGCTTGCGAAGCGCATGGGCGCGCGCCGCGTGGTCGCGCTCATCAACCGGCGCTCCTACGTCGATCTCCTCCAGGCCGGTCAGATCGATATCGCGATCTCACCGGCGCAGGCGACCATCGGTACGCTGCTCGCCCATGTGCGGCGCGGCCATGTCACCCGGGTGCACAGCTTGCGCCGCGGCGTGGCCGAGGCGCTCGAGGCGGTGGTGCACGGGGATCGCGATTCCTGCCGCTGCGTCGGCCGGAGAATCGAGGAAATCGACCTGGCCAGGGGAGCCGCAATCGCCGCGCTCGTGCGCGGCGACAAGGTGATCATGGCGCATCACGACACGGTGGTGCTCGCCGAGGATCACCTGATCGTCTTCGTCACCGACAAGAAACTCCTGCCCAAGGTCGAGAAACTTTTCGAGGTCAGCGTCGGCTTCGTCTGAAGCGGATTCCGCGCGCCCATGGTCAGGCCGTTCCCCGTACTCAACGTGCTGAGCGTCCTGATCGTCGTCTTTGCCCTCGCTATGCTGCTGCCTCTGTGCGTATCGCTCGGGTACGGTGACGCGGCGCGCAACGCCTACGAGAACGCGGTGCTGATCACCTTCGTGAGCGGAGCGATTTTGTGGGTGGTGACGCGCTCCCGCAGGGGCGAGCTGCAGACCCGCGACGGGTTTCTCTTGGTGGCGCTGGTTTGGACCGTTCTGCCTGCATTCGCCACCCTGCCCCTGCTCGTGTACATGCCCGGGCTCGATTTCACGGACGCCTACTTCGAAACCGTGGCCGCGCTAACCACCACCGGTTCGACCGTGCTGTCGGGGCTCGACAAACTGCCGCCTTCGATCAACTTGTGGCGCTGCGAGCTGCAGTGGCTGGGCGGAATGGGGATCATCGTCCTCGCGGTGGCGATCCTGCCGCTGCTCGGGATCGGCGGGAGCCAGATCATGAGGACGGAGACCCCGGGACCGATGAAGGACACCCAGCTTACTCCACGCATCACCGAAACCGCCAAAGGCCTGTGGCTGGTTTACGCGGTGATGACGCTCGCGTGCGTTTTGGTTTTCAAGGCGGCGGGGATGGGCTGGTTCGATGCCGTGGTCCATGCGTTCTCGACCCTGAGCCTGGGGGGATTCTCCTCTCACGACGCGAGCTTCGGCTACTTCGATTCCCCGGCAATCGAGGCTGCGGCGATTTTCTTCATGCTCGTCGGAGGCATCAATTTCGGAACTCACTTCCTCGCGTTCCGCAAGCTGAGCCTGGCACCCTACCGGAGCGACCCCGAAGCGGGGGCCTACGTCGCATTGGTCGCAATTTCGGCGCTCGGGATCGCCTATTTCCTGTTCGCCAACCAGGTCTATCCGTCTTTCTGGACCGCGCTACGCTACAGCGCGTTCAACGTCGTCTCGGTGGCGACGACAGCCGGTTTCAGCAGCACCGATTTCAACCAGTGGCCGATCTTCGCGCCCGTATGGATGCTTTTCCTTTGCTGCTTCGCCACTTGCTCCGGCTCCACCGGCGGCGGCATCAAGATGATTCGCGCCGAGCTGATGGTCCGCCAGGCGCTGCGAGAGCTCATGTCCATCATTCATCCGCGCGCCTATCTGCCCGTCAAGCTCTCGGGCCAAAGAGTGGAAAACAACATCATCTTCGCAGTCCTGGCGTTCATGTTGATCTGGGGCGGGTCGGTCGTCGCAATGACCATGCTCCTTCTGGCTTCGGGCCTGGACATCATCACGGCTTTTTCGGCGGTGATCGTCTGCATCTGCAATACCGGGCCGGGGCTGAACCTGGTGGGACCGGCGACGACCTATGCGGCGCTCAGCGATTTTCAAACCTGGGTATGCACGGTCGCCATGCTGATCGGGCGGCTGGAGCTGTTTACGCTCTTCATCGTCATCACGCCGGCGTTCTGGCGAAAATAACCGTTTGCGGGCCCCTTATTTGGCGCAGATCACCATGATCTCGACCAACATGCGCGGGTCGGCCAGCTTCGCCTCGACGGTAGCTCGCGCCGGCAGGTTGGCAGGATCGGTCCACGCCGTCCAGGCGGCGTTCATCTCGTCGCGGTTGCGGATGTCGGTGACCCACACGTTTGCGGAAAGAATCTTCGATTTGCTGGTGCCCGAGGCGGCGAGGATTGCGTCGATCTTCTTCAGCACCTGCTCGGTCTGGCCCCTCGCGCCTTGGCTGAGATCGTCGGCGACCTGGCCCGCCACATAGACGAGACCGCCGTGTTCGACGGCGGCGCTGAAGAGTTTGCCCGACGGATGGCGTTTGATGCTCACGTGGACCTCCCGTTTATCGCGGCGGCAGTATCTTCACTCGCAGCTCGCCGAGCCCCTCGATTCCCGCGAGAAGCTCGTCCCCGGGCTTGGCGGCGCCCACACCGGCCGGTGTGCCCGTCATGATGAGATCGCCCGCTTCCAGGGTGTAGTACTGCGTGAGAAACGCGATCTGCTCGGGCACGCTCCAGATCATCTGGTCGATGTCCGAGTTCTGGCGAAACTCGCCGTTCACCTTGAGCCAGAGCTTGCCTTTTTTCGGGTGCCCGCTCTTCGACGCGGGAGTAATCGGCCCGACAGGCGCAGCCTGGTCGAAATCCTTGCCGAAAGTCCAGGGCCTGCCTTTGTCTTTTCCGACCTGCTGCAGATCGCGCCGCGTCATGTCCAGGCCCACTGCGTAACCCCAGATGTGTTCGTTGGCCTTGGCCGCCGGGATCTTGTAGCCGCCCGTGCCGACTACCGCGACCATCTCGGTTTCCCAGTGGTAGTTGGCGGTCATCGGCGGAAAGCGCACCGCGCCGCCCTCGGGGACCAGATCGTGAGACGACTTGGTGAAGAAGAACGGCTGCTCGCGCCCGTCGCCGCCCATCTCCTTCTGGTGCTCCACATAGTTGCGGCCGACACAGAAGATGCGGCGCACGGGAAAGCGTGCGTTCGATCCCACGATGGGAAGCGATGGGATATCCCAGCTGCTGATCACATACTCCATTTTCATGGCGAGAGGTCCTCACTAGATCGCAGGAGAAGTTCGGCGCGAACCGAAAGGCGCCCGCGAAAAGGGCCGTATTTTCGCACGAACGGCCGTCCTGAGCGATGCGCAGGCGCAAAAAACGGGCACCCTAAGGCGCCCGTTCGAAACAAGCCCGTTTCCGGGCTTCTCCCTGCTTATGGCGAGTACTCCAATGCGAAGCGGGTCTCTTCAGTCACCTCAAGCGACCTGCTCGCCGTGCAAGGTGATGTCGAGACCTTCCCGCTCCTCTTCTTCGGTGACGCGCAAGCCGATCACAATGTCGATCACCTTGAGGATGATGAAGCTGCCGATGCCGCTGACCAGCAGGGTTGTGACCACGCCGTAGGTCTGGGTCAGGAGGCTGGCGTCCGCACCGCTGATTTCCTTGACGTTGAATACGCCGGTGAGGAGCGCACCGACGATCCCGCCGATACAGTGCACACCGAACGCATCCAGCGAATCGTCATAGCCGAACATCTTTTTCACCGAGGTCGCCGCGAAGAAGCAGAGTACCCCGGCCGCGATGCCGATGACGAAAGCGCCTGTGATACCGACAAACCCGGAAGCCGGAGTGATTGCGACCAGGCCCGCGACCGCGCCCGATGCGATGCCGAGCACCGAAGGTTTGCCCTTGACCAGCCACTCCGTGAACATCCATGACAGAGCGGCTACGGCCGTAGCAAGTTGGGTTACGGTCATGGCCATGCCGGCGCGGCCGTCTGCGGCGACCGCGGAACCCGCGTTGAAGCCGAACCAGCCCACCCAAAGGAGTGATGCGCCTATTACGGTGAGCGTCAGGTTGTGCGGCGGCATGGGTTCCTTGCCGTAGCCGACGCGCTTACCGAGCACGAGCGCGCACACGAGCCCCGCGATTCCGGCATTGATGTGCACCACGGTTCCGCCGGCAAAGTCGAGGATCCCCGCCGTCGCCCATTTCCCGCTCGTCCCCTCCCACATCATGTGCGCGATCGGCGAGTAGATCAGCACCGACCACAACCCCATGAACCAGAGCATCGCCGAGAATTTCATGCGATCGGCGAAGGCGCCGGCGATCAGGGCGGGCGTGATGATCGCGAAGGTCATCTGGAACATCATGTATACGGACTCGGGAATGGTGACGCCGAGATGGCTGACGGTGACTTTGTTGGCTTCCTTCATGTAGGCCATTCCGGAGAGGAACAGCCGATCGAAGCCGCCGAAGTAGGCGTTCCCCGGTGTGAAGGCCAAGCTGTAACCGACGATGACCCAAAGCACCGTGACCAGGCAGGTGATGGCGAAGCTCTGCATCACCGTCGCGAGCACGTTCTTCTTGCGCACCATTCCGCCGTAGAACAGCGCGAGTCCGGGGATGGTCATCAGCAGCACCAGCGCCGTTGAAGCCAGCATCCAAGCCGTGTCTCCCGAGTTGATTTTCGCGCCGTCAATGAGCTCGGGTTTTGTCGGCGCCGGCGGAGCCGCGGGTGCCGCAGCCGCGGCTGGCGCGGGTGCCGCGGGCGTAGCGGCAGGAGCCGCCGGTTTGTCCTGGGCCATGAGAGGCGCACACCAGCCCACGGCGCCGAGCAGGGCGAGAATTGCAAAAAGCTTTTTCATCCTGGTTCTCCCTTAGAGCGCTTCCGCCCCGGTCTCGCCGGTGCGGATGCGGATTACTTGCTTGAGGTCGAAGACGAAGATCTTGCCGTCGCCGATCTTTCCCGTGTTGGCCGATTTTTCTATGGCCTCGATCGCCTGATCGAGCAGTTCGTCCTTGATCGCGGCCTCGACCTTTACTTTCGGCAGGAAATCGACCACGTATTCCGCGCCGCGATACAGCTCGGTGTGACCTTTCTGCCTGCCGAAACCCTTGACTTCGGTGACGGTGATGCCCTGCACGCCGATCGCGGACAGAGCTTCCCGCACCTCGTCAAGCTTGAACGGCTTGATGATTGCGGTTACGAGTTTCATGAATGTGCTCCCTGTGTGGTAATGAGCTTGGAAGAGCTAGAACTTGTAGATGCCTTGCAGCGCGGCGCTCGTCATGTTCTTGCTGGGCGCGCCGGTGGAGTCGCTGAACACCGCGTTGTTCGCCTGGTCCCTGCGCACTTCAGCGCGAGCTTCGAAGCTGTCGCTTGCGAGGAACGAGACCGTTGCAGTCACTTCCTTGCACTTCGTATCACTGGTGAGGAAAGGACCGGCGGGGGCGAAATGGGAGCCGTTCTTGTCGTCAAACGATTCAAGACGCAGAACGCCGCGAAGCTTTGGCGCGAACATGTAGGTCACATATCCCGCCACGCCGTTGTACTTTGCTTTGGTCGTGGTGCCGCCGGCATTGTCCTGGCTCACGGACAAGACTTCCAAGCCGACGGACAGCGGATCGATAATGGTATAGGACGCTACCGCGTTGACGCTGGTTCGGGTGCCATTTGTCGCGGCGCTCGTGACTTCCTGACCGCTGTAGCCGGAGACGGTGATCGACAACGGCTTGATCGGGTTCAGCGTCGCGCCGAGCTCCGCCGTCTTTCCCTTGTTCGCGTCCGTGAGCTGGTCCCAACCGTTGTTCACGCCCGCGATTAGGCTGACCGTATCGCTCACAGCCCAGGTCGCCCGCACGCCGGTATGCGTGAAGGGCACCGCCCCGAACAGGATTGAACGGGAGATATTGGTGTTCCCGGTGCTCGCGATTACCTCGGTTCCGTGAAGCGTCGTGAACTTGCCTGCGATCAAGGTCAACGGCCCGCCTGCGTATTGCGCAAAGGCCTGGGTAATGTCGAACATCGATGTTGATCCAGGCGCCGCAGGATTCGCCTCAGGGAACGAATGGATAACCTGCGCGTCCCTGCCCACGGTCAAGTTGACCAGGCCGCCGAAGCCCTCCTTCGGTTGCTTGGCCACCGTGAGGCCAAACTGATTCAACGCGAAGGAATTTTGCTGCCCGTCAAATACACGATCGGTAAACCCGGCCCCGTTCTTTGCGTAGGTAAATCCGGCATCGATATACCCGCTCACGCTGATTCCGGAAGCCTCGAGAACCTTGTCGAGTGTCGGAGCCGGGGCGGGTTTGGCTTGGGCGAGCGCCGTGGCCGGGGCTGCGAACAGCGCGGAGACGGCAGAAGCGAGAATAAGTTTTTTCATTGTTGGACCTTTAGTTGGGTTAGAGGACCAAGCCCCTTCAGCACGGCCCGTGCCAGATTTTTTATTTCTTTCTATCAAGGGGTTGGTCCGTTAGATGCCATACCGTGGAAACCTTCCGGCACCAGGATGATGCGCAATAAAATCGTAACGCACTAATCCTGTGCGGTCGGCCGGAACGCGCTCGAGGCGTTAGATTCACCGTGCTAGACTCGACCGAAGACGCCAAAGCGATGTCCCAGACCCGCATATTCGACGACCTGAGCGCGAGGATCAGCGAATTCCTCGCCGCGAGCCCTGCCAAGGATGTAGAGAAGAATGTGCAGGCGCTGCTTTCGGCTGCGTTCGCCAAGCTCGACCTGGCAACGCGCGCAGAGCTCGATATCCAGGCCAAGGTGCTCGCGCGCGCCCGCGACAAACTCTCCGAGCTGGAAGCGCGCGTCGCCGAACTCGAGTCGAGGTTGAGTCGCAAGTAATCCGCGATGTCCCTCGCGGTGCTCCACAGCCGTGCGCTCTCGGGACTGGACGCGCCCGAAGTCACCGTCGAGGTGCATCTGGCGAACGGACTGCCCTCTTTCACCATCGTCGGTCTGCCGGACACCGAAGTGAAGGAAAGCCGCGACCGGGTGCGCGCCGCGCTCGTAAACTCGCGCTTCGACTTTCCGGCGCGGCGTATCACGGTCAATCTCGCTCCTGCGGAGCTCCCCAAGGAGAGCGGCCGATTCGATTTGCCCATTGCGCTCGGCATCCTCGCCGCCTCGCACCAGCTCGAAGTCGACGGGTTCTCGAAATACGAATTCGCCGGGGAGCTCTCGCTGACCGGCGAGCTGCGTCCGGTTCGCGGAGCGCTCGCGATGACCTGGCGCGCGGTGCGCAAAGGTCGTGCATTTGTCCTGCCGCGGGCAAGCGCCGACGAAGCGGCGCTGGTCGCAGAAGCCAGCATTTACCAGGCGGGGTCGCTCCTCGATGTCTGCGCTCATCTGGCCGGCCGCCAGCCGTTGTCGCGGCCGGCGGCGCAGCCGGTCGTCATCCCGCCGGACTATCCGGATCTCGCGGAAGTCAAAGGGCAGGCGCAAGCGAAGCGCGCTCTCGAAGTCGCTGCCGCAGGAGGTCACAGCGTGCTCATGGTCGGCCCGCCCGGAACGGGAAAATCGATGCTGGCGGCGCGTTTCGCGGGATTGCTGCCGCCGATGAGCGGCGAGGAAGCACTCGAATCGGCCGCGCTCGCCTCGCTCGGCTCAGGCGGCTTTTGCCTCGAAAACTGGAAACGGCGCCCATTCCGCGCTCCGCACCACTCGGCTTCCGGCGTTGCGCTGGTCGGAGGCGGCAGCGATCCGCGCCCCGGCGAAATATCGCTGGCGCACAACGGCGTGCTGTTTCTGGACGAGTTGCCGGAATTCGACCGCAAGGTACTCGAAGCCCTGCGCGAACCGCTCGAATCCGGCCGCGTCGCGATTTCGCGCGCCGCGCGCCAGGCCGAGTATCCGGCGCGATTCCAGCTGATCGGTGCGATGAACCCCTGCCCCTGCGGCTATCTGGGGCATTTCAGCGGCAAATGCCGCTGCACGCCCGATCAGGTGACGCGCTACCGTCACAAGCTTTCAGGGCCGCTCCTCGATCGCATCGACATCCAAATCGAGGTGCCCGCCGTGCGCGAGGACGAACTCGTTCAAGCGGGTCGCGGCGAAAATTCTGCGGCGGTCCGGGAGCGCGTGGAACGGGCGCATGAGCGACAACTCGTGCGCCAGGGCAAAAGCAACACCCGGCTGGGCCCGCGCGAAATCGAGCGCTTCTGCACCGCGGAAGAGAAGGCCGGCGCGTTGCTGAGACAGGCCATCGGCAAGCTCCATCTCTCGGCGCGCGCCTACCATCGGGTGCTGAAGCTCTCCCGCACCATCGCCGACCTCGCCGGCGAAGCGACGATCGGCGTCACCCATGTCGCCGAAGCGATCCAGTACCGGCGTCTCGAGCACTCGTTCTAGTCTCCTGCTCACGGGTGGCCGGCGTTGAGCCCGGGAAGGGACCATTCCTTCACGGGCGTCGGTCCGGTGATCGGTTTTCCGAGCGCTGGAGCCTCAAGGGCGTACAAGCCTGTGTCGGTCCCGATCCAGATGACCTTCCGATCCCACTCGATGAACACGTTGTCGACGGTGCGGTTGTAGCTGTTCCACTTGTCGAGCTCGCCGCCCTGCGGCGGGATGAAGTACGCCACGATGCGCGGGTTCTTCGGGTCGCGGATGTCGTAGCACTGCACGCCCGCGTTGAAATGCGCATAGCAGGTGAAATTGGGATCGGGTTTCCCCGGGGCCTTGATGTGCGGCGGGTTGTGCGGGCCGAAACGCCCGCGCTTGTCGCAGAAGGTCTTGTAGGGCGCCTCGCGCGGCGGCGTCGGCACCGGCAGCCGCGAAATGGCCTTCGGCGCGGCCGGATCGCGCACGTCGACGATCCACGACGGAACATAGGTCTCGTTGCAGTCGGGGCTGAGCGTTTCCGGGTTGGTGATGACGAAGCCGCGGGCTAGCCGCGCCACGTCGATCGTGTGGAAAGCGATCACGGTGCCGCGCGTGTACTCGTAGTCGGGCGTGAAGCGGCCCAGGAGCTTCGGGTTGCGGATATCGGAGAGGTCGTGGATCAGCATTCCGAACGAACCGTAGGCGCTGTAGCCGAGCTTGCCGCCGTCCTCCACTTTCTTCGGCACGTACATCGGGCCGTGCAGGCTGGTGAAGGAAACCTTGTCGCCGTATTCGCGCCAGGCCTTGTACTGCGCTTCCTCGCCCGCCCGCTGCCCAGGCACCCACCACATCGCGACTTGTTTGGGATTCGAAGGATCGGACACGTCCACCACCATGATCCCGTTGCCGTGCCAGCGGATCGGGCTCTCCATGTGGGTGAAGCTGTCGTCGGGCGCGGTGTCGAGATAGGCGTAGTCGCCGCCGTCGTAGTAGTTGCGGTGCGTGCCCGAGCCGGCCTGGACCTTGCGCTTGGGATCGCCGCCGTCGGTGGAGAACTCCGAGAGGAGGATCGTGTTGGCGGGGTCGGTCGCATCCCAGATGCGGATACCGCGCAGACCCGGCCCCTGCTGGGTCTTTTCGATCAGGCTCGGATCGTCGTACTTGCCGTTGGGGGCCGTCGCCGTGGTCGAAGTGATCGGCGAGGACGCCCCGGTGATCAGGATCCATTTCCCGAGCTTCTTGTTGAACGCGACCTGCAACTGCGAGCCCCTGAACGCGCCGTGCTTCACGAGCTTCGGCGCGCGCGGATCGCTGACATCGATCACGTCGCCGTTCTGCAGGATGAAGCGGCGAGCGCCGATCGCCATCATCTGCAGCTTGTGGCCGCGCTCCTCCCCGAGCTGGAACACGCCCAGCACGCGCATGTTCTTGGCGTAGCTGTTGCGGTCGAGATAGCCGAGGCTTCCCGTGTGAGGGTGCGGATGTTGGTTGGCGAAGCTGCCGGACGGTGCGGCGAGCGCGAGCGAGGCGGCGAGGACGCGAACAAGGGTGCTGCGCGTGATCATGGAAATTTTTCCTCCGAGACGGACGCTAGCCACGGAAACCCGACAAATCGACGGGTTCCTCGAAAGCCTTTCTTGCGAATTGCAGGAACTGTTCCGCGCGCGCCGCATCCCAGCCGCCGTAGCGGGCGTTGGAGCGGAACTTGCGCTCGATCTCTTCGCGCGCGAGCGGCTCGTGTACGCCGCCGCGGATGTGCGGCTGGCGCTCTTCGAACACGCGGCCGTCCGCGAGGGTCATCTTGACGTGTCCGGTGTAAGCCTTCGGATACGGATTGTTCGGATCGACGACGTAGCGCACTTTGGAAGCGAGCGCGAGAATGCGCGGGTCGCGCACCGTCTTGTCGGTAAAGGCCTCGAACCCGGCGCCGCCGGTGACGAACGCGACGGCGATATTGAAGGGCGCACTGAATTTGGCGGCGTAGTCGTTCGCCGGCCGGTGTTTGGATGAGAGCGGCTCCCACAGCCGGTGCACGTAGCCTTCCGCGGTTTCGCACAGCGCCTCGGCGACGTCTTCGGCGGCGAAGCCCTTCTTCGCCAGCCGCAGCGCGCAATCGATATAAGGCTGATTCATGGTGCCGGTCGCATAGGGCTTGAAGGTGAGACCTTCCATCAGCCATCGCCTGCCGAAGTCGCGCGTGAGCGCGTCGAAATCGCCTTCCCGGGTATGAGCGAAGGCGAAAAAAAAACCGTGCGTGCCTTCGAACACGGTGCGCGGCCCGAGGAATCCTTCGCGCCCGATGCGCGCCGCGTGCAGCCCGACGCGTGCCGCCCAACCCGCGTGCAGCCGTTTCGTCCAGGCCCCTTCGGCGAGATATTCGATGATCCCGCCTGCCATGCTGCCCGCCGTGCCGAGCGCGTCGACGGTTTGCTTGCGATCGAGCCCGAGCGCAGCCGATACGGCCAGCGTTGCCGCCATGGCTCCGAGCACGCTCGTGGGATGGAATCCGGCCTTGTGGATGAGTTTCGGCGCGACGAGGCTCAAGCGGCACATCGTTTCGACGCCCGAGGCGATGCCGAGAAGCGCGGCCTGCCCGTCGCGCTGGAAGCGTTCGCACGCGGCGAGCACCGCCGGCACGATGACTGCCCCGCTGTGCACCGGCCCGCCTTCGAAAGTGTCGTCGAAGTCTTCGCCGTGGGCCGCCGTGCCGCCGATCATCGCGGCGTCCTCGGCGCGAAAGCCGCCCGCATGCCCGATCGCGGTGCAGGGGCCGCCGCCGTCGACGCTCGCGACGAGAGCCCGGACGTAATCGCTCGCGCGCGCCGCCACGCAAAGGCCGCCGACGTCGACGAGAAGATCTTCGCAGCGCAGCCTGACCTGCGCGGGAATGCCTCCTGAGGACAGCGACGCAATCGCGGCTACGAGTCGTTCCGCGACAGACTGGATGCCGGCGGGAGCGTTCATCCGATCGATTCAACGCACCGTCTTGACGCCGGCGTCCTTCAAGATCTCGCGCATCCGGTCGGTGAACTCCTCATAGAATTTCGCGAGGTCCGCGGCATTCTGATAGCCGTCCTCGAACTGGTTGTCCTCGATGTACTTCCGCCAGGACTGCGTGCGTGTCAGTCTGCGGAAGAAATCCTGCCAGAACTCGACGTTTTCCTTCGGAATTCCGGGCGGCGCAACCACGCCGCGAACCTGCGGCACGACCGGCACGTCGAAACCCGCTTCCTTGAGCGTAGGGATTTCGGGGAATTTCGCCAGCCGCCTTTCGCTGACCTGCGCGAGCACGCGCATGTTGCCGGCGCGGATGTGCTCGCCCGCCTCTTCGGGCTCGATCACCATGATGTCGACGTGCCCGCCGAGCAGCGCGGCGATGCGCTCGCCCCCGCCCGGAAACGATATGAAGGCCCAGCGCGTGCCCGTGGATTTTTGCAGGAGCTGCCGCACGACGTTGTCGCGGCTCGTGTTCGAGCCGCCCGACTGCTTCAGTTGCCCGGGGTTCTTCCTCGCCGCCCCGATGAACTCGGCGAGCGTCTTGTACGGGGAGTCCGCTTTCACGGCGATCACCGCGGGCTCCAGAACCAGGCGCGCGATCGGGGTCAGGTCGCGCAGCGTGACCTTGGCCTCTGCGCTCACGAGCGGGGTTTGCAGCCACACCCCGGTGAAAAGGCCGAGCGTATTCTGATCGCCCCTCTTCTCGGCGAGATGGGCGGCCGCCACCGCGCCGTTTCCCCCCGGCTTGTTGATCACCTGCAGGCGCACCGGCAGCAGCTTTTCTTTTTCCACCATGATGGCGATCGCCCGCGCGAGCACGTCGCTGCCGCCCCCGGGCCCGGTGTGCACGACGAGGTCCACGGTGCGCGCGGGCTTGAACCCTTCGGCGAACGCGAGCGGCGCGCACAGCGAGGCAACGAGCGCGATGAGACTCGAAGCGGATTTCATCGGATTCCTCCTTAGTCCTGCTCGAGCGCCCGCAGGCGCCATGCGTTGAGTTTGCCGAACATCGGAATCAGCAGGACCAGCACCGCGAACGATAACATCACCGCCGAGATCGGCCTAGCCACGAGGATGGAGAGCTTTCCCTCGGACATCATGAGCGACTGGCGCAGCGCCCGTTCCATGCCGGCGCCGAGCGCAAGCCCGAGGATCAAGGGCGCGGAAGGGTAATCGAGCTTGCGCATGAGATACCCCAGCAGCCCGAACACCAGGAGCAGCAAGAGATCGAACAGGCTTCCCGATACGCTGTATACGCCCACCATCGATACCCCGAGGATGAGCGGATAGAGCACGTACACCGGCATCCTCAGCACCTGGGCGAACAGGGGCACGAGCGGCAGGTTGAGGATGAGCAGCATGACGTTGCCGATATACATGCTCGCGACCAGGCCCCAGAAAAGCGCGGGATGTTCGGGGATGAAGAGCGGGCCGGGCTTGAATCCCCACAGCACGAGCGCGGCGAGCAGGATGGCGGTGGTGCCCGATCCCGGGATGCCGAGCGTCAGGAGCGGCACGAGGGCCCCGCCGGTCTCCGAGTTGTTGGCGCCTTCGGGGGCCGCAACGCCTTCGATGACGCCCGTCCCGAATTGCTCGCGGCGCGGGGAAACCGCCTTTTCCAGCCCATAAGACAGAAACGACGCGATGGTCGAACCGCCGCCCGGCAGCGCGCCCACGAGAAAGCCGATCACCGAGCCGTTCAAGAAGGCGAAACGGCAGTCCTTCAGGTCCTGCATCGTCGGCAGCAGGTTCTTGAGCCCCTTGGGCACGGGCAGGAGCTGGGTTTCCTCGCGCGCCTCCATGTTGACCATCACTTCGGCGAGCGCGAACACGCCGATCGCGACGACGACGAAGTCGATGCCGGAGAGCAGCTCCATCCGCCCGAAGGTAAAGCGCGAGGTCGAGCTGAAAAGATCGGTCCCCACGCTCGCGATCCACAGCCCGACGAGCGCGGCGAGCAGCGCCTTGACGATCGAACGTCCCGCGAGCAGCACCACGAGCGCAAGGCCGAGCGACATCAGCGCGAAATATTCGGGCGAGCTGAACGAGAGCGCGAACTTGGCGATCGGCGGCGCCACCAGCATCAAGCCCAGCACGCCGACCGTTCCGGCGACGAAGGAAGCGATCGCGGCGATGCCGAGCGCCGGGCCCGCGCGCCCTTTCTTCGCCATCTGGTAGCCGTCCAGGCAGGTCACCACCGAGGCCGACTCGCCGGGCACGTTCATCAGGATCGAAGTGGTCGATCCGCCGTACTTGGCGCCGTAGTAGATGCCGGCCAGCATGATGATGGCGCCCGCGGGATTCATGTTGAAGGTGAGCGGCAGCAGCATCGCGATCGTCGCGGGCGGACCGAGCCCCGGCAGGATCCCGACCACGGTGCCGAGGAGCACGCCGACGAAGCACCAGAACAGATTGGCCGGCTCCAGCGCGACCGCGAAACCGTGGAAGAGGCCTGCGAGGATCTCCACGGCTAGAAACCGAGGACGCCGACCGGGAGGGGCACGCCGAGCGCGCGATCGAACACGAGATAGAATCCGGCGGCGCTCGCGACCGCCGTGAGCGCCGCGGTCGCGAGCGGCCGGCGGTACATCACCGCGACGATGCAGTAAGTCAGCAGCGCGAAGCTGATCACGAAACCGAGCGGCTTGAACAATGCGACCGATACGGCGAGGGCGAGCCAGGTCGAGAGCGCCCGGCCGAGCTTGTTCCAGTCAGTCGCGTCCCCGCGCGCGGACCCTCGCTTGAGGTGTGAAACGACGAGAAGCACGGAGAGCGCGAGTATCGCGACGCCGTACCACAGAGGGAAAAAGCCGGCGCCGGGACCCTCGGGGCCGAGATACTCCCACTGCCCTGCCTGGATGATGATGTACAGGCCGAGCGCCGCGAGAGCGACGCCCGACCACAGGTCTCCCGACTTGCGGGTTGCGTCCTCCATGCTCCTCCTCCCGAACGGCTGCGGCTATTTTCTCGCGGACTTCTTGTAGCGGCCCTTGGGGACGATCTCGCACACGGTGCCCCCGGGCGCGCGGAACTTGACCGGAATCACCCCGGGGTCGCTGATGATCTTGCAGCCGAAGGCCTTCACCTCCTTTTCGGCTTCCTCGAGGTCGTCCACTTCGACGGCGAAGTGATGGATGCAGGGGCCTTCGCCCGCGGCCTTCGACTCGGCGGACTCGGTGTCGGCGTCGTACTGCATGATCGAGAGGTCGATCGCGCCGTCGGAAAGATGGCGCGAGGTGTGGTCGCGCACTTTTTCCGTCTTGGATTCCTTGAATCCGAAGACCTTCTCGTAGAACTGGGTGGTGCGCTCCAGGTTGTCGACCTTGAGCGCGATGTGCACGATGCGGTTCATGGGGTTCTCCAAAAGTGTCCTCAAGCGCGCAGCAGCGGTCTCAGCGTTCTGACGTCCTTGATGCCTTCGAGGTTCCAGACGGTCTCGCAGAGCTTGCGCGAGCGCGCGACACCGGTCACGGGCGCCGCGAGGTCGCGGCTCTTCGCCTCGACCTCTTCCCGGCTCATCGGGTTCTCGGGTGTTCCCCGGACGGCTCGCGTATGGTGCCTGAACTCCCGCCCGTCTTTCAACCTCAATTCGACGATACCCTCCCGGCGGGGCATCGCCGCGGTGAGCTCATCGTCGCCGACGAGCTCGACGCGGCGGCGCAGCTCCAGGATCTTCGCCTCGCGCATGCGCTTTGCGTCGTGCGCGGACCGGAAGCTCACGCTGCCGTCGGCGAGCATCACGGCGCACAAGTGCTGCATGCAGATATCGGGCATCGCCCGGTTGTCCGTGGTGTTCGCGCCCAGGTGCGCGACGCGCACGACGAGCCGCTCGACCTCCCCGGGGCGGATGCGGTGCTCGCGGATCAATTCCAGCAGCGAATCGAGCGGGGCCTGGATCGGAGAGCCGACCGCCCAGCGCTTGATGTCGGCGTTCATGATCTCGTAGCGCTCGCCCAAGTCCCGCGCGAGCTCCTCGGGGTCCGGGGAGCGCCCGTACGCCGCGAAGAAGTTGCGCTCGCCCGAAAAAACGTCATCCACGCCGGTGAATCCGTGCGCCACCATCGCCGCCGCTTGCACGCCGTTGCGCGCGGGCATGCCGCCGAAGTCGAACGCCTTCTCGATGTGCGCTTCGTCGCGCATCCAGCAGGAGATGCCGGAGGCCTGCTGCGCCGCATAGGAAAGCAGGTGCCGCACGCCGCGCTCATCGAGGCCCGCGAGCGCGCCCGCGGCGGCCGCCGCCCCGAAGGTCGGCCCGAAGCTGTGCGTCGAATGCCCCGCGGCGCGGAACTGAACGGCGTTCAGCGACTGCGTCAGCCGGCAGCAGACGTCGTAGCCGAGCGCGACCGCGCGAAGGAGCGCGGTGCCGCCCGCGCGCTCGCGTTCGGCCATGGCGAGCGCCGCCGCGACCACCCCGCAGCCCGGGTGCGTCTGCGAGGGCGAATGCGAATCGTCGGTCTCGTCCGCGTGGCCGAGCATGCCGTTCGCGAGCGCCGCGTTGGCCGCGGCCGTCACGGTGCGGCTGCCCACGACCGAGGCCTCTTTCGTGCCGCCTAGCGTCGTCGCGAACGAGACCGCCTTTTTTCCCGGCGGTAGCCGCGAGCCGGACAGCATCGCGGCGAGCGTGTCGAGCAGGTGATGCTTGGTTTTCTCCTGCACCGCGGGCGGGAGCGGCCGGCGCAGCGCCCGGGCGATATAGGCGCTCAGGGCCTGCATGACCGGGGAAATCTGCGGAGCGGTTTTCATGTTTTTCTTCTCGCGCTTTTTCGTCGAACCCTTCGCTATTTTATGCGATGAAATGAGTATGATGTCCGCGAAGAAGGAGCCCATGAGACGCATCGCCGCCGCGTTGTTCATCGCTGTTGCGTTTTCGGGCGGAGCCCCCGGCCAGGGCTGGCCGGAGAAGCCCGCCCGTTTCGTCGTGGGCTT
>Ga0209807_1000200_pt1 | contig 26891 bp, 30 predicted proteins | sample GraSoiAngelo_154_FD_186168 | JGI IMG/M metagenome (GOLD analysis project Ga0209807, IMG submission 186168) | Grasslands soil microbial communities from the Angelo Coastal Reserve, California, USA - 14_1009_13_20cm (SPAdes) (version 2) | ecosystem: Environmental > Terrestrial > Soil > Grasslands ... | reverse complement strand
AGAAGGCGAAGCGCTACGCCGAAGAGCCCGAACGGATCAGCTTCCGGAGCTTCGAGGTCGCGTTCCGCGGTGAAAACGGGACGCACGCCGTCTCGCTCAGGGGCGATGACTGGAACTGCGAGTGCGAGCACTTCCATACGAGCGGTCTCTGCGCGCATGTCATGACGCTTCAGCGTGTCTTCGCGTCGCATCTCACGGACAACGCGCGCTTCACACAGGAGCACGTGCCGGCGTAACGAGCCTCGCGAACAACTGAATACGCGGGGTCTTCAGCGAAGCCGGTGAGATTCCGGCAGGGTCGCGCCACCGTGACGGGCAACTGCCCCAACTCGGGTCGCCTGGGGGCCACCGCTTTCGGCATACACGCCTTCGCAAGAAAGGGGTGCGCCAGATGCGCTCACGAGTCGTCGTCTTCCTCGCGGTCCTCCTCCTCACGCTCGCCTCCTGCGGTGGTGCCGTCACCATCTCTCCGTCGCCGTCAGTCACCGCCTCGTCGTTCCCGGCGACGCTCAGCGATTTCCAGAACCGCTCGGTCACGGTCCCCGCTCGTCCCGAGCGGTTGGTCTCCATCGGCCCGTCGATCACCGCTTTCCTCTTCGCGCTCGGGGCGGGCCCGCGAGTCGTCGGCGTCGACGACTTTTCGGACGAGCCGGCCGAGGCGGCGACCCGGGAGCATGTTGGCGGCATCAAGGTGAATTTCGAGAAAGTGGTCGCGCTCAAGCCGGACCTGGTCTTCAGCGTGAAGTTCTCCGACGGCACCATCGAGAAGCTCCAGGCTGCGTCGCTGAACGTCCTCGTCGTCGATCCGCAGAGCGTCTCCGATGTCGCGAAGACCGCGACGCTGCTCGGCAAAGCGGTGGGCGCCGATGGCGAAGCGCTCGCGCGCTCGATCCAGCAGCGGGTCGACGCCGTCAAGGCGAAGACGGCGAACGTGACGAATCGACCGCGGGTCTATCACGAGATCGACGCGTCGGACCCGGCGAAGATCTTCACCGTCGGGCCAGGGTCGTACATCAACGACCTCATCGACATTGCCGGCGGCACAAATATCGCGGCGCGTGCGGCGTCGGCCTACCCGCAGCTCTCCGCCGAAGAGATCCTGAAGACCGACCCCGAAATCATCGTTCTCGCCGCGGACGCGTATTCCCCCAAGCCCACCGACGTCGCGGCGCGCCAGGGCTGGTCGATCATCGCCGCGGTGAAGAACAACCGCATTGTCACGATCGACCCGAATCTCATCAACCGGCCCGGACCTCGCGTCGGCGAGGCGGCTGAGGCCTATGCGAAGCTCGTTCATCCGGAGCTGTTCCGGTAGTGCGAACAATCGGGATCCTGACGGTCCTCGCGGTCGCGCTCGTCGTGAGCGCGGCCGCGGGGATCCTCGTCGGAGCGGTCGCGATCGGGCCGAGCGACGTCGTCGCGGCTCTCTTCGGATCGAACGACGTGAACGGCACGATCATCCGCGAGCTGCGGCTTCCGCGTGTCCTCGGGGCGGCCCTCGTCGGCGGATCGCTCGCGACGGCCGGCGCACTGCTCCAAGGGCTGCTCCGGAATCCGCTCGCAGATCCGTTCGTCACCGGCACGTCGGCGGGCGCGACACTCGCCGCTGTCGGCGCGATCGCGCTGGGTGCCAGCGCCCCGATCGTCCCACTCGCGGCATTCGCTGGCGCGCTCGTCGCCGTCACGATCGTGTGGCGGCTCGCTCGCCTCGGTGGCTCGACGACCGTTCTCACCGTGCTTCTCGCCGGGGTCGTGCTCACTTCGTTCGTCGGCGCGGTCGTCACATTCATCCTCGTCTCGAGCGATCGCCTCGCGCTGCGGCTACGTGCCGTTTTGGGTTGGCTGCAGGGTGGCGTGTCTGTGATCAGTTGGGAAGAGCTGGCTGTCGCCGCGGTCATCGTCGCTGCCGGATTCGGTTTTGCGCTGTTCCTCGCGCACCGACTCGACGCCTACGCCTTCGGCGAAGAGACCGCGGCGACGCTTGGCGTGGATCCGGATCGCACCACGACGGCGGTGCTCGCCGCAACCGCGCTCCTCTCCGGCGCGGCCGTCGCGCTCGCCGGGCTCGTCGGATTTGTCGGCCTCGTGGTCCCCCACGCCCTGCGCTTCGCGATCGGCGCCACCCATCGGCGGCTGATCCCGGCCAGCTTTTTCGCCGGCGCGGCCGCCCTAGTCCTGGCCGACCTTGGCGCGCGCGTCCTTGTATCACCCGCGGAGGTTCCGGTCGGCGCGATCACCGGGCTCGTCGGCGCCCCGTTCTTTCTCGCGCTGCTCGTGCGCTCACGGCGGGTCGTCGTATGACCACGCTCCACGCGGAGGCGGTCACGGCCGGTTACGGAGCGCGGACCGTCCTTCACGGCTGCACGCTGTCGGTCGGACGCGCCGAGGTCGTCGCGATCGTCGGCCCGAACGGTGCGGGGAAGTCGACGCTCCTACGCTGCCTCGCGGGTCTCGTGCGCCCGAGCTCCGGGTCAGTGTGGCTCGACGGCGCGGACATCGCGGCGCTCGCGCGTCGTGACCTCGCGCGGCGCATCGCGGTCGTCCCGCAGATCTTCGACACGCTGTTCCCATTCACCGTCCGCGAGGTCGTCGGACTTGGACGAACGGCGCGTCTCGGCACGTTCGGGGGCGCGTCGCGCGGAGACGCGGCGGCGGTGGACCGCGCGATCGTGGATCTCGATCTCGTCGACCTCGCTTCGCGGCGCATCGATCGGCTGTCGGGAGGCGAGAGGCAACGCGCCGTCCTCGCCATGGCGCTGGCGCAGGAGAGCGACGTGCTTCTGCTCGACGAGCCCACGGTGCACCTCGATCCCGCTCATCAGGTGGCGATGCTGCGGCTCATCCGCGATCTCGCGTGCGCGAGGGGGCTCGCAGTTGTCGCGGTACTTCACGACCTCAACCTCGCCGCATCGATGGCCATGCGGCTAGCCGTACTCGTCGACGGCCGAATGATCTGCGACGGGCTTCCGGAGAAGGTGCTCAACGCCGAGCTCATCCGCGATGTGTTCGGACCTGGCCTCGCGGTCGCCAGGCACGATGGCCGGCCCGTCGTTCTCCCCGTGCCCTGATGCGTTGCGTCGTGATGTGGTCGGGCGGGAAGGACAGCGCCCTCGCGGCGGATCGCGCGCGACGGAACGGCGCCGAGATCGCCTGCCTCGTGAACTTCTACGACGAGGAAACGGGGCGCGTGCGGTTCCACGCGACCCGGACCGAGCTGATCGCCGCGCAGGCCGAATCCATCGGCGTGCCGCTCGTCCAGCGCGGGACGGCGTGGCCGCGGTTCGAGCCCGTGTTCCGCGAGACGCTCGATACCCTCGCGCGCGAGGGCATCGAGGGAGTCGTGTTCGGCGACATCCACCTGGCGGACGTCCGCGCCTGGTACGAGGTTCGAGTGCGTGCCGCGGGGCTCGTGCACGTCGAGCCGCTCTGGGCCGAAGAGCCGCGCGACCTCCTCGCGGAGTTCGTCGAGAGCGGTGGCCGTGCTCTCGTGACCTGCGTCGAGGCGGAGAAGCTCGACGAGAGCTGGCTCGGTGGAATCATCGACGAGGCGTTCGTCCGAGACATCGCAAGCGTTCCGATCGACCCGTGCGGTGAGAACGGCGAATACCACTCGTTCGCGTTCGCGGGTCCGCTCTTCAGGCGACCCGTCCCTCATGCGCCAGGAGAGCGTCGCTCCGACGGTCGCTTCGCGCAGCTCGATCTCCTGGTCCGCCCCGGAGGTTAGGGCGAGCGATCCGGTAGAAGGTCGAAGAACGATGGCCCGTCGCCCGGTCCCGCCGACTGCGTCCACCGAACAGCGCCAGTGCGCGCGTCGACGAAGGAGACGCTCCTAGTCCGCGCTCACCTCGACCGGTGCGGTCCAGCCCCAATCCCACGTCGCGAGCTCGTGGATCAGCTCGTGGCTGGTGAGGTCGAGATAGATCGGGGTCACGCTGATCTTCCCGGCGCGGAGCGCGGCGACATCGGTGCCGGGCTCGGCATCGCCGGCGACCGCGGGACCGCCGACCCAGTAGTAGGGCTCGCCGTACGGATCGAGCCGCTCGACGAGCTGGTCGCGATAGTTCCTCTTGCCGAGCCGCGTGACCTCCACTCCGGTGATCCGCTCACGCGACAGCGGCGGCACGTTCACGTTGAGGAGCGCGTCGGACGAGAAGCCTTTCGCGAGGATGTTCTTCGCGAGGAGCGCGGCGAATGACGCGGCCGGGCCGAAGTCGATGTTCGCGCCGAACGCGCCGATCGAGATCGCGATGGACGGCACGTTCGAGAGCAGACCCTCCATCGCCGCGGCGACCGTTCCCGAATACGTGATGTCGTCGCCCATGTTCGATCCCCGGTTTATTCCTGAAACGACGAGGTCGGGCTTGTGCGGAAGGAAGCCCAGCACCGCGAGTCGCACGCAGTCCGTCGGCGATCCATCGCTCATGTACGCGGGCTGTCCGCTGCGAAGCTGCGTCGCCTTCACGCGCAGCGGTCGGTAGAGGGTGATGCTGTGGCTCGCACCACTCCAGTTGCGTTCCGGCACGATGATGTCGACGTTCCCGACCGCCCAGAGCGCGTCGGCCAGCGGCCCGAGGGCATCCGACTCGATGCCGTCGTCGTTCGTGATGAGGATGTGTTTGCGCTCTTCGGTCACTTGCCTCGCGGTGCGAGACGCGCTTTCCGTGCGGTGCGTTGCGCCTCCCTGGCCTCGGCCTCCGCGTCCCGTAGATCGGCCGCAGCCGCCGCGGCCGCCGCATCACTCTCTTCCATGAGCGTCGAGGCCTCGGTCCGCGCGCGACGGCCCTGCGCGACCTGGAAGGCGTAGCGCACGAATGTGTTGATGACACCCGCGACGGGCATCGCGAGGAACACGCCCCAGAACCCGGCGATGCGTGACCCGAGCAGGAGGGCGAGGAAGACGAAGATCGGATGGATGCCGATCGCATTCGACATCACGCGTGGCCCGATCACGTTCAGCACGATCTGCTGCAACGCGAGGGTGAGCACGAGCACCCACACGAAGACGTCGGGCGCGCCGAGGAGGGTGACAGCGAGGACCGGTATCTCGGCGATGATCGGGCCGAAGAACGGGATCACCATCGTGAGACCCGAAAGCACGGCCAGCACTCCGGCGAACGGCACCCCGAGCGCGACGAGGATCGCGAGCGTCGCCACCCCGTAGATCACGCCGAGGAGCAGCGAGCCGCGGATGAACCCGCCGAACGAGCGGTCCGCGCTCTGGCGCAGCAGCTCCGCTTCGCTGCGGAGCTCGGGGGTGAGCGCACCGATGAACCGCCGCCAGAGCTGATCGCCGTCGATCAGCATGATGAACGCGATGATGAGGACGAGCGTCGCGTTGAAGAGCACGTTCGCGGTTGCCGAGACGTACTGGAGCGCATCCGCGGCGACGGTGCCCGCTATCTGGGAGAGCTTCGCGGGCACTTGACCGTAGAGGTCGGTCACGTTCACCGGTACGCCCGCGCCCTCCAGACGGCGCTGCAGGTTGACGGCTTCTCGCGCGGCTCGGTCGCCGTACTCAGGTGCGCGCACGATGAGGTCGTTCAGTTGGCTGACGAGCCCCGGCACCACGAGCGCGAGCGTTCCGGCCAGCACGAACGCGATCCCGATGTACACGACCACCACGCTGAGGGCGCGATTTAGGATCGTCCGCTGGTCGATCCGAGTCACGAGGGGCGATAGCAGATAGGACACCGCCCAGGCGGCGATGAAGATGATTACTACGTCGGCGACGCGCGAGAGTGCTTCGGTAACATCGGCGAGCAGCTGGAAGCTCGCGAGGACGATGAGTAGCAGCACGAGCGTTGTCAGGAGCTGGCGCTCGCGCGTCGAGAGATTCACAGGCGAATGGTACTGACGGAATACCATGCTTCCCCGTGCCAGACGCGCGTTGCCTCATCGATCGCTACGCGTCCTATCTCCCAGTCACCGACCGGACGCCCCGGCTCACCCTTGGCGAGGGAGACACCCCCTTAGTGCGCGCACGTTCCCTCGAGCGCGAAACGGGCGTTCCCGAGATCTGGCTCAAGGTCGAAGGTCAGAATCCGACCGGATCGTTCAAGGATCGCGGCATGGTTGTAGCGGTCGCGAAAGCGCTCGAAGGCGGCGCTCGCGTGGTCCTTTGCGCATCGACCGGCAACACCGCCGCGTCGGCAGCTGCATACGCCGCTCGCGCGGGCATCTCGTGCACCGTCGTCCTCCCGGCCGGGCAGGTCGCGGCCGGCAAGCTCGCGCAGGCGATCGCCCACGGCGCTCGCGTCGTCGCGGTGCGCGGCGGGTTCGACGCCGCGCTGACGGTGGTCCGCGCCCTCGCCGATGAAGGCGAGGCGGCGCTCGTCAACAGCGTCAATCCGCACCGCATCGAGGGGCAGAAAACGGCCGCGTTCGAGCTGTGCGAGACGATCGGAGACGCGCCGGATGCCCTCTTCATCCCCGTTGGCAACGCCGGGAACATCACCGCGTACTGGAAGGGCTTCGTCGAGGCGGCGAAGACGGGCCTCGCTCGGCAGCGGCCGCGCATGTATGGATACCAGGCCGAAGGCGCCGCCCCGCTCGTCCGCGGGGCGCCCGTCGCCCAGCCGGAAACCGTCGCGACCGCGATCCGGATCGGAAACCCAGCGTCGTGGAAGGGGGCGGTGGCCGCCAGAGACGAGTCGGGGGGCGCGATCGACGCGGTCAGCGACAGCGAGATCCTCGATGCCTACAGCTTCCTCGCCCGCTGCGAGGGCGTGTTCGCCGAGCCCGCCTCGGCAGCGGCGATCGCCGGGCTGCGCAAGCGGGCGCGGACCGGGGGCCTCGGAGGCGCGAAGCGGGTGGTGTGCGTTCTCACCGGGAACGGGATGAAGGACCCCGACCGCGCCCGCTCACTCGCCGGCGACATTCCCGAGGTTGAGGCCACACCGGACGCGGTCCGTGCGGCGTTGAGCGCGTAGTAGTGGGGGAGCTTCGCGTGCGGGTGCCCGCTTCTAGTGCGAATCTCGGCCCGGGGTTCGATTCGTTCGCCATCGCGCTGCCGCTCCTCGCCGAGTTCGACCTTCGACCCGCCCGCGCCTGGTCCGTGAACCTGGACGGGGACGACAACGCTCAGGAGAACGGCACAGAGAACGGCATGCCGACCGGTGAGGACAACCTGTTCGTCGTATCGGCTCGCGCCGCGGCGGAAGCGGCTGCCGAGACCCTCGGCCCCTACCACGTCACGCAGCGCTCGGCCATCCCGGTGGCGCGCGGTCTCGGATCGAGCGCGGCCGCCATTGTCGGCGGGGTCGTGGCGGCCAACGCGATCATGGGCGACCCGCTCGATCGGCGGACGCTCCTCCGGGTCGCGAGCGAGGTCGAAGGACACGCCGATAACGTGGCCGCGGCCCTGTACGGAGCATTCACGGTCGCGCTCCCGAGCGACGATGGTCCGGTCGCGACACGCATCGCGTTCCCGCGCGCATGGCGGATATGCCTTTTCATCCCGCGCGAACCGCTGGCCACCGAGAAGGCACGTGCGGTCCTATCGGCTAGCGTGTCGCGCGCCGATGCGGTCTTCAACATCGCACATGCCGCTGCGCTGCTCGCAGCGGTGCTGCGCTCGGACGGGGCGCTCCTGTCGATCGCCATGGCGGATCGCCTGCATCAGCCGGCGCGGGCCCAGCTGGTGACCGGACTGAACGAGATCATCGCCGCGGCGCGTTCCGCCGGCGCGTTCGGCGCCGCTCTGTCGGGGGCGGGTCCGGCCGTGGTCGCGTTCGCCCCCGCGCGCCTCGCTGCTCGCGTCGTTGCGGCAATGGAGGAGTCGGCGCTGGCTGTCGGCACAAGCGGCCGCGGGCGTGTGGTTCGGGTGCGCGCCGCCGGCGCGCAGGTGCGACGAACGTGAGGACGGCGGCGCTCGTCACCCTGGCAGCCGCGCTCCTCGGCGCGGGATGCGTCGACAACCGGATCGTCGTTACAACCCCGACGCCAACGCCCGTCCGGTCGGCGACATCGACGCCGACCGCAAGCCCGACTCCGACGCCGAGCCCAACGCCCTCACCGAGTCCCGTACCGACGCCCCTCCTTTCCGCGCGCGGCGGCATCCTCGTGAAGGAGCCCCTCGCGAACACACACGTCCGTAGCCCACTGACGATCAGCGGCGAAGCGAGCGTGTTTGAGGCGGCGCTCATCTGGCAGATCACCGACACCGCTGGCCGCGTCCTGGCGAGCGGCTTCACAACCGCGACCATCGGCGCACCCGCGAAGGGCACCTTCGCGATCACGGCGTCGTACCAGGATCCGCCGTCCGACATCATCGGATTCGCCGAGGTCTACACGCGTAGCCCCAAGGACGGAACGATCGACGAGATCGTCCGCGTCCCTCTCGTTCTCGCCGCAGCGCGCTGATGCGTCTCGCGCTCCTGGCGATCCCGGCGGTGCGGAGCGCGCTATCGCTCGAGATCGGCCGCGACATCGAGTTTCACGCGGCACTTGCGAGCACCCAGGAGCGTGCGCGAGCTCTCGCCACCACCGGAGCCGGTCCGTCGGTCGTCGTCGCCGACCGTCAGACCGCCGGGCAGGGCACCCACGGGCGCACCTGGCAGGCCGCGGCCGGGACGAGCCTGCTCGCCTCGTGGCTGTTCCGCCCCGCTCCCGCCGAGCCGGGGCTCTTTGCCCTTCTCGCGGGGGTCGCCGTCGCCCGGGCGCTGGAGCGCCTTGGCATGCCGGACGCCTCCCTAAAATGGCCCAACGACGTCGAGGCTGGCCAAAAGAAGGTCGCCGGTGCGCTCGCCCACGCGACCACCGATGGAGAAGGCGGTTCGCTGGTGCTGGGGATCGGCGTGAACGTGCATCAGACCACGGATGACTTTCCCGCGGAGCTTCGCGCCAGTGCCACTTCGCTCGCCCTCGCCGGACACACCGTCGACCGTTTGTCGTTGCTCGTCGAGATCACCCGCGAGCTCGACCGCGTCGCCGCCCCCGCGGAGCGGATTGCCGCACTCGCCGAGTGGCGCAGGCGGGCGACGTTGCTCGGGCGCGAGGTCGAGGTGATTCGCGAAGGCCGCCCGGTCGTACGCGGCGTCGCCCGCGACATCGCCGACGATGGCGCGCTGCTCGTCGGATCGGAGCGCGTGGTCGGCGGCGATGTGCGTGCGCTCGCATGAGCGAGCGTTCGGTGATCGTCATCGACGGGAGCTCCGCGATGTCGGACGAGGTCCAGCGCGAGTTCCGCTTTCGTCTCCTCCCGATCCATGTCTTGTTCGGCGATGAGGACTTCACCCCCGGTGTGAACCTCACGACCGCTGAGTACTACGAGAAGCTCGCGTCGTCGAAAAAACCGCCGACGACGGCCGCGCCGTCGCTCGGCGAGTGCGTCGAGATCTACCAGAGCCTCGTGAAGGAAGGGTTTCGCTCGATCCTCGTGATCACCGTCATCAACGAGGCGTCGGTGACACACACCGTCGCGAAGACCGCGGCGCAGCAGGTGGGCGGGGCGACGATCGAGGTCGTCGATTCGCGGACCACCGCCGGCGGGATCACCCTCATCGCGACCGCCTGCGCGCGGGTGCTGCGCGACGGCCGCAGCTTCGACGAGGCAGTCGCGCTCGCGCGGCGGCTCGCGGGAAAAGTGCAGATCCTCGCGCTCATCGACACGCTCGAATACCTGCGCCGGGGCGGCCGGGTCTCAGGGGCGCAGGCCGCGTTTGGCGCACTCCTATCCATAAAGCCGATCGTCGAGGTGAAGGACGGCGACCGGGTCCTCGTCGATAGGGTCCGCACGCGGGAACGCGGCGTCGAGCGCCTGAAGCAGCTCATCGAGGAGCGCGTCCCGCCAGGCTCGCGCATCCACGCGTGCGCGATGCACACCAACCACCCCGAACGCGCGCGCCTTCTCGGCGAGTGGGTCCAGGAGCGATTCCATTGCGTGGAGTACTGGACGGCCGAGGCGGGCCCCATCATTGGGACGCATACCGGTCCCGGGATCGCCGGACTGTGCTGGTACCGCGAGGAGGACGCCCGACAGTGAGACTGCGCAACCCGTTCGGTCGCAAGACGAAAGAGTTCCCGTCGCATCTCTGGACGCAGTGTCCGAGCTGCGGCGAGATGCTGTTCAACAAGCAGCTCGAGCGCAACCACCGCGTGTGTCAGAAATGCGGTCACCATTTCAAGATCGGCGCACTCGAGCGCATCGACCTTTTGGCCGACGCAAAGTCGTTCAGCGAGACCGACGCCGACATCGTGTCGAGCGATCCGCTCGGATTCGTCGACAGCAAGCCGTACCCCGAGCGCATCGTCGCGGCGCAGGCGAAGAGTGGCCACAAGGACGCCGTCCTGACGGGCGACGCACAGATTGCCGGCATCCCCATCGCGCTGGCGGTCATGGACTTCGAGTTCATGGGCGGCTCGATGGGCAGCGTGGTCGGCGAGAAGCTCACCCGCGCGGCCGAGCGCGCGTACGCGGATCGTAAGCCGCTCGTCATCGTCTCCGCCTCCGGCGGGGCGCGCATGCAGGAGGGCACGATCGCGCTCATGCAGCTCGCCAAGACTGTCGCCGCCGTCGCGCGCCTCGATGAGGCGGCCATCCCGTTCATCAGCGTGCTGACCGATCCGACGACGGGCGGAGTCCTCGCCTCGTTCGCCTCGCTCGGCGACATCATCCTCGCCGAACCCGGCGCGCTCATCGGCTTTTCGGGAGCACGCGTGACGAGCGAGACCATCGGCGAGAAGCTGCCGAAGGGTTTCCAGCGATCCGAGTTCCTCCTCGAACACGGTTTCGTCGATCAGGTCGTGCCGCGCGCGCAGCTCAAGGAGCGCATCGCGTTCTTCTTGAATTCATTCCGCATCGCCGGTCAAGACCTGCGCTGGAGCCTGTAGTGCCACGTCCCGCAGGTCGCACTCAGCTCCATCGGCCCGGCACCGCCGATCCCGGCGTCGCCTTCGTCCGCGCGCTCGGTCAGGTATCTGCGGATACCCTCCCTCACGTGCTCCTCGGCTCCTGGGCCTCGGCGGCCCGGGCCGCGGATCTGCGTACGACCTCCGGGACGCGCCACTAGTGTCCATGCTCGATCGCATCGTCGGCTCGCGGCGCGGCACCGAGGGGAACGGCCATCTCGTGGTCGAAGCCGGCCTCATCACCGACGCGACCCAGCTCGCCTCGGGACGGCCGACGCCGTGGCAGACGGTGCAAACGGCGCGCAACATCGCGCGCCCGCACGCGCTCGACATCATCGGCCGAGTGTTCGAGCACTTTCAGGAGCTTCACGGAGACCGCTCGTTCCGCGACGACCCGGCCATCATCGGCGGCATCGCCCAGCTCGAGGGCCGCCCGGTCATCGTCGTCGGACAGCAGAAAGGCTCGTCGACCGAGGAGAACATCGTTCGCAACTTCGGCATGCCGTACCCCGAGGGCTACCGCAAGGCGATGCGCCTCTACCGCCTCGCGCAGAAATTCCACCTTCCGCTTGTAACCCTCGTGGATACACCAGGGGCGTACCCCGGCCCTGAGGCCGAAGAGCGAGGACAGGCCGAAGCTATCGCGTCGAGCATCCAGCTCATGACACGCCTCGCGGTTCCGGTGGTCGTCGTCGTGCTCGGCGAGGGCGGGTCGGGCGGGGCGCTTGCGCTCGGCGTCGGTGATGTCGTGCTCGCGCTCGAGAACGCGACGTACTCGGTGATCTCGCCGGAGGGCTGCGCCGCGATCCTCTGGCGAAGCGCGAGCGAGGCCGAGCGGGCCGCCGTGGCGATGAAGCTGGCCGGTCCCGATCTCCTCGAGACGGGCGTCGCCGACGCGCTCATCCGCGAGCCCGCCGGCGGCGCGCACACCGATCACGACGCGACCGCGGCGGCGATCAAGACCGCGCTCATCGCGCAGCTGGATCGTCTCTCGCGCGTGCCCGTCGCCGATCTGCTCTCGCTCCGCTACGAGCGCTTCCGGTCCTTCGGCATGTTCGTCGAGCCCGACGGCGGCGCCGCGCCCGCGCCCGCGCAGCCCTGGTGGCGGCGCATTCTGAAGAACCCCCTGGAGAAGGGCGGCCTTTGAGCGACCCGAACGACCCGCTCCTCGGCCTGATGGACGACTTGCTCAAGATCGAGCTGCCTGACGGTCTCGGCGCCGTCACGATCGAAGTCGAAGCGGACGGCTTCGCGGTCTCGGTCTCGCGGCAGGCGCAGACCACGCGCGCCGTCTCTCCCGCCGTCCGGCACGAGGAAGCTGCGGCCGAAAAGACGCAGCGCGTTCACGCGACGACGGTCGGGATCTTCAGCATCTCGCGCGAGTGGAGCTCCGGCGACTCGGTGACGCGGGGTGACGTTCTCGGCGGGATCCAGTCACTCGGTCACGTTGCCGAGATCAGCGCGCCCGCGGATGGCGAGATCCGCGAAGTGCTCGTGACCGGCGGGGCGCCGGTCGAGTACGGGCAGGCGCTCTTCGTCATTGCGCTCCGCTGAGCGGGTCGCGGTCAGCGTCCACGAGTCAGGCGACGGCCACGTCGCCGAGGTGACGGTCCGCGATCGAGCGACGACGACCCACCTGGTGCGCGTTTCCCGCGCGGAGCGCGAGCGATACGGTGGCGAGGTCGCGGATCTCGTGAAGCGCTCCTTTGAATTTCTTCTCGCGCGCGAGGCGAACACGTCGATCCTTCGCGAATTCGATCTTTCCACGATCGAGCGGTACTTCCCCGAGTACGCGCGTGAGATCCGGCGGAGCTAGGCGACCAGCGCTGGCGCGGGTGTCTCAACTTTCTTGAGCGACCGGGCCGCGCGCCACCCCGAGATGAGGCCGTAGATCGCGATCGCGTGGACGGCGATCCCCAGGACGTCCGCCGCATAAAGGAATAGGAGACCGTCGAGGAAATAGAGGGCCGTGCCAACCGCGTACCAGCCGAGTTTCCCGCGGCGCGCGGCGCGTCCGATCAACAGGAATCCGGCCGCGATCGCAACGTCGATGATGACCGCGTAGATCGGCGTGCGCACGGTATCGCTGAAGTAGTCAGCCAGACCGTCGATGAGATACGTCACCCCGAGACCGACGGCGAGACCCCACTGGATCCCGGCCGCGTTGAGGACCGTGTTCAGGATGGACGCCCCGCCGACCCAGTAGAACCACGCGCCTCCCGAGCCGCGACGCTGCACCAGCTGATGGCGCAGCAGGTCCTGGCCGCTGACCGTCGCGCCCGTCGCGTCCGTCGCGGCCGCAAGCAGCGTCATTTCCGTTCCGAGCACCGGCTTGCCGTCGACGTGAAGTGAGGGCAGATCGTTCGAGACCCGCGGAAGGACCACGGTGAGGACGTGCCCTGCGAGGCTCGTGACGTAGCGGTCCGACTCGGGCGTCTGGTCAAAGCGGTCGAGCCTTCGTCGGTCGACGACGACGCGAACGCCGCCCAGTAGCGAGCGATCGACGAGCACGTGGTGCTGCCGACCGGCCGCTTCGGTGATCGTCCATTCCGCGACGTGCGCCATGGCCCGAGATGATCCTTGGGCGGGCCAGGTTGCCCGGTAACGGTCGCGTCTCACCGCGCCGCGATACGTAGACTCGGCGCTTTCATGGGCTTCGAGAAGACGCCGGTCGCGTGGCTTTTCGCGGGACAGGGCTCTCAGACGGTCGGAATGGGGAAGGACCTTGCCGAGCGTTACCCGAGCGCTGCCCGTGTCTTCGAGGAGGCGAACGACGCGATCGGCATCGATCTGCGCGCGCTCTGCTTCGATGGCCCGCAGGATGAGCTCGACAAGACGGCGAACACGCAGCCCGCTCTCGTCGCGGCGTCGATCGCAGCATTCCGCGCGGCCGAGGAAGCCGGGGGTGCGCCGCTACCGGAGCCTGTCGTCGTGCTCGGCCACTCGCTCGGCGAATTCAGTGCGCTCGTGGCGGCCGGCGCGCTACGCCTTGCGGATGCGGTCCGCCTCGTCCGGACGCGCGGCGAGCTCATGCATGCCGCCGACCAAGCGGGCGCGATGGCGGCGGTCATCGGTCTCGATGCGTACGTCATCGCGCGCGCTCTCGTGGGAACGCACGTCGTCGTCGCGAACGACAACGCGCCCGGTCAGGTCGTCATCTCCGGCCCGCGGATCGAGCTCGCTCGCGCCGCGGATGATCTGAAGAAGATTGGTGCGAAGCGAGTCATCCCTCTTCGGGTGTCGGCTGCGTTCCATTCGCCCGCGATGCAATCGGTCGCGCCGCGCCTCCGGCAGGCGATGGACGTCACGACCTTCAGCGCGCTTCGGTATCGGCTCGTCGCGAACGTGGATGGCCGCGTCCACGAGCACGCGCGCGAGATGCCCGCGCTTCTGGAGAAACAGGTGTGGTCTCCGGTACAGTGGGTCGCCTCGGTCAGGCGGGCGCACGGGGAGGGCGCGTCCGCCTTTGTCGAGTTCGGTCCTGGCGCGGTCCTCACCGGACTCGTGAAACGCATCCTTCCCGACGTGATGACCGGGAATGTCTCGGACGAGAGCACGCTTCGGCAGTCGCTTCCGCTGTTGAAGGGAGATGCGCGATGAAGGTCACGAAGACGTATTTCATGCTGATGGCCGCGGACGTCGTTCGCGGCGCGTCCTTCTACAAGAAGGCGTTGGGCCTCAAGCCGGGCGGATACGAGTCGCCCGAGTGGACCGAGCTTGTCCAGAACGGCACGACGGTCGCGCTTCATCACGGTGGCGGCACGACACGCCGCGACACCGGTCTCGGGTTTTACGTCGACGACCTCGACGCGGCATGCAAAGCTGTGGCGGCCGCCGGAGGAGAGATTCAGAAGCGTCCCGAGCCTCGTCCGGACGAAGGCATCAGCATCGCCACGGCGGTCGACACCGAAGGAAACGTCTTCTCGATCGCACAAGAGCTGCCGCGCTCGTGACGTCGATCGAGAAAGTCCTGATCGCGAACCGCGGCGAGATCGCCGTGCGGGTCATCCGCGCGTGTCGCGAGCTCGGCATCCAGTCGGTCGCGGTGTACAGCGAGGCCGACGCGCACAGCCTCCCCGTGCATCTCGCCGACGAGGCCATATGCATCGGGCCGGCGAACGCGCGCGAGTCCTATATGAACATCCCGGCGATCATGTCGGCCGCACTTCTATCGGGCGCCCAGGCGATCCATCCCGGCTACGGCTTCCTTTCGGAGAACGCCGACTTTGCCGAGGTCTGCAAGGATCACGGGCTCGTCTTCATCGGGCCGCCGCCGGAGGTGCTGCGGCTCTTCCATGACAAGGCGCAAACGCGCGCCGACATGAAGCGCGCGGGAATGCCGGTCATCCCGGGTTCGGACGGGCCGGTCCGCAACGTCGCCGAGGCGCTGCGGATCGCGGAGGCCATCGGCTATCCGGTGATGCTGAAGGCGAAGGCCGGCGGTGGCGGGCGCGGCATGCGGAAGGCGATCTCGCCGTCGGAGCTCCAGCGTCTCTGGCCGCAGGCCGCGAGCGAGGCGCGCGCGTCGTTCGGCGACGACGGCATCTATGTGGAGCGATGCCTCGAGGGCGTGCGCCACGTCGAGGCGCAGATCGCCGTTGACGAATCGGGCCGAGGGATCTGCCTCGGCGAGCGCGAATGCTCGATCCAGCGACGGAATCAAAAGATGATCGAGGAGGCGCCCTCCGCGTCGATCAGCGAGAGCCTTCGCCAGGACATCGCGAAGCTCGCCGTCGATGCCGCCGTGCGCTCCGGTTATCGGAACGTCGGCACGTTCGAGTTTCTCGTCGACGCGCAGAACAAGGCGTACTTCATCGAAGTCAACTCGCGTATTCAGGTCGAGCACACGGTCACCGAGATGACCACGGGCATGGATCTCGTGAAGGAGCAGATCGCTCTTGCGTCGGGCGAGCTCCTCTCATTCAGCGAGGAACAGATCTGGGTGCACGGCCACGCCATCGAGTGCCGCATCAACGCCGAAGACGCCGAGGCGAACTTCGCTCCGTCGACCGGCGTGCTCACGAGCTGGCTTCCGCCGGCCGGTCCCGGGATCCGCTTCGACTCGCACTGCTTTCAGGGCTACGAGGTTCCGCCGTACTACGACTCGCTTCTCGCGAAGGTCATCGCGTGGGGCCGTGACCGCCACGAAGCGGTTGCGCGCATGCAGCGTGCTCTGGACGAATTCACGATCGTCGGCGTCACGACCAATATTCCGGCCCACAAGAAGATCCTCGCGAGCGATCTCTTTCGCTCGGGGCAGGTGACGACTCACCTTATCGACACTGTCGGCGTGGACGCCCTCGCAGGCTGAGCTGTTGCGCCCAATTCGAGCTCGTGGCATATCCGGCGCGGGTTTGCGTGCGTTAGACCGATGAAGATGCTGCGATCCACCTCGACACTGTCGTCCAACCGGTCGCTTCTGGTTGTGCTCGTGCTGCTTGTCGCCCTCGTGGCAATCGCGGTCATCCGGACGGTCGTCGGGAACTCGTTTGCGCCCGCAGTCCCGATCTATTTGCCGGCCGAGAATCGTGCGTCGCCACCCCCTCCCGTGGAAGCCTCGCCGGTTCCGGCGCCCGCGGCTCCCGCACCCGGCGAAACCGCGATTCCAGCCACCGACACGGCGGTTCCCGCTCGTGCGCCGATCTACCCGGCCGCCGCTCCCGCGGCGACGGCGGTGCCCCATGCGACCGCGCCGGTTGTCCCCCAGACCACCGCCGGTCCCGGAGACGACATCCACTCGATCGCTCCAGAGGGGATCGTGCCAGGACTTAATCCGCCTCCCGGCCGGGAGTAGCACTCCGCGACAAAGTTCGGTCCCCGTCCGCCCGACGAACAATAAGAAGCCCGCCCCCTCGCTTGACAAGCCAACCGCCCGTGATAACTCTGACTACCGCTCGCGGGCTTGGGGGGAGGGCTGGGCGGTCGGCAGCGATCCCTCTCCGTCTGGGGCGCATCGCGTTGGAGGGAAAGGCTCTTGAAGCCAGGATTCATCGCATACCTCGCTGCCATCACGCTCCTCGTTTCGCTCATCGCGGCATCCGCCGCTTCACCGGCGATCGCTGATTCGGGTGTCACACGCCAGATCGCACTTGCCGGTACCGGATCGCCGCTCGCGGGTGAATTCACACCATCTGGAAGCGCGACGGACCTCGAATTTCCCGCGCAAGAGGATGAGACCACGCCCGAGTCCTTCGACGGAACCATCGATCGTTCGCTCTCGCGCGGCAGCGGAAGCGGCCTCACGACCGCGACCGCCAAGAAAGCGAAAGCAAATCCGCGGGTCGACGCCAGCTTCGAGGGATTGAACTTCTACCAGCAGCGTTACTCACGCGGCGGAAACCAGTTCTCCGTCGAACCGCCCGATCAGGGCATGTGCGTGGGGAACGGCTACATCGTCGAAGCTGTGAACGACGTCTTCAACGTCTTCAACTTCGCGGGCGCGTCAGTGCTCCCAGACAACACGAGCACGAACATCGTCGCCGGCCATGCGCGCAACGTGAATCACGCGATCGATCTCAACTCGTTCTTCCAATACCCGCCGGCGATCAACCGGACCACGGGGGTCCGTGGACCGAACGTCACCGACCCGACCTGCTATTACGACGCCCAGACGCAGCGGTTCTACCTGGTCGTGCTGACCTACATTTTGGGCCCCCATAACTCACTCGTCGAGAATCATCTCGACATCGCCGTCAGCGCGACGTCGAACCCGACCGGCACGTGGAACATCTACAAGGTCGACGTGACCAATGACGGGACTCACACGATCGCCGACAACGCGTGCCCGTGCCTCGGTGACTATCCCCACATCGGCGCGGACGCGAATGGGTTCTACGTCACCACGAACTCGTATCCGTGGAATGGGGACGGATTCAACGGGGCCCAGATCTACGCATTTTCGAAGCGCCAACTCGCGTCGGGCGCAGCGAGCGTGAACGCGACCCATCTGGACACGTTTGCCTCCGTCAATGTCATGACGGGTGAGACGCCGAGCATCAAGCAGCCTGGGTTCACGTTGTGGCCCGCACAGTCGCCTGGCACCACGTCATATGCGCTTGACGCAGGCGGCACCGAATACTTCCTGAGCTCGAACGCCGCCGACGAGGCGACGCATCCGGTCAGCGGCACCGGTGGCAATTACATCTCGAGCCAGATCGTTCTGTGGGCGCTAACCAACACTTCGTCACTTGACTCGACCACACCATCAATAAGCTTGACGAACACTGTCCTGGCCGTCGGCCAGTACGCGCTTCCGCCCAAAGCGGACCAGCCTGGCTCCGGCAGTGCGCCCACCAGCGCGACTCCGCAGGGCTACTGCCTCAACGACGAAACGACCGTCCTCTTCAACGGCGCAAGCGGCTGTTGGAAGCTGCTCGTCGGCGCGGCGGTCCACGCCGCTCGTGGCGCCGAGGTTGTCTCGCGCCTCGACTCGAACGACACGCGCATGCAGCAAGTGATGTACGCAAACGGCAAGGTGTGGGGCGCACTCGACACCGCCGTGAGCTTCGACGCAAATCCCGCCCACAACAAGGCGGGTGTCGCCTGGTACATCGTCAAGCCCGATGTCTCCACCGGCTCGGTCAGCGGAAGCGTCGCTCTGACGGGCACGAATGGGGTTGAGGGCAAGAACGTCGTATATCCGGCGATCGGGGTCACTCCCAGCGGTCGCGGTGTCGTTGCCATCACGCTCGTTGGTCCTAACGACTTCCCGAGCGCTGCCTACGCCGCCATGGACGCACAGGCCGGTATGGGCGACGTCCAGATCGTTGCCGCGGGAGCCGCGACGGATGACGGCTTCACGAGCTACAAGCAGCAATTGGATCGCGCAACTCCCCGCACCCGTTGGGGCGACTACGGCGCCGCCGCAGTCGACGGCAACTCCATCTGGATCGCGAGCGAGTACATCGCACACGCCTGCGACTACACGACCTGGGGCGGCCCATTCTTTGCCGACGGAACCGGTGACAACCTCCTCGGTACCTGCTCGGGATCTCCAGACCTTCCAGGTACGCGCGCGGCACTTGGCAACTGGTCGACGCGCATCAGCAAGCTCACTCCGTAACGCACGATTCCGCTGACATGAAGAGGGTCACCGCAGGGTGGCCCTCTTCTTTGTCTCTAGACTCGCTCGCGATGTCCACGCTCGACAAGGCCGCGATCGAGGCGCTCATCCCGCACCGCGACCCATTCCTGTTGATCGACCGCGTCATCGAGCTCGACCCCGGCGTCCGCGCGGTGGGAGAGCACACCTTCACCGGGAAGGAGTGGTACCAGGCCGGACACTTCCCGGGTAATCCGATCGTGCCGGGCGTCATCCTCGTCGAATCGATGGCCCAGGTCGCTACGGTTGGGGCCATGGCGCATCCCGACTACCGCGATGGGCTCGGCCTCTTCGCGGGCATCGAGGAGATGCGCTTCAAGCGCATGGTCAAGCCCGGAGACACCGCGCGGTTCGAAGCCACCTTCGAGAAGATGCGACGCGGCTTTGCGCGTGTCGCGGTCCGCACGATGGTCGGCGACGAGCTCGCCGCCGAAGGCACCATCCTCGCCATCTTCCAGCCGAAAGCGAAGGCGCCGTGAGCAGGACGGTCGAGATCATCGGCGTGCCGATGGATCTCGGCGGGAACCGCCGCGGCGTGGACATGGGTCCATCGGCGATCCGCTACGCGGGCCTTCGCGATCGCCTCGCGGGTCTCGGTTACTCGGTTCGCGATCGCGGGAATGTCCGCGTCGCCGACCGCGACGAGGGGGCGACCAAGAACTTCCGTCAGGTCGACAGGAACGAGCTCGCGAAGATGAACGGCCGGGCGCATCACGTCGACGAGATCGTCCGCGTTCTCCAAGACCTGGCGACCGTCGTCGCCGACATCGAGCGAGCCGGGAACATCACGATCGTCCTCGGCGGTGACCACTCCATGGCGATCGGGACCCTCGCCGGGATCGCCCGCGGCGGCCGCCGTCCCGGAGTCATCTGGATGGATGCCCACGGCGACAGCAACACACCGAAGACCTCTCCGTCGGGCAACGTGCACGGGATGCCGTTCGCCGTCGCGTTCGGTCTCGCGGCGGATCCGTTCCCGAAGGAGCTTCGCGGCTCGGTCGACGGCCACAACGGCGTGCTCGTGGGTCTTCGCAGCGTCGACGACGGCGAGAAAGAGAACATCAAGTCCGCCGGCGTGACCCCGATCACGATGGCCGACATCGATCGCCTGGGGATGAGCGGTGCGATGGAAAAGGCGATCGCGGTCGCATCGAGAGGCGACGGCATCCACCTCTCGCTGGACATGGACGCGATCGATCCGGACGAAGCCCCTGGCGTCGGCACGCCCGTCCGCGGGGGCCTCACGTACCGCGAGGCGCAGCTCGCGATGGAGATGCTCGCCGCATCGGGAAAGCTCCGCTCGCTCGAGATCGCGGAAGTGAATCCGATCCTCGATCAGGGCAACCGCACCGCGGCGCTCGCGGTCGAGCTGGTCGCCTCGGCACTGGGGCAAACCATCCTTTAGCGGCGCGCCAATTGCAGCGCCAGCCCTCGTGGCCGCACGCGTTCTCCTCGTTACTGCGCTCCTTCTGATTGTTGCCGTCGCCGTGTTCGCGATCTTCGCGCGATCGCGTCAGGACACGACCGGGTTGGCATCACCGACACCGACGGCGACCGCCACCGCCACCGCGAGCCCGACAGCCACGCCGTCTCCGACTCTCCGCCCGTCGTCGAGCCCGACGGCGATATTCGTCGGAACCCCCTATGTGAACGCGACCTGGCAGTACAGCCTCGTGCTCCCGCCGCCCTACCGCCACTCGGATTTGCTTTCCTTCAAGTCGGTTCCGCCGGATCCGCAGCAACCGAAGGCGTCCGATGCGTTCACCGCGCGGACGCTCGAGGACGAGCGGGCGACATCAAGCCCGTGCGAAACGAGCTGCCCGGCGTGGAACTACGTCGTCACCGTCGAAGTCTGGACCAATGCTGGTTCGATGAGCCCACGCGAGTGGGTCGATTCGGGCCACGCAGGGTTCTTCGCGGGTCAAAAGGTGGAAGACACGACGATCTCAGGCCGTCCGGGGGTCCGGGTCACGAGCGCCGAAGGCCGACCGTTCAAGTGGCTCGTCGCGAAGGAGGGCCGGATGTACGTGCTCGATGTGATGGTCAACGACCAGATGCCCGTTCCGCCGGGCGCCACCCGCGACAAGCTGGACGCGATCGTCGCATCCTTCAACTTCCTCTAGCGCGATGTGAGAGCGCGAGCGGCATCCGCGTGGCCGCGCTCGGTCGCGATGTCCTGCGGCCTCTTCCCGTCGTTGTTTCGGATGGACGGATCGGCGCGATGTTTCATCAGAAGCTCCAAACTCGCGCGGTCACCCGTGAACGCGACCGTATGCAATGGCGTGGACCCCGACTGGCTCCGCGCGTTTGGGTCGGCCCCCTTGTCGAGCAGCATCCGGACGATCTCGACGTCGGCTGCGCCCGCATCCGTGGCGACCGCCGAGTGCAGCGCTGTGAAGCCGCCGTGGCGCGAGGCCGGCCGAGGATCGGCGCCCGATTCGAGGAGGTAGCGCACGACGTCGCGCCGTTTGAAGAATGCGGCGAGTCCGAGAGCGGAGTACCCGTCAGGCGCGATGCCGTTCGCCCGCCCCGGATCGCCTCTCACGACCTCGCGCACGCGAGCCACGTCGCCCGCCGCCGCGGCCTCGAAAATGTTGAGCTCCGGTCCCCGTCGAAGTATTGCCATCACGATGTCGTTGTGGCCGTGGTAGAGCGCGGCAAGGACCGGCGAGAGACCGTTCTCGTCATGAGTGTCGACGAGGCCTCTGTCCAGATCCAGGAGTCGTTCGACCGCCGTCGTGTCGCCGCCTCTGATCGCCGTGAACAGCTCCGTTGCCATCTCGGCCTCCATGATCGAGCGTCTTCTCGGACAGCGCTCCGCCGGACGCTCACCGCTACGCTCTTGGGCAGGGGAGGTCGTGCAGCTCAGCATTTACGACACCCTTCAGCGGCGCGTCGTCCCGCTCAGCACCGAGCGAGCCGGCGAGGTCCGGATGTACACCTGCGGCCCGACCGTCTACCGGCCGGCCCATCTCGGTAATTTGCGCTCCTACCTCCTCGCGGACTGGATCCGCCGGACACTCGTTCACTTCGGCAACACCGTCATCGCGGTGAAGAACATCACCGACGTCGGTCACATGCGCCAGGACGCGGTCGAGCGTGGCGAGGACAAGGTCATCGCGGCCGCGCTCGCTGAGGGAAAGACCCCAAAGCAGATCGCGGAGTTCTACGAGGCCCGCTTCCACGAGGATGAACGGCGGCTCGGGATCCTCCCGGCTACGCACTTTCCTCGCGCCACCGATCACGTGCCCGAGATGATCTCGATCGTCGAGCGACTGATCGCGCGGGGCCTCGCGTACGAAGTCGAAGGCGCGGTCTATTTCGCTGTGAAGCGCTTCGCTGGTTACGGAAGGCTGTCGGGCAACGTCGGCGAAGCGCTGCGGCAGGGCGTGCGCGCGGAGATCGATCCCGACAAGCACGACCCCGTCGACTTCGCGCTCTGGAAGAAGGCCGAGGCCGGTCGGGCGCTCACCTGGGAGTCACCGTGGGGCCGCGGCTTTCCGGGCTGGCACATCGAGTGTTCGGCGATGAGCACCAAGTACCTCGGCGAGCGCTTCGATCTGCACACCGGTGGCGTCGACAACATCTTTCCGCACCACGAGGACGAGATCGCGCAGTCCGAGGGCGCGTACGGTCACCCGTCGGTCCGTCACTGGATGCACGGCCAGCACCTGCTCGCCGACGGCGTCAAGATGGCCAAGTCGGCGCGCAACACCGTGACGATCGACGACCTCGTGGAGCTCAACGTCGATCCGCTCGCTTTCCGCTACCTCTGCCTGCTCACGCACTACCGCACCCGCATGCAGTTTTCGCATGGGGCGCTCCGGCAAGCGGCGGAAGCGCTCGATCACCTCCGCCAGCGCGTGCGGCACTGGTCGCAGGTGCCGCAAGGCGAGCTGACGCACACCGCGCTCGACGCCCGGTGGCTCGAGCCGTTCGGTCGCGCGCTGGCCGACGATCTCAACCTGCCGGCCGCGGTCGCGTGGCTTCAGCGCTGCGCCATCGACCGCGCGATCTCCGACACCGAGCGTCTCGCCGTGTTCCTCGAAGCAGACAAGGTCCTCGGACTCGACCTCGCGTCCGTCGCGGCGGAGCACGCGAAGGCGCCGCGGCAGGTCCTCGCCGCGGTCGAGGAACACCGTGTGGCCCGCGCCTCGCGGGATTTCCAACGGGCCGACGATCTCCGCGCGGCGTTCAATGGCTACCGCGTCGAGGATCAAGCCGCGGATCGAGCGGTTCTGTCACGTGGCGACCTCCGTGTTCCGGCGCGGGAGCGGAAGACGATCTCATCGGCGAAGGAGGTTCCCGATCGGCGCGGCGACGCGCCGACCCGCTCGTGGACTGTCGGGATTGTCACGCGCGAGTACCCGGCCGATCTCGCGCGTTCTCTTAAAGGTGTGCTCGCGTTTCTGCCCGCGGACGGCGAGGTCTTCGTTCTCGATTCGGGCTCCCGCGCGGAGGTGCAGGCGAAGATCGGCGACATCGCCGCGAGGGACGGCCGCGTCGAGGTGTACTTCGCCGACCGCGATCTGGGCGAGGGCGCGGCCCGCAACGCCCTGGTGCGTCTGGCGCGGGGCCGCATGCTCCTCATGCTCGATTGCTCGGTCGAAATCACCGGCGATCTCTTTGGCCCCTTAGCGCAGGTCCTCGCCGAGGGCGATGTGGGCCAAGCCGGTCCGTGGGGCCTCCGGACGAGCGACCTGAAGCACTTCGACGAGGTCACGAGCGGAGAGACCGAAGCGGTGCAGGGCTACTGCGCCGCCGCTCGACGCGACGTCCTGCTCGAGATCGGCGGCTTCGACGAGCGCTACCGCTTCTACCGAAATCTCGACATCGCCGTCTCGCTCGCCGTTCGCGAGCGCGGTTACCGCGTAGTGGCCCTGGGCGCCGGGTGCGCGCGCCGGCACCCGCACCGCGTGTGGGAATCACTCTCAGAAGATGAGCGGCTTAAGCGCAGCCGGCGTAATTTCGACCGCATGTACCGGCGCTTCCATGGAAAGCGCGTGCTAGTCAACGACACCAACGAGGTAGGCCGCTCGCCACACTGACACCCGACCGCAATCCGCTCGAGACGATCCGACTATGGCCGTCCCGTCGCTGGGTCGGTAGCGTTCCTATGGCTTGGTCATCTGGTCGGCCCTCCTCAAAGCTCTCGCGCACCGCAGCGCACTCGTGCGCCTCGCGAGTGCTGCCGCAATCGGTGTCATGGGTTTCGTCGTCGCGTGGACCGTTGCGTACGTCGTATTGCCGGAGGGTGCCACGCGCTTCACGCTCGGAATCCTGCCGAACCTGGACGCTCGCACCGATTCGGCCGGCGTTGCGGCGACCTTGTTCATCTGGAACGCCGCGTTCGGCTTCGGCGTCATCGCGCTCGCGAGCCTGTACAGCATCGGGCCGATCTCGCTCGCGTACTTCGCTCCGTGGACGTGGCTCGTGCGGTTCGGCATCGCGCTCGGCACCAACTCGTTCGCGCTCTTCGTCCCGGGCGCGCGCGTCGCGCCGCTGGACATCGGATCGATCATCTCTCACGCGGGAATCCCGGAGCTCATCGCGTACATCGTCCTTGCGACCGTGCTTGCGAACGCCTCGCTCTGGAGGCAGCGTCGCATTACCGACCGGCACCTCGTACGCGTCCGGTATTTGCGCGATATCCGGCTGACGCGGCTGGAGCTCTCGCTCGTCGTGGTGGCCTTCGCGCTTCTCGCCGGCGCGGCGCTCTTGGAGACGTCCCAGATCGCGCGACTCCAAGCCCTCTAAAAAGGACCGCCTCGCTAGACTCGACCGATGAAGAACGGCGAGCGCCGCCGTGTCGTGGTGACGGGTCTCGGCATGATCACCCCCCTCGGCTCGACGGTCGAGAAGACCTGGGACGGCATCACCGCGGGGAGGAGCGGCATCGGCCCGATCACCCGCTTTGATGCGACCGGCCTCGACACGAGGATCGCGGGCGAGGTGCGCGACTTCGATCCGCTGGACTACATGGAGCGCAAGGAGATCCGCCGCTCCGACCGTTTCGTGCATTTCGCCGTCGCCGCTGCCGGGCAGGCTCTCCGGTCGGCCGGTCTCGAGATCACCCCGGAGCTCGCGCCGCGGATCGGTGTCGCGTTCGGCTCGGGCATCGGCGGCGTGGAAACCCTCGTCGATCAGGTCCTGGTCCACGACAAAGACCCGCGGAAGGTCTCGCCCTTCCTGATCCCGATGATGATCATCGACATGGCAGCCGGTGAGATCGCGATGAAGTACCGGGCGAAGGGCCCGAACATGGGGCACGTTTCGGCATGCGCGTCGAGCGCGAATGCCGTCGGCGAAGCCGCGGAGATCATCCGCCGCGGCCAGGCCGACGTGATGCTCGCCGGTGGCGCCGAGGCCGGCCTCATCAAGATCGCGATCGGTGCGTTCAATCAGGCGCGCGCGCTCTCCACCCGCAACGACGCTCCCGAGAAGGCCTCGCGACCGTTCGACAAGGACCGCGACGGGTTCGTGTTCAGCGAAGGCGCGGGTTGTCTCGTCCTCGAGGATCTCGAGTTCGCGCGCGCACGCGGTGCCACCATCCTTGCCGAGTTCCTCGGGTACGGCATGTCCGCGGATTCCTACCACGTGACGGCGCCGCCGCCCGGTGGCGAGGGCGCGGTCAGAGCGATGCGGATGGCAATCGCCGACGCCGGCGTCAAGCCGGAGGCGATCGGGTACGTGAACGCGCACGGCACGTCGACTCAGGCGAACGACGGCGCGGAGACCGCGGCTCTCAAGACCGTGTTCGGGGATCACGCGCGCAAGCTCGCGGTCTCATCGACGAAATCGATGACCGGGCACACTCTGGGCGCGGCAGGCGCGATCGAAGCCGCGCTCTGCATCCTCGGGATGCGGAATGGACTGCTTCCGCCGACGATCAATCAAGAGACTCGCGATCCGGAGTGCGACCTCGACTACGTACCCAATCGCGCGCGAAAGGCGAAGGTCGACCTCTCGCTCTCGAACTCCATGGGGTTCGGTGGGCATAACGTCGCGCTCGTCATCAGTCGCGAGGCCGCCTGATGCCTGATCCGCGCAAGGTTCGCGCCGACGCCAACGCCCTCGTGACCGAGCTGCTCGAGCGTCTCGCGCACGCTGAAGTGAGCGAGCTCGAGGTGACGCGCGGTGGCGTACGCGTCCGCGTCGCCAAAGACGGTGTCCGCGTAGCCGCGAGCGCTTCCGGCACCGCCGAGGCTCCGCAGGCCGCGCCAGCGGCACCGGCTGCGCCCGCGAAGGAGCTCCCGACAGTGAACGCCCCGCTCACCGGGATCTTCTACCGCGCATCCTCCCCGCAGACGGAAGCCTTCGTGCAAGTCGGCTCGAATGTGGTGTCCGGCGATGTCATCGGGCTCATCGAGGCGATGAAGCTCTTCAACGAGATCCGCTCGACAGCGTCGGGAAAAGTCCGCCGCATCTTCGCCGAGAACGGGCAGCTCGTCCGGGCGCATCAGCCCTTGCTCGAGGTCGAGCCAGTGTGAGCGCGCTTCGCTGCGTGATCTGCGGCGCGCCGCTCGGCGAAGGCGGTATTCGCGTGCGGTACGAAGGCCGCATCTACGCGTTCGACACGCTCAAGTGCAAGCGGATTTTTCAGGAGAACCCGGATCGCTATCTCGACGCGACAGGGGAAGTGCTCGAGGAGCCGCGCTAGAGCTAGACGCTCGCGCGAGAAAGCGCCGACACGATCACGTCGCGGATGAGACCGACCGGCATTCGATCGCTCACGTAGGCCATCGCCCGCATGAGCGGCGCGGGTTCGTTCGCGCGCACCTGCACTGCGTAGACGACGGTCGGGACGCGGCCAGCAAGCTCCTCCACCGCCGCCGCGTCCGCTTTGCCGTACGAGCTCAGGATGGCGAAAGGCGCATCGGCCGCGATCTCCGAGGTGTCCTCCACGCGAAACAGCGAGAAGGGCAGCTCCACCGACCGCAGA
>Ga0209807_1000199_pt1 | contig 26986 bp, 23 predicted proteins | sample GraSoiAngelo_154_FD_186168 | JGI IMG/M metagenome (GOLD analysis project Ga0209807, IMG submission 186168) | Grasslands soil microbial communities from the Angelo Coastal Reserve, California, USA - 14_1009_13_20cm (SPAdes) (version 2) | ecosystem: Environmental > Terrestrial > Soil > Grasslands ... | reverse complement strand
GCTTTGTTCGTTTCGACGTCGATGATTTCCTGATCGACCGCGACTTCATCGCCCGGTTTCACCTTGATGTCGACGATAGTCGCTTCGGCGATCGATTCGCCCAGCTGCGGCATGATGATTGGAACTTGCGGCATAAAATTATTCTTTGAGGAGCGCTCTCGCTTTCGCGGCGATCATCTTCGCGCCGGGCCGATGCGCGCTCCAAAGATTTGGGTGATATGGAATCGGCGTGTCTTTTGCGTTGATGCGCACGGGCGCGGCGTCGAGGAGGTGAAATCCTTCGCTGGTGACGCGTGCGATCACTTCCGCGGTCGCGCCGCCCCAGGGGAACGATTCGCCGACGCAAAGCAAACGCCCCGTCCGCGCAACTGACGCCAGCACGGTGTCGGTATCGAGCGGTTTGACCGTGCGAAGATCGACAACTTCAATCTCGAGATTTTCCCTCGCTAATTCCCCGGCGACGGCGAGAGATTCTTGCACCATCGCGCTGTAAGTTACGATCGTCAGGTCACGACCTTCGCGCGCAATTCGCGCGCGGCCCGTCGGCAAACCTTTGTCGGGAAGTTTGTCGGCCTTGAGATGGTAATAAAGATATTTGTGCTCGCAGTAGACGACCGGATCATCGATTGCGACCGCGTCGATCAACATCGTATAAGCGTCTTCCACTGTCGCCGGCGTCATCACGATCAGTCCCGGATAATGCGCGTAAATTGACTCCATTGATTGACTGTGAAACGGCCCGCTGCCTTTTGTGCCACCCGATGGAAGCCGGATGGTGATCGGCACCGGAATATTCGTCCGCCAATAATGCGTGCCGGCGTGATTAAGAATTTGATTCAGCGCGGTACTGGAGAAATCGGCGAACTGCATCTCGACGATCGGGCGCATCCCCTTGATGGCGGCCCCAATCGCGGTGCCGACGATCGCGTCTTCGCTGATCGGCGTGTTCAACACGCGATTGGGAAATTCTTTGGCCAGACCTTTGGTTGCTTTGAACGCGCCCCCAAATGTTCCGCCCACGTCCTGTCCGTAAATGAAAACGCGTTCGTCGTCGCGCAACAACCTGGCCTGCGCTTCACGGATGGCTTCGAGATAAGTGATGCTCATTCGGGTCGATCGACCAATTCGCGCGTTGAGATCGCGCACCAATCTTCCTTCTCGGCGTCAGGAGCCGCTTCTTTTTGCGCAGTCGCGATTGCCTCGTCCACTTGCCTGGCGGCGTCCTCCCGCCAGGATTTTAGGGTCGCGGCATCGGCCATTTCAAGATCGACAACCTTCTTTTCTGTCAGCTTCAAACAATCCTGCGCAAACGGTTGCCGCTTCATTTCATCCGTGACGTAGCTCGCGTCGTCGTGTTCGCCGTGGCCGGAAAGGCGCAAGACCGAAGCGACGACGAGTTGGGGCGGGCGGCCGGCGCGCGCGCGTTTTACAGCGCTGCCAATAACGTCGAGGCACATGCTCAAATCCGTCCCGTCGATGCTGTAGCCTTCAAATCCGTAACCTTTCGCGCGATCTACTAAGTCAGCACACGCAAACTCACGGTCATTTGGCGTGGAATACGCATAATGATTGTTCGTGGCGACTATTACTAATGGCACTTGCTCAACGGCCGCGATGTTCATGCCTTCGTGAAATGAACCGGTCTGCATGCCGCCTTCGCCGATGCAGGACAAGCCGACAAAATTTTTCTCGCCGCGAAAACGTTTCGCCAGCAACGCGCCGACCGTGACCGACACCATCGCGCCGAGGTGGCTAATCATGGCGAGCTGATCGTCACCCGGCTTGCCACGATGGATGTTGCCATCGCGTCCGCGCATCGGTCCCTGTCTCGAGCCAAGATAAGTGCGCGCAACATCGACAATCGGCTCGCCGAACGCGGAGCGACCGGCTTGATCGCGGATTAGCGGCGCAAAGATGTCGCCTTTCTGCAAAAACATTCCGCAAGCGACGCTGACCGCTTCCTGACCTTTGCCAATGTAAACGCCGCCGGTGATCTGGCCGCCGCGGTAAAGACTGACTAGTTTCTCCTCGAGCGTGCGTGCGAGCAGCATCCAGCGAAACGCCTCCAGAAATCGCTCATGCGGCGCCGCTTTATTGGCTGAAGTTTTTTTTCCGCGCTGCGCCGTCTGAAGCATCGGCTAATTTTACGCAAGATCGACAATCGCGCGCAAAAATTTTTTATGGAGGGACACGCGCTGTCGTGCTCCAATTTTACCTCGCCGACACCGCGGCGCCCTCCAAATCAACGCCCAGCGCGACTGGCTTTTTGTTCGCCGTGGCCATTTTCGGCCAGGGCGAATTGGCGTTGCGAAGAAGCGGGTTCTTGCTGCGGCGGTGTTTGCGCGCCGGCTGGCGGCGCCGTCAGTTTCATTCCGACCAGTTTGCTCACGCCGCGTTCTTCCATGGTCACGCCATAAAGCACGTCTGCCTTCGCGATCGTGCGTTTGTTGTGGGTGATGATGATGAACTGGCTTTGCGCAATGAAACGGTCGAGCATTCGAACAAAACGGTTGATGTTGCTCTCATCCAGCGGCGCGTCGATTTCGTCCAAAACGCAAAACGGGCTTGGGCGCACCATGTAAATTGCGAAAAGGAGCGCGACCGCAGTCATGGCGCGTTCGCCCCCGCTCAACAGCGAAATGCTTTGCAATTGTTTGCCCGGCGGCTTCGCCGAAATCTCGATTCCGCAGTTGAGCGGATCGTTCTCGTCTAGCAATGAGAGATCGGCCCGGCCGCCGTCGAAGAGTTCGGCAAACATTTCTCTAAAATTGGCGCGGACCTGGGCGAATGTTTCGGCGAATAATTTCTTGGTCGTCGAATTGATCCGCGAAATCACATCCAGCAGTTCCCGCCGGGAATTGGTGAGATCGTTATTTTGTGATTCGAGAAACTTGTACCGCTCCTCGAGTTCATCGTACTCCTGAACCGCGTCCAGATTGACGGGGCCCATGTTATCGAGCTGCCGGGCAAGATCGACAATCAGCTTTTGCAATTCGTCGTCGGCAAGAACGACATCGGCGGTTGGGGCGACTTCTTTTTCGGCGCGTTTCAATTGTGCCCGCAACGTTTTCCCAAATGCAGCTTCGTCCGGACTGAAGGCGCGCAAATCGATTTGGTAGCGCCGCGAAATATTTTCCGCCAGGTTTTCGATCTGCATTTGCAACTGCGACTCGCGCACCTGCCGATGGCCGCGTTTTTCCTGCAACTCGCTGAGCGAATTGCGCAAGCCGCGCAATTCGGTTTCCCGTTCCTGCACTGCCCGGAGCCGAACGGCACGTTGGGACGAGATTTTGGTCGCGGCCGCTTCCGCTTCGGCTGCGCGCGCGGTTTGTTCCCCGATCGCAACTTCAGCGTCGCGGTTTTCCTGTGTTTGCGCCGCGAGCTTGCTTTCGTAACTGGCGATATCGGTCCGGCGGGTCGCAATTAGTTCGACAAGCTCAGCTTCGCGCGCGGCCATTGGTTGGCGTTGCGCTTCCAGACTTTCGTGACGCTGTCGCGCGGTCGCGACCGCCAGCCGCAAATCGTTCAACGTCTCGAGTGTTTCTTCCTCCTGAGTTCGCGCGCCTTTTTCATCCTTTTCGGCAGCGGTTTGCTCGGCTTCGTATTCAGCGAGTTCGTCGCGCGCTGCGTTCAAATCGCTTTCGAGCTCGGCTACGCGTTCGCCGGCCGCTTCGATTTGTTGCTCGAGCGTTACCTTTTCTGATTTGAGATTGTCGATCTTCCGCTCGGCCTCTTTTTCTTCCACTTGCAGCAGCGAAATTTTGTTTACTGAAGTGGACTGCGCGAGATGCGCGGCTTGATATTGCGAACGAGCATCGTCCAGCTGGCGCGACGCAGTTGCGACATTCGCTTTGGCTTGATCGCGTTTCTGAACCAAGATCTCGTGCTGATTCGCCCATTCGGTCTCTTCTTTTGCCAATGCGGCGACGCGCGTCTTCCGTTCGAGCAAGGAGTCTGATTTCACCGTGCTGCTCCCGCCGAAAACAATTCCCTCCGCGGAAATGAATTCGCCTTCGAGCGTCGCCATTGCCAGGGTTGGCTCATCTTTCTTGCACGCGAGCGCGTGTTCTAGTTTCGCGAAAACGAGAACGCCACTGAGTAATTGGCGAATCACCGATTCGAGCGAGCGCGGCGCCACGATTTTATCAACGGCCCAGCCCAGTGCGCCTTTCGGTAAACTCTTGCGTACTGATTCGTGAGAAGAAGCGCCGAGCTTCGGAACGAAAAGTGCGGCCTGCCCAAGTTTCTTTTTCGTCAATCGCGCAATGATTTCTTCGGCGCTTTGCGCGTCGTTCAATATCACCGCGTGCAGATTTCGGCCGAGCGCGGCTTCGATTGCCGGAATAAATTTGGGTTCGACATCGATCTGGGCGACGAGCGAACCGACGATCGCGGCACGATAGCGCTCGGGATCGTCCAAGCCTTTGAGCACGGCCTGCGAACCCTGGGCGAGTCCTTCACCTTCGGCGTTGAGCTGACGCAAAATCTCAAGACTCGATCGCTTTTCGGCGAGAGTACGCTCTAACACTGCGAGTTCATTTTCCGCAGCTCCAAGAAGTTGTTGCTGTTGGCGCAAATTTGTTTCCGCCGTTTGCGATTGGGCGAGCAGTTCCTCCATTTTCTTTTGCTCGCTTTCGGTGGCATTGCGCGCGGTCGCGATTTCCGACGCAATTCCTTCATACGCTTTGGTCGCCGCTTTTGTTTCGATGGAGATTTGGCGAATCTGTTCCTGTGTTAATTCGCGCCGCGCGGTGATTCCAGCCAAATCACCTTCGAGCTTGTCGACCGGCGCTTTGTATTTGGAAAGCGACGCGCGCGCGGTTTCGCGATCGACCTGACGGGCCTCACGCTTGGCGCGGAGTTTATCGAGCAACTCGGTTACTTTCGCCAGCTCGTCTTGTTTCGCTTGGAGAAAGTGCTGCGTTTTTTCAATCAGCGCGTCACTTTCGCGGATCTGGGCGGAGTGCTGCTTCCGTTTGCTTTCAGCAGTGTCGATGTCGTCGCGCGCCCGTTCGATCAGATCGGCCAGTTCGTCTCTGCGTTGACGGTTAAATTCGATGCGGCTCCGATGCGCCGCGATCTCACTTTGCAACCGTTGCGCTTCGGCGCGGATGTCTGTTATCTCGATGTCGATCTTGTCCAGCGCGCGCCGCTCTTCGGCGAGTTCGGTCTCGTCGCGATCGGTCTTAGCCCGTGATGTCTGCTCCGAAGCCGCGATTTTTTCGATGTCGGCGCGGCAGTGAGCGAGCTCGGCGTCGAGCGCTGCTAGTTGTTTTTTGGAGTGATGCGTTTCGAGCACGCGCAGGTCTGCGTGCAACGCCTGATAACGTCGCGCTTTGCCGGCCTGGCGCTGGAGCGACCCGATCTGCCGCTTCACTTCTTTGATGATGTCGCCGATACGCAGCAGATTTGCTTCCGTCGCTTCGAGTTTACGCAGCGCTTCGCGCTTTTGCGTTTTGTATTTGGTAATGCCGGCTGCTTCTTCGAAAATCGCGCGACGATCTTCTGGCCGCGAACTCAAGATCATGTCGATCTTGCCTTGCTCCATCATCGAGTAAGCGGAGCGGGCGACGCCGGTGTCGGCGAAAAGGTTTTGGATGTCGCGCAGGCGGCAGGGCGTTTTGTTGAGCAAATATTCTGAATTGCCATCGCGATAAACGCGACGGGTCACGCGCACATCGTGCCAATCGACATTCAGCTCCGACGCGCAATCGGTGAAAGTAAGCGAGACTTCGGCGAAGCTGAGCGGCTTGCGCGAGTCGGTGCCGTTGAAAATTACGTCAGCCATTTCGCCACCACGAAGCGATTTGGCGGATTGTTCGCCGAGCACCCAGCGAACGGCGTCGAGCAGATTGGATTTGCCACAACCGTTCGGGCCGACGATGGCGGTCACGCCTTCGTGGAAATTGAAAGTCGTTTTATCGGCGAAGGATTTGAAGCCCAAGAGATCGAGCGATTGTAAATGCATGCGCGCCGGGTTTCGGAATCCCGACCGCTCAATATAATCATGCCACGGGGGTTACAAGCCGAAAGTGACACAATTTGTGGGCTCTAGGTAGCGCCCAACCGCAACATTTGGTGCTTGCGCCGGCTGTCGATCCCTCTTGCTTCCCCTGCTCGAATCACGCACGATGCCGCCAATGGCCGCCGAGGAGACGATGTCGTTCCAACGCGCGGAGAGTGTCGATCATCAACTGATTCGTGCCATCGGTGTTCCCGGACTGACCGCGAACATCGTCAACGCCACAATCGGCGCCGGAATTTTTGTTTTGCCGGCGTTGGTCGCGAAAGGTTTGGGACCGGCGGCGCCGCTCGCGTTCATTTGTTGCGCGATTGCGATGGTGCTCTTCGTGACTTGTTTCGCGATTGCGGGCAGTCGCGTTTCGTTGACCGGTGGACTCTACGCTTACGTCGAAGTTGCGTTTGGCCGTTATGTCGGTTTTCTCGCCGGCGTCCTTTACGGGATCACCGCGCTCGGCGCGGTTGCAGGCGTTGTAAATGTTTTGGTGAACTCGATCGCGATCGTCGTACCATTTCTCGGGAACCCGGTCATGCGCATCGTCGTCATGATCGCCGTCTACGGCTTGCTCGTCGTCATCAATGTGCGCGGCGTGCGCGGAGGCGCCGGCGCGGTGACGGTGGTGACACTGGCGAAACTTCTGCCGCTGCTCTTATTTATTTGCGCGGGAATCTTTTTCATTCATCCCGCGAATCTCAGTTGGGCAGCGTGGCCGGGCAGCGAGGCATTAGGCGATAGCGTGATTCTCTTAATTTTCGCGTTCGTCGGAATCGAAGTGGCGTTGATTCCGAGTGGTGAAGTAAAAAATCCGGCGCGCACGGTTCCGCGTTCTGCTTACCTCGCGCTCGTTGTGACCACCATTATTTACATCACGATCCAGCTCGTGGCGCAGGGAACACTCGGTGCCGATCTGGCGAATTACAAAGACGCGCCGCTCGCCGAAGCGGCCGCGAAATTTCTCGGCAGCATCGGTCGCACCATTCTCCTCGGCGGCGCGACCATCTCCGCGTTCGGCTTTGTCACGAGCGACATTCTCAGTTCGCCGCGCATGATCTTCGCTTTCGGCCGCGACGGCGCATTGCCGGCGTTTTTCGCACATGTGCATCCGCGTTATCGCTCGCCCGACGTCGCCATCATCACTTACGCCGTGCTCGCGTTTAGCTTGTCAGTCACCGGCACATTTGAACAACTGGCGGTACTTTCCAACGTCGCCGTCCTGTTGATGTATCTCCTGTGCTGCGCGGGATGCTGGTTTTTGGTGAAACGCGACGTCCGCTCGGACGGTCAGCCGTTTAATTTTCCGGGCATGAAAATCGTTCCCGCTCTGGCCATTGTCGCGATTGTTTGGATTCTCTCGCACGCGACTGTGCGGGAGTTTGCCGTGAATGGAATCTTGCTGGCGCTCGCGTCAGTTGTGTATTTGATCCGCGGCCAGTTTCGTCGGAAGTCATAGGCAAAAAGCGAAAAACTGATTACGTTTCGGCCATGCGCGACAATTATCTTGAGGAGTATTATTCCTTCCTGCGATTTCCAAGCGTTTCGACCGACGCAAAATTTGCCGATAAAGTTCGTGATTGCGCAGCCTGGGTTTCGCAAAAGCTGGAAAAGATTGGATTGGAATCGAAAGTTGTTTCGACGCCGGGTCACCCGGTCGTTTGGGCGCGCAACAAACATCGCGCCGGCAGACCGACGGTTCTGATCTACGGCCATTACGATGTTCAACCGCCGGACCCCCTTGAGTTGTGGGACTCGCCACCGTTCGAGCCGGTTTTGAAGAACGGTTACGTTTTCGCGCGCGGCGCGACCGACAACAAAGGCCAAATCTTTTCGCACATCCTTGGTTTGCAGGAGACGATCGAGAAAAATGGCGACCTGCCGGTGAATCTCGATCTTGTGATTGAAGGCGAAGAGGAAGTCGGCAGCCAGAACCTGGGAAAATTTTTAACTGACAATCGCGACGCATTGAAATGCGAGGTGGTTCTGGTCTCCGACACCGGAATGATCGCGCCGCATACGCCGACCTTAAGTTACGGACTGCGCGGAGTTGCCGCACTGGAAGTCAAAGTCACTGGCCCGAAAATGGATTTGCATTCGGGAATTTTTGGCGGCGCAGTGGCCAATCCGGCGGCAGCGCTCGCCAGATTGCTCGCCACGCTCCATGATCAGAATGGTCGCATCGCGGTCGAAGGTTTCTACGACGACGTCGCGCCGTTGCAGGGTTGGGAACGGGACAGTTGGAAAAAATTGCCGCTCGATCCGGATTCCGAAATGCTCAAGGAAACGGGCGCGCCCGCTCTTTTTGGCGAGGCAGGGTTCAGCACTCTCGAACGGGTTTGGGCGCGTCCGACCGCCGAAATCAACGGTATTGGCGGTGGTTATCAGGGACCTGGAACGAAAACGGTTTTGCCGAGTCACGCGATGGCGAAGTTGACCTTTCGCCTGGTCCCAAATCAGAAGGCAGACGTGATTGTCGCTCTTGTGAAGAAACATCTCCAAAAGAATCTGCCCCCGGGAGTGAGTCTGGAAACGACGAGCGGTCATCATGGCCCGTGGTATTTGACCGATCCGCACAGTAAATTCGGCCAGGCCGCGCAGCGAGCGCTGAAGAAAGTGTTCAACAAGGACGCGGCCCTCATTCGCGAAGGCGGGAGCATTCCAATCGTCTCCGACTTTCGAAATATTCTTGGTGTCGAAACGTTGTTGATCGGTCTCGCGTTGCAAGATTGCCGGGCGCATTCGCCGAATGAAAATTTTCCACTGGAAAATCTCGAGGCTGGCATTCGAATGAACCAAGCCGTACTCCAGGCACTGGCTGGCTGAACCGGCTGCTATCGCGTGAAAAGTAAACTGCGCTACGTGCTCGTGATCGCGATGACGGTTGCGATGAGCACTGCTCTCGTGCGCGGGACGCAAGAGCAGGGGGAATCATTCGGTGAGAAATTGAAGAACTTTTTCGTCCGACCGAAGCCAACCCCAAAACATCGGAAGAGAAAGAAAGCTTCTCCCACGCCGACCATCTCACCGTCGCCGGCGATGACATCGACTCCGGAAAAAACGCCGGTATCGCGACCAACCGCGAGTCGGGCGCCGATGATCAAGCCACCGCCATCACCGGTTGGAAAAAAGGGCGCCATTCCAAATGCAACGATTTCCACAGTCGAAATCTCGGGTTCCGAAAGTTATTCGCCGGAAGTCCAGAAAGTAATCGACCTGGGTCTTAACCTGACGACGCAAAATCTCGGCTACAAAATCAACTCCGCTGATCCGGCAGGCCGTGGAATGGATTCCTCGGGTTTTGTTTATCATGTGCTCTCGCGGTGCGGAATCAAGGACGTGCCGCGCGATGCGCGTGAGCAATATGTCTGGGTGCGCAAAGCCGGAACCTTCGAAGCTGTGCTCGCGCAGCGCGACGACAGTTTCGAGCTCGATGCGCTCAAGCCGGGCGACCTGCTTTTTTGGGCGACGCCATACAGTGTCAGTCGTGAGCCTGACGTGATTCAAACCATGATTTATATCGGCCGCGACAAAGCAACGAACCAGCGGCTCATGGTCGGCGCGAGTGAAGGCCGCACCTATAAAGGGCAGATGCGGAAAGGTGTCGGCGCGTTCGATTTCAAAATTGGGCGGACCGCATCAAAAGCGAGCAAAGAGCCGGCGGCGGTATTCGTTGGCTACGGACACATCCCCGGTTTAGATCGGAAGTAATTCAGCGCGAATCGTCCGGCTCGGGTCGTTCTTCCTCAGCGTGAATCGTTGGAAAAGGTGTTGGCGTGGATGTCGACCCGGCCGCCGTAGCCGCTTTGGCGGAGGAGGCTCTTGTGGGCGGCAGCTGCGCTCGGTTCTCCCAAAAATGTTTCGCCAGCGCGGCCGTAACCAGCGCGGCGACGATCATAATGACGAGACGTTGCTCGCGCTTCGTCAGATCGAAGATATTTTTCATCAGTCCTTTCGCTAGGAGCTACGGGCCTGACTGGTCTCGCGCGTACTTAATAGGATCGGGAAAGCCGGCTTCGCGGAAACCCTTCAAGCGCAGCTTGCAGGAATCGCATTCCCCGCAGGCGCGGCCGTCCGGTAGCGGATCGTAACAGCTGTGAGTGAGTGTAAGATCGACCTGAAGCTCAACGGCTTGGCGAATGATCTCCGCTTTGGAGAGCTTGATCAGCGGGGCGTGAATCTGAATGCGAGCACCCTCGACCCCGGCTTTGGTGCCGATGTTGGCGAGCGTTTCGAAAAGCGCGATGAACTCCGGCCGGCAATCGGGATAACCGCTGTAATCGATCGCGTTTGCGCCGATGAAAATGTGTCCGGCCGGAATCGTTTCCGCCCAGGCGAGCGCGTGCGCGAGAAAAACTGTGTTCCGCGCCGGAACATAGGTCGCAGGAATTCCGGTTCCGATTTCTTCTTCCGAACGTGATTTCGGAACATGGACATCATTCGTCAGCGCGGAGCCCCCGAAGATCTGATTGTCGATCTTGACGATGCGATGCTCTTTTGAGCCTAACGATTTTGCGATCTTTCGCGCCGCTTCGAGTTCGTGTTGGTGACGTTGGCCGTAATCGAAAGAGAGGGCGTAGGTTTCGTAATCTTGCGAGCGCGCGATCGCCAGGGTCGTCGCAGAATCAAGACCGCCGCTGAGAAGAACAACCGCGTGTTTCATCGGCCATCGCGGCCAATCCTTTTGTCGGGATATTCCGCACGAACGGTAAGCGCAATTCCGCCGCGCGCGGAAAATTGCGCGGTCACGATTGCTTCGCGCGGCGAACAAGCTTTTACGAAATCATCGAGCACGCGGTTGGTGACTGCTTCATTGAAAGCGCGCTCGTTTCGATACGACGCTAGATAGAACTTGAGCGACTTGCTTTCGACGCAGAGATGATCGGGCACATAGTCGATGTCGATCCTGGCGAAATCGGGCTGCCCGGTTACGGGACAGAGACAGGTGAAATCGTCCGTCTCGAAATGGATATGGTAATTGCGGCGCGTTGGGTTTGGAAACGTTTCCAGTCGCGCCTCTGACGGTGAAGCGGGCAATTTGGTTTCGCTTCGACCGAGCAGCGTCAGAGAAGTGGCCTTTGACTTCACGCGCTTCATCGCTTGAACGTTCAACGCTCACCAGCCAACGTTCAACTTTCAAATCCAATGGCCGGACCAGACAGCAAGCATCAAACCAATGAAGACCGCGTCGGCGTCATCGACTTGATTGCCCATGACCCGAAGACAGATGAGGCCGTGCTGGTGATGAACGAGCCCGAACCGTGGGACGGCTCCGAGAAACGCTTACTTGAATTACAAGAGCGGTTCAACGCTTACGTTTCGTTCTTGCTCGACGGGGAATTTGCGGAGTGGGATCCGAAGCTCGCGCAAAAACGTGCCCGAATCGAAGTGCGTTGCGAGCATATTCCGGACACGCGCGCGCTCGATTTGTTAGGCAACATTCACGACCAGCTCGCGCATCAGGACATCAAGGTCGAAGTCGTTGTTCGCGACAGAAAAAACAGACAGGATTAACAGGATTAACAGAATTCAATCCGATCAATCCTGTGAAATCTCGTCTGGTTCTTAATATTTCAGAAACGAAGTGACCGGCGTCGGCTCAAGTTTTTGCCGGCCGTGCAGAAATTCCAGCTCGATCAGGAAAATCGCTTCCACCAAGTGGCCGCCTATTTTCTTGATCAGCGTCGCCGCGGAAGCTGAGGTTCCGCCGGTCGCAAGCAGGTCGTCGATCAGAATGATTTGTTCGCCCCGCGTGATGGCGTCGATGTGCAATTCCATTTCCGCTTCGCCGTACTCGAGGGAGTATTTCGCACTCTCGGTTTTGTAGGGCAGCCGGCCTTTTTTTCTCAGCGGCACAAAACCGATCCCGAGCTCGTAGGCCACAGCTGACCCGAAAAGGAATCCGCGCGCGTCGATTCCTACAATCTTGTCGATTTTTTTTCCTTGAAACCGTTCCAAAAAAAGATCGATCGACGCCCGAAAAAGTGCGCCGTCCTTCAAAATCGGCGTGATGTCTTTGAAGACGATGCCTTTCTTCGGAAAATCCGGCACGTCGCGGACGCCGGCGCGCAACTTCTCGATGACGTCGGGATTCACAGAGCGATGCTAGCGGACGTGCGTTTGAGGTCAACGGTGACGAGGTGATGAAATTATCCACGCTCCATAGTGACTATTGGGTAGTGGTACAGTTTCAGGCCAAACGGTACCACTACCGACTATCGACGTAGGAGGTAATCCTGCGTTATTGTTTCGCCACAGTGTTCACATCTAGCTCCAGATTAATGCTGATCGCGGCGCATCCGGACGATGAGTCGCTCGCCTGCAGCGTCGTTCTCCAGCATGCGGTTTGCGCTGGTGCCGCCATTCGCGTGATATATGCGACCGATGGCGAGAATAACCCGTGGCCGCAGCGCGTGCTAGAGTGCAAGTGGCGTTTGAACGGGACTGATCGCGAACGCTGGGGGAAATTGCGGCGCGCGGAAGCCCTCGCCGCGTTGGATGTTCTCGGAGTCGGTGCATCGAGGGCTTCTTTTCTGGCGTTGGCCGATCAAAAACTGACCGAGCTGTTGATGTCTGGTTGTCGAGTCACGCTTAAGCGATTGGCCGCAATTGTTGCGGACTGGGCGCCGACGGATCTTCTCGTTCCGTCGATCTCTGATACGCATCCGGATCACAGCGCGCTGGCGGTGATGCTTCGGCTCGTCTGGAGCGAGTATCTTTCGGCCAAAGGGGCGATGTCGGCGTGGAGTTACGTCGTGCACGGGAGAAGCTCGGCATTTTTTGATCGCGCAGAGACAATTCGACAAACGACAGTCGAAATAGCGGCCAAACTGCGCGCGATCAGTTGTCACAAGACGCAACTTAAGTTGTCGCGGAAACGATTCTTCGATCACGCCGGGCGGTCCGAGCGCCTGATCAAGCTGAATGCACGGGAAACGATTGATGCCGACGGATCGATCTCATCGATTTCAAGGCGGCCACGTTCGCTCTCGATCATTCTCCAGCGTTCACTGAGACCGATGTGTCCGAGGAAGCCGGCGCTCTTTATTTTGGGGCATGATGAAGTTGGAGCGTTGCGTTGCGCGCGAATGCAGGTTCCGCTTCGCTCGTCGCGCGTTGAAATTTTTGACCAAGCCAACGACGAACAGTTCGCGGTCGGGCGATACTCTGGTGATGCTTTCGCAGGCGAGCTTGCGATTCCAGTCGGTATCTTTTCGCCGGTCCATGCCCTGTTTGTTAAACTGGAGCGACGCGGATGGTTCTTTGATGAAGCGGGCTGGCTCGAGCTCCCAGCGGCGGTGCATCCTGAGCCACTCCCTGGCGAAGCGTTCACCGCAGAACAGCCCTGGGTTCCTGCGGACAAGATCGAGAACGTAGTGGCGTTGCGGTAAACAAGCTAATCAGGTCCGCCATTTCCACTTCAGGCAAGATCGGTGTCGCCCAATGAGAGAAACCATTGATCTGCCTGGCGAAGCAAAGCGCCGTCGCGCCTGTCGAGATCGGGGCGGAGACCGTCAATAGTGATAAAGTCGGCGACAAAATGAAAGCGTCGCAAACCTTTGAGTTGCGGAGCCTTAAAAAATCCGGTCTTGCGGAAAAGTTTTTGATAGGTCTGCGGAGCAGCAAATAGACCCCACAGAACATCCGCTCCGCTAGCGCGAAGCTGCTTCTCCGCGTGACAGAGGAGGAGTTGTCCCGCAGGCGCACAATCGGGATCAAAAAACAGATCGACCAACGTGCCGAGTCGGAGACCCCATTTTTCCAGCAGCCTGACTACGATATAGCCTTGCCATTGGCCGCCGGACGAAATCGAGAAGACGCTATAAGGAGAGCCAGGGCGTTCAAAATAACGCCAGTTCAAGAGACTGGATTCTCTTTTGGGGCAAATCCCAAACCGCGGGCCGACCCGATCCGAAAGTTCATCAAGACTGCTTTCAAAGCGCTGGACTTCCTGAAGTGTAAACTCCGTGCGCTTGTCAGGTGCTTGACCTTGTTGAAATGGTCGACCCAGGACGCCTGCAATCTGCGCAAGAAAGTTCGAGCGCAGTTTAGCGCGTACCACCCGGCGCCAGTCGAGCACCTTGAAAAAGACGGGGATGGTGAGGAGATGGGTGCCTCCCATCTTGAGACATGGAAGATAGGCCTGCTGGTTGGGCAAACCTATAGGAAATCCAGCTGCCAATTCGCCGGACTTCTTAGCTATCGCCATTGAAAGGGCTGCATGAATGCCGCGCCCTTTCTGTAGAGGATCGACAACGGAATCTATAATAAAGAAGGCCTTTCGAGAGATTCGCCCTACTGCGAGATCGACCGAAACACCGGCCATATGTCCGATGAGCCGTCCGTCATCCTTTTGGAAGGCGACGAGACTAAGTGTTTTTCCAGCGGGATTGCCAAAGGTTCTCCAATTCCATTCTTCCAGGGTCAAACTAGCGGCGAATACCCTTTGGCATAAGCGAAGAATCTCACGCTCGTCTCCAGGCACGGAGTCGCGAATGGTGAAATTAGCCCTTTTAAGGATGGAATTGTAAACGCGATCGCGGCCTTCGACAGTCTGCCAGCGCGTTTCTCTCACCAATTATCGGCGGGTCGCAATCATGCGCAGCCCGTATTTAGGGCGCAGGGTGAAGAGTGGGGCTGGAACTACAGGATGACCGGTTGCAAGTGTGAGTTTCCATTTTCGGGCAATGGTGGCAACGACCAGAACGGCTTCCAGAAACCCGAAGCGGTCACCGATGCACTGGCGACTTCCTCCGCCGAACGGAAAATATGCAAACTTGGGCATGTGCTCTTTGAATTCTTCGGTCCAGCGGTCAGGATTGAACCGAAGGGGCTCCGGAAAATAGCGCTTATCGCGGTGGGTCACGTGCTGGCACATAAGAACAAGAGAACCGGCGGGCGCGACGTAGCCATTAATAGGATAATCTTCCAGCGTTCGTCTCCAAATTATCCAGAGGGGCGGATACAATCGAAGCGATTCGCGGATCACGTTTTGAGTAAGCCGAAGCGCTTCAAAGTCTGCCATGGTAGGCGACCGGTCGCCCACAACTCGATCCAGCTCCTGGTGTAGGCAATCTTCAACTTTCGGATGTTGCGAGATGAGATACCACGCCCAACTCATCGCGTTTGCCGTGGTTTCATAACCAGCGATGAGCAGGTTCATCACTTCATCGTGCAACTGTCGATCGGACGCGTCGTTGATCTGATCGTCGGCGACCAACAAACTCGAAAGTAGGTCGTCGGTTTGGCCAGCCGACGGCCTGCGTTCGCGTATTACCTGATCAACAACCGCGTGCATTACTGCCCGGCCTGCTTTCGCAGCGCGAACACCCTTTAACGGCAATTTCTCGATCCATTTCAGCATCGGAACCATCATATTGGACGGAGAACCAATCGCCCTGGTCATTGCCCGACTGACGGCCTCGGCATGTGATTCCAGATTTACGCCAAACAACGTCTCGCCCACTACACGAAGCGCGATCCGCTCCATTTCGCGCTTGATATCAAGCGTTGCGTTTTCCCCCCATCGGTTTTGCGCGCGAGCGGCGCACTGCACCATTACTTCGGCAAATTTCGCGATTCGATCGCGGTAAAACCCAGGCTGAATACTTTGCCTCTGTCGCCGATGAAGCTCGCCACTGCTGACCGTCAAGCCCAGTCCGAGCAATGATCGAGCGGCTTCCAGTTGCTTATCGAACTTTTTGTCCTGCGTAATCAGAACATCGCGAATCAAGTTGGCATCATTAATAAGAAAAACGTTTTGGCCTCCCATTTTCCAGTGGACGATGTCGCCAAACTCGCGGGCCATCCGTTCCAAGAAGCCCATTGGATCTTTGCGAAACCGCAAGAATCCGCTGCCTGGATAGCTGGATTTGGGGCCGGGCGGAAAACGGGTCATACGAGCGGCGGTGCGAGTCTTAACACAGCCAGCACCAGAGCGCTAGAGTCGTCTATAAATACAGATTCGCTCTCCGGGGACACTTTGGAGCAACGAGAAACCATGCAACTCGGCGTCTGGCCAGATGTCTGGCAGCACAACGTAGCGGCAACCGATCTGGCGAAGCTCGGAGTCTCCCGGCGATAGATAGAGAATGTAGTAATCGGCCGCGACGAACCTGAATGCGACTTCGCCCGGGGACTCTGGCAATTCACAAACCAGATGCCCATATCGATTGTAAAGGAAGTTGGCCTGCTCGGCCGGATCGAAGCGACGAAGGAAATCTAAATCGGGGACGATTTTGAATCCGTTGAGAACACGCGCGCCGGTTGCCTTAACTAATTCCGGAAGGATCAAGTCGTGGTAGACGATCCATTTCGAACCTGGATCAGCCCGATGGATCTGGTCCACAACCCGAAAACCTTCGGAATCCAGCAGCGGTGAAAGTCCGCGCATCACCGGATTGACGGCACCGACGCTTAAAACCAGGAGCGCGATAAGAGCAATTGGAAACCATAGGCGGCGTTTCTCGGAAAAGAAAAGTGCGAGCAGCGCTACGCTCGCCGCGAACGAAAGACCAATTTGGCGTCGATCCGGAAAGAAACCCGGTTTGTAAAAGCCGGCGGTCCAAAAGAGAAGCGCAACAGCCAACGCGAAAGCGACCACCGCGATCACGGCGCCGCGTTTCGTAAACAATGGAACTCGGTACCGATCGAGAAAAAGACAGGTCAAAAAGATGTTAGCCAACCCGAGCGCGGCACGTGCACTGTGCTCTGTCGAAAAACTCAAAAGTGTTGGGCGGAGGAGCCACGTCGGAAATGGCACGACACAAAAAAGGCTCAGCAGCACGAGGAAAATGGTTAGCACAATGAAAAGAGGCGTGACCCTGACTTGCCGACGAGCGCGCGCGACGAGCACGCCCGCGACGACAGCAGGCCAGAGCGGGTAAGAATGGCTGGGTTCCGTAACGTTGCTGTAAGCAGCAGACACCGAGTGCTTTGTCTGGAAAAAGCTGTCCAGACCGGAAAAGAGTTTAAAGATTGAAAACCCACCACCGGCGGTTCGCCGCGCACCGGGATAAGCCGTGTGGGAGACAAGATCGAGCGTTGGTCGAATGTCGATCAAACAAGGCACGAGCACGATGGCGACGGCGGCTATACCCAAGCCAACCAGAACTATTCCGCGCTTTGCGCAGTAGAATTCGTCAGCCTGTCGGCGCTCGAGAACAAATCCAAGAACAATCGCCGCCATTAGATACAAGAGTGGAATTTGCGCTGGTGGGTAAAAACAGAGCACGAAGTTAACGCCGCAGTACACGAATGCGGCGAGGGCGATCGCGAGACGCCAACCGCTCGTTTGCGTAAAGAACTGGATCGCGCAGCCCGTGCAGATCGCCCAAGTGGCAATCATTTCGGGCAGCATTGTAGGCGACGACAACCACCACTGCAGGGTAAGAAAAATCCAAGTTCCGCCGAATAAAGCGAGGCCGCGACTGCGCACCGCCAGTTGGCGCAGGAACCAGGCTGTTGCGAGCACAGGGCCGAAAATCTTCGCCATCCAGCCGAAAGAAAACCCACGCTCGAAATCAAAAATGAAAAATCCCCAAAGCTGCGGGCGAAACCAGGTCGTGTAGTAAGCCACCGGAAGATTGAGAAGTAACGGCGCGCGACCGGCACCAAGGTTCGGATTCTCGACTGGGAACCGCGGCATCTGGCGCGCCTGAGAAAGCGCGGCCGGTGTCCAAACCAGCCACTCGTCAGTGCGGATGGGTTGCGGCTCAAAGAGGAGCAGACCTTTTGAAGCTTTCCGCTCCGATAGTTCCTGCTCCCACATTCCGACGGACGACCCGTTGAGCTTCAGCGCGACACATAGGCAAAAGAACAGCAATGCGATGAGCCAAGAGCACTGTCGAAATCGGTGGAGTATTTCCATGCGAGCTTTCAAGCCGCCACCATAGCAAAAAAGGAAACGAAATGGGCGTCATTCAGCATCTCCAATCACATTGCCAATATTGGGATGCGATTTTAAAGTGAGCGCTCACAGTGGATCGATATCTTCTCATTGTCTCAACGCTCTGTTTTCTGGTGGCGATCGCGCACACGGTCCTCCAAATGCGAGGTGGAATTTTTCGGCCGATGCGGTTCAACTTCTTCGCCGTCGGGCTGGGCTTTATTTTCCAGACAGCCTTTTTGTCGATCCGCGGTCACCTGCTCGGTCGTTGTCCAATAACGAACCTATTTGAGGTGATTATTTTCGTCGCGTGGTCGGTCGCGCTTTTCTACCTGATCGTTGGGCCAGCATATCGGCTTTCGCTGATGGGCGCATTCACTGCGCCGCTGGTGGTTTTTCTGCAACTGTTTGCGCTATTCGCGCCGATCGACACACCGCACCGCGGAAGATTGCCGGCCAATCCGTGGTTGGAATTTCACGCGTCCATCTCGCTTGTTGCTTACGGCGCGTTCGCTCTCGCCTGCATCGCGGGTGTGATGTACCTCGTTCAGGAGCGCCAACTCAAGACGCGCCATTTGCATTCGATTTTTTACCATCTTCCGCCCCTAACGGATCTTTTCGCCGCGATCATCCGATTGCTTTGGTGGGGATTCGCGCTTTATACGCTCGGATTGGTCAGTGGATTTTTTGTCGGCGAACCTTTGCCGTGGACGCAAATCATATGCGCGATCGGCGTTTGGTTTCTTTACGGATTGATTTTACAGGGCCGATACCTGCGCTGGTTCGCGCCGAAACGGGTGGCTGCGCTTTGCATCATTGGTTTTAGCGCAGCATTGACGCTTCTCTGGGGAATCACCTTCACCACCCAAACGCACACGCCATGAATTTGTTTTGCGTCGGTCTCAGTCATCACAATGCGAATGTCGAGACGCGCGAGCGTTTCGCCGGAAACCCTGAAACCGGTTGCGCATTGCGAAGTTCCGGTTGTGCCGAGGCGCTATTGCTCAGCACCTGCAACCGCGTCGAAATTTACGCCGCATCCGAGAAACGAGTATCGACGGATGAGATCGTGCGTTGTCTCGTGCGCGAGAGCGACCCTCATCATTTCGCACCGCCATTTTATCGCTACGAAAACGAGAAGTGTGCGCAGCATCTCTTTCGCGTGACTTCAGGGCTCGATTCCATGGTGGTCGGCGAAACCGAGATTCTTGGGCAGGCCAAACGCGCTTACGAAGCTGCGCGCGCATCCGGCGCTGCCGGCCGATATTTGCATCGATTGTTTCAGCGCGCGTTTCGAGTGGCCAAACAAGTCCGGACGCGCACCGAGATTACGCGCGGCGCTGTCTCGGTTGGCTCGGTTGCGGTCGATCTTGCGCAGAAAATTTTCAGTGACCTTCGGAATTGCAAAGTCCTCGTCCTTGGCGCGGGTGAAACAAGCGAACGCACTGTTCGGGCGCTGGTGTCGCGCGGCGTCGCCGATTTGCGCGTGAGCAATCGCTCGCGCGAGCGCGCGGAAGCCCTCGCTTTCGCCGTCAATGGCCGCGCTGTTGCCTTCGAACAATGGGCGAAACAGTGCGGCGAAATCGATATCCTGATTACATCGACATCTTCTGACCTCCCGTTGCTCTCGCGGGAGAAACTTGCTCCGATGCTGCGCGACCGAATCGATCGACCGCTCTTCATTATCGACATCGCTGTGCCGCGCGATGTCGCTCCGGATGTGAATGCGCTCGATGGCGTCTATCTTTACGACATCGATTCATTGCAATCGATTGCCGAACAATCGCTGGCCACTCGCCGGGAACAGATTGCCGCAGCCGAGCAGATCATTTCGGAACATGTGGCTGAGTTTGGTGAATTGATGGCGCGCGGGTCAAATTGTTCGGCGCAAGCGTCGGAGCATCCGACTGTGGCAGAAGGCTCATTGCGTCCCTCGGAGTTGTAGAATCAACGCGGTCATTTGCGACGGTCGCAGACCGCCGCTACAGAAACAGCAGCCATGAAGCGCCCACGCCGAATCAAAATCGTCGTCGGCACACGCGGCAGCGAACTCGCGCTGAGGCAGACTGGTTTGGTGGTCGACAGATTGCGGGCGCGTTGGGCCGGTCTGAACTTCGAAATCACAGTCATTAAGACGCGTGGGGACGATGCCAAGACAGCAATTCGCGATGTGCGCGCCGGCCGGAAAGGATTGTTCACCGGCGCAATTGAACGCGCCCTTTTAAGAAAAAAAATCGATCTCGCGGTGCACAGCGCAAAGGATTTGCCGAGCAGATTGGCGCTTGGGACAGAGATTGCGGCGGTCCTGCCGCGCGCTGCTGTTGGCGATGTCTTAGTGGCGACGACGCCGTGTGATTTAAGTTCACTGACTGCGGACGGAATTGTCGCGACTGGAAGTGTTCGGCGAAAACATCAACTGCGCTGGAAACGACCGGATTTGGAGATTGTCGATCTTCGCGGCAATGTGCCGACGCGGTTGCGCCAACTCGCCACCGATCAATGGCACGCGATCATTCTCGCGCATGCGGGGTTGGAGCGACTTGGGCTGCGGCCAAGCGATGGGCAGATCAATTTTGAAGGCAGCGAATTTTCCACTGCTCTTCTTCCGCGCGAGATTTTTCTGCCCGCTGGCGGACAGGGGGTTATCGCCATGCAAATACGCTCGGGCGACGAACCGCTCAGGGAACTTGTCGATGCGATCACTGATTTTGACACCCGGCTTGCGCTGCGCGCGGAGCGCGAATTTCTGCGGCTGTTGGATGCGGATTGCAACCAACCCGTCGGAGTGCTGGCAGTTATTGATGGGACAACGATGAAAATTCGCGCGCAGATTTTCGATCTTGGCGCAACCGCACCTCGCGAAGGTTTTGCTGAAGGACGAAGCGAAGATGCGGAAAAATTAGCGGCTCGATTGTTGGAGCAGATTCGATCGCGAACATGAGCAAGAGCAGGAGTAAGGGCGGAAAGGTTTATCTTGTTGGCGCCGGTCCGGGAGATCTTGGACTCGTGACGCTACGCGCGAAGGAGCGCATCGAGCGAGCTGACGTCATTGTTTACGATCATTTGGCGAACCCGGAAATGCTGGGCTGGGCGCGCGATGACGCAGAAATTGTTTACGCCGGAAAAAAGGCGGGCGAGCACGCTTTGACTCAGGATGAAATCAACGAGCTGCTCGTTGAAAAAGCGCGCGCCGGAAGAGAAGTCGTGCGTCTAAAAGGCGGCGATCCATTTGTTTTCGGTCGCGGCGCAGAGGAGGCCAAGGCGATTGTCGATGCCGGCATCGCGCTCGAAATTGTTCCCGGAATTACATCGGCGATTGCCGGTCCCGCTTATGCCGGAATTCCGGTGACACATCGCGCCGAGAATTCACACGTTACTTTCTTCACCGGGCATGAAGATCCATCGAAAACAAAAAGCGCGATTGATTATGCAGCGTTAGCGAAGCTCGGCGGCACGCAAGTGATGTTGATGGGGGTCGACAGAATCGACGCAATCGCCCGAGAGATGATGGCGAACGGGGTGCGCCGCGATCTTCCGGTCGCGCTCGTCCGGTGGGCGACGACGGAACGCCAGGAAACATTGATCGGCACACTCGAAAATATCGCCCAACGGGTTGCGGAAGCGGAATTTGAGGCGCCGGCGGTGGCGGTTTTTGGCGACGTGGTCGCCCTGCGCAAAGATTTGAATTGGTACGAACGCCGGCCCCTTTCGGGAAAGCGAATCGTGGTGACGCGGACGCGAAACCAAGCGGGCGCTCTCACGAGTCAACTTCGTGCGCTCGGCGCCGACGTCTTTGAGTTGCCGACGATTCGAATCGAGCCGCCAACCGACTTGCGCGAATTCGCCGAACTCGTGCAGGACGCGCACCAATATGACTGGATCGTGTTTACCAGTCCCAACGGCGTCGACGCGTTTTTCCAAATATTTTACAAGCTTTATGACGACGCGCGCGAAATCGGAGCGGCGAAAATCGCGGCCATTGGTCCGGCAACCGCGCAACGCGTCCGCGATTTCCATCACCATGTCGATCTTCAGCCGGACGAATTCGTGGCCGAATCAATTGTCCGTGAATTTCAAAAGCAAGGCGGCGTAGAAAATTTGCGAATCCTGCTGGCCCGCGCGGAAAAGGCGCGGGACGTGCTTCCGAGGGAATTGTCCAAGCTGGGAGCGATTGTCGATGAAGCTTATGCCTATCGTACCGTTCCGGAGACGCGCGACGTTACCGGCGCGCGCCGCCGGCTTTTGGAGGAGGGAGCGGATCTGATCACGTTTACGAGTTCTTCCACAGTGGAAAATTTTCTAGCTCTCGGTCTGCCCTGGCCAAAAGGAATGCAGATCGCGAGCATCGGACCGATTACATCGAAAACGGCCACCGATCATGGTCTCAAGATCGACATCGAGGCGCGGCGCCATGACATCGAAGGTCTAGTCGAAGCGATCCGGAAATTTTTTGTGAGGGGAAATGTCGAATAAGTCCACCCAGCAAGAGCAGGATTTCGCCATCGTGATGCAGAAGCTGAGCGCCGAGGCAGAGAAAATATCGCCGGGCGATCAAAGCAACTCCTTGCCTGAAGTGCGAGATCCAACTGAACCGGGGCAACAGCCTCACGCGTTCTTTGAGCGTCTGCACGGTCTGGAGAACTCGGTGTTGAATCGTTTGGAACAAATCGCCGCTCAAATGGAAGCTTCCCGAGCCGCTGCCTTCGCCGAACAATTCCGCAGGATCGACGAACAACTGGCTTCGATTCGCAATACGGAAAGCGTGAATCAGCAGCTGTTCGACTCACTTCATGCCGAATTGCTCAAGTATCGCGACAATTTTTTGCACGAATCGCTCCAAAAGCCGTTCATCCACGACCTGGTTTATCTCTACGACCATCTCAACGGATTGTACGAACAGCTCTCCACTGCCGCCCAGGAAAAAGGAAAACGCAGCCGCGTCGCTCAGTGGCGGGATAATTTGGAAAACGCCATTCATTCGCTCGTCGAAATCCTGCATCGCTTTGATGTGAAGGAAATCGAGCCACGGGAACGGGTCGATCGCGCGTTTCATCGCGTAATCAACTATGAGCCAGCGGATTTTCCGGAAGAGGACGGTACTATCGTCATGCGGGTGAAGCGCGGATTCGTCTGGCGCGAGAAACTGATTCGGCCCGAGGAAGTCATCGCCAAGCGGTTCGGTTGATCGACTTCGGCTTCGTCGATTTAAACTCCGCAGCTTGCGCAAATTCTTCCCCTTCTGGGGCACGAAAACTGCACTAACCAGCCCGCGCCGAACGAAGGCATTCGTCCAACTTTTTTGAGCATGAGCACACGCAAAGTAGTCGGAATCGATCTGGGCACGACCTTTTCTGCTATCGCGCACATCGATACCTACGGAAAACCGCAAATCATCCCGAACTCAGAAACCGAGCGCATCACGCCATCGGTGATTTTCTTTGACGGAAGCAACGTGATTGTGGGCACGGTGGCCAAGAACAATGCCGTCGCCGAGCCGGAGAAGATTGTCGATTTCGTGAAGCGCGAAATGGGCAAGCCGAAGGACCAATTTCATCGCGAATTCGACGGTAAGGTTTATTCGGCCGAAGAACTTTCGGCTTTGATCATCAAAAAACTGAAGGCCGACGCTGAGAAATATCTTGATCAGCCGGTTACAGACGCGGTCATCACCGTGCCCGCTTATTTCAACGACGCCGAGCGCACCGCCACGATTACGGCCGGCCAGCTCGCCGGTTTGAATGTTCTCCAAATCATCAACGAGCCAACCGCGGCGGCGCTGGCTTACGGGCTCGACAAACTGGACGAGAACCACAGCGTTTTCGTCTTCGACCTCGGCGGCGGCACCTTCGACGTCACCATTATGCGCATTGTCGATCACAAGATCGAGATGCTCGCAACCAATGGCGATCATCGGCTTGGCGGAAAAGACTGGGACGACGTCATCGTTAATCTGATCGCAGAGGAATTCGACCGGCTGCATGGTGAGAACCCGTTACTTGATTTACATAGTTATCAGGATCTGCATAACCGCGCGTTGGCGGCGAAGATTCAGCTCTCCAGCCGCGATAGCACCACGATCGTTTACCACCACGGTGGCAAAAGCGTGAAGTTAACTTTGACCCGCAAGGAATTCGAGAAACGCACCCGGCACCTGGTCGAAAAATGCAAAACCATCTGCGAAATGGTGATGCAAGAAGCGAAAATGAAGTGGGACAAGATCGACAAAGTGCTTCTCGCAGGTGGTATGACGCGAATGCCGATGATGAGAGCGATGATCGCTGGTTTCGCTTCGGTGCCGCTAATCGATCACGTGAATCCGGACGAGGTCGTGGCCAGAGGCGCCGCCATTCAGGGCATCTTGTCGATGTTGAGTGAAGAAGACGTCTCAGGCGAAAAAGTACTGGATGACACCGTGCGTCGACAATTTTCCTCGCTCGATGGCGGCTTGATTGAAGTTACGGACATTACTTCGCACACGTTGGGCGTCGTCCTTTGGGATGAGAAACAACTGCAGGAATATGTTTTTCCGATGATCCGGAAAATGACGCCTATCCCCGCGGTGATAAAGAATTCGTTTGGCACCGCCGAGGCCAATATGCAGCGCGCCGTGGTAAAAGTGGTGGAAGGCGAAAGCACCATGCCGGGTGAATGCACGCCGCTTGGCGTTTGCGATATCGTGTTGCCGCCTTATTTGCCCAAAGGTTCGCCGGTAAAACTGACTTATCAATACAACGCCAATCAGGTGTTGGAAGTTGATGTGCAAGCGGCCGGCAACACAGCCAAAGTTACTATTGATCGCAATACCGGGCTCGCTCCGCGAGAGATTGAGGAAGCCGCTTCGGGCTTGGATGAGCTTCACGTCAGTTAGCGATGACCAAATGCGACATCAGCTTTCCGCTTCCGCTGCCCGATGACCCGCGAAAGTGGCAAGGATGGAGCAATTACAGATCGCCGAATCTTTACGAGCGGCTCTGTCTTGATCCGCACGCCAATCCCAGCAACGAGCTGATCGAAGAACACTGCCGCGAGTTGATGCGCTGGTGGCAGAAAAAGCTGCCGCTCAAAAACCAACCGAGTAATCCGCTCGCGCAGCTGCTTCGCTCTGGTCTCGAGGAATCATCGCGTTATCTGACCGAAGCGCGCCTCGAACTTCTCGACTCGGATCGCCGCCGAGTTCTCGATGAAGAATTGGCCGCGCAGGACCACGAAGCGGCTGCCACTGAATTTCGAAAATATCTCGACTTTGCAGTCGCCAGCGGAGTGCTGACCGCTGACGAAGAAAAAAATCTGCTCCGCTTTGGCGCGGAGCGCGCCTTAACCGAGGCCGAAATGAGTTCGATGATTGAAGAGGCGTTGCACCAAAGTGGCGCGCAACGGCCAACCGCGCCTCCGCTGGCAGCGACGAATATTGCGGAAGCGCCCGCGAAAACGTCGTCCGCTAATCCTCAGGAGGAATTCTTAAACTTGCTGCGGCTGAGCAATCTCGACAGCTTCAGCATCAGCGACGATCACCGCGACACCTTCATCGACATGGCGGAAAATCTCGGGCTCGATCCGGGCGAGGCCGAGGATCTTGTCGATCTCTATTTGGAGGAAGCGGACGAGAAAGCCTTTGCAGATCAGCCGGGCGCGACTCCGCGCGTCGACGGAAAATCAGTGGCAGCGCCTGCCCCAATCGAGGAGAAGTCCTCGCCCGAAAAAATTGAGCGCAACGCCGACTTGGAACGTTCGCGTTTCGGCAATTTCACAAACACTCTTGGCGGAATGATGATTTTTGTTCCATCCGGTGAATTCACGATGGGAAGCCAGATTGAGGAAGCCGCGCCGAATGAGCGCCCGCTTAGTCATGCGACCCTGAGCCGGTTTTACATATCGCGATGCCTGATCACAAACGCCGATTACGAGCAGTTTGATCGGGCCCACCGGGCCAAGCGCGCACCCGGCGCGGAGGATCGCCACCCGGTGGTTTACGTGAGCTACCTCGATGCCGTGAAATTTTGTCAGTGGTTGAGCACGCGCGAACGCCGAAAATATCGGCTGCCGACAGAAGCGGAATGGGAATACGCTGCCAAAGGCAACGACGACCGCAAATTTCCATGGGGAAATTATGACGGGCGCGGCGATCTCGCTAATTTCGCCGATCGCAACACTGTTTTTGCCTGGAGCGATCGCGATATTGACGATGGCTATCCCGAAAGTTCGCCCGTCGGCGCATTTCCGCTCGGAGCCAGTCCGTTTGGAATTGAAGACATGGCGGGCAATGTCTGGGAATGGTGTCTCGATTATTACGAGCTCTATCGACCGGGGCCGAAAGTGAATTCGCGCGGGCCGACCGGCGGCACCAAGCGCGTTCATCGCGGGGGCAGCTGGAAATCGCGCTTCAGCAGTTTACGAACAACGGTGCGCAGCTCGAATGTGCCCGGCTTTTCTTGCAACGATCTCGGCTTCCGGATCGTCTGCGAATGCGATTAAAGAAAACGTTGAACCGTGATTGGTTGAATCGTGAATCGTTTTGACGATCTAACGATTTAACGCTTCAACAATCGCCAGCGTTGCTTACGACGGGTTAAAGCGGAATTTTGTCCGGCCACGCTTCGCGTTGTTCTTCGCTTTGCGGCGGTGCTTTTGCGAAGGCGTCTCAAAAGCGCGCAGCCGGCGCACTTCCTCGAGAATGCCCTCGGCGTCGAGCTTGTTCTTCAACCGCTTGAGTGCGCGATCGACTGGCTCACCTTTGCGAACGAGTACTTCTGGCATCGATAATCAACTCCTGACTTGCAAATTTTGTGCCCAACGGGCGAGGCCGAGCCTAATCGGGCAAAGAGTTCTCGTCAAATTCGGTCCACGAAGCGCTTGGTCCAGTCGCAACAAGACGGTTTTCGACTTGCGCGTTGAGTCCGCTGACGTTACGACTGTTGCTGGTTCCAACGCCATGCCCCCCTTTGTAATTTTCGTCTGGCCCAAAGCCAACCGGGTTAGGCGGATTTTATCTGCAATTAATTGCAGATTTTTGGGGCCGAATTCTCGTTAGGCCGTGAGCGGTCGTCGTATCATCTTCGTTGTCGCTTTTGCGTTTGCTGCACACGCCT
>Ga0209807_1000197_pt1 | contig 27036 bp, 27 predicted proteins | sample GraSoiAngelo_154_FD_186168 | JGI IMG/M metagenome (GOLD analysis project Ga0209807, IMG submission 186168) | Grasslands soil microbial communities from the Angelo Coastal Reserve, California, USA - 14_1009_13_20cm (SPAdes) (version 2) | ecosystem: Environmental > Terrestrial > Soil > Grasslands ... | reverse complement strand
GGTCGCTATGTTCTACTTCCTCTACAACATTGCTCTTGTCTACGATCCGACCCTGATTCCAGGTCTGAGCTACGACCCTAACATCGCCTACATCGCGCATGTCATAGGCTTCACAGTCGGCATTCCTTTCGGAATCTCCTGGAGCAAGCGCTGGCCGAGAAATCTCCTCATCACGCTCGGACTCTTCGGCATATACCTCGCGATACTCGCGATCCTCGCAACGTTCTTTGGTCTCAGACTGCCCCTCGGGCTACTCTAACTGCGGCTCCAAAAGCGGCTTAAGCTTCAAGAAGACCTGTCTCGTCGCCCCCAAATCGTCCAGACAATGCTCCCGTATCGATGACAGAGCTTTCCTATCTCCCTCAACCGCTAGAACGTAAAGGTGTGGAACATCAAGACCCATTGGACCCTTCTTCCGATCAATCTGGAAGAAATCACAAACGTGGTCGAGATAGTTGAAGGTGAGTCTCAATCGGCTCTTGACGACGTCCGCGAGATCAATGTGTGACTTGCGAAGGATGGATCGTGGATCAAGTCCATGTTTCATGAGGCGGGTTGTGAGAAATGGTATGTCGAAGCTCCTGCCATTCCAGGTCACTAGGATATCAAAGCTCTCCAAACGTTTTGACAGTTTCGACAACAACGCCTTCTCCTCACTCGTCCTCCTCGCTTCCAAGTACTCGCCCCGTCCCGCGTCCGACATGAGCCCGGCACCAACGAGTACTCCAGCATCCCCCTCAAGAGATGTCGTCTCTATGTCGAGAATCACAATCTTAGCAGCCATAGTTTGCCGATTACTGGTTCAGAGCTTAAGCGCTTTGGGAGCACTCTCGAAAGGAAGATATTCGGGCCTCAGCCGTAACCTCTCGTAGATTGACTCTCGTTGGAGACCACTGCTATAGTCCAAGTTGCGAACCTGGAGAAGACTTACCGCCTCGGCAACATCAACGTGCAAGCGCTTCGCGGGGTCAACTTCACACTCTACCAAGCAGAGTTCGTAGTCGTAACAGGTCCTTCCGGGTCCGGAAAAACAACGCTCCTCAACATTATCGGAACACTAGATAAACCATCAGCTGGAACGGTAACAATTGACGGAGAGGAAATTACTGGTATGAAGGATGGTCAGCTGACGAAGCTTAGACGCCACAAGATCGGTTTCGTCTTCCAATTCCACAACCTCATCCCCGTCCTGACGGCCCTAGAGAACGTGGAGCTGCCGTTGTTGACTGCAGGAATGAAACCGAAGCCCGCCAAAGAGCGGGCCAGCCTAATGCTTGAGCGCGTAGGTCTCAAAGAACGCCTAACCCATCTGCCGGACGAATTGAGCGGGGGAGAGCAACAACGTGTTGCCATAGCCAGGGCCCTCGCAAACCACCCGAAAATCATACTCGCCGACGAACCGACGGGAGACCTTGATACGAAAACAGGCTCAGAAGTAGTCCAGATAATGTACGAATCAGCGAAAAAAGAAAATGCTTCTGTTCTTGTCGTTACACACGACCCAGTAGTCGCAGATCGAGCGGAGAAACTGTTTGAAATGAGGGACGGCATCATATCGAAAGGAACGCAACAGCGACCCAGAGAAGCGTTCAGGCTGAGAGCGATCGAGCCAGTTCCACCCGAGCCCGCGAGATCGCTCTCACAGCCCAACTAGCGAAGGCTGAGGCTGAACATTGCTCTCGGCAAAGATAGCCTACCGCAACCTCCCAAAAAGGCGCGCAAGAACCGCGCTGACAATTCTAGCAGTTGTCTTAGGAGTCGCTCTGCTCGTAGGCATAAACCTGGCAACCGCAAGCGCAACTGGCGAGTTTACTAATTACATCAATAAGTTCTGGGGCCGCACTGATATTGTAGTAAGTTACGGCGGACTCCCGCCTGTTTTCGAGAGCCGTTATCTGCACATTGTCGATAACACCTCTGGAGTTCAACAGACAGCTGGAAGACTTGTCTGGTTTGGCACCACCGATAGCAGGACATTCTTTTCTCTTGTAGGGATCAATAGGACGGATTTCGATTATTCCAGCTTCAACATTACCGGGGCAAAGACCCTATTCCCCGACCAGGCGACAGTGGATGATGGGCTGGCCCAGAAGTTCGGATTGGGAATCGGCTCGACCCTCAACGTTGTCACCCCAAACGTCGTCACAAGAACCAACGTAACCATCCCTTTATCAGTAGTAGGAATCAACCATCCTCTACGTAACATCGGCGCTTCGATCTACCTCAACCTTACCCAGCTACAATCGGAACTAAACTTTCAGGGAATGATCTCCCACATTTACGCAACTCTCAAGGATCCGACTAGGGCGCCGCAGGTCCGGGATGAGATTCAAAGCCGCTTGGGCTCACCGCTTTTCAACGTAAACGCTCCAAAGGCGGAAGCAGTTCAGAGAATAGCGGGACAAACCGCCGGGTTCGAGCTTGGCCTGAACGTGATGGTGGCTGTCGCACTCGTTGTTTGCGCTTTCATCGTCTTCAACACCTTGTTCATGACAGTAAACGAACGCACGTATGAGATTGGGGTGATGAGGGCTGTTGGGACCAGCCGGTCACAGATCTTCATGATCTTCCTAGCAGAAGGATTACTCATTGGTACGATTGGCACAATCGCCGGTGTCTTTACCGGATTAATTCTTTCGCGGGGCTTCACGGCAGTTGCTGAGAACATTCTGCAAATCCCATCTCTCCCACTAGTCCAGCTTACCCCAACCATAACTCTAATGGGGCTTGGAGCAGGGTTTGCATCGGTTTTCGCAGGATCGCTCTACCCGGCCGCTTCTGCAAGTCGAATCGATATTATTCAAGCGATTCGGCCCTCCGCCCGAAACTCTCGCAATAGGATCCCAGATTCGATCATCGTCCTTGTCAGCTTGGGCATTCTCACGGTCGGCTCGCTAGAGGCTGCCAGACTAACGCCGTTCCACGTGTCATACCTCGACGTTGCACTAATCCCGATGGGGCTAGTCATTCTTGGCGCAGTACTATTCGGACGATCGGGACGAATACTCACTGGACCGCTCCTGCCATTCTCGAGGGTCGTAGGATACATCGCATCGAGAAACGGGAGACGAAGGCTGCTCAGAAACGCAATCTCGTTCGGAATGATCACCATCACACTCAGCTTCGTAATCATGCTAGGGGGAATCCAAGGCGGGGTCCAAACCGCCCTCGACCAAGGAATTCAGGAAGCGCTTGGGGCGGACATAATCCTGATCGCAAACCAGTCCCTACCAATCAGCTTCACCAACAATCTCACCAACATAGCACAAGTCTCTCTAGCAACTCCCCTCGGACCCAGCCTCCTACCATTCAATCCCAAAGCCCTCGGACCCAACGGCAACAGCACATCAGTAGGAGTACTAGCCGTTGACCCGACAACATTCCCCCAGATCATAAGCTACCAGTTCGTGAACTCGCCTCCCCAACAGCAAGTCTACGCCGAGCTAGCGAACAATTCTCAGACAGTCCTCCTGCCGGATTCTCTGGCATCGAGACTCGCTGTCTCAGCGGGTGAAAGCGTGGACGTAACGACGTTTAATGGAACCTTGCCGTTTCATGTAGCGGGAATATTCACCGGGCCTGTCCTACAGTACATCCAGTTTGGAAACAGCTTTGCCAGCGACTCGATAGTTGTCTCCTTCAAGTCACAGAAAGATTTCTTCGGCGGCAACAACAGTGCCCCTCTCTTCCTGATCAACCTCAAGCCGCAGTACAAGCCAGCAGCGTCTACTATCGCTCGCGACATTGCCGCCTCGTATCCGAAATATGATTTTGCAGAGAACTCGTTGACCCTCGGACAACTCCTCTCCTTGGTCCGAGATACGATCAACAGAATATTCACGATCATCCTCTTGGTTCTCTACTTCGCCCTCCTCATCGCCACCCTCGGAATAGGCGCCACAATGATCATGAACGTAACTGATAGAAAGCGTGAGATCGGGCTCTTGCGATCACAAGGAATGAGCAGGAAACAGATAGCGGAGCTCTTTCTCAGCGAAGGAATTCTACTGGGACTATTTGGCTTCCTACTCGCAGTTCCAGGAGGTCTACTCCTATTGGAGGGAGCGACTAACAGCACAACCCTTGCCGGGTTCTACCTACCATTTGTCATCCCATACAATGCGATGCTGCAGGCCTTTGGATTGTCAATCTTGGCAGTGGTAGCTGGGTCTCTCTATCCTGCACTTCGTGCTTCGCGAATGGAAATTACGAGGGCTCTCGAACAAGCATAACGTGCATCTAACCGTTACTGGTGGGAATTGGGGTAGGGTACGGCGGGCTTAGTTCTGGCTTAGATCGAATAATCATCTTGAGCCGGCATGCCCAAGTTCAGCCAGCGTCAACGGTACACTCTCGCCGTTCTTTGCAGCTTGCTAATTGCTGGCCTAGTACTCTTGTCTTTCCCTGCCCCTGCAGAACAAAATGTCGCGACCTATTCGACACCGGCCAACTATTCTGCCAGTGCCCTACAAACGGTAATTGGATACGCGCTTTCTGGCTATTACGCGTCGGCACACATAACGACCGGAAACACGGCTACTGTGACACTGACGCTCGTTGAAACGAACCTGGTAATCTTCACAAGCACTTTTCCCGCAGGAACATTCGACATTCCAAGCACCCCTATCACCGCGGCCAACGGAGGAACAGTATTCTTGACAATAACGTCCCAGAACCAGGTCTTCACTCAGATGAACGTGGTGGCGAAAATATTCCACGTAGCCACAGCTCTTCCATACTTCTGGGCAGGAGCAGGGATCTTGGGCTTGACCGGCCTCCTAACACTAGCAATTTTCTACCAGCACACCCTAGCAGGAAAACTCGCGAGAAAAATCCTACCTGTGGAAAAAGCAGGACTCGGCTGGCCCTAGACCGCCATCGCGTCATCCGCGAAACCAGATTAAATAATACGCCCGATTCAGAAAGGTTCTGCGCGAAAAATCCTTTGACTGGCAATGCTCTGATCTCAGTCTACGACAAGTCCAGGCTGGAACACATCGTCGGAGCATTTGCAAGACACAAGATCAAAGTGATCAGCTCCGGCGGGACAGCCCAAGCGATCCGAAAGCTCAGACACGAAGTCGTAGATGTCTCAACGTACACCGGGTTTCCGGAGATGCCGGGAGGACTGGTGAAAACTCTGCATCCCAAAATCTACGCGGGAATTCTAGGCGACTGGAAAGATCCGGTACAGGCGAAGTATCTGCAAGAAAACACGATTGAGCCTGTGGACTTTGTCGTAGTGAACTTGTATCCGTTTCGAGAGGTCGTCAAGAACGACCCGGCGAACCTGCGGAGAGCAGTGGACAATATCGACATCGGAGGCGTCACATTGATCCGTGCCGCAGCGAAGGGCGCCTTCCTGAACGATCGAGTCGTACCGTTGACCAGACCCGCCCAGTATGATGTCCTGATACGCGAGCTGGACAAACGCGGAGGAATTAAGGATGAGCTGAGGCATAAGCTTGCTCGTGAGGCTTTCGCACTAACGGCAGAGTATGATGGGGCAATTGAGAGGTACCTGAGCAAGGTGAAGGGATGAGCGGGCAGGAGATCCGCCGGATCTACCGGACAGCCCGGGACGAGGATCTGCCATTATCGCTGAAGCTTATGATCGGGGATAAGATGTTTGAGTATTCGAAGGTCCAGTGGAGGGTGGAAGGCCGGATGCGGGGTCTTCGGTATGGAACGAACCCGCACCAGAAGGCAGCATTGTATAGACCGAAGCAATCGAAGGGCGGGATTGGAAAGGTCGATTGGGTAAAGTGGGGGAAGGATGGACCTTCGGCTACGAATATCGAAGATGGTAGTCATGGGTTACGGATTGTGGGCTATTTCAGAGAACCAGCCGTGGCGGTGATGAAACATCTCAACCCGTCGGGAGTATCCGTATCTCAAGGAAAGGAAAGTCTCAGCCAAGTGTACGCGCGCGCCAGGGACGCGGACAACCGGGCCGCATTTGGAAGCGTCGTAGTATTCAACAGTCCTGTGGACCGGAAGACCGCAGAAGAGATCATGAAGACCTTCGTCGAAGTAGTCTATGCGCCCGGATATGGTTCTGAAGCACTAGGGGTTTTCGAGTCCAAGAAGGATATCCGAGTTGGAGAAGTTCCAGCTCAACGCAGGGCGGACACGACTATGCCACCCGATGTTGTGGTGTTGGATGATGGTTCCTTGATCATTGAGGATCCATATCGAACTAGCTTATTGTCTATGGATGATGTGAAAGGGCTCCCGGTGCCTACCAAGAAAAGGCCGTCAGACCAGGAGTACCTAGACCTGCTGAATGCGTGGTGGGTGGCTTGCGAGGTGCGGTCCAACGCGGTGGTCTTCTGGAAAAACGGGACATCGCTAGCGATCGGGACAGGCCAGCAGGACAGGATCGGGGCAATCGAGAACTCTATCGACAAGGCACACAAGCTGGACCGTAGCTTGGATGGAAGCGTGATGGCCTCCGACGGATTTCTTCCAAAGCTGGACAATGTAGAGGCACTGGCGAAGGAGAATGTGTCAGCGATTGTCCAGCCGGGCGGGTCGGTTGAAGACCAAGCGATCATCAGGACATGCGACGAACGCGGAATCACAATGGTGTTCACGGGAGAGAGGTCTTTCAGACATTTCTAGGAAGGAAGAGGCACGGGAAAATCGACCACCCCGGGGGGTCGAGAAAAGAATTCTTAATTTTCGACCTTTGCGATTCCCGGTTTGCTAGTAATCTTTGTGGAATAGAGAGAATACTTATATCGGATATCCGATATCGTTATACCGATATCGAAGCATTGGCAAAGGAGGCGAAATGTATGAATCAAAACGAATGGAATCGTCCCAGATACTTCTTCGCCTGGGGGATATTCGCCCTCGTCGCAGTGATCGTAGCATCAGTTGCCGTCTCAGCGTTCTTCTACGCGACCCGACCAGGACCAGTAGCCGGCACGTACTACCCGTACTTCTTCTTCCCCTTCCCATTATTCTTCATCTTCGGAATCTTCGCCTTCTTCTGGATCGTAAGATGGCTAGTCTTCCCGTGGAGATGGGGATGGGGCTACCGAGGAAGATACTGGCGATACCAAGACGAGTCCTACTACATCATCCGCGAACGATACGCCAAGGGAGAAATCACCAAAGAACAATTCGAACAGATGATGCGCGACCTACAACAGCACGCCACCAACCAATTGTAGTGAACAGACAACAAACCGAACCTCGCCCTCTTTTCTTCGGGCTTATTCCACACTGAGAAGATCCAGAACCTATCTTTTCCCTGTTTCAATAGAATCCTTTGAATCATCTCAATTATGCATACAGTCAGTTTACGATTTTGTCGTTAACTCGAATTCCTCTCTCTTTCTCTATCCTTCCCAAGCGGAACGCATTGTGACCGTGTCTCGTGAATAGTCGGATCATAGCGTCCTCTGTTGTTTGAGGACAGATTAGGACGAAGCCTACTCCCATGTTGAAAGTCCGATACATCTCCCGATCGGAAATTCTTCCTTTCTTCTGAATTATCCGGAATATCCCGGGCGTAGAAGGTAATCGGTCGATATCTGCTCCTAGTCTTGCTTGTCCGACGACCCTGTCGAGTTTTGCAAACCCTCCTCCAGTTATGTGGGCCAACCCGTGAACCTCCAGTTTTCTTATCGCCTCTAGAACCGGCTTGACATAGATTCGAGTTGGTTCAAGCAGTTCCTCACCGATGCTTCGGCCAAGCTCCGGCACATTCTCTTTGAGCTTGTACTGTCCTAGGAGGATTTTCCTAGCGAGAGTCAGACCGTTTGAGTGAATTCCTGAGCTGGCAATTCCGACTAGGGCATCCCCCTTTCGAACCTCGTCTCCAAGGATGAGGTCTTCCTCTCTTCCGATTCCGGCCGCCATCCCTATGAGGTCTAGCCCTGGGTCGTGGGATAGAAGGGCTGGTACGATGGCTGTCTCGCCGCCGATGATTGCCATTCCGGCTTGCTTTGCACCCTCAACTAGTCCCACCGCGATCTCTTCGACAATATTGCGATCGTGTCTGGCCATGGCGAGGTAGTCGAGGAAGCTGATGGGTTCCGCGCCTGTGCAGATTAGATCATTCGCGCACATCGCCACGCAATCTATCCCGATGGTATCGTACTTCCGCATCACCTGAGCAACGATGATCTTGGTCCCAACGCTATCGGTATGGAGGCTCAGGACCCGACCATCGTTGAGGCCAACAAGACCTGCGTAATGGCCGATTGGAAAAACAGGATGCCCAACTTTCCCTTTACGGGTCTTGAACGTAGATTCCAGCAGTCGTGCAAGGGCCTCGTGGGATTTCCTGACTTGAGAAACGTCAACTCCCGCCCTGGCGTAGGTCATGCGGGGCTGAGGCAAGCCTATAGCTTCAGTCCCGTCAAGCGCTCGTAAGCGATAACATACCGCTTACTCGTCTCATCAATCAGATCCTTAGGAAGGTCAGGCGGTCTCGGGGTTGGCTGTCCACCTTTTCGCGTCTCATCAAGGGTCTTCTTGAAACCAACCTTGGAAAGCCAGTCACGGATCAACTGCTTATCATAACTCTCTTGATTCTTGCCTGGAGAATAGTTCTCTTTCGGCCAGAGCCGAAACTCGTCAGGCCCGATCGAGTCCGCTAGAACAATGTTGCTTTCATCATCTAACCCAAACTCTAGTTTGAGATCTGCGAGAATGAAGCCGGCTTTGTCTGCCCGCTCTGACATTTTCTTGTAGATGCTGACGCTATTATCTTTGAGCGCGGTGATCTCTTCCGTGTCCAGCCAGCCCTCATCGACAATCTGATTGACGGTGACAGGCTCGTCTTTCACGTCAGACTTGGTCGTTGGATCAAAGTAGGGTTCGGGAAGTTTGGTAGCGTTGATTGGCTTCACGGGTAGATTGACCTCTCTCTTGACAAGCCTCTCGTAGAGACTGCCGTAGAGATAACCTCGGACAACGCACTCGACTGGAATCATCTTCAGCTTCCGGACAACCATCCGGTTCGCGTTCTCCACTCGGATCATATGATGTGGGACTTTTAGATAGTTGAACCAATAGGCCGCCAGCTTGCAGAGCACCTCGCCCTTCCGAGGAATGGTTGAGGGAAGGACAATGTCATAGGCAGACACTCGGTCGGTGAAAACGAACAATAGCTGCTCGCTATCGAGCTCGTAGATGTCCTTCACCTTGCCACGCTTGAAGGGCGTGGCCGACAATGCATTCTCGGGCTCGGTAACGTGTTCCTGCATCTAGGCACGTCCACTACGATATTGTTGGAGAGACTTTGCGAGTTCTGTGTCGGAGAGCGCCAGAATCTCAGCGGCCAATAGCGCCGCGTTAGTTCCATTATCCAGGCCAACGGTTCCGACTGGGACGCCTGATGGAAGCTGGACTATCGAGAGGATTGAGTCGAGGTTGAGCTTGCCTGAGACAGGGACTCCGATTACCGGCTTGTTGGTCAAGGATGCTACGAAACCAGGCAGGGCTGCGCTGAGACCTGCTATGGCAATGAAAACATCAGACTTTGAGGCTTCGACGTACTTGTCGAGTTCTTTGTGGTTGCGGTGACTTGAGAGAACCTTCGTCTCGAAGGGAATGCCGAGCTTCTCAAATACGGTCTCGGCCTTCTTAGCGATCTCTCGGTCGCTCTCGGAGCCCATGAGTATGCTGACGCTTCTAGTCAAGTGTGACACCGCACAACACGAGATTCTGTCACCACCGTGCTCACTGGTAAATCAAATTGATCCCGAGGAACACGATTGACAAGCTGTAGATTGAAGGAGAGACCGATCGAACGAACATGTTCTGGGAGCGTCTTGAGGACGCGGTCAAAGTATCCTCTGCCCCAACCGAGCCGGTAACCTTCCTTATCCCAAACTATCCCGGGAACAAACATGGCGTCAACTGCATCGAGACTCTGTGGCCGTAGAAACTCAGGCTTGGGCTCGGGAATGTTGAAGCTTCCAGGCCCGAGCTCCTTCCCGAGGTCTTTGATCTCGGAGAAGAAGAGGTCAATGTCTCCTTTCTTCACAACCGGGACTAGAACCCGCTTTTTGCTATCGAGGGCCTTTCGAATCAGCGGGCGAGTAGCGACTTCACTGTCCTTGTTGACATAGCAGGCAATACCTCTCGCGCGGACGTACTCGTGAAGATGCAGAACCTGATCCATGATCTCCATGCTCTTCTGTTCAATGTCTTGAATAGACTGTCGATCTCTAAGTCGCAAAATGTATCGTCGGAATTGCTCTTTCTCGACCGCAGTCCTTGCTTCGGTCAAATTTTCAAGCCAATCTGGATACTTGAGGCCAGTATCGTGTTTTCTAGCAAACATGCCACCGTCATCGGTCCAACGCCTCCCGGGACTGGGGTGATATAGCCGGCTACTCTGTTGACCTTGTCAAATTCGACATCTCCCCGGAGTCTTCCGTTGACCCTTGCTAGTCCGACGTCGACGACAGCCGAGTTGGGTTTCACATGATCCGCGTGAACCTGGAAGATTTCTTTCCCAACTGCGCTGACTAGAATATCTGCGGTCCGTGTCATCCCTGAAAGGTTAGGTGTCTTGGAGTGGCAGACGGTAACGGTCGCGTCTCTGTTGAGGAGAAGATTGGCAAGGGGTCTACCCACAAGATTACTTCGGTTAATGATTACAGCCCTTGATCCGGCGACTTGAATCTTGTAGTAGTTGAGGAGTTTGATGACGCCTTTCGGCGTGCATGGAACAAGCGCCTCATAGCCCGAAGCCAGTTTTCCAGCGTTGATGGGGTGTAGTCCGTCAACGTCCTTGTAGGGTATTATTCGTTCGATTACCTTTTCCTCGTTGAAACCTGGGGGCAGTGGCAACTGGACGAGTATTCCGTTGACCTTAGGGTTGGTATTGAGCTGGCCTAGCAAAGCCTCGAGTTTGTCCTGGGAAGTATCAGCGGGAAGATGGTGGCTCTCGGATCTTATTCCAACCTCGTCAGCCGCTTTGTGCTTGGCTTTGAGATAGGAAGCGCTGGCAGGGTCATCACCGACCTGAACCGTGGCGAGGAGAGGTTTAGTGCCATGTTTTTCCAATTGTTGGACTTGTTGAGCGACCTGTTTCTTGACCTCTCCAGCCACCAGTTTTCCATCCATTAGTATTGCTGTCAATTCTTGAAGAGAACCCTCCTCCCATCCACCTTCAACTGATCCTCTGTAAGGAGTCGGAGTGCCTCGGGGAGAATCCGGTGCTCTTCTCTCAGAATCCGGCTAGAAAGAGTCTCCACGGTGTCATCGTCGCGGATCGCAACTGGTGTCTGGAGAATTATGGGACCGTGGTCGACCTCCCTGTCGACGAAGTGTACGGTGCAGCCGGTAACTTTGACCCCATGGTCGAGGGCCTGCTTCTGCGCTTCCAAACCGGGAAAGGACGGAAGCAACGCAGGGTGTACGTTTATGATTCTGCGAGGATAGAGATCAACGAACTGTTCACTGAGGATCCGGAGATAACCTGCCAGTACAATGAGCCCGGTTTTCGGCGCCACCCCGCACGACTGGAGAGCGGCAACAGTGTTCTGGTCATAGTCCCAGTTTTTCTTAGGGACACCTTTGTCGTCTAGCGTGACTGTTTCAACATGGTGCTTCCTTGCTATCTCGAGAGCGGGAGCGTTGGGTCGGTTGCTGAACACGATCTTGACCTCGCATTTGGTGAGGTAGTGATTGTCGACCGCGTCTAGCACGGCTTCAAGGTTTGAACCGCGTCCCGACGCCAAGACGCCGATCGGGACCATTTAGTCAGGCCTTTTCGGGTCCGTGCATCTCTTTCAGCAATAGTTGTGAAGGGTCGATTCTGCCGAGTTTTGGAACCCATTCCATTCTTCTTCCAAGAGTCCCGTGTTCTTCCCTGTACTTGTAGAGTCGACGGACTCGCTCCGCTGAGTCGCGTCTCTTTGCGAGAAGTTGTTCTGAGCCTATGTCGCTTCGATGATAGAGTCCCCACCCATCAGTTAGCTGAATGCTCGACGCTGTCTTTTCGATCCGAGCGCTGGCTGGAGGTAGAGTATGATCCATTGCCATCAACGCGAGAAGACGGGAGCCCCCCGTGACCACCTCGCCGCTCTCTTGGAGGTCAGCGTTTCCCCAGAAGAGGTAGCAGCCATTTCGTTTGATGTTTGTCTCGAAGACTTGCACCGAGTGACCCTTGGCTTTGTCCTTCTTTTCGGGATACCCGTTTGGAGCGACCACCTTCACGACCACGGCGTCCTCGTTGGTGAATTCTAGCTTCAGTTTTGACAGTCGCCGCTCAACGATGGCTTGGAAGATGTCAATGATGTCTGTCTTGAGCATCGCGAGCATGTTGAGAGCTTCGGGATCGCCGAGTCGAGAGTACATCTCGATAATTGTTGGTCCCTCGTTCTCTGTGAGCATCATCTGCCCGCCGACCATGCCATGGTAGGATTTGCCAGTTTTCTTCTGGATTGCCTCGACGATTCCCTCGACGATCTTGAGCGACTTGTCATATTCCTCGCTAGTAATGAACGGGAGAGCTAAGTCGGGACCTGATATGCTACCCATTCCGCCGGTTTCCGGTCCGCTGTCGAATTCGTGAGCGCTCTTGTTATCCTGGACGAGAGGGGTGCCTAGAACGGTCCTGCCGTCCGTGAAGCATTGGAGCGAATACTCGGGACCCCAGGCTTTCTCTTCAACCAGAATCTTGTCCTCGATATGAGAGTAGGCGGCCATGCTTGATTGGAGAGAGTCGAAGTAGGTTTCTTTGAAACGCGCCTTATCATCGTGAAGATACGCCAGACGATCTTCGACCAGCTTGACACCCTTTCCCCCGGATTGGCGGGCGGGCTTGATGACGATGTTCTGCAGCCAGGGTTGCGTGTCGATGTTTTTCCTGATATAGTCAGAGGCTTCTCGTGCGTTCTTGAAGGTTCGAAAGAGAAGCTTGCCCGGGAGATTATTCTCCCACTGTAGACGTCGGAGGTCTACTTTCGAACGTTCTATGATCGAGAGATCTTGGCTAGCGCCAATACATTGAATGCCCTCCTTCTCTAGCGCATCTGGTATGCCATGAAAACCAGGCTCCTCTGGTCCCACTACCACCATGTCGACTCCCCAGCCCCGGGCTGACCTTACAATCGTCTTCGGATCCGTTGTTCTGCCAGTACGAAGTTCTCCCTGATTGTCCTTGCAGATCCTGTGGATCCCTGGGTTCCGGTTTTCAGCGATCCAGAATATCTCGGGTTTGTGATCGCTGAGACTTAGCTTCCATGCAATCGCGTGTTCGCGAGCCCCTCCGCCTATCCCCATTACTCTCATCGTGCCGCGCCTCCGTTCTCGAAGCAGCGCATGCAGAGACTCTGTTTTGGAAGGCCTATCGCGTGCTGGAGTTCTTCAACGGTCAAGAACGATATACTGTCGGCCCCGACATGATTCGCGAGTTCTTTCTCGTTCAGGCTGCTGGAGACCAGTTCTTCTCTGGAAGGGATCTCGACTCCATAGGGACATGGAGAGAGGAGTGCTGGGCTTCCAATTCGGACATGAACTTGATGTGCTCCGTTGCGTTTGAGATTGAGAACCGTGTTTCGTAGAGTATTTCCTCTGACGACACTATCGTCCACCAACACCACATCGTTGCCTTCGACCGCGCTCCTAACAGGGTTCAGCTTTAGCTGGACTCCCACGAGACGTTCTTTCTGCGTTGGCTCAAGAGTAGCGCGAATGTTCTCTCCTGTCCGCACGAAGCCAAGTTCTTGCGGAAGACCGGACTCTTGACTGTACCCATTGGCGATAGGGAGAGCGGTCTCCGGGACGCCGACTACTACGTCAGCCTTCACTGGGTGAGCTCTGGCTAATTCTCTGCCGATGCTGTTTCGGACCCTAGCTACCGGGAGAGTGTTGACTTTGCTGTCGAGTCTTGCGAGGTAGACGTACTCGTAGCTGCAGAAGTTACCCGCGTCACTTGCAGGGGCGTTCCCACGGATCTCCTCGGGGGTGAAAATGATGACTTCTCCCGTCTCTACGGGTCCGGTGTGGTCGATGCCCATCACGTCGAGGGCACATGTCTCGGATGCGACAGCCGCAATGTCGAAGCCCACGCTACCTGTTTCTAGCGGCTTTACACCGAGCGGGTTTCTTCCGCTAATGAGTTCTTGTTTGTGGGTCAGGGCGACGAAGGAGTATCCGCCTCCAATCTTGTTGATGAGCATAGAAGTTGCTTTAAGCGGTTCCTGCTCGCTGTGGAGGAGTTGTGAAAGTTGTCGGGCGAAGAGTTTGCTGGCTTCGCCACGGTTCTCGTTAAGGTCTGTCTTGCCGTCAAGTGCGAGAACCAGCTCGTAGGGCGCTTTGACGTGGACTAGATGGTCATCGCTGTAGGAGGATGTTTGCCCGATTCCGATGAAGCCTTTTGGAATGCTTGTCTTGTTGTTGCGGAAGAATTCCTCGACGCCGCCTCTTCCTCCGAGAGTGTGTAGAGTATCGCCAGGACCAATCGCTGCCATGCTGACGGATTCTTGTCCTCGTCCTTGTAGGGCGCTGAGTCCATAGTGGATGAAGTGTGATGCGTCCCAGTTTTCTCGTCCTGCGCCGAACGTGTAGAAGCCGACTAGCCCTGGCATTGTTGGGGCTAGGCCTTCATTTCTTCTCGGGTCCGTAGCACTGGATCTTTCTTGAGACCGAGGTATTCTCCGGTGACGCAGGCGAAACACATCTCGTCCTTGCCGAGGCCTATTCCCTCGCTTAGACCGTTGATGTCGTTGTAGCCGAGGCCGTCGACGCCGATTTCACGTGCGACTTTCTTGTTGAGCTCGGTGATGTTGAGTGTCTGGCCGTCTGCTTTGTTCGCGAGCAATTCTTCTCTTGTCGGGAAATCGATGCCCATGTAGCAGGGATGGCGGATGGGTGGGAAGGTGATGACCATGTAGACTTTCTTTGCTCCTGCGTCTCGGAGGGATTGGACGATGTTTCTGCTGCTGGTTCCCCGGACGATGCTGTCATCAACCACGATGACGTCTTTGCCGTCGATGACGGGTTTGATGGTGATGATCTCGCGAACGATCTCTTCCCGGCTCTTCGCTGTTGGCTCGATGAAGCTACGGAGGCTTCCCTTTCTGCGGTAGCGGTCTTTCATCAAGCCCTCCTCCATGGGTATCCCGCTCTCCTCGGAATAGCCGAGGGCTGCGGGCCGAGCGGAGTCGGGGACGGGAATGACGACATCGGCTTTGAACGGATATTTTCGGGCGAGGACTCTGCCGAGCTTTCGTCGAGCATCGTAGACGTAGTGATCATCGATCTTGCTGCTAGGATGACCGAAGTAAGTGTACTCGAACGGGCAGTGATAGTGCCGTGGCGCCTCTGCGAACCTTGTTATTTTGAGACCGTCTTTGGTCAAGCTGACAAGCTCACCGGGCTGAATGTCCCGGACAAAGTCGGCTTGCAGCGCTGTCAAGGCGCAGCTCTCGCTCGCAACGATATGGGTGTCTGTTTCAGGATCGTATCCGAGACAGAGCGGTCTGTAGCCTGCTTCGTCCCGAGCCGCAAGAACCTCGCCGTCGTGGGTCATGATGACGAAGCTGTAGGAGCCGCTCAGCTCTTTGCTCAGCTTGTGAAACGCACGGGTCCAATCCTGTTCAGCACGGTAGTGTTGGAGGAGACGGTAACCAGCAAGCTTCGTGTCTGTTGTCGAGCCTAGGATTGGAAATTCTCTCTGGACTATGGGCTCGAGATCTTCCGTGTTCGCGATGGTCCCATTCTGGGCAATGGCGAATTCGCCGCGAATGTCGAGCGGATGCGCGTTCTCTAGTGTCGTCCGTCCGCGGGTCGAGTAGCGCACATGTCCTATCCCGCGATTGCTGGTGAAGCTGAGAATCTTCTTCGCATTAGCATCGGCGCCCTGGCCGATTAGGCCTAGGCCTTTGAGGATGGGCTCGCCGGGTACAGCTATTCCCCATGATTCCTGGCCTCGGTGTTGTAGGGCTGCGAGTCCCTTGACGATACGCTCGACGACAGGCCGGTTCTGCATAGAGTATATGGCTAGGACGCCACAGTGCTCTTTCATAGCGTCGCCTCCATTGCTCGCGGGATTGTTTCGGACCAGGCCCTTGAGGCTTCAGCGAGGGGAATCGTTATGATCGGTTGTCCATTCGAGAGAAACTCGATCCCGTTGTCTGTTACAGTTCCTATCTTTGCGGCAGGTATTCCGAGCCGTTTGAACGAGCGGACTATTCCAGCTGCGTTCCGGGGTCTTGTTTCAAGTACAAATCGCGATCTTGATTCTGAGAATAGTAAGTTGTCCATTCTGCTGGTCTTGTTAGGAGCCTTATCGAGATCAACGGTTATGCCTTTGCGGCCTTGAATGGACATCTCGGCAAAGGCGACGGCTAATCCCCCTTTCGAGATATCGTGGGCACTTTCTACACGATAGCTTCGCAGAATCCTCAACAGAGATCGCAGAAGTATCTTCTCTTTCTTCAAGTTGACCCTTGAGACCTGGCCGCCGGTGAGCTTGTGTATGTGTTCATAGTATTCGCTCCCGCCTATTTCATCAGAGGTGTTGCCGACGATGATGAGATCGTCCCCCTCTTCTCTGAGGGCTTGTAGAATCTTCGGGGTCTTCGATTCTACCAGTCCCACGGCGGCGATGACTGGAGAGGGTTTGATCGCCTTGCGATTCGCGGAGTCTTCGTTGTAAAAGCTGACCTTGCCGCCGACACACGGAACCCCGACAGCTTTGAGATAATCGGAGATGGCTCGGATGGCTTCCCTGAATGTCCAGTAGACTTCAGGATTCCCAGGGTCTCCAAACTGGAGATGATCGACGACCGCGACAGGTTCCGCTCCCCCGGCGACTAGGTTGCAGAATGCTTCGGAGACAACTCCCACGGTTCCCCAGTAAGGGTCCACGTAGCATTGTTTGCTGTTGCCGCCGATGGTGAGAGCGAGGGAACGCGTGTTCGGGAGACGTAGTAATGCAGAATCTGCTTCTCCTGGTTTGACAATGGTTCGTATGCCCACCTCGTGATCATACTGGCGATAGATCCACTCCTTGCTCGCAATGTTCGGACTAGAGATTAGATCGATGAGTGATTGACCGAGGTCTTTAGGAATAGCTGGCTCAGGTGCCTCTGCGAGAGCATCGAGATACAGAGGACGCTTTGATGATCTGGGAGAGAGCGGCGCTTCGGCGACGAACTTGGCCGGCGCTTTCGCCACAACTTCGTCTCCTCGCCGGATCGTTAGGAGGCCGTCATTGGTGACATGTCCTATCTTCGCATATCCTACCTCCCATTTCTCGAGAATACTGACGAGTCTTCTCTCATCTTTCTCTCGGATTAGAGTGACCATTCTTTCTTGTGATTCGGATATCATGATCTCTGCTGGTTGCATGTCCGGCTCGCGCGTCAGGACCTTGTCCAGATCAATCTCTATCCCTGTTCCAGCCTTCGCGGCCATCTCAGAGAGTCCGCAGGTTAGGCCTCCCCCGCCGAGATCCTTCATTCCCCGAACGATATTCGCCTCCACAGCCTCCAGTATCGCTTCGATGATGAGCTTCTTTGTGAAGGGGTCCGGGACTTGGACGGCGGATCGTTCCGTGTCAGACTTGTCTGTGAGTGTTTTGCTGGCGAAGCTTGCCCCACGAATGCCGTCTCGTCCCGTCCGTCCCCCGACAAGGTAGACGAGGTCGCCTGGGTAACGGGCTTCGCCGAGAATGAGCTGGTCTTTTCGTCCGAGACCAACGCATGCGACATCAACAAGGCAGTTTCGCTTGAAGGACGGGTCGAACTCCACTTCTCCCCCGACTGTCGGGACGCCTATGCAGTTGCCGTAGTCTGCTATTCCCCTGACGACATTGTCGAAGAGCCAGCGGGTGTGAAGACTCTCGATTGGTCCGAACCTGAGTGGATCTAGGAGAGCGATAGGACGCGTTCCTAGGCTTAGGATGTCACGGACGACACCGCCGACGCCAGTGGCTGCTCCACCGTACGGGTCAATGGCGCTAGGGTGATTGTGTGATTCGATGTGAAGGGTTACGACCCAGCCGTCGCCGATGTCGATGACGCCGGCGTCGAAGCCGGGTCCGACTAGAACTCTGGGTCCTTTGCTAGGGAGTTGTTTGAGGAGTGGTTTGCTAGATTTGTAGCTGCAGTGCTCCGACCACTGCGCTTCGAGCATAGCCCACTCAACCTCATTAGGTTCGCGTTGGAGCTTCTTGACCGCGTACCGGATTTCCTCATCGGTGAGATTGGACTTCTGAGCTTCCACTAGGGTCAAGCTTTGAGGCTCCAGGACGACGGATCGGGTCATGATGGCTACTCTCTTCCTCGAAGAGCAAGGAGGGTTGCGCGCGAACCTGTGATTGCTCCTATGATGAAGGCGATGATGAACCCTACGAGGCCAGCGATGAGGTAAGCAACGAGCCCGGCGACAACTCCTGCGATTAGTCCTCCTACTAGGGCGGTGGCGCGCGGATACGTTCTCTTTTTTGCGGCAGTTTCTTCTGTCAAATCTTATTGGGCCTCCTCGCTCTCGGGGCCGTGTTGCTGAACTTCAATTAGTGTCAACCTTGTTTGCTCCTCTAAAGGTCAGGTAGAGACCGACTCCCATTAGAATCCCAGCGCTCAACCCACCAGCTCCTGAACCCGGAAGAGGCGACAAAACGGTTGCCAGAATCGCCACTCCGATGGCAAAGAGTATGATCCCCGTCAGTGCAGTGTTGTCTTTGGACAGGTGCCTCAACTCTTCTCTTAACTTCTGAATCTGGCTTACCGTCATTCAGTAGTCTTCTCCATCTTCGGAAGAATCAGGCCCACGCCTAGTGCTATCAATATGAAGCCATAGAAGCCGCCGAGGAAACCGATGCCGGCGATGTAGGTGATTGAGAAGAAGGCAGCAAGAGAGACAATGCCTAGGGCGATGGAGAATATTGCTAGAACCAGCCGGCGAATGGAGCGAGTTGCTTCAGTCATCGGCCGATTTTCTCCCGGTCTGCCGGTTTCAACTATCTTCCTCCTTCGAGGGACTCTATCATTGAGTCGAAGATTATCCTTCCTTCGGGATGATTGTCTGGAGCTAGAATTGGTATAGAGGCGCGCTCAGGGTGGGGCATGAGCCCCATCACGTTTCCTTCCTTGTTGCAAATTCCGGCAATGTTGTCCATGGAGCCGTTGGGGTTCGAATCCTCTGTCGGAATATTGTTCTCGTCAACGTATCGCAGAACGATCTGCTCGTCCTTCTCCAGTTCAGCAAGCTGATCGTTGTCGAGATAGTATCGGCCTTCGTTGTGAGCAATTGGGATCCGCAGGGTCACTCTTTTACTCGCCAGTTTTGTGAACGGTGTTCTGGTGGAATCTATTCGAAGGCGTGTCCATTTGCAGACGAATCGTAGGCCAGTGTTTCGAAGGACTGCACCGGGCAGGATTCCAGCTTCGACTAATATCTGGAAGCCGTTGCATATTCCAAGGACTGGCTTGCCATTGTCTGTTGCCTCTCTGATGGTTTCTAGGCTTGGGCTAGTCGCGGCTATTGCGCCGGCACGGAGGTAGTCGCCGTATGAGAAGCCTCCGGGCAGAACATAAGCGTCATATTGATCTTGTTTCAGGTCTTTGTGCCACACGAGGTCCGTTGGGACCTTGACGGTTTTCTGGAGAATTTCTAGCGCGTCTAGGTCGCAGTTGCTTCCGGGGAACTGTACGACAGCGACCTTTACCATTACTCAGGGTTCCCAAAGTAGTGAATTTCGACGCCTATTAAGCCCTTTTTTGACAGGCTCGTGTCAATCGAGGAGAATGTCGAAGGAATGAGGCCTGGTCTGAAAAATCATTACCCTTGATTGCTCGTTTTCTTAGCTTACGACCTTAACTTGGCAGATGTGCGCTGCTGGATTGTAAATCCTGAGATCATCACAGAGCTTCCGGACGAGTTGCTTAGCGTCTTCCTTGGAGCTAGCCTCAACATTCATGCGCAAGAACTTGCCAGCTCGAACATTTGTCACCTGTGAGTAGCCTCCCTTCAGGATCAGATTGTGGTGGATCGTCTCTCCTTCAGGATCCCGAGCCAAGGGCTTGTTCTCTATGACGACCTCGACGGTGAAGCTTGACGGTGACATTGAGGAAAGCCATCTATGAGGCTTCCTTAAGCTCTTTTTCCAATCTGGCGACCATAACCATCCGAAGAGTTGACATTCTAGGAACGGAGAGGAGAAAGAATCTGAGCCTCATGAAGAAGACTCTCCCGATGAAAGAATTCTTTGTAGACCCAGATATTGGTCGAGCCGAATCCTTGCCTGCTTCAGCGTTTGTGGACCCGGAATTTCTCGAACTGGAACTTGGAACTGTCTTTGCTCGGACCTGGCTGCTAGCACCACGTGAAAACGACTCCCTGGACGGACTTGCCTCTTCCATAGAGTCTTTTGGGAAAGCCAGCGCTCGGATCCCATTCAATCTTCTAGGAAAGCCGTTCTTCCTCCAACGAGGCCAACATGGCAGGCTGAACTGCTTTCCGAACGTATGCACCCACGCTTGGCATCCCCTCGTTGAATCGCCGAGCGTTGGAGGGGCGATAATCTGTCCGCAACACGGACGCCAATTTGACAATGAAGGGAGGTTCGTCGCCCAGGCAGGGTTCGAGAAAATGGATGGATTTCCACGAGAATCAGACCATCTGAGAAATGTTCATGTTGACGAGTGGGGACAATGGGTCCTCGTCTCTACCGGCGAGCCACTGGCACCCTTCCGCGAGTTCATAGAGACAGTTCAGCAATCCGTACCAGGAATCAAACTGGCCAGCCTCAGGAGACGTCGCTTTGATGGGGAAGTTCGGGAGGTTGAGGGAAACTGGAAACAGCACGCTTGGAACTACATGGACAACTTCCACATCAGGTTTGTTCACAAGGGACCAGGCGGACTAGCCGATGCCATCGATCTGGCCTCCTACCGGACTGAGCTGTACAAGTTCAGCGCTCTACAGTGGGCTTATGCACGGGACGAAGAGAACGGCTTTGACCCTCAGCTCCTAGCCAATAGGTTCCGGGACCCGAAGAATCCTACAAGGAAAGTGTTTGCGTTGTGGTGGTTTATCTTTCCCAACATAACTCTGAACTTCTATCCATGGGGGCTATCGGTCAATGTGTATATGCCGATTCCCAAGAAACCTGACAAGACCCTGTTCTTATGGTTCCAGTACGTGCTGGACGAAGAAAAATTCCAACGTCGAAACGGCACCTGGCTCAGCGAGCAAGTCGACGGTGAGGACATTGAAGCGATCGGTCTCGTGAGCACCGGTGCGAAGTCCGGATTTGCGCCCCGCGGACGATTTGCTCCAACTGAAGAAACAGGACCTCACTGGTTCCACAGACTCGTATACGAGACTGTTTTCGAGCAAAGGACCCCCAGTAAGATGATTGGAGTCTGAACATTGCCCAGCGAATTCTTGCCACGTGCTCATTCCAAAAGGTTGGGAGAACTCGACGCGTCAAACTGGAAGGACCTAGAAGCCGGGAGGAATGCTTCGCGCATTGATCCAGCCATAAGAGGAATTGTTTCGTCACTCAATCACAAAGGATACAGGACATTCTCGTCTTGTAGCGGAGGCCACAGATCAAACCTTCGCCGAAGATTCGACCGCCATGAGAGTGGCTATATCGCCTTCTCCCCGCCATCACGAATACCATTCGCTCTCTATCTCGCCCTCCGTGAAAAGAATCAGGACTTCATGTTCGAAGCGGAGGCGGTGATACATGATGGAAACGGAGATAGAAGGGAGACGATCTACACCCAATTGGACTGGCAACTACTGGACCAGAGAAAACCGAAACTGAGATATTACGAGAATTTATTCTCGGAAATACAAGACACGATCGACAGCCTACCTAGACGACAAGACGGGCATGAGGAGGTCTTGACGGGCTTGCTGGGGAAACCTCACCTACGGCTGGGATCGAAAATTGTGAGTGGCCAGATGAAACGGTTCACCCGTTAGATAGGAACACTTCTCAGGCTTCGAAAATCAATGCTCGAAATGATCATCAAATATTCATGCAAATACGATCGAGCGTATGGTCTTGGTGCAGAGAATCCTTTCTGGATACGAAAGAAAAAAGGGAGATTGGTCTTGGAGCTAACTGGTACGCTTACTGCTTGAAGAGCGGTGTGGGGGCGAGAAGTGTCTCGCTGCGGGCCATGCCTTGTAGTGTTGGGAACTTCTCGAAGGCGGACTTGACGATCTCGTCAGAGGTCCTTGCCTGCCAGAGTGCTACGATGTCGAACTGGCCTGGGGTTGTCCATGCCTCGATAAGGCCTGGGAAGCTCTTGAGCTGGTTGACGAATGTCTCGATTGGGCTGGTGACGTTGAAGAGGCTGATGCCGAGTGGCATCTGGTTCTGGAAGTGGGCGCCGTTGATGCCGTTGAAACCGAAGAGTGTCTGAGTAGTCTCGATGCCGTGTACTTGGCGGATCTTGCTGACGAGTTGTACGATTTGTTCTGGGCTGTTCTGCTTTAGTCGTAGTGCTAGGTCGAATCGTCCGGTGACTGGTGCGATGAGGTCGATGTTCGGGTTGTTCTTTAGCTCCTCGACCACGTTCTTCGTCTGACCGTTGTGAACGGTTGCGAAGACGTAGGCGGGATAGTTTTGGGTTTGCATAGATATCATCTTATTGCAATTGAGTAATGGATATTACTTTGTATATAAACCTTTTAACTCGGAACCACATGCATTACAGTAGCAAGGCGCAATTGAGAATGCCAGCTCTTACTCAAAAGAATATGACAGTTCCAGAAGCGGTACGACAGATCCTCACCAAAAACTACCCCATCTACCAATGTCTCAAAATGAAACTCACAAACTTCCACTCAGTCGCCGAACTAATCCAGCCACACGTCGAACAACTGACGGGCCGAAAACCTACTATCAACACCTTAGTCGTAGCGATCAAGAGATTCTCAGATACCTTAAAGGAACTGAAATCCCTGGACCCTGTAAGAGCATTAGAGAACACTAGAATATCTCTCTCGAACGGAATAGCAGATGTGACCGTAAAGGCACCCCGCGCCGAGTTTCCAAAGATACTCAACGAACTCTCAGAAATGTCCGTAGGACTAGGCGAGTTCCCCCACATATTCCCACTCGCCAACTCGATCAAGATCATACTACCATCAGAGGATTACGAGTTGATAAAAAGGAAACTGCGCCACCTCAATATTGTCACTGTACAACCTAATGTGGCCAAGCTCTCACTGTACCTGCCCACAAACGCCTGGGACACACCAGGAATAGCATCCTACATCACAGAACTTCTCTACCGCAATGGCGTCAACATCATCGACGCCTTCCTAGGCCACGGAGACATCATCATAGTCGTCAACGAACCAGACGGGCACGCGGCATACGACGCGCTACGACGAGAAGTCGCACAGAAAGAGCTCTAGCTAGAAGCCAGCCACGGGAAATCCTGATAATCCCACGAAGCCACAACCCAGATCTAATGGATAAGCAAGGAACTTCGCCATCACCTGTCGACAAAGCTGCGGAAAGCTTCCGCTACTATGCCAGCACGATCTATCCAGGCCGATCTCCGCTTTACGTAAGCCTCGCGATGAGAGTTGCCGAAGATCCGGAACTCCTTGAGGTGGCCGCCCAAGCGTGGGAGAAAAACGCCTTACCAAACCTGTTCCTCGCCGCGATTCATCTTCTTCTACTCAAAGGTGAACGACATCAGCTTGCCGCGTTCTACCCAAGCCTCAACAATGCCTCGCAGCACTATGACTATGTCTATCCCTATTTTCGCAGCTTCGTCCTCGAACACAAAGACGAGATAGGCGAGATAATCAAAACCCGTTCTGTACAGACAAATGAAGTTGGACGTTGCGCAGTCCTAGTTCCGGCATTCGAGCTCGTAGCACGCGAAGCGAAAAATCGGCCACTGGCTCTAATCGAGATTGGCTCCAGCGCCGGTCTGACACTTCTCTGGGACCGCTACCATTACAGATATGACGAAAACATGCAGTGTGGCCCATTGAGCTCACCAGTACAGATCGAATGTCAACTTAGGGGAGAAAAGCGTCCTCCAGTTCCTGAACAGTTTCCGAAAATCGCCTCGCGCCTGGGAATAGATCTCAACCCGGTCGACCTGAATAACCCGGAGAACGTTGAGTGGCTCCGCGCTTTGGTCTGGCCTGAACAGCGGAAAAGAGTAAGACAGCTGGAACTGGCTATCCAACTTGCGAAGGCTGCTCCTCCGAAGATTGTCGCTGGCGACGCGCTCGACATTCTCCCCAGTCTTATCGACAAAATCCCGGATGACGCGCGACTGTGCATCTATCACTCATTCGCTCTCTCCCTCGCCGGTGGGAAACCAAGAGAGAGACTGGAGTTACTCCTAGCGAAAGCGTCCGCGAAGAGAAACCTGCTTCATATTTCGCTGGAGTGGCCTAAGAACTCGGAATTTCCCCTACTCAGCTTTGCCTCACTAAACAGGGGCGAAAGGACAGAGAAAACGTTGGCCCGGTGCCAAGCGCATGGTGAATGGATAGAATGGCTTTGGAAATCCGGCTAGAGCAAAAAGTGTTAGGGACGCAAATGGAGCGACCGAAGGGGCTAACGAGGTCTTAGGGAATCGGAAACTCGTCTTTCCGTCTGGTGAAGTATCCCTTTCTCCAAGCGAGTGCAACTACTCCTACCGTGCCCACTGCACCTACGATACTCGATGCCGTAATGACATTCCGGCCGTTGGCTTGGAGCCATGTTGGCTTGACCTCGAAGCTCGCCAAAGCTGATCCATCCGATAATCCCGTCTGGTGAGCCTTGACGATCACCCCGTAGGTTCCAATCGATCCATTGGATGGAATCACGTATGATGCTTTGTAGACGCCCGGCGTGACGAGGACGGCGTTCAGCGTGATGTTGGACCCGTTGGGCCCCACGAGAATCATTTGCAAGCTGGTGACTGCTGTCAGTTGCCCGTTGAGGTTTGTGGTGGCAAAGATAATGGCAGTGTCTCCCGGGAAGTATATGGTTCCCGCGCTAACAGATACAGTCAAGGTGCTGGGTTCTGGGAGAACGAGGAAGCTAGCTTGAACGTCTAGGCTTGAAGGAAACAGTTCCTTCGCATGGACCTGGTGAATGATCCCTGCTTGAGCATCTGGAACGTTGAAAGTGAAGTTGAACGAGCTCCCCTGGAGGAAGAAGAAACCTACGAGCTGGTCGTCAAAGGTAATCTGGAGCTCGACAGGGAAGAACCGGTCTTGTGATGGGTTGAGAAATCCTGACCCGTGAACCTTGACTTGGGTTCCAACCGGTCCACTTGTCGGACTAAGAGTTAGAACGGGTTGTGGTAGGACCGTTAGTTCAAGCTGGAAAGTGTGGACGAGTGTTCCGCTTTCTCCCATCACTGTTATCGTGTAATTCCCCGGACGAGTCGACGCGGTAGTCGAGATGGTTAGCTGTGAGAAGGGGGCTCCCGTAGGTGCAAAACTGATCTGAGTCGGGTTGAAAGAAAGGGTCGGCCCATCGCTCACAAAGGGAGAGACTTGCCCTGTCAGGGTCACGGTCCCGTTGAAAGAACTAGTGCTGGTGCTGAAGAGTTGTACTCCCACGGACGTTGAGCCTCCCGCGAAAACAATATTCCCTCCAGGAGGTATCGAGATGAACAACTGAAAGTCAGGCTGGACGACGACTTGAACGGTTAACGTAACAAAGTGGGATATGGACCCGCTGGTGCCAGTGACGGTCACAAAATATGTTCCAGGAGGAGAATTCGCTCCGCCCAAGATCAAGCTGGCATATGCTGAAGAGTTTGCCGTCAAGTTAACCTGGGTCGAGCTGAAGTTCTCTCCGAGGAAGCCCGTGGGAGTTGCTGCAAGCGCAACAGTGCCTGAGAAACCGTTGAGACTTGTCAGAGTGATTGTTGAAATGGCGAGAGCGAAGGGGTCATTGATGCTGGTTTTCCGAATTATTAGTGAGGTTGGATTCGCTGTCATCCCGAAGTCTCCGACGGTAAGGGTTGGCCATAGATTGGTCCAGGTCATGGCCGCAATAGAATAACCGAACGAGTTGCTTATGCCGCTATTTAGAACGACATTGGAATCAAATGATAGAAGAACTCCTGTGGCCTGGTCCCAGGCCCAGTTCAACTGGATATTCCCTCGAGCCTGAATAAGATTCAGGTGAATTACCTGTCGGAGCGCACCAGCGAACGACTCTGTGTCGGTCCGATTAATTGTGGGGCTAGGAACATTGTAGATCGGATCGCCCGTGTTGAGACCGCTAGAGAGAATCCAGAATGCGAGGTTGCCAGACCCGTTGGCAACATTTCCGCTCAACGAAAAGGCTCGTGGAACCGTACCATTATTGAATGTAAGAAGCTCCAGAGCACTAATGATATTGCCGCTTGAAACGCTCTCAACCAATAGCCGAATTGATTGGACATGTAGGAACTCGGCTATGAATGGAGGCGGTTGGGCCGGAGGCGGTGGAGGACAAACTTGTCCACCGCAGTTTAGACTCGAGTAAGATCCATTCAGGGTTGTGATAGGAATCGATGTACTACCGTAGGCCAAGATAGCTTGTTTGATCAGGATCTGGCTGAAGCTTGGAACTGTCGTGTTAACGTTGAAAGTTAGAAAGAAGATACTCCCCTGTGTGCCATCAGGTGTCACTCCTCCTAGAATACTCTCTCCAAACGAGGTTATGCCAAGCCCATCATCAGGTTGACAGAGGTTGCTCTGTCCACCGGCACCCTGACCATCGAGACAGTTGCGAATTACAGCCTGTGGATAACTTGTTTGCGTAAAGACATTGGTCGAGTAGTCAAGGCTTGACGCTGTCAGAACATGAGGGTCGTATGAAAGGACCACTGAAACCGAGTTAAATGGCGGAACATCAGGGGTATTGTTAAGCGCGAGTTCAATCGTAATCTGTTTCATAGATCTGCTCAGGTCTATGGTCGCATTTGGCGATACGGCGATGGTGGCGTTTGGAGAGGAAGTGGACCCTGCACCAGATTGGGTAGCGTTGCTCTGCCAGAAACTTGTGACGTTCCCGTAGGTCATTGTATCTCCTGACTTCACGCCGGAGCTGTACGTGGGATCTGCGAATGC
>Ga0209807_1000194_pt1 | contig 27113 bp, 26 predicted proteins | sample GraSoiAngelo_154_FD_186168 | JGI IMG/M metagenome (GOLD analysis project Ga0209807, IMG submission 186168) | Grasslands soil microbial communities from the Angelo Coastal Reserve, California, USA - 14_1009_13_20cm (SPAdes) (version 2) | ecosystem: Environmental > Terrestrial > Soil > Grasslands ... | reverse complement strand
CAAACTGACCACCGTGGGGCCGTGTCAAACCCTGGCCTGTTGCTCTAGATGGACCAGTCCCAGGCCGCGCATCAGCTTGGTGGCGAAGTAGCCCTCCTCGGAGCTGAAGGCGGCGCCTCCGGCGAAAGCGATCCCTTCGCAGCGGTTGACGGTGTTGCCGTTGCCGTCGGTCGTTACAAACGAGGCGTCCCTGGACGCCTTGATGTTGTTTGCGATCTTGTCGAGCACAAAGTCCCACGAGACGCTTTTCCATCCGGTCGCGCCGGAGGCTCGGTACTGAGGTGATTCGACGCGCCGTGGTGAGATGGCGAGCTGCATGGCGGTCGCGCCTTTGGGGCACAGTCGCCCCTCGTTGACGGGGCTGTCCGGGTCGCCTTCGATCTGGAGCAGCTCAGTAGTGCCGTTGCTCGTCTGCCGGGTGTAGGCGACAAGCGAGCAACCGACCGCGCAGTACGGACAGATGCTGTGCTGCTCTTTGGCTCCGGCGATACGCAGGCTCTGCCGGACCCTGGTCGATTCGGCAACCGCGATGTCGAAGCCGAGCCCCGACGCCGCCAATGCGCCGGCTCCGGCCATACCTACCTTCAGAAACTCTCGACGCGAGACAGTCGACACGTCAATCCCCCGAGCGCCTCGAAGCTAACTCAGCCGGGGACTTCCGTCAAGTTTTCAGCCGGTCGACATCAGGAGGTCGCTGCGATCGTCGGGCTCGGGATTGCGCAACAGGTCGACCAGCCGGGGGTCCCAGGCCACGATGATCCCCGTGGCCCCCGCAGCCTCTTGGTCCGCGAGCGTCGCCGCCCACGCGCTTTTGTCCGGCGGAATTGGAACCTTGACCCAGGTCTCGCCTTCCGGCTCGCCGACCACCACGCGGCCCCGGCTCAGCTGCTGAAGGATGGCGGCGTGGTCTGGAGCCCCGATCCTGAGGCGCACTCGCTGGGTCACGGCCGCGATCGCACCCGCGATGATTTGGTGCTCCGGCCCGTCACCGTCCAAACCGATCATCTCGGCGCCTGCCGCCTCGAGCGCCCTCACCTCGGCCAGGAACCCCCCGCCGTCACGGATCGTGGCCGACATCATCACCGCGACCTTGATCACAAGGTCAAATCTAGCGCGGAGTCCTCACCTTGCTGAGACTTTCGACTGATTCGCGGAATGATTTCGCGAAGGCGGCGACCCCTTCGTCCTCGAGCTCCTGTGTGATGGCGGCCAGGTCGATGCCGTTGATCGCGAGCTGGTCGAGAACCCGCCGCGCGCCATCCACGTCCCTCTGCAGGGTCAGGTCGACCCTTCCGTGGTCACGGAACGCATCAAATGTCGCGACCGGCATGGTGTCGATGGTGGCGGGACCGATCAGCTCCTCGACGTACATGGTGTCGCGATAACGCGGATTCTTCGTCGACGTGCTCGCCCACAGGGGGCGCTGCACTGAAGCGCCGGCTGACGTCAGCTCGTCCCATCGCAACCCAGCGTGTAGCTGCGTGAACATCGCGTAAGCCAGCTTTGAATTGGCGATCGCCGCCTTCCCGAGCAAGCCTTCCAGCTCTCTCTTTCGCGGGGCATCCGCCCGCTCCATCTTGCGCGTCAGCTGCTCATCGACCTTGGTGTCGACGCGGCTCACGAAAAAGCTCGCGACGCTGTGCACGCGGTTGAGCTCACCGCCGGCGGCGCGAAGCTTGTCCAGACCCGCCAGAAAGGCCTCGACGACCTTGGCGTAGCGCTCGATCGCGAAGATCAACGTCACATTGATGTTCGCGCCCTCCGCGATCATCGCTTGAATCGCGGGCAAGCCAGCCGGCGTGGCGGGGATCTTCACCATCACGTTTGGCCGTGCCGCGCGCCGGCGCAGGGCGCGCGCAGCCGCGATCGTGCTGTCCGTGTCGCCGGCGATCTCGGGCGAAACCTCGATGCTCACGAAGCCGTCGCCACCGCGCTCACGGTCATAGACCGGCCGCAGCACGTCGGCCGCCGCCTGCACGTCTTCAAGCAACAGGTCCCAAACGACCGCTTCAGCGTCCTGACCGGAGTCGAGGCGCCGCGCGATGTCGTCCGCATAGGCGTCCGAGCTCGCCAGCGCCTTTGCAAAAATCGTCGGATTCGCGGTCACGCCGGTCACACCGAGGTCGCGATAGCGCGAAAGTTGTCCGGACTGGATCATGGTTCGGTCGATGTGGTCGAGCCAGACGCTCTGGCCCAACCGCCGCAATTCTCGAATCGGGTCTGTTTTTTCCACGTGATCCCCCTCAACTATCACAACGTCGCCAGATCCCCGTTTACTCCCATACTCGCTGGATGGCCGATCTGGACACCACCGCAAGAGTTCGCGAGCTCATGCCCCTGGCAGCGACGCTGGGCATGCGGGTCGAGGCGTATGCCCCGGACCAGGTTGTGATGTCGCTGGACTGGGCTCCATCGCTGTGCACCGCCAACGGCATCCTCCACGGGGGCGTGATCATGGCGCTTGCGGATTCGGCCGGTGCGGCGTGCGCCATGTTGAATCTTCCAGGTGACGCTGCCGGCACGGCGACGATCGAATCGAAGACCAATTTCGTTGGCGCGGTCAGAGCGGGGACTGTTTCCGCGAAGTCAACCGCGCTGCATCGCGGCGGTACCACCATCGTCGTCGAGACCGATGTGCGCGACTCGGACGGCAAGCTTGTCGCGAAGGTCACGCAAACGCAATTGGTCCTGCGCCGATAGCGGCTAGCGCTTCAGGGCCGAGGCCACCTTCTCGCGCAGCTCGTGCTTCAGCTCGGAGGAGTCGAGAGAGGCGCTGAGGTGGCCGGCGACCGCCTTCTTCAGCCGCTCGGGCAGCATTCGATCAAACGTCGCGCGCGCCTCGTCCGGTCCGGCGACATACAGGTGCTGATAGGCGCCGGTCGCCATCTCGCGCTCGACGGTCTTGACCGCCGTCTCCAGGTTCGCCTTGGCCCTGTTGTCGGCCTTGCGCTGGTTGCTCGGCGCTGACGTGCCGCCGGCTCGCGAGTGCCGGACCTCTGTGCCATTCACCTCCTGGAGAGGGATGATCTCGTCGAGGATCGCGCCGAATGTCTTCGCGTGCTCCTTGTCGACTACTGCGATCAAGGCGGGTGGGTAGTGCTCGAGCTGGCGGAGCAGCGGCGCCAGCAGCAGCTCGCCAACCTCGAGTCTCTCGTCGATCTCATCACGCAGCTTGATCAGCTCGAGGACACCATGCGGCTCGTCGGCGAATCCTGCGAACGCGGGACACCCCGCCGGCCGCACAACGGCGACATGGTGGCGCAGCCGCCGGAGCTCGTATTCCATCAGCTCGCGGTCCTTCTCGCTGAGCCGGTCCTTGTAACGGTGGAGGAGGTCTCGGAATTCGATGTCGTAGAAACGAGCGTCATACCCCTCTGAGCGCGCGGGCAGGTAGATGCTCACCGCGCGGTTTGACGCGCGACGCAATCGCGGCGCCAGGACGAACAGGGCCAGCAGGGGGCTGTAGTTGCTCATCACACAATCTTGAACGCTCAGGCAGGCCCGGTCGAGGATCCGCCCCCGCTACATTGGTAGGCGGCGCATGTTCGAGGACGAGACTCCGGTCGCCTGGCAGGTCATGCCGCGGCACGCGCCTGTCGGCGCCGCCGACGGCAGCGAGATCGGAACCTCCGAATCACTGCTCGCCGACCTGGACGAAGACATTTTTCACGGCATCGTCATGAAGCGAAAACAAGATGGTGAGAAGGTGGAAATTCCTGCCCGCCGGATCACGAGGATCACCACGCGACGCGTGATCACAGACCTCACAGCCGGCGAGGCCGAATCGCTGGCTCCTTACCGAGAGCGCTGAGGGCCCGGCTTACGTCCTTATTTATGTAGCCCCTCACCGGACGGGGCCGCGGAGCGCATATTTGGCGGACGTATTACTATTTCCGCCCCCCGTCGTTCTAGAGGTTTGGATGCCAGGCTGCCGCCGGCGTTTTGCTGTCAGGGCGGGCGTCGCGTGGTTCGCGGCGATGCTCTCGGTTGGCTCGACAGCGATCGGGTCTGAGGCGGCCGACAAGCCCCTCCAGATCACGGTTCAGATCGGCTACCACAACACGGTCAAGCTTGGCCAGTGGATGCCGGTCGTGGTCGACCTGACCAACGCGGGACCGGCCCTCGACGGCACGCTCGAGGTCCAGGCGAACAACACGACCCCCAGCAACGGCGGGCCGCCGATCGGCCAGGTCGTTTACCAGACCCCGATCAGCCTGGCGACTGGAGCGAGCAAGCACGTAAGAACGTATGTGACCCAGGAATTCCCGGGCGCGGTGTCAGTACGCGTTGTGCAACAGGGACGTGTCATGGCCAATCAGGACACGAATGTGTCCAACGTCTATTCCGGGCTCCTGGCCGGGATCATCTCCGACCAGGCTTCTGCTCTCGACAGCCTAGGCATCGTCCGGACGGGCCTGTCGCCGCTCGTCGTCCATCTCAGCCCGGCTGAAATCTCAGACTCGGCGCCCGTGCTGCGAGCGTTCGACCTGCTCGCGATCGACGACTTCGCGACCGACACGCTGACCGAAGGCCAGCGGAACGCGCTCGCCGACTATGTGACTCAGGGCGGTGCTCTGCTGCTTGGGACCGGGGGTTCGTGGCACAAGACGCTGGCCGGTCTGCCGCCCGCCCTTCTGCCAATGCAGGTGACCGGATCGACCGTGCTTGCTTCGGCCAGCACGTTGGGGCCAGGCCGGGTCGAGGTCGGCACGGGCACGGTAGCGGCCGGCAGCAGCATCTGGCTGGCGGACCGCGATCGGCCGCTCCTGGTGGAGTCTTCGGTCGGCGCTGGATCGGTCGAGATGGCGACCTTCGACTGGACCCAGGATTCGATCACGAGCTGGAGCGGCAGCGCGGCGCTGCTGCGCCAGGCCCTCGTCCGCTCGACCTACGGCAACCTTCGGAACCAGACCCCGGGGGTAGCCGCCATCGCCAAGATGGGGGTCGGCAACTCGATCGCCAACAAAGGCGGGGCCTTGACGAGCGTCCTGGGCAACCTGCCCGCGCTGAATCTGCCCGCGTGGTGGGTGATCGGCACCCTGGTGCTGCTCTACGTGTTGCTCGTGGGGCCTGTCAACTACTTCGTGCTTCGGGCGCTCAACCGGCGCGCGCTGGCGTGGGTCACCGTCCCGGCGATCGCGATCGTCGGCTCGGCGGGTGCCTACGGCGCCAGCATGATCACCAAGGGCACGTCGGTGCTCACCAACCAGATCTCGATCCTTCACGTCGAGCAGGGCTGGGACCGCGGGTATCAAGAGCAGTACACCGGCATCCTCACCCCGACGCGCGGCGACTACGAGGTCGGCCTCGGCGCGGGACACACGATGGTCAGCCCGATCTATTACTACACCGGCCCCATCTCCGACCCGAACTTCGGCGCGATGCGCGTGAACACGACCACCGAGGCGGTCACGCTTCCAGGGATGAACGCGTTCACGCTGCGCGGTTTTGCCAACGAGACAGTCGTCGCTGCTCCGCAAGTGATCGGTACGAGCCAGCTCTCCGGCGGCAAGCTCGTCGGGACGATTCGCAACCCGTCGACGGTCAATTTCGTCGACGGCATCGTCTTCTACGGCAATTCGTATCAGAAGTTCGGCGGGCTTGCGCCGGGCGGAAGCGTCGCCTTCAACTTCCAGGTGGTTGGCGGGAGCTCCTTCGGCGGTCCCCCCGTGTACATCAACGCTTATCCCAACGCCTTCAACGGCAACCCAATGAACAGCGCATCAGAAACGGAGCGCGAAAACGAGACGAGGACCGCGGTGCTCTCGACGCTGCTGGGCAACGGCGGACCAGGCCTGCAGGGCCTTTCCGTGCCGACCGCCGTTCTATGGACCAGGCAGCCGTTCCAGACGGTCACCGTGAACGGAGGACACCCGCGCGCGTTTGCCGAGAGCGCGGTCGTGATGTCGCTGTCGCTCGGCTCGATCTCGGGCGGCATCCCTTCATCTGTGGTCGCGGGCCGCATCGTCGACATCGACGCCGATGTCAGCCAGGGCGGCCCACCCGGACTGCTCGCGGCGCAGGCGGGCTCGGTCACGTATTCCTTCACACCGGGCCTGGCGCCGGGAAAGCATCTGACGGCGCCGGCCATCGACAGCAGCAACCCCTTCGGACCCAAGGGCGTGATCGGAGCCACTGGGGCAGCGGTCGTCGTGAAGGGACAGGTGTGGGACTGGAGCCACGCGACATGGGTTGACATCCCCTACCAGGACAACACCGCGACATCGATCCCGGACGGGGCCGTCAACCCGACCGGCGGCGAGGTCCAGCTCAGGCTGAGCTCTGACGGCACCTTCTCCACAACGTTTCTCTCGCTCACCGGAGGCGTCCAGTGATCGCGGTCGAGGGACTCACCAAGATCTATGGGAATCGCACGGCCCTCGACCACGTCTCCTTCGAGGTGCCCGAGCGCGAGATCTTCGGTTTCGTGGGACCGAACGGCGCGGGCAAGACGACGACGCTTCGCATCCTTGCCGCTCTCCTCGAGCCGACCGAAGGCAAGGCCTACATCGGCGGTGCCGACGTGATGAAAGAGCGCGAGAAGGTCCACACCCGAATCGGATACATGCCGGATTTCTTCGGCGTATACGACCAGCTGACGGTCGTCGAGTACCTCGACTTCTATGCGGCCTGCTACAGACAGCCGAAGCCGCGGCGTCAGAAGATCGTCGACGATCTGCTTGCGCTTGTCGGCATGGCCGACCGCAAGAACCAGCTTGTAGACACGCTCTCCCGCGGACTGAAACAACGCGTGTGCCTGGCGCGCGCGCTCGTGCACGACCCCGCCGTTCTGCTCCTCGATGAGCCTGCCTCCGGCCTTGATCCTCGTGCGCGGGTCGAGATGCGCGAGATCCTCAAGGAGCTCCAGGGCATGGGTAAGACGATCATCATCTCGAGCCACATCCTGCCGGAGCTCACGGAGCTGTGCACGATGATCGGCATCATCGACCACGGCCGGATGCGTGCCACAGGCTCGGTGCGAGACGTGATCGCGCGCCTCGCGACCGGTCGCCGGCTTCGCATCACCGTGCTCGATGCCAAGGACGCAGCCATCGAGATCCTGACGCCGCTCGCGTCGATCAGACACGTCGAAGCGGTCAACGGCACGATCGAAGCCGAGTACGACGGCGACGAGGGAACCGCGGCCGATATCCTCCACGCGCTTACCGGCGCGGGCTTTCGCGTGTCGAGCTTTGCGCCGGTGGATGGCGGCCTGGAGGATGCGTTCCTCAAAGCGACGTCGGAGGAGGTGGGATGAACCCAGTCGCGCGAGCGCTGTGGAACCCGATCGTGGCGAAGGAGTACCGGACCCGAATGCGGACCTGGCGCTCGCCCTTCGCGATAACCGTCTACATCGTGCTCCTGGGCGGGCTCGGCTGGGCCGTGTTCGCGGCGATGACGAGCAACCTGGCCGGCTTCGGCAATCAGGGCTTGGGCGGCAGCAGCTACGGCCAGTACCTGTTCATGTTCTTGATCATCTTCCAGGTCGCTCTGCTCGGTTTCATCACGCCCGCCCTCACCTCTGGCGCAATCAGCGGCGAACGCGAACGGCAGACGATCGATCTTCTCTTCGTCACGCCGCTGGCCCCGTTCTCGATCATCTGGGGCAAGCTGCTCGCGTCGATGTCCTTCGTCGTCCTGCTTCTGATCCTCTCCGTCCCGCTGTTCAGCCTCGTCTTCCTGTTCGGCGGAATCGAGATCGACCAGGTGGTCTACGCGTTTGCGGTCACCGGCGCGACGGCGTTGAGCCTCGGCTTCGTGGGCATCGCGTTCTCCTCACTCTTCAGGCGGACGCTGCCGGCAACCGTCGCCGCGTACGGCGCCGCCTTCGTCTTGCTGCTTGGCACGTACGTCTACGGCTACTTGTTCCCCGTCGACATCGACCCCAACGCAAACGTGGTCACAGCGCCTCCGGCGATAACGCTGGTCAGCCCGGTCATTCCGCTCATCACGATCGCGACCAACCAGCCGGTCTCCGGCTACGGCACCCGTTACACGCAGACCCAGCTCTCGAAATTGAGCTCAGGCGGCAGCTACTGCGCGCCGATCGTCAACGGCGGCGTCATGTGCTCGTCCACAGGTCCGGTCTACCCGTCCTCTGGGAGTCAGAGCCCAGGAACCACGCTCCACACCGGCCTGTTCAACGGTTGGCACTACTGGCAGGCAAGCATCGTCATGCAGCTCATGATCTGCGCCGTGGCGCTCGCCTTCAGCGCGCTCATCCTGCCGCCGGTCCGCCGTTTCCACCTCCGGCGCCGCCGCGCCCCCGCACCCACACCCGCACCCGCACCCGCACCATCGTGAGACGGCAATGAGCTCGCTCGAAGCGATCGCTCGCGAGCTGCGATGGTCGGCGGTGCGCGCGAGCGCGGTGCGCTACCTGCTCCACGCGATGCTGGGGGCGTCCGCCTGGATCCTCGCCGTCGTGCTCGTCGCCAGGTTCGTCCCCATGGAGCAAGCGCTGCGCGTGGCTGCGCTGGGCGTGCCGGTCGCGTTTGCAGCGGTGGCCGTGGCCTGGATTGCCGCCCGCCCAAGCTCACCGGGCTTGATGCGCACGGCGGATCTGCAACTCGGCTTGAAGGAGCGCCTTTCGACGGCATGGGAACGGCGCCTCGAGTCCGGCCCGATGGATGGTGCGCTCCGGCGCGATGCGCTCGAGAACGCTGCGCGGGCGAGGCTCACGGCCGCGTATCCCGTCGGGCTGCGGCGCGGCGAGATCCTGCTGACGGTGGCCGTGGCTGTCGCGTCGATCGGCCTGGTGCTGCTGCCCAACCCGATGGACCAGCTGATCGCGCAACGCCGCGCCGACAGCAAAGCCCAGACCCAGGCCGCGGCCACAGTCGCGGCGGCGCAGAAGCAGCTCGCGACGGCGACAACACCTCCACAGGTCGACCCGCAGGTGCAAAAGATCTTGCAAGACGCCCGTGCCAAAATCGCCGCCGCGCCCGATCCGCGGGCGGCGCTGCAGACAATCACGCCTGCGGAGCAGAAGCTGCTCCAGCTCTCCGACCCGCAAACGCCCGCACGCGCGAGCAGCGCGCAAAACCTGGCGAACGCACTGGCCGCCACCAACTCTGGTCGTGCCACGAGCCAGGCGCTCAACGCGAGCCCGTCGCAGGGAGCGCGGTCGCTGCGCGATCTCGCGTCGCAGCTGCAGAGCCTTTCGCCCCAGGATCGGGCTCAGCTGGCAAGCGCGCTCGCGGCCGCGGCCCAGCAGGCCAAGGACCCACAAGAGGCCGCGTCGCTGCGCCAGGCCTCGACCGCGCTTGCGGGCGGCGACCTCAGCGCGGCGACGCTCGCATTGAACGATGTTGCCGGCCAGCTGGATTCGCTCCAGCAGCAGCTCAACAACGACCAGGAGATCGCCGCCGCGCTCAACGGGCTCGAGGCCGCGCGACAGCAGCTGGCGAGCCAGGCCGATCGCGACGCTCGGCAAACCAACCCAGGCGCGGCTTCAGGGTCGCCGCGGGCGGGCGCGAGCGGGGGTGACGGCGGCACAGGCACAGGCACTGGCAACGGGGACGGCAGCGGCAGCGGGAGCGGCACTGGGAGCGGGAGCGGCGCTGGGAGCGGGAGCGGCGGGTCCGGCGGCCATGGTTCCAGCGGCTCCGGCGCGGGCCAGGGCTCGGCGGCGCAGAGCACCGAGCGCCTCTACGTCCCGGCGGCGCCGCTGCCAGGTCAGTCCGAAAACGATCCGGCCCCTCTGGGCCCCGGCCAGGACGTGCCCCTGACGCCGTACACCCAGGTGATCCAGACGTACGAGCAGACGGCGCTCGATGCCGCGAACCAGAGCCTCATCCCCGGTAGCGAGCGCGACCTGATCAGGGCGTACTTCTCGAGCCTGGGCGAGACTGCCGGCAAGTGATCGCTGAAGAGCCGCGTCTCGATCCTGGCCGCGTGACCGAGCTCGCCCGAAGCCTCGAGGCCGAGCTCGCGCGGCTGATCGTCGGTCAGAAGGATCTCGTCCGCGACACCGTGATCGCGCTCATCGGGGGCGGCCACACGCTGCTCGAGGGCGTACCCGGCCTGGGCAAGACGGTGCTGGTGCGGTCCTTGGGCCAGGCGCTCAAGCTGAGCTTCGCCCGCATCCAGTTCACGCCCGACCTCATGCCGGCCGACATCGTCGGGACGAACGTCATTCGCGAGGAGAAGGGCCGGCGCGATTTTCAGTACCAGGCGGGCCCGTTGTTCGCGAACCTGGTCCTGGCGGACGAGGTCAATCGCGCGACACCCAAGACACAGAGCGCTCTGCTCGAGGCCATGCAGGAACGCACGGTGACGGTCGGCACCGAGACCCGCGCCCTGCCCATCCCCTTCTTCGTCCTTGCGACACAGAACCCGATCGAGCTCGAAGGCACGTACCCGCTGCCTGAGGCGCAGCTCGATCGTTTCTTCTTCAAGTCGATCGTGCCGTTTCCCAGCGAGGAGGAGCTGCTGGAGATCGCTCGGCGCACGACCGGCAACACGACGCCGAAGCTGAACGCGGTCGCTGATGCGGACGCGATCCTGGCCGCGCAGGAGGTGGCGCGCGAGGTGCCGATCGCGGAGCATGTGCTGGCTTACGCGGGCAGGCTCATCTCCGCAACGCATCCCAATCGCACCGAGCTGGAGAGCGTGCGGCGGTACGTGCGGTTTGGGGCGAGCCCTCGCGGCCTGCAGACGCTCGTCCTCGCAGGCAAAGTGCGCGCCCTCCTCGAAGGCCGATACAACGTGGCGTTCGACGACCTTGTCGCGGTCGCGCGCCCGGCGCTGCGCCACCGGATTTTCCTGCGGTTCGAGGCCGAAGCCGACGAGGTGAGCACCGACCGGCTGATCGACGAGATAGTCGAGAAGACAGACAAAGCCAAAGCTGCGGGTTAGACGTGGCTGCTCTGCTCGAGCCGCCGCTGCTGCGCCGACTCGAAGCCCTCGCGGTGCTCGTGCGGCGGGCGGTCAAAGGCCAGATGGGAGGCGAGCGGCGGTCGGTCAGCCGCGGACGCTCGCCGGAGTTCGCCGACTTCCGCAACTACACCCCGGGCGACGACTACCGGCTGATCGACTGGAACGCATACGCGCGTCTGGATCGTTTCGTGCTACGCCTCTTTGTCGCCGAGGAGGAGCTGCCGCTGAGCCTGTTCGTCGACCTCAGCGGCTCGATGGACTGGGGCCGGCCGAACAAAGCCGCGGTCGCGAGGCGCCTCGCCGGCGCGATCGCCTATGTGGCTCTCGCCTCGCTGGACCGCGTGCGCCTGACCGTGTTCGCCGAGGGCCCGACCTCAGGCGGTGCCCCGTATCGCGGCCGTCATGCGGCGCAGGAGCTGTTCGCGCGAATCCAGTCTTTTCCCGCCGGCGGCCCGACCGACTACTCGCGCCTGGTCTCTCCGATCACGCGGCAGCGGCCCGGGATGACGGTGGTGATCACCGACGGGCTTGGCACCTCGCCTGTGGAGCCCGCGATCAGGGCGCTGCATCATGCGCGTCAGGAAGGCGCGGTCCTTCAGCTTCTCGCGCCTCAGGAGATCTCCCTCGAATGGACGGGCGACGCGCGCTTGAAGGACGCCGAGACCGGCGTCGAGCGGGAGTTCACCGCGACGCCGGCGACACAGGCGGCCTACAGGACGGCGCTGGCGCGGAGGACCGATGAGATCGAGCGAGCCGCCGGGCGCCACGGACTTCGCTTCGCGCGTCTGACCTCGGATCAGCCCATCGAAGACATGGTTCAGAGCACGCTGCGCCAGGTGGGGTTGCTCGGGTGACCTTCCTCGCGCCGCTGGCGGCCGCACTTGCGATCACCCTCCCTGCGATCGTCGCTCTGTACTTCCTGCGAATCCGCAGGCCGACCCGAATCGTGCCGGCCCTGGATTTGTGGCCGGACCAGATCCGCGACCGCCAGGCCAACGTGCCGTGGCAGAGGCTGCGGTTCAGCTGGCTGCTCCTGCTTCAGCTGCTGGTCGCGGCTGTGCTGGTCGCGGCGGCGGTGCAGCCTGCGCTTTCAGCCAGCGCAAGCCTGGCGCCCCACACCATCGTGCTGATCGACGCGTCGGCGTCGATGCAGGCAAAAGACGTGGAGCCTTCGCGTCTTGACGAGGCCAAGCGCCAGGTCGGCGCAATGATCGATCAGCTCGGACCTCAGGATCGGATGACGCTCATCGCCGTGCAGTCGACGGCGCGGATCGTTGGCTCCGGATCCGGCGACCACGACGCGCTGCACCGAGCGCTGAACGCGATCGCGCCGGCGAATGGCCCCGCCGACCTTTCGGCCGCCCTGTCGCTCGCCTCCGGCATCGTGCGGGCGGGCGAGGAGTCGCGCGCGTACCTGTTCAGCGACGGAATCCTCGAACCCCTTCGCACATCCTTCGCGAACGGCCTGCCCTTCCCGATCGAGTACCGCCGCGTCGGTGTTTCCGGGGAGAACGTGGGCCTCACGTCCCTTGTCGTGCGCGCCGGCGCGCAGTCGCGCGCCGCGTACCTCCGCGTCCACAACTTCGGCCAGCAACCACGCTCGTTCACTCTCGAGTGGCGTTCCGACGCCGGTTTGATCGATGTCCGTTCGGTCAGCCTCGCGGCCGGCCAGGCCGAGGACCTCGCCCTTCCTGTGCCGGACGCCGCGAACACGGTGACCGCCCGGATCGAAGCCAAAGACAACTTCGGGCTGGATGACAGCGTGACCGCGGTCGCGCGCGCGCCGCGTGCCTTCCACGTTTTGCTGGTCACGCCCGGCAATGTCTTCCTCGAGCAAGCGCTGCGCCTGAGGACTGACTTTCAGCTCGATGTCATAGCGCCCGCCGCGTATCGGAGCTCGACGTCATACGCGATGACCGTCTTCGACCGCTATTCACCGTCCGCGATGCCTGATGCGCCGTTCGTCATGGTCGACCCTCCGGCCGGAAGCCCGCTCGCCGGCGGCGCCCAGGTGGGCATCGGACGCGTACGCGCCTCCGACGCCGGCGATCCTCTGCTGAACAACGTGTCGCTACAGGACGTGCACATCGCAAAGAGCCAGGACATGCGTGCATCGACTTTCGGCCGCGCGCTGATCACCAGCTTGCAGACGCCGCTGGTCTTGGTCCGCGACGCTCCCTTCAGGCAGGTCCTTGTCGGCTTCGACATCCACGACTCGGACCTTCCTCTCCGCATCGGATTCCCGGTGTTGATGCAGAACCTGAGCGAATGGATGCTGCCTCCCTCCGTGCCGAGTCGGAGCTTCCATCCAGACGAGACTGTGACCATCGTCCCGGAGAACGGCGCGAAGACGGTCACGGTTGTGCGTCCCGACGGCAGCCGCCGCCAGCTTGCGACAGGTTCGATCGCCACGTTTGCGGATACCGATCTGCTCGGCGTCTATATGGTCGAGCAAACGGTGTCCGGCAATACCGATCGCTCCTGGTTTGCGGTCAATCTCTTCTCCGACACCACTTCGCAGCTGGTTCCCGTCGACCGCCTCGCCCTTCCGCCATCGAAGGTTTTCTCCACGGCCCAGACGAACCACCGCGGCTTGATCCAGGTGTGGCCTTGGATCGCGCTGCTCGCCCTCGTTTTGGTGCTGGCCGAGTGGCTGGCCTTTCACCGTGGGCTTTGAGCTGACGCGTCCGCTCCTCCTCGGAGCGGGCGCCTTCGCGCTGGTGGCTGTGTTCTTCACGTGGTCACGCCTGGCCCCGCCGCTGGCGCCGGCGCGCGCGCGCCTCTCCCTGGGACTGCGGGTGGTGATCGTCCTCCTCCTGACCGGAGCGCTCGCCGGCTTCGAGCTTCAAACGTCGCCTCCCGAGCAATCCGTGATGGTCCTCGCCGATCTGTCGGCGAGCACCCAAAGCGCTGTGGACCGGGAGACCGCGATGGTGCGCCAGATCCTGGCCCAGCGGCACGGGAAAGACCGGGCTGGTGTTGTGAGCTTCGGCCGCGATCCCCAGCTGGAGGTCAACGTTGGCACCGACCCACAGTTCCCGGAGTTCGAGAGCCGGCCGAACGCGAACTACACGGATCTCGCCTCCGCTCTGCAGCTCGCAGGCTCGATTCTGCCTTCCGACACGCGGCGTCACATCGTGATCGTCAGCGACGGCCGAGCGAACCTGGGCGACGCGATCGCCGAGGCAAGGCTGCTGCACGCAGAAGGTGTGCGTGTCGACGCGGTCGCCCTGTTGGTGCCGGTCGGCTCCGAGGCTCGAGTCGACCGGCTCGATGCTCCAGGCACGATCAACCAGGGCGAACAGGCCCACGCGCAGGCTGTTGTCGTGAGCAGCGTCGCGACGACGGCGACCGTGCGTTGGTACATCGACCGCTCGCTGCTGAGCACGGCGCAGGTGGACCTGGCGGCCGGCGAGACGTCGCTGTCACAGACATTCAAACCTGCAGGGACCGGGTTCCACAGCGTGCGAATCACCATCGACCCAGTCCTCGACACGTACGCGGAGAACAACGTCGGCGAGGCGTTGATCCAGGTCGTCGGCCCGCCGCGCGTGCTGATCGTGGAGCAGTCTGCCGGTGAAGCGGCGAACCTCGAGTCCGCCCTGGCCTCGACGGGGATCCCGTCGACCACGATCCTGGCCGGCCAGATGCCGAGAACTGCAGCAGACCTCGCCGCGTATCAGTCGGTCGTCTTGCTGAACGTCCCCGCGGCAAGCCTCGGCGTAGACGGCATGGCGCTGCTGCAGGCGGCGACGCGCGATCTTGGCCTGGGTCTCGTCGTGATCGGCGGCACGGAAAGCTATGGACCCGGCGGCTACGCCGGCACGTCTCTCGAGGCGACCCTTCCCGTCCAGATCGAGCTTCCGCAGAACATGCAGAAACCGCCAGTGGCGGTGATGCTCGTCCTGGAGACGACCGAGTCGACCGAGGGCGACCAGGTGCTCCGCGGCGCGGCCAACGCGCTCATCGACCAGCTGACCCCACGCGATTTCGTTGGAGTCACCAACGGCGTGGGCGGCCACATCGTGGTTCCCCTCACGCAGCTCACAGACAAGTCGAAGATGAAAGCCGATATCGCCGGCATGAACCTGGGTGACCCGCCGGGCTATGGAGCCGACCTCAACGCGGCCGCGGCGCAGCTGGACAAGAGCAAGGCCTCCCTGAAGCACATCATCCTGCTCGGCGACGGCGACGCGACCAGCGACAACTATCAGCCGATCGTCGAAGCCATTTACAAGAAGGGCATCACCGTCTCAACGGTGGCTGCGGGATCGTTCGGCACGGATCCCCTGCTGATGAGGCGGATCGCACAGTGGGGCCACGGCCGCGCCTACGTGAGCAACAGCCCGCGCGACGTGCCGCAGATATTTCTCAAGGAGACAAGCGAGGCACTCAAGCCGTGGATCGTCGAGGGCAACGTCGTCCCCCACCTCGCCTCGCTGCTCGAGGCTCTGCCTGGAGTGCCCGTCAACGCGTTTCCGACATTGAGCGGATATGTCGCCACGACCCCGCGCGCAGCCGCGGACGTGATCCTCCAGAGCCCGACCGGCGATCCGCTGCTCGCGACGTGGGAGTTCGGGCTGGGGCGCGTGGTGGCGTGGACGAGCGACGCGCAGGGCCGCTGGACGGCGGGGCTGCTTCGGTGGCCGAGCGCGAACCGTTTCTTCGGTGACATCGTCCGCTACACGCTGCCGCAGGCGGGCGACCCCGCCCTGCAGATGGAGACGCAGGTCCGGGGCGACCACACGCACGTGCTGGTCACCGCTCCGACCTATTCGGGCGCCGTCGTCGCGATCAGCGCCATCACGCCGGACCTCTCGGCCCGCGAGCTCACGCTCGCCGCGACGGGGCCGGGCAGATTCGAAGGCGACCTGGCGGCGGACCAGGTTGGCAGCTATCTCCTCCATGTCACCCAGTCCGCGGGCGGCGCCGTCAAGCACACAAGCACCTTCGGTGTCGTCGTGCCTTATTCGCCCGAGTACCGCGAGCTCGGCACCGACCTCAACAGCCTCCGCGCGGTGGCCCGGGCGGGTGGCGGCACCGTGATCACCGACGTGACGCAGGCCTTTCGCGTTCTCGTGCCGGAGGCGCGTGCGGCCCTGGCGCTGGACGAGCTGCTGCTGGTCCTCGCGATCATCCTCTTCCCATTTGACGTCGCACTTCGGCGGCTGATCCTGCGGGTCGAGGACGTCCCGGCATGGCGGGCGGCGTTCAAGCGCAAGCCGGCGCGGGCGATCGCGGCTGAAGCAACCGTGACCCGACTCAAGGAACGGGTGGCCGGGGTCAGATCCGCCCGGGCCGCGAAATCGGCGCCGAGTGAACCCGAACCAGAGAAGACGATCGAGGAGCTTCGCGCCCGCCGCCGGCGCTAGCGCTAAGCCAGCTGCCTGGCCTCGGCCTTGCGCAGGAACTCCATCCCCTCCTCGACCGAAGGCACCCTCAGCAAGTTTTCCGTCGCGAACTGCTCGCCGACTGGGCTGCCGGCGGCGCGGACTCGACGTGCCGCTTCTTCCAGGTCGTACTCCGTGCGCCGCGCCCGCACGCCTGGGCCGAGCATCGTCCAGTACGCGCCGGGTTCTCCGTATGGCATGCCGACGCTCCCCGCGTTGACGACGCGGATGCGGTCGACGTGGCGGTCGAACTGCATGTGCGTGTGCCCGCACACGACCACGTCAGCCTCGACCGTCGACAAATGCGCGCGCATTCGCTCGAGAGGTGTCTCCTTCGTCATGACGTCGACATCGTTGCGCGGCGTCGCGTGGCAGAAGACAACGCGGCCGAGGCCATCGATATCGTCGATGGCCACAGCGTCCTCGAAGGCCGCGAGAAAGTCGCGCTGATGCCGGTCGAGCAGTTTCGCGCACCAGCCGGCAAAGGGCCCTGGCATCGGCGAGGGAGGCTTTCCATCGAACTCATCGATGAGCCCGCGGTCCGCGTTGCCGCGTACAAAGCGGGCGCGCGGCAGGGTCATCAGCAGCGCTATGGTCTCGGCCGGCATGGGCCCCGAGGCGACGTCACCGCACGACACAATCAGGTCGGGTTTCTCGTCCTCGACCTCGCGGAGCACCGCCTCGAGCGCAGGCAGATTGCCGTGGATGTCCGAAAGCGCGGCGACCCGCAAGCTAACGCTGGGTGTCTTGCATCCGCCGCGTCTGCGCTTCCGCCGACGCGTGGTCCGGGTACGGTCCGTCGAGCCTCACGCCTTCGGCCTGTCCGTTCTCATCGAGCTCGGCGCTGACGACGTACCACCGCTTGCCCAGGTGGAGCACACCGTGGTGCAATCCGGCGGTCCAGCTCTTCGGCGTGATGCCGACGCGTTCGCTCAAGCCGAAATCAGTCTACGGGCGTGCGTCGTCGGGCGACGGCCGCGATCAGGGCCAGCCCGCCGAACACGACGGCGAGAACCATGCCCAGGATCATCAGCGGCGCGCTCAATCCGTACCGGATCGAACTCAAGAGCACTACCCCTCCGCCAACGCAGAGGCCGAGCCCGACGCCCCACAGCCAGGGTCGCGTCATAGACAGGAAACGCGCGGCGAGGGCCATACGTCACAAAAAAAGTCAAAAAATGTGTCACACGGGGCACCGGATAGCCTTTGCCGGTGGACGAGGCGCCGGTCGGAATCTTCGATTCTGGAGTTGGAGGCCTCTCCGTGATGCGCGAGATCCGCACCGCGCTGCCCGGCGAGTCGATCTACTACGTCGCCGATTCAGCCAACGCCCCGTGGGGAGACAAGCCGCCCGACTTCGTTCGGGAGCGGGGCCTGAAGATCGGCCGGTTCCTGGCCGGCGAGGGCGTGAAGGCCATCGTCATCGGCTCCAACACCGGGACGGCGGGATCCGCTGAAGCGCTGCGGAGCGCCATGACGATCCCGGTCATCGGGATCGAACCTGGGATCAAGCCCGCCGTCGCCGCCACGAAGACCGGGGTCGTCGGCGCGATCGTCCCTGCCGCGGTGAGCGAGTCCGATCGGCTCGCATCGCTGCTCGATCGCTTCGGCACGGACGTGCGGGTGATCATCCAGCCAGTCCCGGGGTTGGTCGAGCACATAGAGGAGGCCGACCTCGACGGGGCGGAGCTGAAGCGGATGGTCGAAGGCTACGTGCGGCCCATGCTCGAAGCGGGAGCGGACACGATCGTGCTTGGCTCCACCCATTACGTCTTTCTGAAACCGGTCCTCTCTGAGCTGGCCGGACCGAACGTCTCCTTGATCGAGACGGGCGCCGCCGTCGCGCGGCAGCTCGCGCGCGTGCTCGATGACCGCCATTTGCGTGCCGGCGGTTCAGCGGGCGGCGAGCGCTTCTGGACGAGTGGCGACCCACAGCGGTCGACTCGTGTGATCTCCGCCCTTCTCGGTCGTCCGGTCGCCGTGGAGAAGCTGCCTGTCCTGTAGATGCCGACGCAAGAGGCGCCGGCCCGTCAGCTCCACTTTGCAAAAACCTTACCCGCCGCACAGCAATTTCTTGGCGTCCGCGCAGCAACCTCCGAGGCGTGCCGCGCAGCTTTCCTCGTGTGGTTCGTCTATCTGTTGCGCTCGCGGCCACGGCCATCGCGCTCATTGCCCTGGCGCCGGTTGGTAGCGAAGCCCACGCGACGACCACGAGCGAAAGCCGCAACATCAGCCTGAGCCTTCTCGCCCCGACGGTGACACCCGCATCGACTGTCGCTCTGAGCGAGCTGGTCCAGGTGCTCAACGATATGGCGGCGCGGAGCCCGGTCACCCTGACTGCTGCCGTCGAGATGCTGGTCGCGGCCAGCGGCGCCTCGGTAGGAGTGACGCTGATCGAGGTGGGAGGCTCGGCGCCACTCGTGTGGTCGTTCAACGGAAGCGGTGTGTTTACCGCGGCGAGCACCTACAAGCTCGTCGCTCTGATGATGGAGGCACAGAACATCGCGGCCGGAAGGACAAACGCGAACGGCCTCGTTTGCTTCGAGGACACCGACTACGAGGCGGGGTGGTACGACGACTACGAGAGCGGTGCCTGCTTCACACGCAATGAGCTCGCGCGCCGGGCCGGCCTCCTTTCGGACAACACGGCGGGCCACATGCTGGTGCGCGATGTCGGCGGCGCGAACGCTGTCAACGCGTGGGCCGCGTCGCTCGGAGCGAAGAAATCCATCTTCTTCACCGATAACACCACCTCGTCTGACGACCTCGCGGTCCTGTGGGCGGCCGAGGCGAGCGGCAGCCTCGGCGGACAGGCGGCGCAGTCTTGGCTCTATCCCTTCCTGACATCGACCAAGACGGAGTCAGGCATTCCCGCCGGCGTCGGCGGGCAAAGCGCCGTGGTGCACAAGACCGGTACGTTGGACGAGGTCGACAACGACGCTGCGCTGGTCGTCTCCGGGCCGAACGGGCCTTACACGCTGACGGTGATGACCGACGGTCTCGGCGAAGATTCGGCCTGGCAGCTCATCGCGTCCATCTCGCAGACGGTATGGAGCTTCGAAGGGGCACGAGCTAAGTGACGGGCCGCGCAAGCACCATCAAATAAGACGAGTCAAGCTCGAGGCGCCCATCCCTCGAGGCGTTCATCTCTTCCATCAGCCTCCGTGCATCGCGCTGAAAGTCGAGATAGCGCTCGGCCGGGAGCGTCATGCGTAGCGCAATTGTCGGCGCGTTGGTGCGTTCCCAGAACTCCATGCCCGCGTCGACCGAGTCGAATCTCATGGTCAACGTGTCGGGCTGAACCTCGACCTCGCCGGCCAGGCCTGCGAACCGCCGTTTGACGACTGCGGACTCTCCCCACTCGAAGGGAGAGGGAAGCTCATACGGCAGCGGATTGGAGTAGCGGGTGAAGAGAGCCGACATGCTCCCGAGAAACCCTTCTGGAGCGTAGTTGGCCATCGCCACGAGACCGCGCCCGCGGCACACGCGAAAGAGCTCCCTTGCGACCAGCTGAGGCTGGGGCGCGAACATCGCACCAAAAACCGAGGCAACCAGGTCGAAGCTCCCATCCGGAAGCGGCAGCGCCTCGGCGTCGCCCTCGATCCATTCGATGTCTAGTCCGGCTGCTTCGCTCCGAGCTCGTCCCAAATCGATCATGCGCGGCGTCAGATCGCAGGCGGTGACCTTCGCTCCCTGGCCCGCCGCCGCCAGCGCGAAGTTTCCGTTGCCCGCGGCCACGTCCAGAACACGCACGCCGGGCCCGATGTCGCAGAGGCCGGCCAGTTTGACCGCAAAAGGCTCGAGCATTTGCGCGACGGCGGCGTAATCGCCCTGCGCCCACATCCATTTGCTCGCCACCTTGAGGTGCTCGAGCGGAGAATCAGCCGCCGACTTTCAAAACCAGCCCGATTCCGTAAGTGATACCCCCGACGATGATGCCCGCCAGCGTCATCTCGAGCCCGGCCGACCACCAGGTGCGCAGCGTGAACAGCGCTTTCGATGCGCCGACTAGGAAGTGGGCGATGAGCGAGACGACCGCCGCGGTTATCACGCCCGACGTTCCTCGCAGCCAGAAGAACGGCATCACGGGGATCATGGCGCCGATGAAGGTGCTCACGCCGGCCGCGATCGCGGACTGCACAGGGTTGCCGGGCGCCTCGAGGACGCCCAGCTCCTCTGGCGCGTGCACCTTGAGCAGCGCTTCGGGAGTCCCCGCCAGCTGCTCGGCGAGGCGGTCCGCCATCTCTTTGTCGATCCCCTTGAGCTGGTAGAAGAGAGAGACCTCCTCCTTCTCCTCTTCTGGGTGCTCGACGATCTCCTGCCGCTCACGCTCGACGTTTGCTTCCGTGACCTCACCCTCCGAGCGTTCTGCAAGGTAGGCGCCCGTGGCCATCGACAGGGCCGAAGCGATTGCACCGAAAAGGCCGGCGGTCAGCACAAAGCTCGAACCTCCAGTCGCACCCGAGACCCCCGCGACGATGCCGAACACGGCGGCGAGACCGTCGTTGGCGCCGTAGATCGCGCCCGATATCCAACCCGAGCCCGTCCGGTGCCAGGATTCGCGACCGAGGATCCGGTTGAGGCGGCTCTGCACGTTCGAAGGCGCGGGCTCCGCCGCCCGATGCGCGACCTCCATCGACTCCAGCGAACGCGAGTGTCCCTGCTCCTCGACGCGGATCGCCTCCAGGACCGCGTCTGTATCCGGATCGCCGGTCGGGCGCTTGTAGCGGTCGGTGATCTCGACCTCCTCGGCGGCCTCCATCCTGGAGATCACCGTCTCCACAGGAGCGAGGCGAGCCTGCAGGCGCTGAAGAAACGAGAGCTTCACGGACGACGGATCCGGCACCGGCTGCCCAAGGTCGCGGAGCCGCTTCTCTATCCGTTCGCGATGCGACGCCTCAGCGTCCGCGATGGCGCGGATGATCTCGGCTCGACGCGAATCGCCAAGGCGCTCGGCGAGAGCCATGTACATCTCGCGCGCCTGCACCTCTCCATGCCAGGCCTGGAGCAGCCGATCGATCGCCTCACGCGACGCGGTTTCCCGGACCACGCAATCAGGCTAAGGCAACCGTTGGGAGCGTTAGAGCAAGTCGGCCGGTGTCTGCTGATCGATCGCGGCGCCGACCACCACTCGCACGCGCTGCACCGCGTTGTTCTCGACGCCCTCGAGGTTCCAGCTCTGGTCCAGGGGCTGCGCGTTGCCGGCCGCGTCGATGGCCCGAGCGCACAGCTCATACTCCCCCGCTTGCGTCGCGTCCCAGGGGAATGTCCATCCCCGCCATCCGAATGTCAACACCGGGTCCTGGAGTTTGGCTGTCGCCCAGGAAACACCGCCATCTGAGCTGAAGTCGACGCTGACGATCGGCGCTCGTCCCGACCACGCCCTTCCCTCGATCAGATGCGTCGCGGGCTCGAGGAAGCGGGTCCGCGACATGAAATCCGGCACGCCGGGCGGAACCATGAGCGCGCGCGGAAGGATCCTGGCGACCGGTACCCCCGAGTCGCCATCCGATGTGCGGCGGTGGTAGGCCCTTGCCTGCTGGTAGCCGGCAAAGGGCCTGTCGATCACGGTGATCGAGCGGAGCCATTTGACGTGTGTCATCCCGTACCAGCCCGGCACGATCAGCCGCAACGGAAATCCATGCTGGGGCGGGAGCGGGCGGTCGTTGATCGCGTACGCAAGCAGCACCTCGTCGCGCATCGCGTCGGCAATTGACAGGCTGCGCTCATAGTGCTGATCGACGCCGCCCTGCACGCCGCGGTCGAGCCCGGTGAAGACGACGTCTCGCGCGCCGTCCCGCACATCGGCGTCCTTCAGGATCGGCGCCAGCGGCGTCCCCGTCCATTCCGCGGTGCCGACCGCTTCGCTCAGCCAGGGCTGGCTCATGGGGCGCGGCTGCAAACGTGCCCGGCCGTTGCCGGCACATTCGAGTGTCACGGCGAGCGTTGCCGAGGGCCGCGCCATGAGCGCATCGAGCGAAAGCTGGAGCCGATTGCGCACGTGGCCGCCGACGGACAGCTCATAAGTTGACGCGTCGACCATCGGGATGTCGAAGTGGATCAGGAGGTAGTGGAGGCCGACAGGCGTGATGTCATAACGCAACGCCTCGAGCGGCATCGAGTGATTGCGCACCGCGAGCTGAAGCTCGTCCGGCGTTATGTCGACGGATGTGAGTAGGGTTCCGGCGGGACGCGACCGGCCGACCTCGTTCACCTTGATCGGGCTAGTCTAGAAGCGATGCAGGAGAGAAGCGAGGAGCAGATCATCAGCAGGCTGCTCGACCTGGAAAATGACGGCCAGGCCGAACGGCGCGTGCAGCTGACCGGCGAGCGATTTCTCAGCTTGCTGCACGACCCCGACAACGGCCGCAGCTACGTCCTGCGCCATGGGACGGACCCGACTGAAGGCGCGGAGATACCGGAAGAGACCGAGTTCTACGAATATCCGACCGTCGACGTAGCGCAGCGCGCGTTCGAGCAGCTGCTCACTGAATCGAGGCGCGCGGGCGAGCTGGTCGAGGAGGATTCAACCGAGGACATCGGGGACTCCGAGACGGGCGGCGCGGAGGTACGTGATCTCTACGCGGACATGGATGAAGACGAGCTCACCCAGGATCCGGTGATCAGCGAGGAAGAAGAGCCCTAGATTTTCTCGGGATTGCGCCCTTCGGGCACAAATAGTCGCTTCCCGAGCGTAAATAGAGCCATTCGCGCCCAGTTGGTCGTCGTTAACGACCAAGGTTGTCCTGGGTGGCACGGAGATTGAGCCTGATTGGGTGCCATTAAGACCTGTGGTGCCTGCCGCGCTCAGGACCGGGCCGTTCAAATTGGCGGAAGCCATTCCTCTGGGTGTCACGCGCGGCCAGCTGCGTGGCCCTGGCTATTGCCGGCTGGGCGCTGGTCTCTATCGCTGGGCGGGTCTGAACGAAAATCCTCAACTGATCTTGTCTGCGTTCGCCCGGCGACTACCTGTCGGCGCTGCTTTCTCCGGCTGCACCGCAGCTTGGCTGCACGGCTTGGATGTAGCGCCCTGCGATCCGATCGAGGTCACCATCCCAGAACCCATAGGCAGCAGCCGCCGCGCCGGCGCATCGGTTCGGCGCGCCGCGCTCTCAGGCGATGAAATCGCGCTCCGGCGTGGGCTACCCGCAACATCAGCGCTCCGTACGGTGGTCGACCTTGGTGGGAGAGACTCATTGATCGAAGGCGTTGTAGCCGCCGACCTGTTCCTTCACGCTGCGCTTGTCACCATCGCCGAGCTGCGCACTTATGTCGCCGGGCATCCGAGAGCCAAGGGCGTCGCTCGGCTTCGGCGTGTTGTTGACCTGGCCGAGCCGAAGGCCGAGTCCGCAATGGAGACTCGGCTGCGGATGCTCCTGGTGCTCGCCGGACTTCCCCGGCCCGAGGCTCAAGTTTCCATCCGTGACGTCGAGGGCCGTTTCGTTGGCCGGCCAGACCTGCTGTATCGCCGTCAGCGGCTGGCTATCGAATACGACGGTGGAAATCACCGTGACAGGCTGGTTGACGACAACCGCCGGCAGAACGGCCTTGTCGGGGCCGGCTTCCGCTTGCTCCGCTTCACTGCAGCGGACGTGTACGGAACCCCGGATAGAGTTGCGAGCGAGGTGCTCTCAGCGATCTCCCAGCATCCTCAAAGCCGGCAACCAGCCCGCTGACAGACGATCAGCGTCGTGTCTCGAAGGCTCTGGATCCCGATCACCGCCGTAGCCGCCCTGGCAGTGCTCGGCTCAGCGGGGGCCTACGTCTACTTTTTCTCCGGGCTGCGCACCAGCCCCCCCTCCCTTGCCCTTGCGTCCCCCTCAGCATCGCCGTCGAACGCCGCCTCGGCCAGCGCGGGCACTTGGCAGATCGCGAGCGGCTCGGTGGTCGGTTATCGGGTCAAAGAGCAGTTCGTCGGCCAGACCTCATCCCATGAGGCGGTGGCGCGCACCGGCGACGTGACGGGACAGGTCACGATCGGCCAATCCGGCACGTCGTACCAGATGACGTCCGCCAATGTCACCGTGCAGCTGGCCAACCTCGCGAGCGTGGACCAGGTCGCGGGCTACAACGTGACGAACCGCGACCGCATCGTCCAGCGCTCGCTGAGCGTGAGCTCGTTCCCGACCGCCGTGTTCGAGGCGCAAGGCGTCACCTTGCCCGCGGGGGCCGAAACCGGTCAGACGGTGACCGTCTCGGTGCCCGGGAAGCTGACCGTGCACGGCGTGACCAAAGATGTCACGGCGACGCTGCAGCTTCGCGTGAGCGGCAGCACAGCGCAGATCGCGGGCTCGATCCCGACCAACATGACCGACTACGGGATCAGCCCTCCGAACGTCGGCTTCACGACCGTGCAGCCGGAGGTCACGATCGAGTTTCAGCTGAACCTGGCCGGCGGCTAGGGGCCTCAGGCCGGGGTCATCAACCTTGTCTGGCTCTGAGCGAGGTGTCTCGCCGGGTCCGGATCGAGGGCCTTGCGCTCAGGTGACTGGTAGTAGTCCGAATCAGCCTCCTGCCATGACTTCGGTCCGTGGTAGCTGACGATCCAAACGAACTGATCGGTCCCGTCGACCGTCCACGCTCCCCCGACCTGGAATCCATGTTTGAGGCGGAGCGGGACAATCTTCGACCGCCACTCTTCGATCCACTCCGCCATCTCACCCGGCTTGACGGTGTACTCGCGGAGCTGGGATGTCACGAGTTCAGGAAGCGCGGAGCATGCCGCCGGCCATCTCCTCGAGCCGGCGGATCCGCTCTTCGATCGGCGGATGCGTGTTGAACAGGCCCGCAAGGGTCTGGGCGCTGAGCGGGTTGACGATGTAGAGGTGGGCGAACGCGGGCTGCGCGGTCTGCGACGGAATGACCTGCGAGGCGCGCTCGAGCTTGCGCAGCGCTGACGCCAGAGCCATCGGGTCGCCAGAGACTTCAGCCCCCGTGCGGTCTGCCTCGTACTCGCGCGAGCGCGACACTGCAAGCTGGATGAGAAGAGCGGCGATCGGAGCGAGGATGATCATCAGCAGCCCCACGATGACGCCGCCCGCTCCCTGCTCGCGGTCGTCCCGCCCGCCGTAGCCGCCGAACATCAAGCCCCACTGCGCAATGTTCGCGATGAGGGTGATCGTCCCCGCGAGGACGGCCACGACCGAGCTGATCAAGATGTCGCGATTGCGCACGTGGCCGAACTCGTGGGCCAGGACGCCGTACAGCTCCTCCTCGTCCAGGATCCGGAGCAGGCCCTCGTTGACGCAGATCGCGGCGTGGGACGGGTTGCGCCCGGTGGCGAAGGCATTCGGCGAAGGATCGGGGCTTACGTAAACGCGCGGCCTGGGCACACCGTACTGGATCGCCAGCCGGTCCGCGAGGCGATACAGCATCGGAGCATCGGCGGGTGAAACCTCGCGCGCCTGCGCAGACGCGAGCGCGATGCGATCGCTGAACCAGTAGGCCGAGCCGTTCATCACCACGGCCAGAACGAGCCCGAGGTAGATGCCGCCGCTTCCGATGCCGATCATCTGGCCCACCACGCGACCGACGATGACGAGCAGCACCGTCATGGCGACCAGCAGGAAGGCGGTCTTCAACTGATTCATATTGCGATTGTTCCCCGGCGGGGGAGCCGTAAACCGGCTCCCCCATTATTTGGTCGGCCTACTTCTTGGTCAGGATGCAGCTTCCCGACTGGTTGGCGACGCGCAGCTTGTTCACGGTGTTGTCGTCGGCGTAGGCGATGTGGTTGCAGCCCTGCGGATCGAGCGCCGACATGTTGAAGTCGAGCAGGTGGCGGTTCGAAAGTCCGGGCGTGCAGAAGATGCCGAGGTTGCAGATGTCTCCCACATGCATCGCGGTGGTGGTGATCTGGGTGACCGCCCACGTCGCACCGGAGGGTCCAGCGATCAGGTTTACGGACTGCGCGGCGTAGAGGTTCCAGGGACAAGGCCCGACTGTATAAGGCACGGTAGTGCTGCCCGAGCAGCCCCCTGGCAGGAACTTGCCCAGGGCATCAGTCGGCTCGATGAGTGGAGTGCGGAGGTAACCGACTACCACCTTGCCCGGATCGCCGGCAGAGATCGTGGGGAACAGGTGCGTGCCAGTCTCGCTCGGCGGACTCACGCGATAAGCGGTCGCGGCGCTGCCGGGAAGAGGGCCTCCGCCGCCATCCCACGTACGGCCGCCGTCGTTCGACCAGACGAGGTACGTGTCGTACTCGCAGGAGCTTGCGGACTGCAGCGCGGCGCCCGACTTGGTCGAGCATGTCGGATCGGACTTGAGGTTGATGGTGAAGCCGAAGTAGGGGTTGCCCTGGTTGTCGATCGTGAAGGCGACAAAGGGTGTCGATGCGTCGTGGCCTATGCCCGCGTCGAATGCCTGCTGCGCGGCCCACGTGACTCCGTTGTCATCCGAGTATGAGAGGAACAGGTTGTGGAACGACTGCAGCATCGTGACGTTGCAGCCGGTCGGGTTCTGCACCGGATCCGCGGCGATCCAGGCGACGAAGATTCGTCCCGCGTGCGGTGTGCCGGGCGGAGCGATCGCGACACCGGCTGGAACGGTATTGCAGAAGGTCTCGGCGCCGACCACGACCGCCGTGGTCGGGTCTCCCTGGACAGCCGTCGCAAGCACCGGCTGGGCGGGCGAGAAGGTGGCGCCGCCGTCGTGCGAGATGTTGACCCAGATCTCGCTCGGTCCGTAGAAGTCGTGGTACATCAGCACCACCTCGGCGTGGCCGGTGTCGGACAAGGGCGCCGGGATCGAAGCGGCGACCCAGTCGCGGTCGACGCCAAACGGACTGCAGCTCGCGGCGCAGACAGATGCCTGTCGGGCGATTGGCTGACCTTGCGTCCA
>Ga0209807_1000193_pt1 | contig 27147 bp, 26 predicted proteins | sample GraSoiAngelo_154_FD_186168 | JGI IMG/M metagenome (GOLD analysis project Ga0209807, IMG submission 186168) | Grasslands soil microbial communities from the Angelo Coastal Reserve, California, USA - 14_1009_13_20cm (SPAdes) (version 2) | ecosystem: Environmental > Terrestrial > Soil > Grasslands ... | reverse complement strand
ATATCAGTCTAATTCTGAACGTTCGCTTTTGCTCGCGCGCGATTTGCTTGGAGTTCCGCCAAATGCTTCTCCGACCAGCGACAAAGCGCGTGTAGCGGCTCGATCAGAGTTCGTCCCAACCTTGTGAGAGAGTATTCCACTTTTGGCGGCACGACCGGATGCACTTTGCGTTGTACCAGACCATCGCGTTCGAGGCTGCGCAGCGTTTGCGTTAACATCTTTTGCGAAATGCCGCCGATCTCGCGCTGAAGCACGGCATAACGTTTGGTGCCGTGAGCCAGCACCTGGATGATGAGCGCGGTCCATTTATCTGCGATGCGATCCAGGACGAGCCGGGAAGGGCATTGCGCATCCATGACTGATCCCCCGGACGAAGACTTTCGCATTGCTTTTTTTAAATGTTTACCATCTCAGGCGCAAGCAGAGAGTAGCAATCCAAATGGATCGTATAGTACCAAATCGACTGTAGTTGACGGCCGGTTAGGTTTGTCGATCTTTTAAATAGAAGCTATGACGAGAAAATTTGCCGCATCGGAACAAGACGAACCAGCCGCCGTAAGCCTCTTGAATGAATCACAGCCGGGCGATGGCACCAGCTCTATAGGTGGAAGCGGGATTTCCGGGGATGATTTGTTACTCGACGAATATTCGCGCTCGGTGGTAAGCGCAGTCAGCCGTGTTGCGCCTGCGGTTGTAAACATCGAAATCCAGCAGCGAGGTAAAGGTCGACCGCGCGATGTCGCCGGAAGCGGATCGGGATTTGTGATTGCGCCCGACGGGTTCATTTTGACCAACAGCCATGTCGTGCATCATCCCACTCAAATAATCGTGAACCTCTCGGATGGCCGCGAATATTCCGCGCAACTCATCGGCGATGATCCCGAGACCGATCTCGCAGTCATCCGAATCGATGCGTCCCAGCTTACTCACGTGCGCCTGGCTGATTCTGAAAGTTTGCGCGTCGGGCAGATAGCGATTGCGATCGGTAATCCGCTCGGTTTCCAAGCAAGCGTGACCGCGGGCGTGATTAGCGCGCTCGGCCGCTCGATGTATTCACAATCCGGTCGCCTGATCGACAACATCATTCAGACCGACGCGGCGCTGAATCCTGGTAATTCCGGCGGGCCGCTCGTCAATTCAGCCGGCGAAGTGATCGGTGTAAACACGGCAATGATTCGTCCGGCACAAGGCATCTGCTTTGCGATCGCCAGCAACACCGCCAAGCTGGTTGCCGGCTGGTTAATTCGTGACGGGCGGATTCGGCGCAGTTATATCGGTGTCGCCGGTCAAAATGTGCCGCTGCATCGGCGCGTGATCCGATTTTATAGTTTGCCGCTGGAAACAGGCGTGCTGGTCGCCTCGGTCGAAAAAGACAGCCCGGCACAACGCGCCGGTCTGCGGGAGGGCGACATCATTGTTGCTTTCAACGAGCGACCGATCGGCACGATTCACGACCTCCACAAGATGCTGGTCAGCGAGCAAATTGGCGTTGCCGCGAAATTGGTGGCCATTCGGCACACCGAAAAATTGGAACTGTCGATTTTGCCAGCAGAATCGAAATCACAAAAGTAGCGCTCGCCGCGGCGAGCGAATTCGCCAACGCAACCGGGACGGTTACGGTCCCTAATTGTGAAAATTCTCGTCATCGGTGGTGGCGGTCGCGAACACGCGCTTGCCTGGAAATTGAAACAATCGTCAGGCGCGGATCGAATCTTTTGCGCACCGGGCAACGCGGGCACCGCGCAGCTCGCAGAGAATGTCGCTATTTCCGTCAGTGACTTGCCGGCGCTGGTTCGCTTCGCGAAAGAGAACCGTGTCGATCTAACCGTAGTCGGTCCGGATGACCCTCTTGCTGCTGGCATTGTCGATCTTTTTCTCGCGGAAGGATTGCGTATTTTCGGCCCGAGCAAAGCGGCCGCCCGGATCGAGTCATCGAAGATTTTCGCGAAAGAACTGATGCGCAAAGAAGGGATTCCGACGGCGCGAGCGGGGACGTTCGATCGCAGCGATGACGCGATCCGGTTTTGCGATGAGTTGCGATTTCCGATTGTCATCAAGGCTGACGGGCTCGCGCTCGGCAAAGGCGTCGTTATTGCGCCCAATGCCGGATCGGCAAGATCGACAATTGACGAGATGATGAATCAAGACCGTTTTGGAGAGGCGGGCCGACGTGTCGTAGTCGAAGAATTTTTGCGCGGCACGGAATGTTCGCTCCACGCATTGGTGGACGGCAAGAATTATCGATTGCTCGAATCGGCGCGTGATCACAAGCGCGCGCTCGACGGTGACGTGGGGCCGAATACGGGTGGGATGGGCGCGTTGAGTCCGGCCAACAACTGGAGTAGCAAACTCCAATCACAATTCGAAGAAGAGATCATGCGCCCCGTTCTGGGCGGTTTACTCGCGGAAGGAATCACCTTTCGCGGTTTGCTTTATCCGGGCTTGATGATCACTGAGGATGGCGCGCGTGTGCTCGAATTCAATTGCCGCTTCGGCGATCCCGAGACGCAGGCAATTTTGCCACGAATGAAGTCCGATTTGCTGCCGTTCCTGGAAGCGACGATCGATGGAAAGATCGACAATTGCTCAATTGAATGGGAGCAGCGGCCGGCCGTGACAGTTGTGCTCGCATCGGGTGGTTACCCGGGCAAATACGAAGCGGGAAAAAGCATTTCCGGTTTGGATGAAGCGGCCAAACTCGATGGACTTCAGATTTTTCACGCTGGAACCAAGCAGCTGAATGACGAAATTGTGACTGCAGGTGGCAGGGTGCTAGCAGTCACAGCGCTTGGATCGACCATCGCAGAGGCGCGCGCGCGCGCGTATGAGGCTGTTGCGCGCATTCATTTCGAGAACTGCCATTACCGGCGCGATATTGCTCTTATTGCCGTTACGGATAACATCCAAAACTTACGCTGATGCCTCGATTTTTGTTGGCGCATTTTACGATGTTGATCCTGGTGGCGAATCTCTTCGCGCAATCAGTTTCACCGTCAGCTCCGGGCAACTCTCCAATTGCCTCGAAGTCCTCCGCTGTCTCATCTCCTTCGCCGTCGGTCACTCCTACCGCGACCGACCTGATCAATTCGTTAGGCGCGGCGGACTTGCAGGCAGCGATCGCGCTCTTGAAAAGCAATTTCACAAATCCGGATGCGATTACCGAGACGGAATTGAACCGCGCGACTGTTCAGGGTCTGATGACGCGGCTGCCGAATGGCGTGAAGCTTTTGCCGAACCGGGAAAGCGCCCCGACGGAGGCGCCCACCCCCCTTTACAGTGAGATTTTGGATGGACACATCGGGTATCTGCGTCTCGGGTCGCTGAACAGCGCTAGTCTTCAGGCAATGGATAAGAGCCTCGGCAATTTTGCCGGAAAAAAAGTGGACGCTCTGGTTGTCGATCTTCGCGCCAGTTCAGGAACAAATGATTTTGCCGTCGCCGCCGAATTCGCGAAACGATTTTGTCCGAAGGGCAAAGCTCTTTTCACCTTGCGCAAACCGGCCGCGCGCCAGGACCGCGTGTTTAATTCGGATCGCGATCCGGCGTTTCGTGGTCTGATCATGGTCCTGGCCGATGGCGACACAGCCGGCGGGGCCGAAGCAGTTGCGGCCACGCTGCGCGTTTACGATAAAGCTTTACTCGCGGGTCAACCAAGCGCCGGTCGCGCTGCGGAATATTCCGATTTGGCATTGCCGGGCGGGAAGATTTTGCGCGTAGCGGTGGCAGAAATGGTTTCGCCGGAAGGCCATTCATTATTTCCAGATGGAATAAAACCAGACCTGCCAGTCGAAATGTCGATTGCGGACAAGCTACAGATTTTTCAATTGAGCGGTGAAAAAGGAATGGGCCCATTTGTTTATCAAGCGGGACGGCCGCACATGAACGAAGCCGCCCTTTTGGCCGGAACAAATCCTGAGGTTGAGGCGGTCGAAGCGGCGCAGCAACGCCGGGGACATGCTCCGGAAAAACCGCCGGCCCACGATCCCGTCTTGCAGCGCGCGCTGGACGTTGTTACATCGCTCGAGATTTATCAAAAACGATAATATGGTGTCCACGGAGGATTGACCATCTGACATCGGTGATGTAAGATGTAGCGTGGTACGAACCCAAATTTCGCTCGAGCCCGAAGAGGTCGGGTGGCTCAAACGGCAGGCCAGAGAGCAGGGCACCAGTCTGGCGGGGGTGGTCCGAGGACTGATCCGGAATGCTTCGCTAAAGAGAGGACGCAACAGCGCTAAGCCCAAAGCCGTTCCCCAGCCAAAGCGAAAGAAGATGGCCACACGTTTTGCTTTCATCGCTTGCATCAAAGATGGAAGCCAGAGCGATGCCAAGCTGGCCGAGGATTATCTTTATGCCGAAGGCGACGTGCGGTGAATAGAGTCTGCTTTGCTGATTCCGGCGGGTTTTATGCGCTGTCGTCGGAACGTGATCGCCGTCATGCTTCTGCTATCGCGCGGTTGGCCGATTTCTCGACTATCGTCACGACCCAACTGGTGGTCATCGAGACCGTCTCGCTCTTAACCAAACGGCTTTCGCCATTTCATGCCCGCCACTGGTATCACCGGCTCAAGCACTCGCCCGGTGTGGAGATTCGCGATTATGCCACTGAAGTGTTTCTGGAAGCGGAGAACCTCTGGCAATCGCATCGCGATAAAGAATGGGACCTGATCGATTGCTATTCTTTCCGTGTCATGCGCCGCGAATCGATCCGCGTCGCATTGGCGTTTGACGAGCACTTTCGCCAGGCGGGCTTTGAGATCGTGGAGTAAATGCGCTCTGCTACGATCAACAATTCGCTGCTAGGATCAAGCTGACTCTGCCTGTGACTCCGCTCGAGGAACGCATCGGTTACAAGTTTCGCAATTCGCTGTTGCTGGCGGAGGCGCTCACGCATCCTAGTCTCGGCCACGAAACGCAACGTTATCATTTTGATAATCAGCGCCTGGAATTTCTTGGTGACGCCGTCCTTCAGCTCGTCATCACCGAGTATCTTTTTCGCCATTTTGGCGGCGAGGCTGAAGGACAATTGACCAAATTGCGCTCGCGGCTGGTATCGCGTGAAACATTGAAGATGCACGCCGCCGCGCTCGATTTGGGACGGGACCTTCTGATGGGACGCGGCGAAGAAGCCAGTGGCGGGCGCGAGCGAACATCGACATTGGCCGATGCATTCGAAGCGCTGATTGGCGCTATTTATCTCGACGGCGGCCTTGAGGCGGCGAAAAAATTTGTTCTCGTCCAAGCGCGCACCGATCTTGAAGAAATCGCCGAAGAGCCCATTGACATTAATCCAAAGGGCCATCTCCAGGAATTATTGCAAAGCATCTCGCCGCGCAGCCCGATCTACGAGTTGATTTTGCAAAGCGGGCCGGAGCACGAGAAGACATTCGTCGTGCAAGCTGTTTGGGAAGGAATCGTTTTGGGACAAGGCAGCGGTCGAAGCAAAAAACAGGCGGAAGCGACCGCTGCGCTCGAAGCAATGAAATTGAAGCGTTGGAAGGAAACGAAGCCACGCGCGTAAGGTCGACAAATTGTAGCCATGTGCCGGTGGCACATTTAGTTGCGACCGCGCCCAGCGCGATGGTACAGCGAATGATTGAGCGCGTCGATATTCTCGCCGGATTTGGATTTCCAGCGAAGTCGTTTTGCGATCGACGCGGTCACAAATTCTTTTGCGCGGCGAACGGCAGCTTCCAAGGATAAACCTGAGGCAAGAGCTGCGGTAATTGCCGCCGAATAAGTGCAACCGGTGCCGTGTGTCACGACTCCACGAACAAAAGGCGCCGAAAATTCGCTGATCCTGTCGCCAGCAAAGAGCAAATCTATCGCATCGTCGCCAGCGAGATGACCACCCTTGAGTAAGATCGACACTTGATATTTTTGTTGCAGTTGTTTTCCGGCCTTGCGCATCGTTTCCAAATCGCGGATCGGTTCGTCAATCAATTTTCCGGCTTCCTCAAGATTTGGCGTGAGCAGCGTTACAATCGGAAACAGCTCCCTTTCGTAAATCTCCATCGCTTCGGGTGAGAGAAGCATATCGCCACTCGTCGCGACTGTTACCGGATCGACGACGACTGGGATGCGATTGTCAATCTTGCGCAGGAGATCGATCCCGCGTGCAACAGCTTCGACGATTTCGCCTGAGCAGAGCAGTCCCGTCTTTGCGGCGGCGATCGGGAAATTTCTGGCGAGGACGGCGACTTGTTCGTAGACAACCTCGGGGTTGATCGGCTCGATTCGCAAAACCCTCCCCGGCGTTTCGGCAACAACGCAGGTGATCGCAGTCAACCCATAAACACCGAGAGCCGAAAAAGTTTTGAGGTCGGCCTGGATACCAGCGCCGGCGCTGCTATCGGATCCCGCGATTGTTAACGCGACCGGAACTGTGGCGGCTCTCTGTGAGCGCCGGTTTCTTTGTTTCGCCATTGAATTCGGCCGTCATAGATCGCCCCTACAAAGCTACGCACCGTCGTTGCCGATCGCTTCGACCGGACAACCTTCCATCGCTTCCTTGCAGAGCGCTTCTTCTTCTGGGCTCTCCGGCTGTTTATAGACGTAGGAATGGCCACCGTCATCGTTGCGCTTGAAATTGGCGGGTGCGGTTTCACGACACAAATCGCAGTCGATGCATTGATCGTCGACGTAGAATTTTCCCGCTACGTTTTCGGCGTATTTATTCGCGGCATCGGCCATAGTTTTTCCGGTAAAAGGGAGGGTGAACGTTAGGAAGAAATGCTCCCCACGCAATTTAATTTGCCGTTGACGAGCTGGCACCGCAACCGCCAGGCCCATTGAATCGTTAGAGCCTTAAAAGCGTTGATGGGTTGAAGGGGAAAGTCCATCATTTCTGCGACTTAATCATTTAGCGATTTAACGCTTCAGCTCTTCAACCATCTTTGCCTTATGAAAAAAGAAACCGCCAGCACGCTGCGGACTTTTGCAATTGAGCTAGCAATCTATGCACTCCTTGTAGTCGCATACTTTTTCCTGGTGCTGCATTTTTTAGGCCAGTCATTGTATCAACTCGAAACGCGTCATCGATACGCATACGCCGGCGTTGCTATCTTACTAATGATTGGCCAGGCCGTCCTCCTTCAAAATGTGACCACGCTCTTGCTGCGTTTCATTCGCGGTCGCGCCGGATAAGATCAACATGTTCTTTCCAATCTCCGGCGCGCACATCAGCCCGATCTATTTGGTCATCGTCGGATTCGTGATTGGCATTTTGGGCGGATTTTTTGGAGTGGGCGGCAGTTTCATCGCAGGACCGGCGCTGCGTCTAGTCGGATTAGATTGGAATTTCGCAGTCGGCACCGATCTGGCGCACATCGTAGGTAAGTCAGTCGTAGCGGTGCGGCAACATCGCGCCTTCGGGAATGTCGATCTTAAGCTCGGGCTGATCATGGCAATTGGAACAATTGCCGGCGCGGAGGCGGGGGCGCAGTTGATTCAAATGTTAAAGCGCGCCGGCAACGTTAATTTTGTGGTGAGCATCGTCTCGATTGTTGTTTATCTGAGCATCTCGGCATTCATGATGTGGGAGAGCCGGAAAACGTTGAAATCGCAAAGACGGCGGTCATCGACAGCAAAAGTAAAAGGCTTGACCGCGAAGAAGGACAAATCGGCTTTCAGTCACGTGACGCGTGCGATTCAGCGGCTGAAAATCTGGCCAATGATTGCGCTTCCTACATCTGGCGTCAAAGGGATTTCGCTTTGGATAATTCTCGTGGTCGCATTCGTAGGTGGATTTTTCGGGGGCTTTCTCGGCGGAGGCGCCGGGTACATTCGGATGCCCTCGATGGTTTACGTTCTCGGAATTCCTACACATCTCGCAGTAGGCACCGATCTTTTTGAAATCATCATCTCAGCCAGTTACGGAACCTTTAGCCATGCGGTGAAAGGTAATGTGGACATTCTGATCGCGCTGGTCATGCACACTGGCGCGGCGATTGGCGCGCAGATCGGCGCCATCTCCACGCAATATTTTGCGGGTCCAAAAATTCGGCTGGCGTTCGTGCCGCTGCCGCTGATTGGCGCCGTCATCGTGATTTATACTTTGTTCACCGGACACAAATTGTAAGCGTTTATGAAGATTTTAATTTGCAGCGATGGAACGCGAGCCGCCGAAAGCGCGATTGAACTGGGAGGATTATTAGCCGGCCCGCTAAAGGCTGAAACCACCCTCTTTGGCATCGCCGAAAAGTCGCAAGACAAAGGCCCGTTACGCGAAGCGCTGGAGAAGCAGGCGCAACCCATCCGCTCACGAAATGTGGCTTTGGATATCATGGTGCATGCGGGCGAACCCATTCGCGAGATTCTTGGTCGGACATCGAAAACGAGCTACGATCTCGTTGTAATCGGGGCGCGATGGACTGGAGCGACCGGGCATTACTGGCGCTCAGAAAAGACCTATGAAGTAATCAAAGCTATTCAGCCGCCGGTGCTGGTGGCAATCGGGGAATGCAAACATTTAAAGCGTTTTCTTGTTTGCACCGGCGGCAAGGAATTCATCGAGCCAGCGATACAGTTCACAGGCAGATTGGCTGCGGCAGTTGATGCGTCCGTGACATTGCTGCATGTCATGGCCGAGCCTCCAGCCATTTACGCCGACTTGGTGAGACTGGAAGAAGATGTCGATCAACTGCTCGGATCCAAATCGGAACTCGGAACAAATCTGCGTCGGCAAAAAGGAGAACTCGAACGCCTTGGCGTCTCCGCCGAAGTGCGGCTTCGGCACGGGATCGTAGTCGACCAGGTTTTCGAAGAAGCGCGTGAAGGGAATTACGATTTGATCGTGACTGGCACCTCGCGAGCGCGCGGGCTGCTTCGCCATTACATTATGGGCGATCTGACCCGTAGTATCTTAAACCACGCGAATTGTCCTGTGCTTGTCGCCCGTGCTGGCAAACCGAAAGCGGCGAGAACTCTTTGGAAGGCCCTCAAAGGATTATTCAGCATAGGTGAGAGGTAGCGCATCGTGTCGGCTGAGCAGCCCCGGCTCGTGCGCGCGGCTACCAGCTCAAAACACCGGATCGCGTCGCCACAGCAATTCTTGAGTTTGTTTTTCCTGTTTTCCTGGGTTCCTGATTTTAATGGAAGCACATGAACAGCGGACTCTGCGCAATTCCCGTGTGCGTCGTTGGATTGGTCGTCTTTGGCGCGAATGGACAGTAGAAAGTTTGCGCCCGATTGCTCCACCTTTTGCTAAACCGGAGCCTAAAAAGTGGAATGATGCGCGAGTAACGACGGCTTGGATCGGTCACGCAACCGTATTCATCGATTTTTTCGGCATAAAGATTCTTACCGATCCCGTGCTTTTTCCGCGCATCGGGATTCGATTGCCGGGATTCACTATTGGCCCGAAACGTCTTACTGCGCCCGCGCTTGAATTCCACGAGCTGCCAAAGATCGACATCGTCCTGTTGTCGCACGCACACTTCGATCACTTCGACCTGCGAACGCTGAGTCGTTTCAATAAAGACACGCGCGTAATCACTGCGCCACGCACCCGCGACTTGCTTCGATGGACGCGATTGCGCGAAATAACTGAGCTTCGCTGGAACGAGCGGAAGTCAATCGAAACCTCGACGGGCGAGATCAAAATCGTTGCCTTTCCCGTCAACCATTGGGGCGCACGACGGCAACGGGACACCTACCGCGGTTACAACGGCTATTTTTTGGAGAGACACGACCGGCGCATCTTATTCGCAGGCGACACGGCATTCACAAACAGTTTTGCCGAACTACGCAAACGCGGCCACATCGATCTCGCGATCATGTCGATTGGCGCTTACAATCCGTGGATCCGATCGCACTGCACGCCCGAGCAAGCGATTGACATGGCAAATGCTGCAGGCGCACAATTTATCATGCCGGTGCATCATCAAACGTTCCGGCTCAGTTTCGAACCGTTTCGGGAACCAATTGAGCGTTTTACCACCGCACTGCAGGACACACCTGAGCGGATCGCGCTTCGCGAGATTGGTGAAACGTTTCTTTTGCCGCCATAGCGGCGCTTGTATCAAGCGCCGAGGAATGACATCTTTGCCCTTCGCGCCGACGTAGCTCAGCTGGTAGAGCAGCGGTTTCGTAAACCGCAGGTCACGGGTTCGAATCCCGTCGTCGGCTCCATCCATGAAATGTCTGCCACTTTCGACCACGCTGTCTCGATCATCGTTCCCACTTTGAACGAGGAAGGGAATATCGCACCGCTGGTGTCGCAAATTCTGGCGAGCGCTGTTCCGTTCCGCGAAATTTTATTCGTCGATGATTGTTCAACTGATGCGACCCGCGATATGATTCGCGCTCTGGCGAGCACTTACCCGATTCGCTTGATCGAGCAAGATGCCACTAAGGTCGGATTAGCAGCGGCGATTATGTCGGGTGCGCGCGCCGCGCAGGGAGAAATTCTTCTTGTTATGGACGCAGACCTGAGTCATCCGCCGGAGCGAATCAAAGATCTGCTGACGCCGCTCTTTGCCGGCACGGCGGACATTGTGATCGGAAGCCGATATGTGACCGGCGGGTCCACGCCGGGCTGGCCTCTTTGGCGGCTGTTGCTATCGCGGGCAGCTTCGATGCTGGCTTATCCCCTCACCGGGGTGCGCGATTCGATGGGCGGTTTTTTTGCCATTCCGCGTACGCGATTGTTGGCACTGGCACCACCCACGAGCGGTTTCAAAATTGTTTTCGAGACGATTGTGCGCGGAAACGGGGCGTTGCGCGTGTGTGAAATTCCGATCGTTTTTCGCGACCGTGTATGGGGTAAATCGAAAATGTCACTCGACGTTGCGCTGCGATTTTCGCTTCGATGGCTGCACGCGATGCTCCGTCATCTCGTGTGTGGACGATCTGGTCCTGCACAAGGTGTAAGCTCGACAATTAGTAAGGCGCCGATGGACCCGGATTTCTAATTCAAAAAAGAGGCGTTGCTCGAGTCCCGAGCTGCCGGAATGCCCGACACGCCGTTTTGCATCAATCCAATCTATTTTTCCAGCAGCAGCCTAGCGTCGCGAGAAATACAACGCTGGCGAGAATTGAAATCCACTTCCCGATTGCAAGCGCATCACGGGTGTATTCGACGCGCAGGTGGTGGTGACCGGCTATTAGCGGCACCGCTCGCAAGATATAATTTGCCGGCAGCAATTTGTAATTTGTCTGGGTGCTCCCGGGCAGGGCGACAACACGCCACGATGGCGTGAATGAGTCGGTGATCAGCAAGATCGATGGTTGTTCAACGTCGGCCTCAATTTCAAGTGCGTCGGTTGACGCGGTGACGATTCGTGCCATACCGGCTCTTTCGGCCGGCGAGGGTTTTGGTTCCGGCTCGGATTCCAAAATTATGTCGCGTGTCGGGTCGAATGTAACGGAGCGCAAGGCATCGAAAATCGCGTTCCGATCCGGCAGGACACGGTAGCTGGAAATGAGGTAGAGGTGAGACATGGGGGGCTCGGGCGCATCGCCGATTTCCAATTCGGTTCCATGTTGACCAAAGACGTAGCGCAGACGCAGCATGGCAAAGAGTGGATCGTAGCGGACGAACCTCACATATGACATTGGCTGGTCGGGGTCACCCCCCTGGCTCCAAGTCATGAACTCGGCGTAGCGCCGGATCACGGTCGCTTCGTAACCCCACATGTCTTGCCGGTCGATCAACATCGCGCTGTTTGGGTTTGCGACATTCATAATTCGATAATCGCCGGGGTGCACGTCGAGGAAGCGTTTCTCGTCGAGATTTACAATGGTAACGCTGTCAAACGTGGCACGCGCGCCATGCGCAAAGACGAACATTTCCGCCACTCCCAAAGCGATCACGCCGAAGAGCGCACGCGGCTCTCGCCTGGCGAAGGCCAAAATAATGCCGAGCAGTGCACAAGTTCCAGCAGCAACGAACAGCGACATGGCCGCATGATGCTGGGATTGGGCAACAAATTCTGCGTTCGCGTAGAGTTGCGGAAATAAGTAGGATTGGCCACTGGCGCGACTTGCGTTCACCAACCCCGTCCAGGATGTCGTATTTGCCGTCCACCATCCGGCGACGCCAATTATCGCAGCACCCGCGAACACGGCGGCAATAAATGGGGTCTCAATTTTCTTTTGTCGCAACAGCCGCTCGAGTCCGGTGGCCGCGAGCAGACAAAGAAACAGTGACGCCAGAAAACTAAACTTCGAAATACTGCGGAAGCGATCAAAACCGGGCACCCACGCATAAAGAAAACCAAATAGCGGTGTGTAGACGCCGAGGGCCAAAAGAAAACAGACCGGAATGACAATGAGCGGACGCCATTTCGTTGCGCGTTCGCACCAAATTGTCGCATAGATGGCAAATGCCAGGCCAGCCACGCCGAGGAAAAGGGACGTTTCCCACAAATACCAGCGCCCCCAGTATCCGGCTATCTGGCCAAAAAAATCCGGTGCGAGCAGTGTGATAAAGTTTTCCGGCGGGAGAGCGAGCATGGAGGCAAATTGAAAAGGCAGCCTGAAGCCACGCGTGGTCTCGCGCGTCGTCTGGATGGCGGGCAGCAATTGCACGGCTGCCAGAAGAGCGCCACCCGAATAAGTGCTCAGTAGGGCGGCTACAGGTCGCCAATTCCAATCACCGATCAATCGCAATGCAGCGTAAAGTCCAGCAGTGATTGCGGTGTAAAAGACGTACTGCGGGAACCCAGCCAACACCTGCATGGCCACCGCAAGCATCCCAAGCAGCGACCAGCGAACGCGCTTTGTTCTGAAAACCGCCTCGATCGAACAAAAAATCAGCGGTGACCAGGCCATTGCACTCAACTGAGGCAAATGCCCGGCAAAAATATGCGGAAAAAACGCGCCGCAGAACATAACCAGCGTCCCGGCAAAGTAACTGGCTGGAGCGGAGAGACCCCGTTGTTTCATCCAAAAGAACATGAATGCGCCAATGGCGAAAACGTGCAGTGCCACCGTCCAGTTGATCGCGACAGGCGTGGGCAAAACTACAAAGAGCCAGTTAGGCGGATAGAGCAGGGCTCCTTGCATCCCACCGAAATAAGGCGCTCCGCTAAAGATATGCGGGTTCCAGAGAGCGAGATTTCCCTTCGCTAATTCTCGGAAACCAAATTCGCGCCACGCGAAATATTGCAAGAACATATCGCTGCCTGGATGTCCAAGCACGCGCGTGCCGCGGACGAACAAAAGATCGCCAAACATCGCCAGCGCCACGGCTAGCAAGAGGATCAGTGAAATGGTCGTGGAACGCCGGCTGTCCATTAGGCGAAAATGGTTGCCGACGGAGCCGGGAAAATCAAAGGGCTGATCAATTTAAAAGCGAACGTAAATCCCAATGTCGCCGACATTACCACTCCAAAGGTAGTGCGCGCGCAGGTACTCGATAATCGTGGGCGCGAACGCAGCGACTTCTCGTTGCTGTGCGAGCAACACTACCGCAGGTGGATCGCGTTCTGCTTCTTCAATTAAGCGCTCGTGATCTTGCGCGCGCTGATCGCCCGGCCACAAATAGTTCCAGCGAGTTGGGTTTCGCCGGTCGCAGAGGAAGTAAAACATCGGCTGGTAAGGCAGCGCCAGTATCGAGCGCTCGGGGGAAACATCGGCCTGCAAACGTTGAACAAAATCGGCGACCGCATGCGCGTGTTCGATGCGCACACCGCCACGATCGAGCTTCAATTGCTCAGTCGCTCGCATCACATCAGGCAACGCGAACGAATGAACGAGCCAGAGAATCCAGACGATCAGGCCAGCGAACCCCGCAGACAGAGTGATGTTAACCTTGCGGTAGGTGACGATTTTTTCGCGCACAATTGACCAACCAAATGCCGTAAGGAGAAAAAGCGGCGGCAGCGTTATTACCAGGTGGGTGAAGTCTGATCGAATAAGGACTTGAAGATAGAACAGGGCCGACCAGACCACGAGGAAGCAGAGTATGGCTTCGCGCCTGCGAAAACGGCGGCTGATGACAGATTGCACGACATAGAGCGCGGCGATTGCTTGAACAAATGGTGGAACATAAAACATCAGCACGACGGCAGTTTCCAGGATGGGCCGCCACACGATCAGTCTCGGGAACGGCAGCGAGCTGGTTTTTCGATACGTGGTGAACGGAAACAGGATCAGTTGCCGAAACATTTCGGGCAGCGCCCCGATCCTCCACCAAACCAGGATCGCAGGAATGAAGATGATGGCGATGCCAGCCAGCCAGAAGAGCAACGCGTGTTTTAAGTTCGTTCCCGGAACGGCATCGCCTCGCACAAGACCCCGCGCGGTCGCGAGAACAAAAATCGACATTATCGTGTACGCGGCCTGATCATGCCGTAGGAAAAGTGAAATAGCGGTGAGCAATCCGGCAGGGAAAGCGAGCCATTGCTGCCTTGAGGATGCTGCCGGGAGGAAGAGAAGCACCACGGCAAGCGAAGCTGCGATTCCCTGCCAAACGGCGAGCGGAACAAAATTGCAATACGGAAGACCAAGGATGCAGGCGGGTGCGGCCGCCGCAAAGGAGAGAATGGGACCGGTGAAGTTGCGACCCACACCGTATATGAGAAGCGGCAGAAGAAGGAAGATCGACAAACCGAAAACGCGCAGCGAGACAAGCGATGTCCCGCCGAGCTTGAAAATGCCGGCGGCTGTGTAAAACGACAACGGTGGTTGCACGCTTACAAAATCGCGCTGCGGAACCTCCCCGTGCATCACGCGCACCGCGCCGTACGCGAGAAGACCTTCGTCACGCCAATCGATCCCAGAACGCCAGCGTGGAAACGCGATTGCAAGAGCAAACGAAAGCAGAAGCGCCACGCACAGAAGATCGGCAAGTCGCGCGGATTTGATTTCAGAACTCTGCGCCGAAGGGAAGCAAAATCAATCAGTTCTGGCGCTTTGCCTGCAATAGTGCAGGCAAATCATTTAGCGCCGACTCGCTTCAATCGCGTCGAGCAGTTCGCGTGCTACCGGTTCGTTAGGCACGATCTGCAACGTGGCCCGCAGATGGGGTATCGCTTCATCGTATCGGCCAAGTTTGATCAGCAGCATTCCGAGATTGCGATGGATTGCGGGCTGCTGCGGGTCGCGCTCGAGCGCTGCCTCATATTGGCGGATCGCTTCCTCATAACGCCGCTTCGCTTCCTCAGGGATGGGAGCCGACTCGCTCAAACGATTTGCGGTGATTGTCAACGCGTTTGCGAGGTTGGTCCGGATTTTTGCGACGCTAGCGTTCCTGGCGGTGGACGGCTTCGCCTCTTTTAGCTGCAACGCAGTGCGATACTCGGCGATTCCTTCGTTAAATCGCTCCAGCCGGCAATAAGCCAGGCCAAGCAAGTTGTGAATATCGGCAAGCTCCGGCTTCAGTTCCGCTGCGCGACGGGAATGATAAGCGGCCTCCGCATACCTTTCCTGGTCGAAACGGCACTGCGCAATTTGGATGTGAGCCTGCCAGGCATCGGGGTTTTTGGAGAGATTGTCCTGCCACAGAGTCTCCTCGTTACGATAAACTTCCGCCCGGCTGAAGGCATATGTGCCCATTGCGCCAACCAGTAACGTGACGATGGCAGCGGCGGCGATTTTAGTTGCGCGTTGTCGCTGCCTCCACAGGTGCGCGAGGCCCGCGCTGAACAATGCGAGCAAAGGAACGTCCGCAAAATATTGGAGATGATCGGCGACTAGAGTGCCGCTGCGCACGTAAGCCATTCGAACTAATCCAAGCGCTGGCAGAAGCGAGACGACGAAACAACCAACGGCAAAAAAAGCACCGCGTGTCCCGCGATTCCGCCAATGCCAGAGGCCAGCCAGGATGGCGATAAGGCCAATCAAAGGCAGCCATTCCAGAACCTGGGGAGAATCGAACTGCCAGTTCGGGTAAATCGCCATCAATCGGACGGGGGCGAAGAGATGCGCCGCGTACCACCATATTGCCATTGCGGCATTCACGAAGCGGCGGGGGAGCGACCCGATAACAATTTCTTCTTCGCCGATGCCGCGGTTTTGGAACCACATCGTGACCAAGCCCAAAACGATGGCGAGCAAGAAAAATGGCAAGGATCGGATGATGTCGCGGCGGAGGTTTTGGGTGGTCTTGGTCCCGGTCGATTTTTTGTCCCTCCACCAGGCGCAGAGAAACAGGACAATGGGGAAAAAGACGACCTGTGTTTTTGAGAGGAGCGCTAACGCGAAGAAAACCAAAGACGCGGCATAGGCAGTCGCCGAGTTGTGCAGCCGCTTCGGGTCGAGCTCAAGAAAAAACAGGATCGACAACAACGCGAAGAACAGCGAAAAGAGATTTTTCAACTCGGAAATCCACGCCACCGATGCCACATGAACCGGATGGATCCCGAAGACGAGGCCAGCAAGCCACGCCCCGGGAATGTCCAGTCGCTTTAATAACCGCCAGACAAGCAACGCGTTCGCAGCTTGCAGAAGAATATTAATGGCGTGATAACCGGTTGCGTTCCCGCCGAAAAGATGATGCTCGATCCAAAATACCGTGTTGGTAAGCGGGAAGTAATCCGCCGTTCTTCCGCCTGACCAGATTTCCAGTAGGCCCGAAGCGTTTTGCAACAATGGGTTGCCGGTTATCAGAAGAGAATCATCCCACACAAAATTCCCCCGAAGGGCCGGCAGGTAAACCAAGGCAACGGCGATGATGATTGCTCCAATGAATGCTCCCTGCCGCCAAAGCGTGAATTTTTCGCGCGTGACCCGTACATGCCGTTGCGCTCGTGGTCCCATGGTCGATAAAACCAACTAACCACGAATCCACCTCAACGAAAACTGCTGGGGACAGACCGCTGCGTAGGCGGGTCATCCCACTCCTATTCTTACTCCTGCCCTTGCTTATGTTTGTCGCTTGTTACAGTGCAAGAGCTCAATCGAGAGTCCGACAAATAGCAGCAGCGTGGCAAAACATGTATTTCCGTAGAGCTGCGCCTCGCGTGGAAATGGCAAGACCCGAGCGAGTAACGTCAATGCCGGCACGCTCCACCACAGCAGGATCGCGCCTTTTCCGTCGAGCACTCGTTTGCGTTACCGCAGCAAATGGGAGCATGAGCCAGGAAAAGAAATAGCCAAATGAAAGCGGCGTGACCGTCACCATCATTAAGACGAGCAATGCAAATTCGAATCGCGTCGCTTTCCGCTGTCGCATGCAGCGCTGTGGCATCGCCGCAACAAACAAGAGGCCCAAGGCAAGTGCGATACCGATGATGATCACCGATGATGATCACATTTACCGGTCGAAAACTTAAGATTAGCGAAGTTTACGTAGATCGGCGTGTGCGGAGCGGAGGCAGCATCCTGACGGTAATACCCGAAAACCGACCGGACTGTTTAACCGGCGACCAAGCGCGGCTCCGGCTCGATTTGAGGACTGAATCCTTCACCCGTTCCGCATATTCGCAGCGATCGGCGGACGCGCCTTGTGCCAATCGGCACTCTGCTCGTAAGCGTACGCGATTTGCAAAATCCGCGCTTCGTCGAGCGCTTTTCCGAGCAATTGCAAACCGATGGGCAAACGGTGTTCTTCGATCTCCGCCAAGCCGCAGGGCACACTAATCCCGCAAATGCCGGCGAGATTTGCAGGATTGGTGAAGATATCAGCGAGATACATTTGCAATGGATCTTCCGTACGTTCGCCGATCTTGAAGGCCGGAACCGGGGAAGTCGGCGAAATCAATGCGTCTACTCTTTCGAAAGCCTTTGCGAAGTCCTGGCGAATCAGTTCGCGCACTTTTTGAGCGCGTAAATAATAAGCGTCGTAATAACCGGAGCTCAAAACATAAGTGCCGAGAGTAATGCGGCGTTTCACCTCCGCTCCGAAACCCTCTTCCCGTGTGCGTCCGTAGTGATCGAGCAGATCTTTTGGATTTTCCGCCCGATGTCCATAGCGGACGCCATCAAAGCGCGCGAGGTTGGCCGAGGCCTCTGCCGTGGCTAGAATGTAATAAACGGCAGTCGAGTAATCGGTATGCGGCAAAGAAACATGGACAATCTCGGCGCCGAGAGTTTCGAGTTGTGCAATCGCCGCATCGATCGCCGATTTTACCTGCGGATCAATTCCTTCGATCATGTACTCCTTCGGCAGACCCAATCGAATGCCACGTAAATCGCGACCCAGCGCCGCAGTGTAATCAGGCAGCGGTTCGTTAAGACAGGTCGAGTCTTGCGGATCGTGACCGGCGATTACGTTCATGATCAGTGCGGCATCGCGCACCGTTTTCGTCAGCGGCCCAACTTGATCGAGCGACGAGGCGAACGCGACCAAGCCGAAACGCGAGACGCGTCCGTAGGTTGGCTTGAGACCGACAACCCCTGAAAGGGAGGCTGGCTGGCGAATCGAGCCACCGGTGTCGGTCCCGAGTCCAGCGAACGCTTCATCTGCCGCAACAGCCGCGGCCGAACCACCGCTGGATCCACCCGGCACGCGGGATAAATCCCATGGATTTCGCGTCAGTTTGAAGCCCGAATTCTCTGTAGACGAACCCATGGCAAACTCGTCCATGTTGGTTTTGCCGAGTGGAATTGCGCCGGCTGCGCGCAACTTTCGAATGACCGTCGCATCGTAAGGCGCGCGGTAACCTTGCAAGATTTTCGACGCGCACGTGCAGGGCTGGCCCGCGACGCTGATTATGTCTTTGATCGCAATCGGCACGCCGCCAAGCGGAAGATCGACATCTGTCTTTTCCGCCTTCTCGGCAGCGCCTTCAAAATCGGTCGAGAGATAAGCGTCGATTTTTCCATCGACATCTTCGATGCGCGCTCGCAAGACATCTAGCACTTCCCGGGGGGAAATTTCCCGGCGACGCAACAGAGATTGGAGATCGGCGATATTGGACGCCGGCAATTCTTTTCCCGTCATTCCACGACTTTGGTGACGATGAAAAGACCATTTGCCTGGCGCGGCGCATTGCTCAGCGCTTCCTCCGCGGTGAACCAATCCCGCGGTTCGTCTTCCCGGAAAACATTGAAAATTGGGATCGCGTGTGCCGCCGCTTCCACCTGACTCACATCTACTCCGCGCAGTTTGTCGGCATAATTTAAAACATGGCCGAGCTGCCTCTGGAAAAGCTCCGTCTCAGCGTCGGACAAATTTAGCCGCGCCAGCTTAGCTACGTATGCGACATCGAGGTCAGAGCCTTTGGCCATAGGTTGCCGATCAAAAATGCAGATGACTTACTAACCAGATGACCGCTCCTGCAAGTGCGATCACGAGCACGAGAAACATGATTCGACCCTCTCGGCGTTCTTTGCGAAGGGGGCGGCGTTTGGGAGTGCCGTAATTGTCATCAAAGTAACGTTTGTCTTGCAGTCCCACGGAGACGTGCAGTCGGTTGTCTCCCGGATTCGTTTTTGTAATCGCTTTGTCTCGAACCGGCCGGGACGTCTCCTCCGTAGCCCGCCGTGCCTTTGCCATTATCCTCTCGAGTTTATCGAATTGATCCCGCAGCTCCGCTTCGCGACGGGCTAGTTCTTCTTGCCTATGGCGAAACGGCGAAGGCGACTGAGGCGAACGACGAAACATCGCCATCACCGGCTGGCCATCCAGAAGAAAAGAGCAAGGGCAATAACGCCAAAAACGATCAGCGGCAAAGTAAGCGCGATGCCGATCTGCAGCCATTGGGAAAATGAACGGTTGCCGCTCGGCTCATAAGTATCTGCGCCGATCTCGGGCAATGACGCTTCGCCGCTGCCGCCCTCCATAGCTGCTTGCAGCCGGCTGTGCTGCTCGCTGTACTCCGTGCGCGCGTCGTCCACCGTGCTCAGAGCTCGGCTTAATTCCTTGTGCAAATCGGCCGGGTTCCAGCTTTTCGGATCGATCGCTTCGATCAATTCCAGATGCTGACCGAAACTTTCCCGAGTCGTCCGAAGCTGTTCGAGTCGTTTTTGCGCGTTGTACGCTTCGCGCTCGAGCACAACCAGCGCCCGCGCGAGCTTGTCAGTCATTTCGGCCCGCCCGTGTTCCAGTTCTTCCTGGCGACGACTTAGTTCTTCCAGTTCGCGCTTCTGTTTTTCAAGTTGCTCCTGCTGGCGCTTGAGCTGAAGCAATTGCTCCTGCGCCTTTTGCATTTGCGAATCGAGATGCTCGGGAGAAAGCGATTCTTCCTCGCTCAGTTCCAGCATTTGCTCAATCGGTCGAATCTTTTCTGCCATGATGATTTCTAACTCCCGCGGCTCCTTCTCTCAAGTCGCGCCCGGACGCCACATTAGTTCGGCGACTTCAGAATTCCAGATATTTTGAAGGCAAAGTTTTCGACATGCGTCCGGAAGGGCTAGCTGCTTCCATCGCTTAGCGTGCCGGCATCATCTCGAGCAAAACGCCTTTGAAATATTCCGTCTCTGGCAAAGTGGGGAGCACCGGATGATCGGGCGATTGCTCGAATCGGCGAAGTCGCCGGGCCGAACGCCGCGCGTCCACCAGCGCCTCCGCGATTATTTGCGCGAATGCATTTTCGTTGACGTGATGGGAGCAGGAGAAGGTAGCAAGCAATCCATCTTTCGACAAAAGCTTGAAAGCACGAACATGAAGTTCGCGATAACCGCGCATGGCGTCGCGCACCCCGCTCTTCGTTCTGGTAAACGAGGGTGGGTCCAGGACGATCAGATCGTATTGCGACTCCATTTTGTCGGCGCCTCGGAGAAACTGAAAAACATCCTGCTCAATCCATTGCACTGGCAATTGATTGCGTTCCGCATTTTCCCGCGCGGCCTCAAGGCTTTCTGTGTTTGCTTCGACGCCAGTCACCTCACTCGCGCCAGCGCGCGCACATGCAAGCGCAAACGCCCCCTGACTCGTAAAACAATCGAGCACGCGTCGGCCGCCCGCATATTGCGCAATAATTTCGTAATTATCCTTTTGATCGAGATAAAACCCGGTCTTTTGCCCGTGCAAAAGATCGACATCAAACTTTATATCGTTGATATCGATCGTGATTTTGGATGTCGCCGCGCCGCTCAGAATTCCAGTACGCGCTTCAAGCCCTTCCACTTGCCGCACGGGTGCGTCATTGCGCTCGATAATATTTCTTGCTTCAAAAAGACCGACAATCGCCTGGGTGATTAATTCTTTTCGCATGTCCATGGCGAGGGTCACCGTTTGCAGCACAAAATGTTCGCCGTAACGATCGACGATTACGCCGGGCAGCCCGTCGCTCTCGCTCCAAACAATACGGCAAAGCTTTGGATCGACATGTCGTCGCGCGCGGTATTCGGCCGCCTGAGCAATCCGTCGCTTAAAGAAATCAAGATCAAGATCCTGTTTTCGCCTCGAGAAACGTCGCGCCACGATTTGCGATTTCGAATTGTAGATCGCGCTGCCGATCAGATGATCCCTGCCGTCTCTAAGCGAGATCACGTCACCGTCTGCCGGATTCCCAAAAACCTTCAGCACTTCGCTGGAAAAAACCCAATCGTGTCCGTGCAAAATTCGCGCACGTGGTTTGACGACAATTCCACCCATGCAGTAATGATGTCGCACTTATGCCAGCCTCTCCACAATCGTTTCTCGATCTTCCCGGAATCAAAAAGCTGCGCAGCGGCAAGGTCCGCGAAGTTTTTGATCTAGGGGAAACGCTCCTCTTCGTCGCGACCGATCGTCTTTCGGCATTCGACGTGATTTTGCCTGATCCGATTCCGAAAAAAGGCGCGGTGCTAAATCAACTCTCCGCGTTCTGGTTCAAGCGCTTCGACAAGATCGAGAACCATTTTATTACTGTAGATTTCCACCAATTTCCGGAAAAGCTGCAGCCATTTCGCGCACAACTCGCCGGTCGTTCGATGATCGTGCGGAAAACGAAGCCGTTGGCAGTGGAATGCGTCGTGCGCGGATATCTCGCCGGTTCCGGGTGGAAAGAATATCAGGAGTCGCAAAGCGTTTGCGGCATCGAATTACCGGCGGGGTTGAAACTCGCCTCACAACTGCCGGAGCCAATCTTTACGCCGGCGACAAAGAGCGACACCGGCCACGATCTCAACATCGACATCAACGAGTGCCGCCGAATTTTGGGAAGCGAGATGGCGGAACGCGTGCGCGATTTGAGTTTGCAGATCTACAGCGCCGGGAGCGACCACGCTGCCCAACACGGCATCATCGTGGCGGACACGAAATTTGAATTTGGAACGGTCGATGGGCAATTGCTTTTGATCGACGAATGTCTCACGCCCGACTCATCGCGTTTTTGGCCGCGAGATCAATATGCCATCGGCCAAAGTCCACCCAGTTTCGACAAACAATTTGTGCGCGATCATCTGGAAACGCTCGATTGGGACAAAAGGCCTCCGGCACCAAAATTACCGGGTGATGTGATAGCGCGAACGGCAGCAAAATATATCGAGGCGTTCGAACGATTGACCGGTAAGAAATTAAAGAGCGACCGTCATTGATTGAGTAACTCGCTCACCAACGATTTCTCTTCCTTCAACTCGGCGACCGACTTGTCGATCTTATCGCGGCTGAATTCGTTGATCGGAAGCTTTTGCACGATTTCCCATTTGCCGCCACGCACACGAACTGGAAACGAGGAAATCAGGCCGTCATCGACCTCGTAACTACCGTCAGAACAAACCGCGACGCTGTGCCAGTCGTCGCGTGGTGTTTCGTTAGTCAGAGACCGAATGGTATCGACAATGGCGTTCGCCGCGGAACCGGCCGAAGAAAGCCCGCGCGCTTTGATCACCGCTGCGCCGCGTTGCTGCACCGTTGAGATAAATGTCTCCTTCAGCCATTGCTCGTCTCCGATGACTTCGTTTGCGGGGCGATTGCCGATCTTCGCATTGTAAAAATCCGGATACTGCGTCGCGGAATGATTGCCCCAGATTGCCATGTTAGTGACGCGTGTGATCTCCACGCCCGCTTTGTGCGCGAGCTGCGCGCGCGCCCGGTTTTCATCCAGCCGCATCATCGCAAACCAGCGGTCGCGCGGAATTTCTTTCGCGTTGCTCATGGCGATCAGGCAGTTGGTGTTGCAGGGATTTCCGATCACCAGGACGCGCACATCGGCTCCGGCGTTTCTCTCGATGGCCTGCCCCTGGCCGATGAAGATTTTGCCGTTAATTCCGAGCAAATCTTTCCGCTCCATGCCGGCCTTGCGCGGAATGCTGCCAACCAGGAGCGCCCAGTTGATATCGCGGAATCCCTCATCGAGATCAGCCGTCGGCACAATTGATTCGAGCAGTGGAAAGGCGCAATCGTGTAACTCCATCACCACGCCATCAAGCGCCCCGAGCGCACTTGGAATTTCTATCAGGTGCAGCGCGAGCGGCTGGTCTGGCCCGAACATTTCTCCGGAAGCGATCCGAAAAATCAGCGAGTAACCAATCTGCCCGGCTGCGCCAGTAACGGCCACTTTGAGCGGAGACTTCATAATTCAATTAGCCACACATGGAACACGGATTAAACACAGAATTTAGACAGCGACCATCCGCCCAACTCTGGAGAGCACAGGCTACCAGCCTGTTCCGCTGGACAGCTTGCCCGGCGGCTGGGGAATTTACATTGCTCGCGCAACAGGAATGTTCGCGGCAAGCTGCCGCGAACTACAGGCTGGCAGCCTCTGCTCCCCAAGCAGAGCCGGTCGCGATTAAATTCGTCCTGTCTTTTGGAGCAGATCATGAATCAGCCGCATTCGTGCTCGAGTTTTCCGGCTGGCGCGAAGCTGGGCGACACTTCTTTGCATTCGCCGCGTCCAATTCAAATTTGCTGCTGTGCCGGGAACATTGAACCGGTATTTCCGCGCCAGCAGATCGGTGATCATCACGATGGCAATCCAAGCCTCGCTTTTGAAAAGCGCTTCCATGATCGCCGGATAAAAATCTTTTTCGAAATCGATCCTGTCGATGTTTGGATTGAGTCCGGCAAAGGTCGCGATTTTGGCCAAATCATATCTCGATTGTTCCGATGTCGGAGTTAAGCGCTCGAAAGCTTCTTCCCAGAAGGCGCGAATCGGTTTGTGGTCATGCGTGGCATAAGTGGCGACAGAAAGCCGCTCATATTTGTCTCCGGATGTGACTTTTTCATGTCGAACTTCCCATTGAGGAATTTTAAATCCAGCGATGCCGAGTGAGCGGAGACTCGGCCGGACATAATCGGGGACCATGCCGAGATCTTCGCCAATTACGCGCGTGGCGCCGGACTCTTCCAGAATGACGCGCAAGTATTCTTCGCCCTCGCGTTTATTTGCTTCGCGGTTTTCAGATGTTTCGTCGTCACGCGGCGCAAAGTGCGGCGCACGCCCGCCGGTTTGCTCCAGCATCTCATTCCGATCGAGCGGGAGAAATTGTTTGTTTTTCCGCGGTCGCCATGGGAATGCGTAGATTCGATAAAATCCAAGCACATGATCGATGCGGAACAGATGAAAAATGCTCCTGACGGCACGCACACGCTCGCGCCACCATTCGAAATTGTTCGCGCGCATTCGGTCCCAGCGATAAAGAGGAATACCCCAGTTTTGTCCCCATTTCTGAGTGAACTCGTCGTCCTTAAAGTAAGGTTCGGGAGGTGCGCCGCCGGACCAATCGAGCGCGAATTCATCAGGCCGCGCGAAAACATCAGCGCTGTAATAGCTGACGCCAAATGGAATGTCGCCCATCAGCGCAACTTCGCGTTCTTCAGCATACGATTTGATCTCGCGCCATTGTTGATGGGCCGTCCACTGCACATAACAGAAGAAGTTCTGGCGCTCCTTTATCGCTGCCTGTCGATCTTGCGGCAGATCGCCCAGCCAGGCGCGGACCTTTTTAATCGACTGATGTTCGGCCGGCCATCTAGTCCAGGCAGCACTCTCGTCATTCTGCTCCATCAGAACACGGAAAAATGCGTAATCGTCCAGCCAGGCGGCTTCCTCTTCGCAAAATTTTCGAAACTCTAGCCGTCGTTCTTCGCTGGCGTGCTGAGAGAAATTCGCGAACGCTTTTTCAAGCAGCCGTCGCTTCAATTTTTTGACCTGCCGATACTTCACTTCGCCATGCCGCAGTTTTACAAGGCTTGTCCTGGGCGCAGTCGAAGGATCGACATCTGAGATGACTACATCAAACTCTTCGCGAGTTAAGTCTTCCGGAGATTTTGCGGCCAGATGTAGCGTCGCCGGCTCAATTGCCATCGCGCTGATCGCGTTGTAGGGGCTGTTGTCGGTTCCGGTTTCATTGATCGGCAGGAGCTGCACTAGTTTGAATCCAATTTCGGCCGCCCAATCAATAAACTCCCGCAGCGCACCAAGGTCGCCGATTCCGAGATCGTTTTCGGCTCGCAACGCAAACAGCGGCACAAGGACGCCAGCAATCTTCTTGCCGGGAGAAAGATTCACAGGGAAATGATGAATGACGAATGACGAATGACGAAACGATGACGAAGTCCGAATAACGAAAGAAACACCGGGGCGCTTTCGGTCATTTGAGCATTCGGACTTCCTTCAACACTCGTCATTCGTCCTTCGTCATTTTCTCTGCACCTGCCAGTCCTCGACGAGTTCGTTTGGAATTTCCTTCAGGAAACGCGACGGCCGCTGGAAAACGTCGCCGTAGCCTCCGGTTAATCGCATGTGTGGATACGTCAGATAAAGTTCGTCACGCGCGCGCGTGATGGCGACGTAAAAAAGACGGCGCTCTTCTTCGAGCGCATCGCGCGTGTCAAGAGAGCGACTGCTTGGAAACATTCCGTCTGTGAGCCAGATAATGAAGACGGTATTAAACTCGAGCCCTTTCGCTTGATGCACCGTGGAAAGATTGATCGCCTCTTTCTCGGCCGTTTGATTCGGGGCCGCTTCCGCATCGACATTACTAATCAGCGCCAGCTGCGAAAGGAATTCGTTTACGTCTTTGAATTGACGTGCAAATGCCGCGAGCTGGTTTAAATCCTCACGACGCAATTCGTAATTTGTGAAATTAACTTTCGCGTAGTCATCGTAAATCGCTTCGACAATCGACGTGATCATCTCTGACGGCGGATTGGGCCGCCCTGCCGGTGCGATTTCATCAAGCGTGTACACGAGTTGCCCCCAGGCTTTTCTCGATTTCGCGGTCACGTTCATGTACAGCAATCGTTCACCCCACGATGTGATTTCGCCTTGTTCGTTCAGCGATCTGTCCCACGCATTCCACAGATTTTCCGCGCTTCGATTCCCAATGCCGGGGAGCAGTTTCACCATCCGCTTGAATGCAACTTCGTCGCGCGGGTTAGCCACAAATCGAATAAAGGCGGTAACATCCTTGATGTGCGCCTGCTCGAAAAAGCGGATGCCACTCGTGATTCGATAGGGAATGCCGCGTCGGGAAAGCTCAAGCTGTAATTCGATCGCGTGATAATGCGCGCGGTAGAGCACGGCTACGTCGTTAAGATCGACATTTTCATCGCGCAGTTCCAAGATTCGTTGCGCGACAAATTGGGCTTGCTCGCTGCCATCATTGAGCGCGACCACCGCCGGCTTCACGGCGTTTGATTTGCGGGTCGGGCTCAAATGTTTATGAAACTGCTGAACGTTTGCGGCGATGGCCGCGTTCGCGACATCTAGAATTTCTGGGACGCTCCGGTAGTTCATCTCAATCTTGAACACCTGTGCGTCCGGATAACGTTTGGGAAATTCTAGGATGTTCTGAAAATTTGCGCCGCGCCACGAGTAAATAGATTGCGCATCATCGCCCACCACCATCACGTTTTTGTTATCCACAGCGAGCGTATCGACAAGATCAGCCTGGATTTTGTTCGTGTCCTGATATTCATCCACCAGAATGAATTGAAATTGACGCCGATAAAATGCCGCGACGCCCTCGTGCTGCTGTAACATCGACAATGTCTTCTCGAGCAAGTCGTCGAAATCCAACGAATTGGTTGCCTTCTTTCGTTTCTCATAGCGAATTTGCACGTCTTTAATCTTCTCGAGCAATGGCAGGAAGTACGGAAATTTTCCTGCGAGCAACTCGTCCATGGACGACTCCGTGTTGACGACGAAACTAAAGATCTCAGCGAGCACATCGCCTTTCGGGAAACGAATCTCCTTCGGATCGATTCCCGCCCCTGCCACGACGGCGTTAATCAAATCCTTTTGATCTTCGCGATCCATGATTGTGAACCCGCTCGAATAACCGAGGGCGCTCCCGTGACGTCGCAGCATCCTGTTTCCTACCGAATGAAACGTCCCGCCCCAAAGCCCGCTTGCATCGACGGGCAACAAATTCGCAACTCGATCG
>Ga0209807_1000192_pt1 | contig 27181 bp, 28 predicted proteins | sample GraSoiAngelo_154_FD_186168 | JGI IMG/M metagenome (GOLD analysis project Ga0209807, IMG submission 186168) | Grasslands soil microbial communities from the Angelo Coastal Reserve, California, USA - 14_1009_13_20cm (SPAdes) (version 2) | ecosystem: Environmental > Terrestrial > Soil > Grasslands ... | reverse complement strand
AGCCGATTGCTCTTTCGAGTCCACGCGGCTGACTCGAACGAGCACCACGCCGTGCTGAGTGTCGCCAGCGCCATAAGCAAGGCCGCCACAGGTTCCACCTGGCTGGCCCACAGCCCGTTCTGCCGAAAGATGACGTTGCGATGAAGGTTGTTTCCGCCAGCAGTCGACGTCCACTCATAGCCGATAAAGGCGGTGAAGTGGCCTGGATCATTCGCCTCGTCAGCAGCTTTAATCGTTTCCTGCCACGCCCCGCGATAAGCGAGAGTACCGGGAACCGGAAGTAAGCCTTTGGCGATAGTCTCCTGAGTAAAACTCCCAATGATTTCGACTGCCGCGGCGGCACCCTGTCCGGAATTGATCACGTCGTACCACTTCCTCCCCTGCGGATATGCCAGCAAGTCGGCATTGCCGCGAAGTAACTGCGGGAAAAATCCGAAGCCATCCGAGTGATCCGTAACGACGATGAAGTCGAGTGGGCGCGCGAGCCTTGCACGCTGACCGCTCGAAGCCGTTACTTCCTCACCTTTGGCAAAACGATACGCGTCAGCCGGCGCTAGTCGACAGCCGAACGCACCCGCGTCCATTGAGAACGAAGTATGAACATGCGTATCTCCGAAGAACGGGCGCGTGGGAAAGTTGCGTCCGGCGTACGGCGAATACGGTGGCTTGGCAGGAAACGCCTCCTTGGCCGATGTCTCATCGAGTGTGCCTACGTCCGTTATGGGTTGCTCGGCGGCGAACGCTGGCAGAGCGAAGCCGACCATACACGAAGTAAAAATAACCCGAAATGCTTGTTTCATAAGGCTTGTAGTCATAATGCTAGCTGCGCGTTCTTCATGAGTATGCCCTGCTTTAACCAGCCCTTAAGTTGTTTAAGGAAAGCCGTCTAAAATTCACTCCACCTTGGATGAATGGACCGTTCAGCGCGGTTTTATTGGTAAACCCCGCTGAGACATAATCGTGTTTGAGGTAGCGCCAGCCTAGCTGCGTCCATAACCACCGGGTAACTTGGAATTCCAAGCCGCCCTGTATCTGATAGCTCCAATCTTCACTTGATATTGGCTCTTTAACGATTCGTCGTCCCTCGAGTTGCCGCTGAAATGCCGAATGGGAGTTGGCATCGAACCCGCCACCATCTACGTTCGCCCAGAACGATACCGGTTTCCAGATGTGCACGCGAGTGCGGAGTCCAACCACCGGATCGACCCAATCGATTTCGCCGAAGCGGTGGCGACCTTGCAGCAGCGCACCGTGAAGGCGCAGATCGCCGCTCATGTAATTATAGCGAGCGCCTGCATAGAGTGAGAGCGATGCTTTTTGACAGTTGATCAGGCGATAACCGAGAAACCCTTCGGCAAACGCTGACTTAAGCGCGATGCTGGCGCTTTCAAAAAGAAAGCCGCGCAACGGCTCAGTATCAGATAGCTTAAGGTACTGACCGTCTGCAAAGATCTCCCAGCGATGGTAACGGGCGTACAACAAACCAGAGGCAATCATGTCGAGTCGCTTCAGGATGTCGGTAAAGTTAACGTCCTGATCACCAACCAAGCCGGCGACACCGAAGTCCCCCTGCACACCAGCTAGCCAGCCTGGCAGCCCAATCCGAAACTCAGTGTCCGGCGGAGTCACGCACCATGACTGTGGCGGAGGTGGCAACGCTTCTTTGTAGTCGTAGTTCTCGGGCCCGGCCAAAGCAACCGAGGCCAACAGGAAAATGCCCGCGAAGAAGCCTGGCTAAGGAATCGATACATAAACTGATTTCCCTCTCTCCCGCCGAGTGCACACAGCGGATATAATGGGAAGAAGCGTCATATTTCGTAAGGAAGTTTTGTAACGAAATCGTAATGGTAAAACAAAGTGGTTCCGATAATTCCGTCGATTTGTTTCACACCAAATTTTTCCGAAAGCTGGCGCAAAGGAAGCATTGCCGTGGGCACGTTTTTGACGGCCCAATCCCCGAATGCGAGTGACTCAATCCGCCCGAGCCGAACTTCCAGTGTGCTGCCCGCCGGAAAAGGTGCCCTGTACTGCGCCGAATTCAGGGACACCAAGCTCCTCGGCGAAATCCGTGTCGAGCGTGACCTCCGAACCCCCGGTATCGATGGAAAAGGTAACTTCCTTGCCACCGTTTACGCACACATTGACCAGCGGAAGCGGATCGGTTTTTACGAACTTAATACGCGCGCTCGTCCCGGTGCCTTTTAGTTCATAGTGCATCTGGCCTTTGAAGCTCGCCAACATCGCAATGTTCAATGTCGGATACTGCTCACGAATTAGTTGGTTCCCCGCTCACGTCAACGCCGCTGAGCGCGGCCGCTGCCTTTTGGAAATCGTCGCGGCGATAAAACGCCTGGGCCAGCATGATCTTTGCGTCGGCGTCACCTGGCCGCAGGCTTATCGCTTTTTCCAGCCATTCCTTCGTGTCGTCGAGCCGGTTGGAAAGCAATCCGATGCGGCCCAACTGGAGAGTTGCTGAATATCCTTCAGATTTTGAGCGACGATTTGCGTAGAGTTTGCCAGCTTCGGCAAACTTTCCTGCCTGAAAGAGCCGATTGGCCGAATCAATCTCTGATTGCTTGGACTCGGCTGTCGGTTCAGCTGCCGCTGACTGCGACCGCATGACGCTGGCCAGAACAAAAATCGCGGCGCCGGCGAGAGCGATGCTAATTGTTGTAAATTTCATTTTCGATTTCTGATTGTGCTCGCACGCAACGTAACGCTCACATGAGGCTTGTCGTTCGTGATTCAAAGCGCCCACGCATTGGCGGCGTAATGGCGCTCGAAAAATTAGACGGATGAAGGAAGAATTATCAAATGTCAGACAATGCCGCAATTCACAGTCGTGCCGCGAGCCAACGCATCCGCGGCGTGCTCGCGCCCGTTGTAACGCCGTTCGAGGCGGATCTTGCGCCTGACCGCAAACGGTTCATCAGGCATTGCCAATGGTTACTTTCGCAGAATTGCGGGCTCGCTCCGTTTGGCACGACTAGCGAAGCGAACTCGATGTCGAAGGACGAGCGCACCTCTTTGCTTGATGCGCTGATCGCAGCCGGCATCCATCCGTCGCGCATGATGCCGGGCACCGGCTGCTGCTCAATCATCGAGACGGTCGAGCTGACAACGCACGCAGTGAAACACGGTTGCGCTGGTGTGCTGATGCTGCCGCCGTTTTATTACAAGGATGTCCGCGAAGAAGGGCTCTACCGTTACTTTAGCGAAGTGGTGCAACGCGTCGGTGACGCGCGCCTGCGAATTTATCTCTATCATATTCCGCCGGTGGCGATCGTGGGGATCACAACAAAATTGGTGGAGCGCCTCTTAAAGGCTTATCCAAATGCCATCGCCGGGATGAAAGACAGCTCGGGCGATTGGAATAACACCAAAATCTTTCTCGACGCGTTTGAAGAAAGCGGCCGTTCGGGTCGGACTGGGTTCGACGTGTTTGTCGGCAGTGAAACGTTCCTTCTCGCGAACATGCGCAATGGCGGTGCGGGCACGATTTCCGCGACGGCTAACGTGAACCCGGCAGCGATTTACGAGCTGTATGCCGCTTGCGTCGGGCAATCGAAATTCGAGAATCGAGAATCGAAGTTGGAACAGCACCAGGCGCGCTTGAACGTCGTGCGCGAAGTTTTCAGCAGCAGGAAATTTTCGTCGATGAGTGCGGCGTTGAAACAGGCGATTGCGATTTACGCGAACGATCCGGAATGGAGCAAGGTGCGACCGCCGCTGGTCGAGCTCACGACCGAACAGGCGAAATTGCTTAGTGCGGAATTAAAAGCGATCGGCTTCACGATGAACGAAATCAGGAACACAGAAAGCTAATCAGGAACCCAGGAAAAGCAGGAATGGCGCGCGACATATTAGATTCTGTGCGCGTTATAAGCGCTCCGCTAAATGCGGGGCGCTTTTTTTTGTCATTTACAGAACCCACAAAAGCGGAGTGCGACCAGGAACCCACGAAAACAAGAAAAGGCCGGCTCAGGGTGAAGCGACGATAAAAGAGAGAGTGCCTGTTAAAAAACGATCTCGTTCACGCGGCGACGCAGTCCTGCTCGTCATCGCACTTTTCAAATTTGTAAAAGGCGCGCTGCTTCTGGCGCTGGCATTTGGCGCTTTGAGTTTACTTCACAAAGATGTCGCGTCACACGTGGAGCATTGGCTCGATCAACTGCGAATCGATCCCGATAATCAATTTGTTGGCACAGCCCTAAGCAAACTGCAGCTGATACATACGAAAGAGTTGAAGGAATTAAGTGCTTTGGGCGCAGGCTACGCCGCATTGTTCCTCACTGAGGGGACAGGTCTTCTTTTGCGTAAACGCTGGGCAGAGTGGCTGACTATTGTTGCGACAAGCTCGTTGATGCCGCTGGAGCTGTATGAGCTCATAAAAGAATTTACCGCGATCCGTTTAACAGTGCTGCTGGTCAACGCTGCGGTAGTTTTGTTTCTGATTTATCGGGTGCGGCAAAAAGAAGGACGGCAAGCAGAAACTTTCATCAGTCAACGCTCTGCGGTGGATGCCACTAGCTCCTCGTAATGGGCGAGAAAGTCCAATGGATCGCGATAGATGGCGATTGCACCCGCCTTGCGCAACACTGATTCCGGCGTGCCGCCGCAGAGAAACGCAATCGTTTTCAGGCCGGCTTGTTTAGCGGCTTCGATGTCGAACCGAGTGTCGCCGACCGTCACAGCGTTGGCAGGTGAAATTTTGCCAAGCTTTTCCAATGAAGCGCCAAAGACATCGGGCGCCGGTTTCGAACTGTCGGCATCGTCACCCGACACATAGCCGTCAATGAGATTGCCGACTTTAAGAAGATCGACGTAATACTTTGTATCAGTCTTTTTGCCGGAACTGGCGAGCACGATGCGTTTGTTGTCGTCGTGAATGCGCTGGAAAAGTTCGTGCACTTTCGGGAACGGTCGGACTTTTGGAAGGTATTCTTTTCTGAATAGCTCGGACCGGTATTCATCCAGCTCTTTGCCGAAACGTTTGATCTCCTCGGGCGTGAGAAACTCGGGTAAATATTGGTCGGAGCCTTTGCCTATCTGCGCGCGTAATTGGTCCCGAGGAAATTGTTTTCCGAATCGCTGGAACGCGCGGTCCCACGAGTCGACGTGCAGTTCATTGGACCCGACGAGGGTACCGTCGATATCGAATATGAAAGCGAACACGGATGATAAACGCATATTCTCAATCTGAATCGGGTTTCGCTTGTGAACTGCGCTGAGTCGCGCGTGAACCGGTGCTCGTCCTTAATTAAACGCGTAGTCGTACGCTTTGCGGATGGCGGATGCGGTTCTCAGGATCATACCCGTTCTTTTAGTTGCTGGAGGCGCGCGGAATTTTCTGCGCCGTAATAAGCCGTTGGCCAGTCTGCGAAAGCAAGGTCCGGATAGTTTACGTAGTGGCTTGTGACCCCGGCTTGCGCAATATGATTGCGCATCCGACCTATCGTTTCTCGAAGAACAGCCGCGTGGGAGGGCGATTCCCAGCATGCTTGAGACTCGCCCAGATAACGGAAGGTGCGATGCGGAGAAGCGCTCCTTCACGTCGCTGGAGATGGCTCCGCCCAGAGTATTGAATTTAAAACCCGGCGCTGGCGTTTTTGAAATAAACGGGAGCCTGCTCTCCATAATACCAGGTCAAGGCCCCTCTTTAGAGAAGTGGGACCTCCAGACGTCATTTTCTTCGTTAGGCCGGCAAGCCGGCGCCGGAAAGTCACCAACCATATTTGCTCGCGCGAACCAATAGTGATGACACCACGGTGACCTCGCTACCGTTCATGATCCAGGCCTGAAAAAACCTCGTTAGGCAAATCAGAAGTAGCTTCGAACCAGGTCTCCAGCAACGCCGTGGCGCGTTTCGGATCCAGTTTGTAGGCACGAAACTTCCATGATGAAAATTGTGCGGGGCGGCGCGCGTGTTGAATGTCAGTTCGGCGACTATCCCGAAATGGCCATTGCCACCGCCGCGCGCACTCCAGAGCAAAGCCGGTTCCTCCTTTGAATCGCGGATCGCCCCGGTGCCATCGACCATTTTGATTCTAATTAGATGATCACAAGTTAAACCGAAGGATCGGCGCGTGTGCATGAATCGCTCTCGATCCCATCGTGTGCGACGAAGGCAGGAGTAAAAAGGATGAATTAAGCGTGCGGGACACGCGAAATAGGGTAGGAGCGAGCGAGTTTCAATTAAGAACTAGAAACTGCGCCGTTTGCCGTTTGATCCAACCTGGATAAGAGCAAAGCAATGAAGGCGGTTCGGGTGCATGAATTTGGTGGGCCGGAAGTCCTGCGGCTAGAAGAAGTGCCGACGCCGCACCCGGGGCCGGGTCAAGTGCTTGTGCGGATCTGCGGCGTGGGTGTTAATCCGGTCGAGACTTACATTCGCGCGGGAAAGTACGCGCGACTGCCACAGTTACCATACACCCCGGGGAACGACGGTGCGGGCGTGGTCGAGCAGGTCGGCGCGGATGTGACTGAATTCAAAGCCGGCGATCGTGCTTATACCTCAGGATCAATGAGCGGAACGTATGCGGAGTTCGCGTTGTGCAAGAAGGAGCAGGCGCATCCGTTGCCGCAAAATGTTTCATTCGCACAAGGCGCGTGCATCGGCACGCCATACGCGACGGCGTACCGAGGGTTGTTGCAGCGCGCGGTCTCTGAGCCGGGCGAAACTGTGCTGGTGCACGGCGCGAGTGGCGGTGTTGGCACGGCAGCGGTGCAACTGGCGCGTGCTCACGGTCTGCGCGTACTCGGCACCGCCGGCAGTGACGAAGGACTTAAACTCGCGCGCGAACAAGGTGCGCACGAGGTGTTCGATCATCGCGCGCCTGAACATTTTGAACAGGTGATGAAAGCTACAGGCGGGCACGGCGTCGACGTGATTGTGGAAATGCTCGCGAACGTGAATCTCGGGAACGATCTCACTATTCTGGCAAAAGACGGGCGCGTCGTGATCATCGGGAGCCGCGGACCGGTGGAGATTGATCCGCGCAACACGATGCAGCGCGACGCGGATGTGCGCGGAATGATTTTGCCGAACACGCCGCCGGCAGAAATGGCAAGCATTCACGCTGCGCTGGTGCTCGGTCTCGAAAACGGAACGCTGCGACCGGTGATCGGCAAAGAATTTCCGTTAGCCGAAGCTGCCCAGGCGCATCGAGCGGTGATGGAGCCTGGCGCGTTGGGAAAGATCGTTCTCATACCGCAAAGCGGAAAGCAGAAGGATTAATCAGGAAACCAGGAACAAGGGAAAGCGGATACCGGAAGAGCGCAAATCGGAGGAAGTGCTGTCGTCTTCTCGAAGGCGCGGCAGTTAACGGGCAGCGCTTACGAGTCCAAACGTGCCATCAAGATCTCGCAGTCCGTTCCGTAATCTTTCGCGATACAGTTGGTAAAGTAGATTGTTTTTCCGTCGGGCGACTAACGCGGTGCTGTTCCGCGGCCTTCCGTATTCGCGACCAGACGCACGTTGGCGCCATCGGCGTGCATGACGAAAATCTGGTAGCCGTGAACACGGCGGTTCGAGCCGAAGGCGATCGTCCTGGCATCAGGCGACCAAGCTGGCCAGCCGTCGATAAAAGGGTTGTTCGTTATGTTGCGCGGGTTCGAGCCGTCGCCATTGACAACAAATACCTCCGAGTTCTCATCGCCGATAATTTTGCGGAATGCGATATGTTTCATATCAGGCGACCACGAACCATAGGTATTGATTCCGCCTGTGACAAGGCGCGTGATTTTCTTGGTGGCGAGTTCGACCGCGTTGATGTCAGCGGAATTTTTCTTCGGCGGTACCAGATCGTCATTGGTGCAATAGATCACCCTTTTGCTGTCGGCTGACCAGTTTGGATGGATGGTATTCTGTTCCGGAGGCGTAAGCACTTCCACGTTGCGACCATCGGCTCCCATGACAGCAATGCTGTGACGGTCCTTGGTAATGAGAACGAAAGCGATTTTGGTCCCGTCCGGTGACCACGCTGGATCTTCATGATCAGCATCGTCACGGGTGAGCTGGACGATGTTTGAGCCGTCGGCGTTCATGGTAAATAATTGTTCCCTGCTGGAAAGCATTGAGATGAAGACGAGCTTTTTGCCGTCCGGCGAGGGGAACGGATCGAAATTCTCGGCATGAGTGATCTGCACCGGGATGGACAATGCTCTGTCAGCAGCGGCAGCGGCATGCAGCCACGCGAGCGACATCGCTAGTAGAACCGACACAAAAGCAAGAGGTGAAGCGGAAGAATTAAGACGTGAAATCATAACTGCTCATTGGCGATGAATCTGTCATGCGACAGCGGATATTTGAGATTTGAGGGTCTGAGGGATCAGAAAGGACATTATTTCGTTTTGCGCCAGGCGACGTCTTCGTTGTTTGTATCTCGGCAGCTCCCGCTGCGCTCGACCGCTACCCTCGCCGTGAACCGGCCATGTCGCTCATCCCCTTCGCTCCATTCGCCGATCTCAGTATCATAGTTCGCCTAACGGGTCTTCTTCCACACGACGTCTTCGTTGTTTCTCCTATCGATTAGCGCGTCGACTTTACCGTTAGCGGCGTAACCGAACAGAATTCTGCCTTCGACACCTTTGCGGAAGAAAAGCTCTGGAATCGTACAGCTCCTGCGTCCGTCGGACCAGTTCGTCCTGCGTGATCGGAACATCTGCGGCGCAGACGATCGTTGTAGCGGACAGAAATTTAATGAGCACGAGTTGTTTCATAAGGATCATTAAGAAGTAAAGGTTAAGAATACACGAAATGACGAAAGAGGAACGTTTGCGGCTTGAGACGCTCGACACGGCCTTGCGATCGGACAACGTGCGCGAACATATTCGCTCTGTGGTGGCACGCCTTCGCGAGGAATTGGCTCGCAAAAAAGATGCGCTAATGGGTTGGGAGCCGTTTCCCTTGGAGGTTCTCGCAACGACACTACCGCCTGACATTCGATCTGCGTGGGTATTTGTTTTGCGCGCGGGCGCGGACACAGGCGCTGAGAGGCATCCAAACAGTCATCAACGCATGATGTCGTTCGAGGGCAGCGGTGATCTGCAAACCGGTCAGCCCGGAAAGTGGCAAACGAATGTTTTGGTTAGCGAGGCTGACGCACCGTTGGAGCGGCGGTGGATCTCAATCCCGACGAATGTCTGCCATCACCCACTCATAAACGCCGAAACCGATTGGGCAGTTGTTTCCTTTCACACTGTGACCGCCGAGGAATTGATTGAAGAGCGGCCGGATGACAGCTGCGAAGCCGGCACGAGGCAAATGAAATATTTGGGAGAGTGAGAAGTAAGAGGGATGAATTAAAACCCAGACACGAAAAACAGAAAAGCGAATCAAGCTGCAACGGATGCAAGGCAATGGCCAGGCTTCCAACCAGGAACACAAAAGAAATACAGCCATCTCGATTTCCATCTTTAGCGCGGGATTGCAAAACTTGGGCGAATTCGGTAACACGGCAGATCACGATCTATGAAATCAACAACACGCCTCTTCCTCAATAGTATCGCGGCTGGATGCACAGCACTGTTAATCAGCTGCGCCAGCACGCAGACCACCACGCAACACAGAGAAAGCATGCTCGTCGCTTCCGGGTTCAAAGTCATCACTCCCAAAACGGCCGCCCAGAAGCAAAAGCTCCAAAATCTTCCTCCCGGGAACGTGACCATGATCAAGAAGGGCAAGAAAACGTATTACGTTTTCCCGGATCCCGCTCACAATCAGGCATACGTCGGTGGACCCAAAGAGTACCACGCCTATCAACAGCTCCGCGCCGACAAGAAGCTCTCCAGGGAAGATCTCCAGGAGGCCGAGATGTATCAGGACGCGACGATGCAGTGGAGTTTGTGGGAAGGTGGCGAAGGAGTGTGGGGACCCATGGGAGGACCGATGCCGGGCGCGTTTTAAATCGAGGCGAACATCCGAGCACACTTGCGCACCAGACGAAGCGATTTGCGGACTTCTGTCAGGGCATTTCCGCTGCTGTGACCACGCAGTTTGGGCGTCGCACTGGAATTCGTGGAGAACTGAATGAGCGAGACCGCGCGGTCGAGACGTTCAATGAACCCGGTGTTGAAGCGATTCAGATTCCAACGCTTCTCCACTGTGCAACTTCTCATTGCGCTCGCCGTTCTCTTAATGTCGGCCCCTTTCGTTGAAGAACTCGAAGGCGGCCATCTCATTCTATCGGTTTTGTTTTCGTTGGTCCTGCTCGCTGGGGTGTTTGCTGTGGCCGATCGGAAGCGCACCCTCGCAATTGCACTCATTCTCGCAGTTCCAGCTATTACGGCCAGATGGATCAACCATTTTCGACCGAACCTGGTGCACCCTGCTGTTTTTCTCGTCTGTGCACTCCTGCTGTTGGCGTTTGTGATCGGGCATCTGCTGCATTTCATTCTGCGTGCACCTGTCGTCACCGTGGATGTGCTCTGCGCAAGCATCGCAGCTTACCTGATGCTGGGCTTGATGTGGACGGTCGCCTATTGGCTCGTGGATCAGGTTACGCCTGGCGGGGCTTTTTCGTTCAACACGGAGCGGGGCGTGCACTCGATGAACGGATTTACCGGATTTTATTTTAGTTTCATTACATTGAGCACCGTCGGTTACGGCGACATTGCTCCGGTTTCACGAGCTGCGCGTTGGCTCGCGGCAATGGAAGCGATGACTGGTCTGCTGTATATAGCGGTCCTCATCGCCCGGTTGGTTTCACTTTATTCGAGTGCGAAACGCGATCATTCTTGAGCAACCGTTCAAAATCAGTTAGGCAGCGGCGCCGAGCGATGGCCGTGAATTTCTCGACAGTTCCCACATAGCCCTAAAGTCTCACAGGAAAACCTGCTGCGAAAAGAATACTTCTTCGCTATCGTCGCGAACGGTCTGAACATACCCGACGATTATGAAGCCTGAAGATAGAACAATATCCATTCGCGTGATCGCCGCTGTAACGTGTCTCGCATTCTTAGCCAGCTGTGCGACGGCGCCACACACAGTACGGGGTCCCGAATATGCGCCGACCGCAAAAGTAATGCGCGAGGCGCGGTCCGCAACAACACCAGTAGCAAAGCGAGCAGCCGATTATTTGCAGGCTGCCGCCATGACCGCACCATTGCTCGGAACCGGAATTGGGACACCCGCCTGTGAAACCTACAACACAGCGTGCGGCGAACTCACTGTTCTGCTGCGCTCAAGTGAAGGAGGACGGCTGTGGAATCAACCGCTGACCCTCACCGGCGACAAAACTTATCATTTGCGACTTGAACCCGCCGGTAACGCAGTCTGGGCGTCGAACTACTTCACAGCATTTGAGAGCCCAGATCAGGTAAAAGAAAAACTGATCAGGAAGAAAATCACTCAGGAAGGTGTTGGTGGTGCGCTCGTCGGGGTGCGAATCGTCAATCCACCCGAAAAGTTCGCTCCGGTCAAAGGAATCACCGCGGCTGTCACGGCCACCCTCGATTTTCACGCAACGAATGCCACGCTCGCACTTCGTCGTCCGGCAAAGCAGCCGACGGCGATTGTTGAAGGGAAAGTCCGTCCCCTGGCCGCCAATTTTTCAGCGCCGATCAGCTATTACGAACCCCCGGCCAATCTGTTGCTGGTAGGAGTAATGGGGGCATTAAGATCCGCTCATTACGAGAAGAAGACGGGACTTTATTTTCTTCAGCCCTACGATCCCAACCGGATTCCTGTGGTGTTTGTCCACGGGCTTATTTCAACTCCGTTTGATTGGGTGAAGACGATTAACGGTGTCCAAGCAGATCCTGAGATACGCAAACGTTACCAATTCTGGGTCTTCGCCTATCCGACCGGTAATCCCGTCCTCTATTCTGCGTTACGTCTGCGCGAAGAACTGGCCAAAGTAGATAAACTTTATCCGAATCACAAAGACTATGTCCTTGTCGGCCACAGTATGGGGGGATTGCTTTCGCAGGCGCAGGTTACGAGCATGACCCGCGCTGATTGGGAGCAAACACTGGGGGAAGTCGGCATGCAGCTCTTCGCCACACTGCGACCGGCGGATCTTGTTGCGAGAGCCACGACTTTCAAGGCCAACCCCCGGATCAAGCGGGTCGTCTTCATTTGTACGCCTCATCTTGGGAGCAAAATGGCGTCAGGTGGCATCGGCTCATTTGCCATAAAGTTGATATCTCTTCCGGTCGACCTTGTCACCACGATAAAAAGCGAGATCCCTGAGGAAACGCTGAGGAAGATGAACAATGGCCGGCTCCCGAACAGCGTCAGCAACCTTGCGCCGGACGCGCCGTATCTCGCGGTTCTGAACAAGCAGTCAATCCAGGCCCCCTACCACTCGATCATCGGTAATCGCGGTAAGCCGGGACCGCTCGCGGACAGTAGTGACGGCGTCGTGCCCTACTGGAGCTCGCATCTGAACGGTGCGCAGTCCGAGAAGATCGTTCCGGGTCCGCACGGTGCGTGCGAACTGCCGGAAACTATTGCCGAGCTTGATCGAATTCTGCGTTTACATCTGAAATCCACCAGTCGCCGAAGCAACGGCACATTAGCCGCTCGCGATTGATGGCAGCGATCAAGTTGATCCTGCTTGTCCCGCTGGCCAGCATTGCTATCGCGTGGGCATTTGGCGCGGCATGGTATGACGCTCCATTCGGGGCGGGCAATCGGATTGCGGCCGCACTGGTCGCGACCAGTTTGGTCATGGTCCTCCTATTTGTTAGGCCATTTTTGCGAAAGTTTGTCATCTTCCTCGTGCTCTTTGCCGGAGTGCTCACCTGGTGGCTAACGCTTTCTCCCACAAACGACAGCGACTGGCAGCCGGACGTGGCCAAGGAAGCATGGGCCGACATTCACGGCGACGAAGTAACATTTCACAACGTACGAAACTGCGACTACCGGACCGAGACCGACTACACGCCGCGTTGGGAGACGCGCACCGTCCACATCTCGCAGATCACCGGCATCGATCTCGCGATTAATTACTGGGGCTCGCCCTGGATCGCGCATCCCATCGTCAGCTTCCAATTTGCTGACGCGCCGCCGCTCTGCTTCTCGATCGAGATTCGCAAGAAGCTTGGCCAAACCTACTCGACTATCGGCGGGCTCTACCGGCAGTTCGAACTCATTTACGTCGTAGCCGATGAGCGCGACGTGATCCGTCTGCGCACAAACTATCGCAAAGAGGATGTCTATCTTTATCGTACGACTGTTTCGCCAGCGCAGGCGCGCCAACGATTTCTTGAATACATCCATTCCCTCAACGCCCTCCGGACCACCCCGCGTTGGTATAACGCAATCACCACCAACTGCACCACGAGCATCCGCACACAGCATCCACGCAATGAGCGCGTGCCCTGGGATTGGCGGATCCTACTCAATGGCAAAGGCGACGAACTGATGTATGAGCGCAATGTCATCGTGACCGGCGGATTTTCGTTTGCAGAGCTAAAGAGCCGAAGCCTGATCAACGCACGCGCTCGCGCCGCCAACGACTCTCCTGATTTCTCAAACCTGATCAGGAAAGATCTGCCTTTCACGCTTCGATCCAATGCGTCACGGCAATAGCGCCATTCGGGGTCATGGGAGAGTTCTTAACAGTTCGCGAGGAATCGCGGTACTCGCGCTTTCTGTTACTCGCGATGCGCGCGTGGTCTCGTCTCAGCACCATCATCAGCTGACACTTGACGCAGAGTTTTTTGGTTCCTCGTCGAGCAAAATCGGACCTTACAAGCTGACTGGTTGGAGAAGCTGGAACTGGAGCAAAGTTTGAGGATTGACGACTGTCGTGCCGGCGGTATGTCCATAATGCGCCTGGCGCGCGGTTTGCGGTGGACCGTGCGGTGCGACGGGGCTCGTCTTCAGTGCGACCTTGCGTCCGTTCATTGAAACAGACGTTAGCTCTACAGCGAGCGGCTCGGACCTGCGCGGATTACGACGAGAAGAGCTGACTTTCCCAAATGCTTTTGTTCCAGCTTTCAATAGAACGTGCCCCTTGACCGAAACGTCCTGAGCGATCTTTGCCTCGAAGCTGCTGCCCACGCCGTCCTGCGAAGTGATCAGACTAACTGTGGTTACTGGGATCGTCGTTCCAGCGGGGATTGTAGCGGCGTTCGCAGATGAAGCGGCAACACAACCGCAGATTACAGCGATGACTGAACTGCTCTTTATTAGCTTCATAATGACTCCCAAGGTTGGTGTTTGGATTTTTCAAGCAGGTGTCTCGTAAGGTGGCTCGTCTGTTGCGATCGGGGTGACCTGCAGCGGCGGATTGATCATCTGGAAGACAACGGCTGCGATCACGCCGGCGGCGAAATTTGCCACCAGATAGATCCAGATGTTCGCCCAATCGGAAATGCCGAGAATACTAATGCCCAAAGCAACCGCCGGATTGAATGCGCCACCCGAAATATCACCGACGGCAAACGCGCCGGTCATGACGGTCATGCCGATCGCCAGGCCGTAGAACGAGTTTCCTGACGTGCCTTCAGCCGTAGCCGAATTCAACACCACATACACGAGCGCGAATGTGAAAAGAAATTCCGCAAGCAACGCGGCGCCAACGTGCGGCGCGATGGGAGTCACAGCCACACCCGCACGTAAAAACTTACTCACAAGCAACGCAGCGACGGCAGCACCGGCGAACTGTGCGATCCAGTACGGCACTGCGTCGGCCGCTTGCAGCTTACCACGTATCAAGATACCGACTGTCACTGCCGGATTGTAATGTCCGCCAGAAATATGCCCGCCGGCGTAAACCATCACCATCAGCGCCGCGCCGATCGCCAGTGGCGCGATGACTCCCGCGCCAGCGCCAATTCCCGTGCAGCCAATCGTTAGGACAAGGAAGAATGTTCCGATGAATTCGGCGATATACTTGTTCATGATTCAATTCTTACCCGACACAGGTTGTAAAAAGCAAGACACATCGGCAATAAGACTTTGGTCCTATCCGCAAAAAAGAAAATGGCAGTGCCGATACAAGATCCTGAACGCGAGAAACTGCTTTGTCTAAGCGACGATTGCGCCCTTCAAATCTGCTTCAGTCGCTCGAGAGGAAGGTCTAACCATTCCGCAGCTTCGGCGCGATCCCGGAAAACACGCACTTTGATCGGCGAGCCTTGAGTCAGCAAGGCATGCAGCCGCGCGTAATGAATCATTGTCGAATCGGCAGCAAGAATCGCTGACTTCACCGGCGGGTGCCCAGCGTAGGAAAGCCGTCGACAGAGAGAGACTTGAATGACGTATTTAAAATTAAGTTCCACTTCATCGGCTGCCAGACCGTCCAAAAATCGATTGAACGGCTGCTGCAGCTTGGCTTCGAGATCTTCGAGAACAGACACAACCTTTTTAACAGCCGCCTCGTCGATCACACCATGCGGTCGATAGATGAGGAGACGAATGTCTTCGTCAAACTCGATGTCAGGTAGAAGTTTCATCGCTTCTTAACAGCAGATCCTTTTTTGTTTGATTGCCGGTCTCATCTGTCGCTCGCGAGGAATTTTCGACGAGCCGTTCCAGCGGGACACCGAGCCATTTCGCGGCGTCTTGTCGTTCTCGAAATATTCGAACGTTGATTGGGGAATCCTCAGTGATTATGGCATGCAATTGAAAATAGTGGCCGATGGTAGAGTCCGTCGTTAGAATCGCCGATTTCACCGGCGGGCGATCGGCGTACGTCAAAACTCGGTACAGAGAGACCTGAATCACATATTGGTAATTCAACTCGACTCGATCGATTGCCGACGTGTCTGAGAACCGATTGAACGGCTCCTTTAGCTTTGCCTCGTGGTCTGCGAGGACGCTAACAGCTCTGCTGACCGAAGCTTGATCCATTAAACCGCTTGGCCTGTAAATGAACAGATGAATGTCTTCGTGAAATTCGATGTCAGCCGGAAGAGTCATCACGCGTTACTTTTGTTCAGGCGATTTTTAAGGTCATCTCTTTTGAATCGCCCGCCAAGCGCGAATATCAGAGTTAATTCAATGAGTCGTGTAGCCGCCATCCATCACGAACGTCTGGCAGACGGCAAACGAGGCATGGTCCGAACAAAGAAATAGAACCATGCCTGCTATTTCAGCAGGTTCTGAGACACGCCCGATAGGCGTGTTCGCAACGAAGTGCGCGCTCATATTTGGATTATCGAACCATGCCTTGGTCATTGCGGTATTCACTAGTCCGGGCGCCAGCGCGTTGACGCGAACACCCTTATTTGCGTATTCGACGGCAGCCGCTTTGGACAATCCGATGACGCCATGTTTGGCGGCGATGTAGGCGCTAATTCCCGGCTCGGCGATCATCCGGCAATTGACGCGTTATTCACGATTGCGCCGCCGCCGCTTTGCAGCATGTGCGCGATCTCGTACTTCATGCACAAAAAACGCCTTTCAAATCGACAGCTAACGTTCTGTCGAAAGTCGACTCATCCATCTCAACGAGCTTTACTGTCGGCGGCAGAACACCGGCATTGTTGAAGGCGCAATGCACTGCGCCGTAGGTCTTGACCGCTGTCGCAATCAGATTCTTCACATCGCCCTCATTGCTGACATCAGTCCTCATAAAAATCGCTTCACGCGCGTCGCGTTTGATCGCCTCGACTGTTTCCGATCCCGCGGGATCGATATCGCCGATCACAACATTCGCGCCGCTTTGCGCAAAGAGCAGCGCGGTCGCGCGACCAATCCCTCGACTCCCGCCCGTGACAAGCGCGACTTTACCTGAAAAATCGAATGTAACCTTGGGCACGCTCAGAACTTTAAGCTCGCAGTGAAGTTAAACCCGTCTCCTTCAACAGCTCTGCTCAGATCGAAGTCGTAGATCCAGCGCAGTAAAATCGAGATGACTCTTACCCAGTTTTCTCGAATAAGTGATGCCTGTTGTTAGGTAAAAAATAATTTCGCGGATGAGACGGAGAGATGATTTTCGGGTCGTCCTTCATCACTCATAATTGCGTAGGAAAGAACGAAGGCGTTGCGAGAAGCTGGACAATCGCAAGACCACGTTTGAGGATGTGTCCCTTGGCGCCAACAACTGGTGCTGTTTGAATCGAAACTTACGTCTTTAGCATCAAGCGTTTCACCACCAGAAAGCTCGCGGACCCCAAGCTCCGTACCAACCAAATGCGGCTGCACGGTCCATCTCCGCTGCCATGTAGTAGTTTTGGGCAATCTGCTGCTGAACCGCTAACTCGTGGTAACGCTGGTATTCCTGTTCCCGGCCGATGTAAGCCACGCCCGCTTTCTCGTCTTTGTAAACGTAAAAGGTCTTTCCTTTCACGGTGGCCCGGTGAACTTGGTACGGTGGCAGGGCGGCATAGATTTGCTGTTGCTGGGGCGTTTGCGGCGTTCGCACGCGGAAGCCCGCCGCCGACAACAGCGATGTTGTGTTTCCTGATCCCATCTCGGCACAGCCCCCAGTAAGTAAAGCGGCAGCCGCGGCAGCGAAGATTAGAATCACTTTCGTTTTAGTTTCTTTGATTTTCATTATTTGAATCTGCCGTTTTCGTTTTAAATCGGAAAGACTTTTCCGCGTCGCCAAGATTAAGATGGGCGGCAGCGATTGAGAAATCAGACCTAAGCCTTACATCCGATAACCCATGGGCGCGCGACGCGCCTCACGCAGCAGTGATCGCGCGTGCCTTACGAGAGTGATACTTTCAACACCGAACAATCATCGGTTGGCGGCGAGCCGTGGAGATGTTCCAGCGTACGATTACGAATCTCGGCGACAGTCCGTCCTTTATTAGCCGGCGCGATAAGGAAGTCCACGAGGCTGGCCAGAGGATCGCGATCGTATTTTCGCCGCGTTTCAAACACGCCGTCGGAGAATAGATATAGCTCCACCGGAAAACTCAGACCGATCTCCACAGTTGGATATTTCGCATTCGGGAAACAACCAACGGGGGGACCGCTGGCGGATAGCGTCGGGCTTTTGCATCCCACTGCACGGAGAACTGCGGGAGGGTGCCCACCAGCAGCGTAACGCAGTGTTCCGTCCGTCAGGTTAGCGATCCCGTACCAAATCGTGAAATAGAGATGGTCATGCGATGGCGAGAAGTAAACGCGATTCAACGCGCGCAGCACCGCACCAGGATCGCTCCAATCAGTGTTAGCAAGGCCGCACGTACGCAGCGTGTCGATGATGGAAACTGCCAGTAATGCGGATTTCACGCCGTGACCGGAAACGTCGAGCAGATAAAACGCGAAGCGATCCGAATCCATCGAGTGATAACCGAGTCCATCGCCGCCGAGCTGCGCGGATGTGGTCATGAACCAGTCAGCCGAGAGTCGCTGCTCGATGACAGGGCGGGGCAAGAGCGAAAGCACATAATCCACGGCGCCCGCTAACTCCGCATTCAATGCGTCCTGTGTGGTGCGCAGTATGTCGTATGCCTGCGCGATTTCCTGCGCGCGTTGTTCTGCTGCGACCTTGGCCACGCGCAGTTGCTCGACCGCGCGTGCTCGTTCAATGACGATTCCTGCCAAATGCGTGGCCATGCGGATTAACTCCCGGTCGTGAGCGCTGGGTTCGTGCGGATGACGATAGTACATCGCAACAGTTCCAAGCAGCGCACGATCGCTGGAAAAAACTGGCGTCGAACAGCAAGCGCCGAGCCCGAACTTCGCGGCGAGTTCGACGTAATTAGCCCAATGAAGATCGCTGGCGATGTCTGTCGCAAACACCGGCTCACGCTTGTAAGCAGCGCTTCCGCACGAGCCAACACACGGACCGACGCCGATGCCGTCCACGATTCTATTGTATTCCTCCGACATGCTGGGAGCCGCTCCGTGGCGCAGGCATTGCGCCGCCTCGTCAAAGACAAGCACCGTGCACATCATCCCGTCACACGATTGCGATTGGACGCCGCGGACCAACACATCCAGCACTGTCGCGAGCGATGCGCCAGAGGCGATCTTCGCCAATACTCGCTTCTCGTTTGCGAGCGCGTCCTGCGCGCGCTTGCGCTGCGTTATGTCGCGAAGGCTCCATACACGGCCAACGTTTCGTTGCTTGATCAGTTGAATTGCCGAATTGCGCTCGAAAACGCGGCCGTCTTTCAACTGCAATACATCAAAAGTTTCGGGCGCAGACGACGCGACAATCTCATTGATGCGCGCCAGATACGCAGGCGGGTCTTTCAATTGCGGACTGATGTAATTCCACAACTCGCTGGCATGAGTTGATACCGGCATGTGAGGCGGAATTCCCCAGAGCTTGACGTACTTCTCATTAAATTCTCGCACATAGTTCGCTTCATCAGTCACAAGGATAGCGTCTGTCGTTGACTCGAGTGTGGCATGAACCATCGCAAGCGCCGTGGCCAGCTCATTGGCAGTGTGTTCGCCGTCTGCCGGTTTCTGATCTTCTTCAGAGACTTGGACGCTCGCGCCTTCTTGCTCTGCGCGTGCGCTGGTTGACACAACGTTTGGCGAAATCCCGTATTCTTTCATCGAGTCGATGGCACGCTCAGCCCTGAGCGTCGCAATACAGCTGAGTCATATCGCGAAAGTGGTAAAGATGAAAGGAAAACCGAAACACTTTCTGGCTTAACAAGCAGCGACGGTGGTCACTTTGCCGCAGTTTGCGACGGCGATTTCACGCAGCGAAAGCCGAGATGATTCGTGCCGGTGTTGACTTCGCCTTTGCCGCGGGTACCGACGATGTAGCGAGAGCAATAGTGTTCATTGCAAAGAAACGAGCCGCCGCGATGAACGCGTTTCTTCTCGTTAGGCTCAGCCGGATCAAATGGTGAGTCCGGCCCTTGTGGGTTGCGCGCCACTCCGCCTTTTTCTGCCAGCGTCTCGTAGTAATCTGGCCGATACCAATCGCTGCACCATTCCCATACGTTGCCGGCCATGTCGTAAAGCCCATAGCGATTCGGTGGAAACGATTTCACCGGCGCGATGCCGGCGTAACCGTCTTCGCCCGCATCTTTAACCGGAAATTCTCCCTGCCACGTGTTGGCCATCCATTTGCCGTCGGGCCGGAATTCATCGCCCCACACGTACATCTTTCCTGAGAGGCCAGCGCGCGCCGCAAATTCAAACTCCGCTTCGGTTGGCAAACGTTTGCCTGCCCATTTTGCGTAAGCTTCAGCATCAGGGTACGCAATGTGCACCACCGGATAGTTCTCTTTGCCTTTAATGTCGCTTTGCGGACCGAGCGGGTGACGCCAGTTCGCGCCTTTGATGTAGCTCCACCATTGATAATGATTGTTGAGCGGAACTTCGTGATCGGTCGGCGCGAAAACGACTGCACCTGCCACGAGATTCTCCTCCGGTGCGGTCGGGAATTCTTCTTTTGTGGGCTTGCGTTCAGCAATTGTGACGTAATTCGTCGCTTTGACGAACCTCTCAAACTGCGCATTGGTCACCGGAGTCGCATCCATCCAAAAAGCGTCTACGTACACACGGTGCACAGGCTGTGAGTCATTCGAAGCCATCGGCATTGCATGACTTCCTTCGCCACCTACCGCCGCGCCCATGGAGAATTCGCCGCCGGCAATCCACACCATCCCTTCGGGCGCTTTGCTGGGAGGCGGATTTTTGTTCGCGTGAGTTGGTTGAAACTGCTCTGGGTCCGAGAACGCGATCGCTTTGCTCAAAACAAGTACGATGCAAAGCGTTACGCTTTTTCTGGTACAATTTGTCATTTTTATTTTTCGCTATTATTGGGTCTTGCGGCAATCATAGCCCCGAAGACGAATTACAATATCTTTTGCTTTCCGTCGCTCGAAGAGTGGGAGTCATCGAAAATAATAAACGACCGTGAGGCCGAGCTGAAATCTTCTTGTTCCGCTACTGAGTGGCTTTTCTATTGTAGCGCTCAGCACAACGGGCACCTTAAGGCGCTTCGCTATGCCTGCAGTTAGAGTGTGAGCCCATCGATCGCCATTGTTGAAATCCAGCACTGTCCGATATTTCGCACTTACGGACCAGTGCTGCGGAAGAATAAAGGTGGCCGGCACAGCCATGTCGAGATAACTCTGCGGACGAATATTATCTTCTTCGGCGATCGAACGGTTGTACTCGGCATTGGCGGTCAAGCTGAACCAGTGGGTGAAATCGTGGGCAACTCCCCAGCCCCACTTCAATCGCCACACGTTTTCTGCAAAAGCTGGATCTGAAGCCGTATCGGCATGAAGTTCAATGCCACCAGCGGTCCTCCACTTATCATTCAAACGAAATGCCGTGCCTGTGCCAAATTCCACGTCGCCCAGACCTCCCGTATCACGGTGACCTGATCCCCGATCAGTTCTGTCATACACAAAGGGTAACGTGAAACGTATCGCCCAGTCCTGGCAATCACTGACACGCCAGGCCCACAACCCGGTGAATGTCCAATTCGCCCTTTCAGCGCCATCCTTGAATTGGTCCCACTCTGATTCCAATGACACGTGAGTTACGAGCAAAGTGGGATCATTTAATTGTTTCAATTCGTCTGCCTTTGTCGGCTTAGGCAGTGGTTCAGCTTCAAGTCGCTTATCGTACGTAAGTAATAGGAGTGTAACGATGCAGAACACCGGGATAACACGCATGGGACCAGTGAACATGATCGGCAGCACGAGCTACAACACGGACTAGGCTCTTGATCGACTTAAATTTAGCTCGTTTGTTTCGATAGATGATCCAACGTCCTTATCATCGGTTCACTGGGAATCCGCACTACGCCGGCAAATGGGTAGTCGAGCTCGAGGATGATAAACACAGCGCACCCGACGGAGAACGCACCGGCGAGCAGGGCCAGAGTGCTTGTGGTGTTCGGGGGCGCCAGAATAGCAAAGCCGAGGAAGATCACCACAAGCCATATTACCAGTGCAACCAGCAACGGCCTCGAAAGCGACGAAACCGCCTGCGCCTGCACCAGAGACCGAAGCTCCGCCAATTGGATCATCAGCGTGACTGCCTCGGCCTTAAGGGCACGTTGCGCGTCATCCATCGGCGCCAGCTGACTAATCGCAGCGTAAACTGCGTCGCCCATCTGCTCGTTGGGGTCCAGCGTGGCCGGCCGACGTCCGTCTGGCGGCCAGGTACGCCGGACTCCTTCGGTGACCGAATCGCGAAGTGCACGGCGCGCGTCATCTGTTTGTTTTCCGTAAAGCACAAGTATGCGATCCAACAAAGCGATTTTGGCAGACATTTGGATCACTTCGCTTCGCGCGGTGTCGAAAGAATTTTTCGCTGAACTAACAAGGAGTCCCAGGAGTATCGCTGTCATCGTCGCAACAAGTCCAAGTGCAAGTTTGACGGCGTCTTTGGAGTCCGTGCTCAGGTGCTCAGCCGGAATGAGCCGGCGCAGACGCGCTCCGACTAGAATCACACCCACCAGACCTCCAAAAAGAATTGCTGCAATAATGATGATCATTCCGATTTTTCCGCCCGATCATTCACAATCTAAACCCTGAGACGAGAACCCACGATTGTAACGCTTTACCGTTATTTTGCCGCGGAACAGCACTGCAACTGCGGTGCAGGTGCAGCTCGCACCCAGAATCAACTCATGTTTATCGTAACTACGACCAGTTCGTTAGGTCTTTACAGGCTTGTCCTTTTGCGCAACGAGAATCTGGAAGTTCGGAGGGCTCTGGGTGCTCGGATCTACCGGTCTGTCTGTGAAGATGAGTGTCGCGCCGGGTGTGATGACTTCCTTTGCCTTATCCAGGAACGCAGCTGGCAGGCCGCTTTTCTGCGACGCCAAAAAAATGTTCTCGCTCGATTTGCTCTCGCCCGTGGATGTGACTTCCACCCACCGGAGGTGTCCTTTCGAATCCGTGCCCTGAAGCGCGCTAAAGACCAAGTCTTTCAGAGGCGTAATCACCTGAGGATTTGGTACTCCGGCACGACCGATTTCCACTCCGTTTCGGTAGACGTAAACTGTTTTATCCGCGCTGCTAACGATCACGGAAACTGGGCCGCTGGGAGAATTATCCGGATTCCAGTCGAATCGCCCGGCAGCAATGGGCTCACTCTCCTGACCGGCCCGGGAAAAGAAGAGACCAGGATGCACGGTTGTCGCGGGCGCAGAGTGCGCGTCCGCAATGATAACAGTCGCGCCTTTCATTGTGACGCCGAACAGGAGCTTGGAAAATTCAAGCGGAAGCCGGACGCATCCATGGGAGTCAGGATAACCTGGCAGGTCACCGGCGTGCAGCGCAATGCCGCCCCAGGTGACGCGCTCCATGTAAGGCATCTCTGCGCCTTTGTAGATGCTGGAGGTATGATGCACCTCTTTTTCCAGAATTGTGAACACGCCGGTGGGAGTACGATGACCGAGTCGTCCGGTGCTAACGCTTGATCGCGCGATGCAGATACCGTTGCGATACACATACGCCACCTGCTCGGTAATGCTGGCCACGATCAAAAGCGGTCCTTCAGGTGCGCGCTCGGGTTCCCAGACATATTGGCCCCGCTTGAGGGCGAGCGTTTCCGGCGACACCCGGACACCGTCTGTGAAGGTTTCAGCCAACACGATTGACCATGCGAGAACAAACAGCCCGGAAAGGACCGTAACCGACCAGAACAGTAAATACTTCATTGCAGTTAACGATCAGCGCGATGTTTCAGAACAACCGTGATTTTCAATTCGTTTTGAAAAGCGCCAGTTGCGCTTGCAGTGCTAGGCGGCCGACTCGGAGTGTAGTTTCGGATTGTTCGGTTCAGCATCCACAGAAGGCAATTGCGAATCGAGAAAACCGAGCGCGTGCGGCACCTTGATGACGCGCACTCCAGCCTTACGCTGCTGTGCGACAATCTGATCGCGAAGCGCCTGCATTCGAGTCCAATGTACTTTTGGACGGAAATGATGTTCTGCGTGGTATCCGTTGTAAAACCAGGTCCAGTTATACACCTTGCCATAGGTGCTCACACCCCAGGCGATCGGCTCGTCGGGATTGCCTCCGTAATGCCGATAGTAGCCGTTCAAATATGAGAGGCAGTGACCCAAATACCAAAACGGCAGGAGAAAACAGATGTAATGCCAGTTCAGAATACCGAGCACAACAAACGTGGTGACAAAGCACGCCAGCTCGAACACTCCCCAAAACGCCTCGCGCGGGTTCTTGCGCTTCAGTTCCTTGAGGACGGTTTTGGGATCCTCGCGAAAGAAACTGATAAATGTGTATTTCAACGGATGTTCCGCTTCACCGTCATGGCCATGCTTGTAAATCGAAATCCAATCGATCGTGTCGCCATGATCGTCGGGTCGATCGGCGTTTCCCTTGTGATGCTGCATGTGAATGCACTCGTAAAAGACCTGGCCGAACCCGACGGTGATCGATTCCATAATGCTGAATAAGCGATTCAACAGGGGCGAACGAAAATAGGGATTGTGAATGAAGTTGTGGGAAATGCCGTTGATGTTCCAAGAAATGCTGACCGAATAACTCAAACCGAGGATCAGCATGACCCAGAGCGGGACGCGCGGGAACAGATAAAACATGCCGAAGAAGTAAACGCAGTGCAGAACGCCTGCCGCGACTGGCAAAACGTCCCAGCGTGTGTGCGCAAAGATTCTGGAATTTGTCTTTGGACGCTCGATGGCGACCAATTCACTCGAAGAAGTTCGCATTGTGTTCAGGAACGCGTGTTGGAATACACAATTTTCACGGATAAATCCACTCGGAATTCTACTGAGTTTCGATTCACAGCCGATTTAGAGCAAAATCACATTGCAGAAAGGGCTAGCCGAACGGCGGTGAGAAATTCCTCGTCGTCGAACGGCTTGGTGAAAAAAGCTGACGCGCCGGCTTTCAGAGAGGTGGAACGCACTAGCGGATCGTCTTTTCCGGTAAACATGATGACCCGCGTTGAAGGCGAAAGCTCCCGGACCCGCGATTGAACCTCAAGGCCGTTCATGAGCGGCATCCAAACATCAATGATGGCAACCGGAGGGCGATGAAGTTTTACGTAGTTCAAAAACGCGTCCGGGTCGCTGAATTGTTCGGGGTGCCAACCTGCCGACATGAGAAGCCGATTGAGGCCTCTCAACACCGAAGGATCATCGTCGAGAAGGCAGATCAGATCTGGACATGGAGCTTGCAAAACAAGTGAATACTACGCTCGCGTTCGATGCAGCCATATTAGACCTTAGTCTCACGTCACTGAAGGGACGCGATCTGTGCTGTTTCAACCAAACGCACCAAATCAGCGACCGATATGATGCCCAGTTTTTTCATTACGCGGCCGCGGTGCACCTTGATGGTCTTTTCCGCAGTGCCTAGCTCACTTGCAATCTGTTTGTTCAACATGCCGGTAACCACGAGTTGCATCACTTCGAACTCACGCGGTGTTAACAAGTCCAAAAAACGGCGGGCTGCAGCTTTCTCGATGGCGCGCCATCGTTGGTCCGCGGAACGCGCCAGCGCGCGCTCGACACATTGCAGGAGTTCGGTGTCTCGAAACGGTTTCGGGAGAAAATCGACCGCGCCGGCTTTCATCGCCTGCGCACACATCGAGATGTCGCCGTGCCCTGTGATGAAGATGAGTTGTTCTTCCCGGCGCCGCTGAATCAAAACGTTTTGCAGATCCATTCCGTTGAGCTCAGGCATCCGCACGTCCACGATCACGCACGCAGGGCCGGGATATTGTTCACGCGCGAGAAAATCGGACGCCGAGGCAAACGCTTCGCTCTTGTAACCGGCTGAGCGCAATAGCCGCGACACACCTCTTCGCACCGAGGCGTCGTCGTCAATCAAAATTACGAGGCTGTTCGCTGGGATCATGCAGAGGAGTGGCCATTCACCGGAAGAACAAATTCAAACCGAGCACCACAATGATCGACATTTTCAGCTGTGATTGTGCCGCCGTGCGCTTCAATGATCGAACGCACAATAGCCAAGCCCATTCCCAACCCTTCAGTTTTAGTGCTGAAAAAAGGATCGAACAGCCGGTCCCGCATATCCTCCGCAATCCCGACGCCATGATCACGCACACTGGCGCGAACTGTGCCATCCCCATTCGATTGTGTCGCGATCAAGACCTTGCGCTTGGAGGGCGCCGTGTCTCGCATGGCGTCGAACGCGTTGATCACAAGATTCAGTAACACCTGTTGAAGTTGAACCGGGTCGCCCTCGATGACCGGCAAATTCGCCTCTAGCGAAGTTTCCAGCTGGCACGAACGCAGCACGGCATCGGGAGATACCATACGCAATGCCTCCATTACGACCTCGTTGAGGTCCACGGAACGACGCTCCACCTGCTTTTTCTTTACCATGCCGCGAATGCCGCGAACTACGTCACTAGCACGGCGACCATCTGCGATGATGTCACCGAGCATTTCGCGAATTTCGCGCAGATTAACGTCTCCCTTGTCGATAAAACGCTGCCCAGCTGCGGCGTTACTGAGAATTCCGGCCAACGGTTGGTTCAATTCGTGGGCAATGGACGCGGACATTTCACCAATTAACGCCACCCGACTCAGATGCGATAGCTCTGCGCGGCCGCGCTGCGCATCGAGTTCAGCCTGTTTGCGCTCAGTAATATCGATGCTGATTCCCAAAAGCCGTGTCGGTTTTCCGGCATCATCAAAGTGGACGCTGCCCTGCATTGACATCCAACGCACGATTCCGTCGGGGAGAATTAATCGATACTCGGAATCAAAATCTCGACCGCTGTGAATGGCATCGTCGATTGTGTGTCGGACCCGATCACGATCATCGGGGTGAAGCCGGCAAACAAAGTCTTCCAACGCGATTTTGCCGGAAGCCGGCAAACCAAGAAGCGCCCGTCGCGCATTCGTGGCCCAGATCTCATCTTTGCTCAGATCCCATTCCCAAATACCGAGATTAACCGCCTGCGCGGCCACACGCATCCGTTCTTCACTCTCCCGCAAGGCTTGGTCCTTGTTTACCAGCTCAGTAACATCGACACACGAACCGATGTACCCGGCAAATCTTCCCTGCAGGTCTCGGCGTGGCACGCCCTGGTCCGATATCCATCGATACTCTCCATCGTTTCGACGCAAGCGATATTGCATAACGAATGGCTGCCGTGCATCGAATGCCTGGGTATAAACCGCGAGGCACTCTTGCAGGTCGTCGTGATGGACGCCTTCAGCCCAGCCGTTTCCAAGCTCCTGATCGATGCTGCGTCCCGTAAACTGCAACCACGGCTTGTTGAAGAACGTGCAAAGCTTGTCCACGCCAGCCATCCAGATGAGAACCGGCGCAGCATCGGCCACGATTCGGAAACGTGATTCACTTTCTCGCAGCTCGC
>Ga0209807_1000189_pt1 | contig 27267 bp, 34 predicted proteins | sample GraSoiAngelo_154_FD_186168 | JGI IMG/M metagenome (GOLD analysis project Ga0209807, IMG submission 186168) | Grasslands soil microbial communities from the Angelo Coastal Reserve, California, USA - 14_1009_13_20cm (SPAdes) (version 2) | ecosystem: Environmental > Terrestrial > Soil > Grasslands ... | reverse complement strand
GACCAGGTAGAGAAGGCGGGCGCTCTCGGGGATGGCATCGACCGGATAGTTGGCGAAGGCGACGATGCGCCCCTCGCGGTCGGGGTGAGTTGTGCCCTTCACCTGCAGCCACAGGGCTCCATAACCTCCGACCTCGGCGACCACGATGTCTCGATGGTCCACGTCAGGCTCGACGCGGGACGGAATGAGGCGACCGTCAGAACCAACCAGTATCTCGGCCTCGACCATCAGCTCGACAACGGTTCCGAGCGCCGTGCCCTCAAGCATGTCGATAGGTTATTGGACGTTCACGCGGACGCCACTCGCGACCAGTCGTGCCCGAATGGTTGGTTCATTGCGCCCGAGCCGACCATCCGTGCCCGAATCGCGCTGAACGCAGCGACTTAGGCGGCGATCCCGAGGTATTCCAGGACTGGCCGCATGCGGCAGCCACGGATCGCCTCCAGCGCGTCGTCCACAGTCACATCGCGCCGGCGGAAGTTTCGCAGCGCGAACCTGTCGCAAGCAGTCTCAGCGCCGGCCCGCCTCCCCTTCATCTCGCGCAGGTACCAGTGGAGCCACTCGTGCAAGTAGACAAACCGCAAAACGTCACGGCGGGTGCGGAACCGCACCTTCTCGGAGATCCAGGCGAACCTCATCCCCTCTCCCGGCTTGCGCCGGGCGCTGAAGTAGACGAGCTCGCTGAACGGACGGAATGGCTCGGGGACGCGAAGGATGATCCGCCCCATGTCGAACTCGCAGAGTCCGCCCAGGTGCGGCCTGGTCCGGTAGCGCATTGGCTTGATGACCACCCGATAATCGCCGGGCGATGGCAAGCCGGCCAGCGCGCGCCGCACGTCGGCGACCTTGAGCCCCGGCAGATCGCTGCGGACAGAGAGGCCCATCCGGGGGCCACGCCTGGCCTCCTTATCGATCGCCGCCACAGCCCGCCGCACCACCCTCGCGTCGAAATGAGGCTCCTCGACCAGCGAGTGGGCCTGGCGCCGGGTGCGGGTTCGAGCCGCGGGCAGGATCAGGAGGCTCATGGGACTGCTAGATAAGCGCCCACAACGGCGCGCCTACTCGGCGCTCTCAGAAGGTTTGACAAGGGCTTTGACCATACCCATTCCAGGGGTCTTCCAGGGCCGCTGGACGTTATATGGGCGGGTGTTTTGCCCATAAAGGGGGTGAGTCAATGCCGGGTAAGAAACCAGGCCCGTCGATCAAGAAGCCGAAGACGTACGAGGCCCTGAAGAAGAAGGGGATGAGCAAGTCCCGCGCCGCGCGGATCAGCAACGCACAGGCTAGCAAGAGCCGATAACGCCTAAAAATGTGTCCTCCCCATTTATGGGGAGGTGGCGCGCAGCGCCGGAGGGGCTCCGCCGGAGGGGCTGCTCCAAACCCCATCATTAGGTCGTGCACAAGGTCCGGCTCGAGTCTGTCCGCCGCAAGTCCGGCGGCCGGATCCACCTGACCCCCAAGGTGCCGCAGACCGGGCCGGTCACGACCCTGTGCGGCCAGACTCTCGCCGACGGCTCTTACGCCGCAGTGCAGGACGAGCCCGATTGCACGAACTGCATCCGCCGGGCCAAGGACCCGGCCCGCATCTCCGGTGCGTTCTTCGCCCAGGAGGAGGGCTCCGAGCTGCTGCGGCTCTCCCTGGAGCAGGCGCAGTCCCGCAAGCCCAACCTCCGGGTGATCTCGGGTCATGGCGCCGAACGCGAGAAGCCGGTCGACTGGCCCGCGCCGAAGGCCCCGCCGGAGGTCATCCCCGACCGCCTCGGCGAGCTCGTCACTCGCGGCTTCAAGCCTTCGGGCGAAGGCGTGTGGCGCAGCCCTCAGGGTGTGATCGTGAAGATGCGTAAGCACCTCCGCCCGCGCAGCGACGGAAAGGACTGGCGGTTTGCCGAGATGGTCTTCGAAGGCTCCATCGTCGCCACACGCCTCGAAGATGGCATTCGCATAAGGGCCGGCGACGTCGAGGTGAACGCGACGGACGACGGGGTCGAGGTTCAGCTCAAGAAAAAGTAAAGGGCCGGGTCACCCCGGCCCTTCAGTTGGTTATGTCGATCAGCTCGCCTTGCCGGCGAACTCGTTGGTGTAGGTCTCGCTGAGGTTGGCCGACTTGCCCTTGTAGCTGGCCACGAACTGCTGCTGGATCTTCTGCACGGTCTCCGGTCCGCCCGCGGGCATCTTGCAGTCGGTGCCGAAGATGGCGATCTGGCTCTTCAGGTCGTTCACGTATGAGGCCTTGTCGCCGGCGTAGTAGTCGGTCGGCATCTGGCTCGCGATCTCGTCCGCCGTGTGCGAGTGCATGTATTTCAGCGTCTTGACGTATGCGTTGACCAGGCGCTGCGCCGTGTCCTTGTTGGAGTTGACCCAGTCGTTCTTGGCGAAGACGCCGATGAAGGGATAGTCACCGCCGAGCGCGGCTCGGGTGTCCGCCGGCGAGAGCAAGCTCACAAGAATCTTGCCCTTCCCAGAGTTGACCAGGCGCGAGATGGTCGGGAACGTGGTCATCCCGGCGACGATCTTCTTCTGCTGGATGGCGGCGATGAAAGTGTCGCCTGCACCGACCGCGACGTAGTGCGCGCCAGTGGGGTCGACGCCGGCGCTGCCGAGGATCGCCTGCGTCAGGACGTGAGTGCCCGACCCGATGTCGGTGACCCCGAGGTTCTTGCCTGCGAGGTCCTTGGCCGACGAGACGTTGGTCAGGGACGCGTCCACCACCTCGGCCTCACCGGGAGCGATGCCGAACTGGCAGATGGTCTCGATCTTCTTGCCCAGCGTGTTGAGCACCATCGGGTGCACATAGGCGCCTGACCCTGCGTCTACGTTGCCGGCGACGACCTCTTCTTCCGATGCCTGTCCCGAACCTTCATCGATCAGCGTCACATCGAGGTGCTGGTCTTTGAAGTAGCCGAGCCGCTGGGCGAGCATGTTCGGCAGATAGATCTGCTTGTTCAGGCCGCCGACCATGATCTTCAGCGAAACCGTCTGCACGCTCCCGGTGCTCGGGGCAGGGGAGCTGCCGCACGCAGCCAGCACCACGAGGGCCGCGATGCCCGCATAGATTCGATTGCCACCACCAAATCGCATACGCCGTTCCTCCTTCAAATCCTTGTCTCCGTGGCGACCGGCGGCCGCCACTTGATCAAGCGGTTCTCGAGCGCCGTGATGAACGCCTCTGCCACCAGCGCCATGGCGGCGAGCAGCGCCATGCCGGCGAAGACGCCGGCGGTGTCGAAGTTGTTCTTCGCCGCATAGATCAGCTCGCCGAGGCCGGCGGTGGCCCCGAAGAGCTCTCCCACCACCGCGCCGACCAGCGCGAGCCCGAAGCTCGTGTGCAGGCTTGCGACGATCCACGAGAGGGCGGACGGTATGAGGATCTCGGTCGTCAGCTGGCGGTCGCCGGCCCCGAGGATGCGAGCGTTCGCGATGAGGTTGCGGTCGACCTCGCGCACGCCCTGAAACGCGTTGAAGAACACGACAAAGAACACCAGCACCGCCGCGGTCGCGATCTTCGAGCGGATGTCGAGACCGAGCGCGACTGCGAACAGAGCTCCGACAACTACACGCGGGATGGCGTTGGCGCCCTTGATGTATGGCCCCAACACGTCCGAGAGCAGACGGCTCCTGCCGAGCGCGACGCCAAAGATGACGCCCAGGATCGAGCCGACGACAAAACCGCCGACGGTCTCTTCCATCGTGACCAGGACCTGCTCCCACAGCGGGCCCAGGTCGGTCCCCTGCGTGATCCAGAGCCAGAGCTTCGCGGCGACCGCCGACGGCTGCGACCAGAAGAATGCGTCGACCCAGCCGAGCCGCGTCGTGATCTCCCACCCGGCGAGGATCGCGACGCCGAGCCCAAGGCGGAGGCCCGCGACCGTCAACCGCCGGCGCTGCGCCTCGCGCTTTCGCCTTGCGGCGAGATCCGACACCGGCCGCTCGGCCTGCACGCTGCTGGCGCTCATGCGGACGCTAAGCCGCGCCGCTGCGCTTCTGGCGTTCATAGCTCACCAGGACCTCGTCCTTCAGGTCCTTCCAGATCTCCTCGTAGATTTCGGCGAATCGCGGCTGGAAGCGGATCTCGGCGACGTTGCGAGGGCGCGGCAGGTCGACCTTGTAATTGCTCTTGACCGTGCCCGGCCCGGCGGTGATCACGAAGACGCGGTCGCTCAGCGAGATCGCCTCCTCGAGGTCATGGGTCACGAACACGACCGAGGCGGAGCTGGCGGCCCACAGGGCGAGGAGCTCGTTCTCCATCAGCGAGCGCGTCTGCACATCGAGGGCGCTGAAGGGCTCGTCCATCAGCAGGATGCGCGGGCCGTTGATCAGGCTCTGAGCCAGCGCCACGCGCTTGCGCATGCCGCCCGACAGCTGGTAGGGAAAGCGATCCTCGAAGCCGCTGAGCCCGACGCGTGAGATCCAGTCGAGGGCGCGCTCGCGCGCATCACTGTTGGACACGCCGCGATACCGTGGGCCGGCGGCGACGTTCTCGAGCACCGTCTTCCATGGAAAGACCGCGTCGGCCTGAAAGACGTAGCCGATTCCATCCGCGATCCCCTTGACCGGGCTGCCGAAGACATCGACCTCGCCCTCGCTCGCGGGTTCGAGGCCAGAGATCAGGGCGAGGGTGGTCGACTTGCCGCACCCCGTCGGGCCGACCACGGCGCAGAACTCGCCTGGCTCGACGGTCATGTTGAGGTCGCGTAGGGCCGTATAGACGCCGCCGGACGGGGTGAGAAAGCGCTTGGTGACGCCGCGAAGCTCGATGGCTGGAGTCATCTCAAAGCGAATGTGCGGGCCAGCCCGGCCTCGTTCAAGTCATGCGGTCGTTATGGCCGTTTTGGTCGTTTTGGTCGCCGGCGGATTCGTGCGGTCCGTACTAGGATCGGTAGACCAAGCCTTGAAGACCCGTCTGCCACTCGCCTACCAGATCCTGGGCTTCCAGGTCGCGATCATCCTGGTGTCGGCCTTGATCGGCGCCGCGGCCGCCGTCTGGCAGGCGAGTCAGGAGCTGGACCGCCAGTCGGAGCAACGCTCGCTGGCGATCGCCGAGTCGGTCGCTGAGAACGCGTCGATCCAGCAGGGGCTCCTCAACGGCGATCCTGACGCGGTGATCCAGCAGACTGCGGAGAGGATCCGCCACTCCACCGGCGCGAGCTACGTCGTCGTCACCGACTCCGCGGGAATTCGATACTCCCACCCGAACCCGGCGCTCATCGGCCAGCCGGTGGACGAGAACCCGGCTTCGGTCCTGGCGGGCCAGCCCTGGGTGGGCGTGCAGCGAGGCACGCTCGGCGTTTCCGCGCGAGGCAAGGCGCCGATCTTCGCCAACGGCAAGGTCATCGGCATGGTGTCGGTTGGATTTCTCGAGCCGCCGCTTGACCAGCGTTTGCTCAGCGAGCTGCCGGGCTTTGGGACCACTTTGCTTCCGTCGCTCGCGATCGGCGTCATCGCTTCGTGGCTGCTCGCGTCACGCTTGAAGCGCCAGACGTTCGGCCTCGAGCCCTACGAGATCGCGGGCCTGCTCGAAGAACGCGAGGCGAGCCTCCAGGGCATCCACGAAGGAGCGGTCGCCACGGACCGGGACGGCACCATCACGCTGGCGAACGACGAGGCGCGGCGCCTCCTTTCGCTCCCGCCGGACTGCGTCGGGCGGAAGGTCGCCCAGGTCCTGCCCCAGGGTCGGCTGTTGAAGTTCCTGTCAGGGGGGCTGAAAGATGAGGACGAGGTTTTGCTTGCGGGCGAGCGTGTGCTGGTGGCCAGCCGGCGCGCGATCGTCGTGCGCGGCCAGACGATCGGCCACGTGGCGACCCTTCGCGACACGACCGAGCTGACCGGCCTTGCCCGCGGCCTCGGTGTCGAGAGCCTGACGGACGCGCTGCGCGCGCAGGCCCACGAGTTCGCGAACCGGCTCCACACCATCGCGGGCCTGATGCAGGTGGGACGCGCCGAGGAGGCGATGAAGCTGATCGCCCAGACGTCCGGCCTGCACCAAGAGCTCACGGAGTCGCTGATGGAACGCGTCGGCGATCCGGTCCTGGGCGCGTTGCTGCTGGCGAAAGCCGCGGTCGCGTCGGAACGCGGCATCGAGCTTCGCGTCAGCGACGACACCGTCATGACGCGCAGCAAGGTGGACAGTGAGGACCTCATCACGCTGCTCGGCAACCTGATCGACAACGCTCTCGACGCCGCCGCGTCATCGAACGATCGGTGGGTGAGCGTTTCAGTGACGGAACAGCGCGATGAGCTCGTGTTCAAGGTCCACGACTCCGGCGCGGGCGTGCCGGAAGGCATCGACGGCCAGATCTTCCAGGAGGGCTTCAGCACCAAGAACGGTCAGAACCGAAAACGGCGCGGCTTCGGGCTTGCCCTGGTGCGGCAGGTTGCCCGCCGCAACGGCGGTGACGTAAGCGTCGTGAACGAAGGCGGCGCGCTGTTCACGGTCCGCCTGCCGACAAAGGTCGGGGCCCCAACGTGATTCGCACCCTCGTCGTCGACGACGACTTCCGGGTCGCCGACCTGCACTGCGCCTACGTCGATCGAGTGTCCGGCTTCCAGGTCGTGGGTCGCGCGCACTCAGGCACAGAGGCGCTGGAAAAGGTCGACCAGCTCGAGCCGGACCTCGTCCTGCTCGATATCTATCTGCCCGACATCTCAGGACTCGATGTGCTGCAGCGGTTGCGCGATGAGGGGATGGCGCCGGTTGACGTGATCGCGATCACGGCCGCGCGCGACGTGGAGAGCCTGCGCGCGGCGATGCGCGGCGGCGTCGTGCACTACCTGATCAAGCCGTTTCTGTTTCCGACGTTTGAGGAGAAGCTGCTCTCCTACGCGGCGGCGCGCGAGCGAATGACTCGCATCGGCCGCGCGGAGCAGGGCGACGTCGACCGCATCTTCGGCACTCTCCGCACGGCGCGGACCGAGGCACTGCCCAAAGGCCTTTCCGACGCCACGCTCGAACTCATCGTCCAGGCGCTTGGCCGGTCCCAGTCGGGGTTGCCGGCCGCGCTGGTCGCGGACGAGGCGGGAGTGAGCAGGGTCACAGCACGGAGGTACCTCGACCACCTGTGCCAGCTCGGTCGCGTCGAGCTGACGATGCGCTATGGCGGGCCCGGCCGCCCGGAGCACCGCTACAGGTTGGTGGCGACCTCAGTCTCCTGAGCCCATCAGTGGAGTCGTGCTCCGCTCGCCACGCCGGGTGAAGAGGGCATGCCGATGGTGCCGTGGCCGGTGGGCAGGAGTCCGGTCGCATTGGCGACGATCAGGCCGACCAGGACCAGGACATCGGTCAGGAGGAGAAGGCCGACGATGTCCCAGTCCACACGGTTGGCCAGCGCGAGCCACCTCGGCGCCCTGGGGGCCCCCTCCGGCGCCCAGCCGCAGATCGGACACCGACCCTGCGTGTAGCGAGGGTCGAAGCTCCAGCGGTCCGCCTCGCAGTAGGCGCCCGTGGGCCGGCGCTGGGCTTGCTTCACGCCCGGGAGTCGGAGCCTCGCGATCAAGGCGACAGAACCTCGTCCGGCACCCTGTCCGCGGGCGCGTTGCGGGCCCAGATCCACGCCGCCGCTGAAGCCAGCAGCAGCGCCTCGAGCGTCAGGAACATGAAGGCGAGCGGGATCCGGTTGGCCGCGAGCGCGGTGCCCAGCTGGGCCGCCGGCGACCCCGAGCCGTTGATGCCGCTCGTGTCACCAAAGCCGCCGAAATCGCCCCCGCCGAAGCCGCCACCGAAACCGCCAAACCCGCCGAAGCCGAAAGCCGCTCCTGCGGATCCGACCTGGAGGTCCGCGAATCCTTCACCCAGGATGTACTCCGCGCTCTGCGTCGGCACACCGGGGCCGGGCGATGGATGGGTGACCATCACATGGAGCCCGCTCGCCCAGATCGTGACGTGGCTGCCATCGACAGTTTTCGTCGGCGCTACCGTCCAGAGCTTGACGTAGGTCACGTCCACGGCCGGGACGCATCCGCCTGTCGTGGTGGAGCCGCCCGAAGAGGCTCCGCTCGAGCCCCCGCTCGATCCCCCGGAGCCGCCACCGATCGGCAGCGGGGGCAGCGGGTTGGCCGGCGGGGGAGGCGGGGCAGGCGCCGCCGGCGGCTTGATCGGAGGAGGTTGCGGGCCCGAGGGGCACGGAACTGAGTGCTGGTCGGTGACCGTGACACCCTGGTCCGTGACGTTGACAGGCTGGCCGTTGGCCGTGACCTGGCCGCCCTGCACGTGCGCGTCGCCGCCCGCGCCCGATAGCGTGCCGCTGGCGGTGACGTCGACGACTACCTTGCTCACCTTGACCGTCCCGACGGTGAAGCTGTCGACCTCCGAGTGCGTGATCACGGTGAGGGTTCCACCGGAGTCGATCACCGTGTGAGTCTGGCCCCACGCGCCGTTGAACGGCTGCGTGCCGCCGCCCGCGTCATAAGCAGACGCGCTCGAGCTGAGCTGCGCCGCGTCGGCGTCAGCCCGGGGTCCGCCGTCGCAGCCGTTGCACTGGTCGATGTGACCATGCGACGGGCCGGGATACGTCGCCTTGGCGTAGGGGACCTGGTTGTTCGGGTTCTGGCAGACCTGCGGCGGAGGCGGCGAGCTGCCCGAGTTGCTGCAGCCCTGGTTGTACTGCGATCCCGCTGTAGCCGCGGCCGGACCCGTGTCGGAATACGTGGCGACCGCCGTCGACGACGGGCTTGCATCCTGCTGCACCTCCGCCATCGGATAGCGGTTGTTGACCGCGCCGTTCTGGAAGTTCGGGAACGCGTCGCTGCCGCCTATCGCGTGCACGCCGGCGGCGTAGCCGTAGCTGGTGTAGCTCGACGGAGTGTCGGCGAGCACAAACGCCGGCACCAGCACGACCGATGCGACCGCCAGCACCAGGCAGTTCAATGCGATGAAGAGCCTTCTCATTGATCGTCCACCTTTTCCAGGAGTTCGACCACGACTGCGCCGGCCGGACGGTTCTCTGTCTCCGCGCGCTGCTCCAACGCACGTTTGACCTTGGCCGGAACGCGCACCGACACGATCTCCATCAGCGCCGGGTCGGCGTGGTGTCCGTTGCCGTTGCCCGACGCGATCGCAGCCGCGTCCACAGCCGAGCCGAGGTACGAGCCGGCCACCAGCTTGCGGTCGCTCCGCAGCTCGACCGCCGGCCCGCTGAGGCCGATCGTGCCGTGCTCGAACACATATGCGCGGTCCGCCACGTCGAGAGCGGATTCGACGAACTGCTCGACGAGCAGAACCGCGATGCCCTCGTCACGAAAGACGCGAATGATCTCGAAGAGCTGTCGCACCACAGTCGGCGCGAGGCCCTGCGACATCTCGTCGATCATCACCAGACGCGGCTGAGAAAGGATCGCGCGAGCCAGTGCCACCATCTGCTGCTCGCCGCCGGACAGCGTGCCGACGAGCTGATGGCGTCGCTCACGCAGCCTGGAGAACAGCTTGAATGCGGGCGAGATGTCGACCTCGCGGCCGGCCGTGTTGGACACGAGCCGCAGCGTGTCCTCCACCGACAGGTTCGGAAACAGGCCGCGGCCCTCGGGGATGTGAATCAGGCCCAGCTTGGAGATGCGCTCCGCCGTGCTCCCGGTCACGTCTTTGCCCGCGAATGTCACGCGGCCGGCGCGGGGATGGATCATTCCGGAGATGGCGCGCAGCGTGGTGGTCTTGCCGGCCCCGTTGGCGCCGATGCACGCGACAACCTCGCCTGGACGGACAGTCAGGTTGATGTCGCGGATGACCTCGAGGCCGCCGTAGCCCGCGGCCAGCTTGCTCACCTCGAGCAGCGGTCGCTCGTCCCTCTTCGCCTGAGCGATCGTCTGTATATCGCCCGGCAGCTTCTTGGACTCCTCGCCGAGGTACGCGGCGATGACCTTGGGGTCGTTGCGGATCGCTGACGGCTCGCCCTTGGCGAGCATCTTGCCGAAGTCGAGAACGTAGACGTAGTCGCAGACGCGCATGACAAGGCTCATGTCGTGGTCGACAAGCAGCATCGAAACGTGGAACCTCTGCCGCACTGCGTGCAGCACCTCGGCGAGATGCGCGGTCTCCTGAGCGTCGAGTCCAGCCGCCGGCTCGTCGAGGAGGACCAGCCGCGGCCGCATCGCGAGGGCGCGGGCGAGCTCGACGCGCCGCTGGATCCCGGCCGGCAGATCGCCGGCGAGGGTCCGCGCGTAGCGGTCGAGGTCGAGCACGTGCAGGATCGCTCGCGCGCGCTCTCGCGACGCACGCTCCGCGTAACCCGAGAACGGAAGGTAGAGCGCGTCGCTGAACGTGTTGCGCCTGCCCAGCGCGTCCATCGGCACGATCAGGTTCTCCTCCACGGTCATCGAGCCCCACAGCTGCAGGTTTTGAAAAGTGCGAGCGACGCCGAGCCGCGCGCGTTCGTGCACCGGCGCGTAAGTCAGCGAGTGGTTGTCGAAATAGATCGACCCTGTGTCCGGCCGGACGACGCCGGAGATGCAGTTGAAGAGCGTGGTCTTGCCCGCGCCGTTGGGCCCGATGAGGCCGAGGATCTCGCCGCGGTTCAGGTCCAGCGACACGCGATCGAGAGCGACGATGCCGCCGAACCGCACGGTCAGGTCGCGCACGCGGAGCATCGTCATGCGACTTTCACCCTGCGGCCGCCGACGGCACCGGCGGCAGACCGCGCGTGCCGAACCCGACTCCGCAGGTCGCCCCACACGCCATCGGGCAGCGCGATGAGCTGGACGATGAGCAGCACGCCGACGGCGATCTGAAACCAGTCATACGAGATCTCGTAGGCGTGCCCCATGAAGGTGCCGTGCCCGTAGCGCGTGAGGACGTCGGGCACGAACGCCATGAACGCTCCACCGAGCGCGGCGGCCGGGACGTAGCGAACGCCCATCAGGACTGCAATCGCCGCGAACTGCAGCGAGGTGAAGAGCCAGAACGGCTGCGGGCTCACAGACCCGGCGACGAGCGGGTAGAACGAGCCGCCCATGCCCGCGATTGCGGCCGACATGCCGAACGCGAGGAGCTTGTACCGCGTCAGGTTCACGCCCATCGTCGCCGCGGCGAGCTCGGAGTCGCGGATGGCGCGGAACCTTCGACCGGCGCCGGACTCGTGCAGGTTGACCAGGAGCAGCGCGACGAGGCAGAAGAGCGCGAGCAGGACGAGGTACGCGGCCATCAGGTGCGTGGACGAATCCATCCGGAGACCGAACATGGTGGCCTGGCCGACGCGCCAGCCACCGGTCCCGCCGGTGAACCACTCGAAGGCGTGGTCCTGAAAGATGTAGCGGTCGAAGACCAGCGCAATGCCAAGGGTCACGATCGCCAGCGTGATCCCGCGCAGGCGCAGCGCCGGGAGACCGACGATCACGCCCAGCGCAAACGCCACCACGACGCCGGCAATCACGGCCACCAGGTAATCGACGTGGACGCTCGAGACCATCATCCCGGCGGTGTACGCGCCGACCCCGGCGAACGTCGCCTGGCACAGCGAGATCTGGCCGACGTAGCCGGTCAGGAGGACCAGGCTCAGCAGGCCGAACGCCCAGATCACGGCGAGCGCGGCGTCGAACTTGAAGCCGACGTCGAAACCAACCGGGATCCGCGCGAGCAGGGCGAAAGCGACGAGCGCCACGAGCACGCGAAACATCAGCCGGGATGTCATTTCGCGGCCACCGAGAACCCGCGCGGGTTGCGCACGATCAGGACTGCCAGGATCACGACCAGCGCGACCAGGCGCGGAAAGCCGATCGACTGGATCCAGATCGTCGGGTACGTCTCGAGCAGGCCGAGGATGAAGCCTCCGAGCACGGTCAGAGGCAGCGAGACGAGACCACCTATGAGCGCCGCCGCAAGGGCGTCGATGATCAGCAACGTCAGGCTCGTCGTGTCGAAGTTGATGAAGGGCGTGATCAGGATTGCGGCGAGCGCCGCGACCAGGCTGCCGAGCATCCAGCTCACGGCGCCGACCTTGCCGACCGGCACGCCCCACAGCGATGCCGAGGTCGGACTGTCTGACACCGCCCGCATCGCGCGGCCGAAGCTCGTGTAGCGCAGGAATGCGCCAAGGCCGAACGCAAGCCCGAGGGCGACAACGATGATCGCGATGGAGTTGGCGCCGATCGGAACGTCAGCGACAGGCACCACCCAAACCCACTGCTGCGGCGCGAGGTAGATCGGGAGGTGGTACTGATTGTTCTTCCAGATCAGCGACGCCGCGGATTGCAGCGCGAGCAGGACACCGATCGTGATCACCGCCTTGACCACGGGCTCGCGGCTGCGCACCCAGCGAAACACGGCGAACTCCAGGAACAGGCCCATCCCGGCAGCAAAGATCAGGCCAGCGAGGACCGCGAGGAACGTGGAGAGCCAGCCGGGCCAGAACGGATGCGACCAGCCGTAGAACACCTGCCACGCGATGAAGGTCGAGAACATGCCCATGGCGCCGTGCGCGAAATTGAGGACACCGGTGGTGCGGTAGATGAGCACGATGCCGAGCGCGGCGAGAGAGAAGATGCCGCCGAGGCTCAGGCCGATGATCGTGTACGCAGCGAATGCAGCCATGGCGCTAAGTCTTCAATTGCAGATCCAGCCGGAGGTCGTGCGCCAACCGTTCCCATTGCTCGCGGTGTACGTGAAACAGTGATTGGGGTCATGCGGACCGGAGCCGTAGGAGAGGGGAACCGACCATCCTGTCTGGAATCCCTGTATCGAGTTGAGGGCCTGCACGAGCGAGTCGCGCGTCAGGTTCTTGCCCGCTTTGCGCGCGGCTTCTACGAACAGCATGGCCGCCGTCCAGGCGTGCTGCGTGTAGATGTCGAGCGCCTGGAACTGACCCGGATAGAAGTGCTGCACCGTGCCCAGGTACTGGCGCACGGTCGCGTTGCCCTGGTGGTCGTAAGGCGACATGAACGGGACGAGCGAGTGAGCATTGCGCAGCTCGCCGTCGTACGACTTCTGGACGTTGAACTTGTCGAGGCCGGCGCCCAGGACGCCCGGGTACCAGTTGGCTGCCTCCATCGCGTCGAACAGGCGGTGGTAGCTGAACGGGTCGAGCGCCGCGATCACATAGTCGGGGCATGAGCGATCGGACGCGGCGCACTGATAGTTCGGACCCGCGCCGCCACCGCTCGGACCGTGGTGGGAGTGCTGGAGGTTGAACACTGTCGCCGTGTAGCTGGCCTGCGTGGCGGAGACCTCCTCCACGTCGGTGTAGCCGATGCCGTCGGCCGCCAGGCGGTTGAGCAGGTTGGCCTCGACCGGGTGCACCCACGGCACGTCGCCGAGCACGACCACTGCCGGATGCTTCACCCCGAGTGACCTGGCCTCGTCGGCGATCGCGGTGCCGTACCTGTAGAAGCTCGCCGAAACGGGGTAGGCGAGCGGGTCCTGGAACTCAGCCGGCGTACCGAGCCCGCCTATGACCGGGATCCCGCTGTGAGTGAGGGTCGCAATCTCGTTGTTCTCGCCCAGTGGGGCCGTCAGGCCGACCACCGCGAGCACGTTCTGCGAGATCAGGTACTGAGCGCACGAGTGGGCGGAGCTCGCGTCGTACTTGGAGTCGCACCACACGTACTGGACCTGGCGGCCGTTGATGCCGCCGGACTGGTTGACCGCCTGCATGTAGGCGCGCACCGTGTCGCGCTCGACCGAAGAGTCGACCGGGCCCGTGATGTCGAAGAACCCGCCGATCGTGATGTTGCCGCCGCTGACGCCCCCGGAGCCGCCGGTCGAGGATCCGCCGGTTCCCGGAGCCCCAGGCATGGCCGCAGGGCTGGCGCCCGCCTGGGCACCCGAGACCTGGCCCTGCTCCACCGCCACCGCGCTCGATGCGGGCTGGGTGAATGACCTGACCGTCATGACACCGAGCACGGCGCCCATGACGAGGGCGGCGCCGAGCAGTGAAACCGCAATTCGCTCTCGGAAGCCCCGCGAGATCAAGGCAGCTCCTCCTTTGAGGACTGAAGTCAGGACCCCCTTCCTCTGAGAGATACGTCCGAGTACCGCCCACTACCCGAATTGGGCCCGCATTTAGTGGGTTAAAACCCAATAAACACTAGTAAAGGCCGGTTGTCAATATGTCGTCAGGCAGTCACGGTGCGCTCGCCACCCGCTTTATTGCCCGGAGTTGGGAGCTGCACGATCTCCCCGCGCTGCGTCTTGAAGTCGTAGAGGTCCTTGTCGGCGCGGGCGAAAAGCGAGACCACATCGTCGGACCGCCTGAGCTCGGCGACGCCCGCACAGAACCGAACGCCGGCTGTGGCGGCTTGGGTCTGGATCTCGCTCAGCTTCAAGCGGGCACCCCTCGCCGGGGTGTCGGGCAGAACGCAGACGAACTCGTCGCCGCTGTAACGAAAGACGATGTCTTCCGCCCGCAGGCAATCCTTGAGCGCCTGGGTCAGACCGCGAAGCATCTCGTCCCCCGCGGCGTGCCCGTGGCCGTCGTTGGCCTCCTTCAAACCGTCGATGTCGACGAAGGCAACGCTCAGCGGAGTGTCGTGACGCCGCGACCTGGCGATCTCTCGCTCCGCGGCCGAGATTCCGGCAGCCCGCCGCAGCACGCCTGTGAGCTCGTCGAAGGCCGACTTCTCGCGCAGGTCGAACAGGGCGCGCGTGGTCATCGACTCGAGGTCCCGCGGCCTCAAACCGAGTTCTGCCGCCAACATCAGCCTGACCTGCGCGTCGCGCGCCCGTCGCGCCTCGCGGAGTGTCCGGCCGAAGAGCAGCAGCCAGATCCCGAAGAGCAGGGGTAGGGTCGCGAGTGCCGCGAGCAGCGCGATGTCGAGCGGCGAGGAGACGTAGATCGCGGTGAACGGGATCGGGATGCCTCCAGGGGGGCTTCCGCCAGAAGGCGCGCTTGTCGCGGCTGGCCTGGTCGCTTGAACCGGTGCCCCGGCGTTCGACTGCTGCACGGGATTGGCCGCGGTCGTGGGCGCCTGGTTCGCAGGCGTAGCGCCGAGCGCCGGGACCGACGGCGTCGCGATAACCACCGGGACGGACGGGGAAGGAATCTGCACCGAAGGGAGAAGGCTCGGCGTCGGCACAGGCAGCGGCCCGGGCAGCGCCAAGAACGCCGCCCCAATGCAGCCTCCAATCCTTGGCAACGACCACCCAGTCGCTGTCATCTCAAATTCACCCCCCGGCGGTCGAGCCGTAGCCATGGCCCGGCCGTGGTACTTCATTATCAAACGTTTCGGCAATCCAATCCCTGTATCTGCAGCCGACATGCCTTCCATACGCGTTCTATGCTGCGGGCTATGACTGGGGACATGGAACGCGCCCTGGGGGCGCTCCGCGACTTCACGCGGCGCGACATCCTTCTCCGGTTCTATGCCGATCGCAAGCCACGGAGCGTCGAGGACGTAGCGCGTGAGGCCGGTGTTCATCGGTCTGTTGCCTTCGAGCACCTGGAACGCCTGCTTGCACTCGGCTACCTGGAGGTGGCGCATCGGCGCGGCCTGCCGGGCAAGCCGGCCAAGATCTACAAGCTCACCGGCGGACCCGTCCAGATCAGCCATCCGATGCGCCGGTACGACATCGTGGCCGAATCGCTGGCGCGGGCGTTTGACCAGCTGGGCGACGTGGGCAGCCACGCCGTCAGGCGCGCGGGCCGCAGCTTCGGCGAGGCGATCGCGGCGCCCGGGGCCAAGTCACCGACGACCGCCCTCGAGCCGATGCTCGAGATGGGCGCCGAGTACGAGATCCAGCGCGGCGGAATCGTCCAGTGCACCAACTGCCTGTTCGCCGAGGTGTGCCGGCGCGCCCCCGTCATCTGCCGTTTCCACGCCGGCCTGATCGAGGGCCTTTTCCTGCACACCGAGGTGAACATCAGCGTCAAGGCGCTCGGCTTCCGCGACCCTTATGGGTGCGCGTACATGCTGCAGGACAACGTGCTCGACGAGGACCTCGAAGCCCAGGCGCAGTAGCGTTGCCGCGTGAGGCTCGTCGCCGAATCCTTCGCCTGGCCGTTTCGCGGGTCAGGGCGCTCGGCCTGGGCGCTGGGTCTGCTGACGGTCCTCCTCGTGCCGCTGCTCTTCATTCCCCTGCTGGGCTACGCGATCGAGGCGACGCGAGCTGCGGAGGCCGGAGCGCAAGGACCCCCTGCGTGGCGATTGTCGGTCCGGTTGCTGACGGACGGATTGTGGACGTCACTCGCCGTTCTTTTGATCGCGCTGCCCTTCGCGCTGGTCTTGAACCCTCTCGCCTCCACGCTCCGAGCGCTGGGTGAGCCGAACGCGCACATCATCGCGTTTTTCGCGCTGGCCCTTCCGTGGGGACTCGTCTCTCTCCTTCTCATGCCGCACACCACGGCGGGGTTCGCAGCAAGCGGTAGGCCGCGCGACCTGTTCAACTTCGCCGCCGCGCTGAGCGGAGTGCGACGCGATTTCATGACGTGGAACGTGGCGGCGGCCGCGATCGTCACCGGTTGGGCAATCGGGCTCGCGTGCGCCGGCGTGCTGTGCGTCGGGGTCGTGCCTGGCGTGTTCTACGCCATCCTTGTCAGCGCACATGCCGCCGCAGCGCTCCCCCGTGAAGATCCGCGTCCATCCGCTCGGTGACGCGGCCGTCCTCGCCGAGCTTGGCACTCGGCTCGACACCGCGCTCAACACACGCGCGATAGCGCTCGCCGCGGCGCTGAAGAAACGCCGCGACGTGCGCCAGGCCGTTGCCGGTCATGCGAGCGTCACCGTGCAGTTCGACCCTGACCAGGTCACGCACGAGGCGCTTGCGGCGGCGATCAGGCGCCTGGCCACCAAGCGCCCGCCCATGGAGGAACCTGGCCGTCTCCACCGCATCCCGGTCGTCTACGACGGACCGGACCTCGTGGACGTCGCCGCGAAGCTGGGCCTTTCGCCTGAGCAGGTGATCGAGCACCACGCCCGGCCGATCTACCGCGCGTTCCTGATCGGCTTCGTTCCGGGTTGGGCGTATCTCGGACCGCTGCCGGACGAGTTGGTGCTGCCGCGCCGCTCGGTGCCGCGCACGCAGGTGCCCGCCGGGTCGGTGGCGATCGCGGGCCACCAGACCGGGGTCTACCCTTTGGTCAGCCCGGGCGGATGGCACCTGATCGGCCGGACGTCGGTCAGGCTCTTCCTGCCGGACTCGGACCCGCCCTCGCTTTTTCGCGCCGGAGATCGGGTGAAATTCTTCCCCGTTCCCGAATGACCGAGGCGCTGCGCGTCGTGCAACCTGGCCTTTTCACGACCATTCAGGACATCGGGCGGCCGCAGGCCATCGCCGCCGGTGTGCCGCCGGGCGGCGCGATGGACCGTTTCGCCCACTCCGCGGCCAACATGCTCGTGGGCAACGCACGCGGCGCGGCCTCCCTCGAATGCACTTTGAGCGGACCCTATCTGGTGGCAGAGCGCGACTGCTTGATCGCGATCACGGGAGCGGATTTGGATCCGCACGTCAACGGCGCATCCGTCCCTGGGTGGACCGGAGTCTTGCTCGCCGCCGGCGATGAGCTGACATTCGGCCGCAGACGCACAGGGGCGCGTGCCTATGTGGCCGTCGGTGGGGGTGTCGCCGGAGACCGGTGGCTTGGGTCGATGTCGACCAACCTGATGTGCGGGCGGGGCGGCATGGACGGCCGCGCTCTGATCTCGGGCGATGTCATCTCGGTCCACGACTCGACAGTCCCACTGATCGCGGGCCGCACGATGAGCGAGCACCTTCGGCCGCGATATGAGGAGCGGACTCTGCACGCGATCGCGGGGCCGCACTTCACGCGCCTGCAGCCAGAGTCGCGCCAGGCCCTGTTCGAGGCGACCTACGCGGTGAGCCACGACTCCAACCGGATGGGCTACCGGCTTGAAGGCGTGCGGCTCGATGCGCCCGGCGACGAGCTGCTGTCATTCGGCCTGGTCGCGGGCGTCGTGCAGCTGCCCTCGGGCGGGCAGCCGATCCTGCTCATGGCGGACCATCAGACCGCCGGCGGCTACCCGATCGTGGCCACGGTGGCAAGCGCCTCGATGCCAATCGCCGCGCAGCTCGCGCCAGGGGATGAGCTGCGCTTTACCGAGACGTCGATCGAGGTGGCGCTAGCGCTGCGCGCCGATCAACGAGCTGCGCTCGAATCCCTCACCAACTGATTTATCCAATCGGTGTGCTCCGCGTAATGCTCGTAGGTGTTGCCGGCGACCCAGTCGGCGACAGGCCGGTCGTCTTTGGGATCGCGCGGATCGTTGGGCTGGAAGTGGTTGTAGGACAGCTGCAGGTCGGCGTCGCTCATCGTTGCGAGCAGCTTCATCAGGAGCGAATGCGTCTCTCGAAAGTAGGCGAGGGCCTGCTCTGGCGTCTCCGAGCGGTGCAGCGACCAGACCGCGGCGTTGATCGAGTCGGTGTCCTCTGGCTCACGGCCGACGCCCATCGCCGTGCGCCGATCGGCTCCCTCCAGCAGCGCAAGCAGCGAATGCTCCCAAGCTGCGATGTGCACCAGATGGTCCTTGACCGCCCAGCCGTCCGCGCCGCTGATTGTCAGACCGACAGGGCCCAGCGACTCGACGAGCGTATCGAGCTCCTTCCACGATCGCTCGATAGGTTCGACCACGCTGTTGGGCGCCGTCATGCCCCGCTCGCGACCCGCTTGGCCTCTTCGACCACCACGTCGTAATCCGGCTGAGGCTGCTCGCGCGAAGCGACCCATGTCCACCGGATGGTTTCGGCACGGTCGACGATGAAGATCGTGCGGCGAGCCATCCCCGAGTAGCCCGCAACGTCGTCGCGGCGCACCCCGTAGTCGGTCACCATCTTGCGCTCGAAGTCGCCGATCAGGTCGAAAGGCAGGCCGCCAAGCTCTTTGGCGAAGGCCGTGTGCGAGAAGACGGAGTCGACGCTGATGCCGTAGATGCCGACTCCGTTGGCGACCGCATCGTCATTCCTGGACCGAAACTCGGTCAGCTCGGTCCTTCAACCACCCGTGAAGTCGAGCACATAGAAAAGGAAGATGAGCGCGCGGTATTTCTGCAGCGCCTCGCCGAGCGTCAGCTCCTGGCCCGCCGTCGTGGGCAGCTTGAAGTCGGGCGCCTTGTCCCCCACCTGCAGCACGCAGATGAGTTTATTGGTTCTCCAGCACGTACCAGCCGGAGCGCGTCGCTCCCGCGATCTCGTAGCCGCGGTCAAGCGCTCCGCCCAACGCGAGCCGCAGGGCGATGCGCCACTCGCGCGCAAGACCCGGGTCGGAATGTCGCAGCGCGACGATGTCGTCTGGCACCTGACATATAAGGACGCGAGCCGAGGAGGATTCCAGCACCGGCTCGCCATGCGGGCCCGCGGAGAGGATTGGCGTGCGGCCCCAGCCGCGAAGCTTGTCCACGTCCAGCTCCGTGAGCTCGCCTGCGGCCGCCGCCTCAGCCTTCCTCGAGTCGAGCTGCCACCGGATCAGCAGCCGGTCCGACGCGTCTCCGGCGTTTATCCCGTCTTCCATCTGTCCATAGAAATCCACGAGGTATTCAGGAGCGCCGGCTCCGAGCTTGCTCAGGTTGAAGTAGGCGTTGCGCCGGATCAGCGGATCGGTCGTCCACTCCATGACCTTCACATCGCGTGCCAGGCACCACCGACGCTGGTGCTGCTTCAGGTCAAACCCGAGGCCGCGCGCTTCGCTGTCGGGCACCACGCCAAGGATGTGTGAGTGCATGTGCAGCGCGTGCGGAGGGATGCCACCGAGCCACCCCACCAGCCCGCCGATGAGCCGCCCACCGACATAGGCACCGGAGAGGTAGTTGCCCGAGTGCGCCAGCGCCTTGAGAATGTCGGAGCTTATTGGCGGCTTGCTGGGGCGGCCCCAGACCACGGCGAAGAGCTCGGCCAGCTGCCGCAGGTCTTCCAGCTCGCTGAGCTCGCGTATGTCGGCGCTCACGCGAGGCCCCAGCGCCGCCCGGCCACGAGCGACCCGCCCTGCACGAGGAGCGCCACCGCGATCGCGGATCCGAACGCGACGGCGATCCCGGTAGGCAGAACGAGGGCGAGTGTCAGGAAGAAGGACGCGAACGCAAAGAGTCCCAGCAGCAAGCCGCGCAGCACGGCCACCGCCTGGCCGGCGCCCTGGATGCGATGGGCAAACCCTGCGAGCACCGCTCCATAGAGCGGGAACGGCGCGAGGAGCCCAGCCAGGCGGGGACCGAGCAGCGGCGCAGCCGCCGTCAGCGCGACCACAAAGGCGGTGGCGACGGCCATGCGCGCAGGGAGGTCCCAACTTGGAAACGCGATCTGCTCGCCCGATCGGATCGACTCGCCCGGCATCAGGAACAGCGATACCACCAGGACCAGAAGCATGACCACAAACATGGCCGGCGCCGGAGCGATGAAGAGGTCGAGGAGGACAGTGGCGGAGATGAAGGCGACGGTCGCTGCGATCAGCGATTGCGCCCAGCCCGCGCGCTGCGCCGTCCACGCGTAGGCCAGGCAAAACATCGCCTGGGACGCTGCGCCGGCCATGATCCCGGCGGCAGCCTCTGCCGCAAATCGCGGACCTGGATTCAAGGCAAGGAAGAAGGCGATCGGTCCGGAGGTGAATGGGATCCCGATCAACCATCCGCCCACTGCTGAGCCCCACCGGCGTCCGGCCAGGCTTGCCGCGCCGACCAGGACGGGGGTCAGGACCAGCTTGAGCGCGAGTGCGCCGGCTGGATTCAACTGGCCAGGGGCGCGGTCTCGATGCCGGCTTCGCGCAGTGCCTTGCGGACCGAGGCAGCGACCTGGCCGGCGCCTTTGGTGTCACCGTGGACGCAGATCGTGTCGCAGCGGCCGGAACGGGCGAGGCTCAGCGCCTGCTGCGCGGCGAGGTCCGGGTTGAGGACCGCGCCCGCCTGGCTGCGCGGCGCGAGCGAGCCGTCGGGCAGCATCAGCCGGTCGGCGAAACCCTCGCGGTAGCCCGGGACGCCCGCGCGCTCAGCCGCGGCGACGATCTCGAACCCAGGCTGCCCGACCAATCCAATGCCGTGTGACTTCGCGACGCGCGCCAGCGCGTCGGCCGCCGCCGCATCCCGCTGGCAGCGGTGGTACAGCGCGCCATGAGGCTTGATGTATGCAATCGGGGCCACGGCGGCGAGGCTTGCCACCTGGAAGGCGATGAGCGCCTCTATCTCGTCCGCGCCGAGCGACCGCTCGACACGGCCGAAGCCCGACCTGTCGTCGTAGCCGGGATGCGCCCCCACCTCCAGGCCGAGTGTCCGGCATCGCCACGCGGTCGCGATCGCGATCGACGCAGAGCCCGCGTGGACGCCGCACGCGATGTTCGCGCTGTCGACAGAAGCCAGCACGGCCTCGTCCTCGCCGGCGCCCTCACCGATATCGGCGTTGAGGTTCATTTATGTTGCGTGTGGCCGTGGAGGAGCTGCATCGCGTGTTCCAGGAGCGGCAGCACCGCGGCGAGCGATTCGGTCGCGCCTTTGCTGCTGCCGGGAACATTGAGGATCAGCGCGCGGCCGCGCACCCCGGCGACTCCGCGGGAGAGCGCCGACATCGGCGTGCTCGCCTCGCCGGCGCGGCGCATGAGCTCGGCGATCCCAGGGACCTCGTAATCGATCACCAGCGACGTGGCCTGTGGGGTGACGTCGCGCGGTCCAAGGCCCGTGCCGCCGGTGGTCACCACCAGGTCCGCGCCCGCGACCACGGCGGCGATGATGGCGTCTGTGATCAGCTCGTGCTCATCAGGTACGACCTCTGGGCCCGAAACGTTCAAGCCTGCCTCCCCCAGCATCTCTAGCAGGGCCGGACCGCTTGCATCAGTGCGGGTGCCTGCGGACACTCCGTCGCTGACGGTGATGACGTGGGCGAGGCCGCTCAAGCCCCGCGCTTCCAGGTCCCGGACCGGCCTCCGGACTTTTCGAGGAGGCGCACCGACTCGATGTAGACGCCGCGCTCGATGGCTTTCACCATGTCGATCAGCGTCAACCCCGCGACGGCAGCTGCGGTCAATGCCTCCATCTCGACGCCCGTCTGACCGGTGACCCGCACCTTCGTGACGACGCGAACGCCCCCGGTCACGAGCTCGAAGTCGACCGTGATACCGGTGATCGGCAGCGGATGGCAAAGCGGGATGAGGTCCGGAGTGCGCTTGGCGGCCATGATGCCCGCCACTCGCGCGACCTGGAGGGCATCACCCTTGGCGGTTCCTTCGCGCACCGCATCCAGGGTTTCGGGCGCCATCCGCACGATGCATTCGGCCGTCGCCTCGCGCACAGTGACCGACTTGCCGGCGACGTCCACCATGCGCGCCGCGCCCTTGTCGTCGAGGTGCGTCAATCGTTTTGCCACGGAGCATCAGGATATGCGCATGCCCGGGATCGACGGAGTGCTGTTCGACTACGGCCGCACGCTTGTCACGTTCGACTACCCGACCGATGACCTGTTGCAAGTCCTGCATCAGTTCCGGCCGCGAATCGAGTCCGCACTTGGCCTTTCGGCGCCGGAAGCCGATGCGCTCCTCCATGAGGTGTTGTTGCCGATGGAGTCATTCGTCAGCAGCACCAGCGAAGACGAGGTCGACTACATGGACGTCTACCGCGAGTCATGGCACAACGCCGGCATGAGGCTGCCCGACGGCCTGCTGTACGAGATCCTGGACGCCGAGCAGGGGTGCTGGGACCGCGCCGTCCGGGTCGACCCCGATGCCATGCCGCTGCTGACCTGGCTCGGTCAGGGCGGAATCAAGCGGGGCATCTGCTCCAATGCGCCGTTTCCGCCCGAGATGATGCGGCGCCAGGTCGAGAGCAACGGCATCGCCGCCGAGGTCGACGCGATCGTCTTCTCGAGCGAGGTCGGCCGCCGCAAGCCGGCGCCCGAGGTGTATCGGGCCGCACTCGACGCGATTGCCACCGAGCCCAACCGGACCTTGTTCGTTGGCGACCGCTTACGCGAGGACTACGAAGGCCCGCGGGCACTCGGCATGCGCGCCGTGGTCGTCACGGCGCACGCGGACGAAACCCCGCCCCAAGACGTAGCCACCATCCGATCCCTCGCCGAGGTGCGCGACCTGGTATGAGCGAGCCGAAAAAGCGTCCGAGCTGGTTGTGGCTCTTTTTCTATGGGCGCCGGCGGCGCGGCTTTCCGTGGCTGCTCGTCGCCGTCCTCGCGGCGATGCTTCTTTTCGGGCTTGTCTTTGCGCTGCCAGGAGGGGCCGATGTTTCGCGTGGAGTGGCGGCCGCTCTGTTTGGTTTGATGCTGGTCGCGGCGGTGGTGGTTGCCATCGTTGCTGTAGTCGTCCCGCGCCGGCGGCCCTGACCGGCCCGAGCAGCGATCAGCACCGCAGCGGCGCCAGCTCCCACGCCGCTGTCGATGTTCACCACGGTCAGACCCGTCGAGCACGACTGCAGCATCGTCGTGAGCGCGCCCTCACCCGCGGCGCCATGGCCATAGCCGGTCGACACCGGGAGACCGATCACTGGCAAGTCGATCAGGCCGGCGACCAACCCGGGAAGAACGCCGTCCATCCCGGCGGCGACGATGATCACGTCAGCCCCCCACTCCAGGGCCGCCGCAAGCGGACCGACAAACCGGTGGAGACCTGCGACGCCGAGGTCCGCCTCGAGCCTTGCCTCGACGCCGCATGACTCGATCACCATCCGCGCCTCGTCCGCCGCCGGCAGGTCCGACGTCCCCGCAGTGAGGATCGCCACCTTGCCGTCGCTGGCCTCGGGCAAAAATCCGGGACGCAGGACGCGTGCTGACGTGTGATAGACGACGACGTCCATGCTTGCTGCCTCGGCCGCAGCGCGCAGCGCCACATCGTGGGCACCGGTCATGCGGCTGATGAGTCCCTGGCCCTGGCGCTCGGCCAATGCGACGGCGAGACGAGCCGCGTCGCGAGGGGCCTTCCCGGTGGCCAGCACGACTTCTGGAATCCCTCGCCGCAGATAACGTCCGAGGTCCAGCCGGGCGCGACCGCCGAGCTCATCGAGCTGCATGCGCCGGAGCTCTGCCAGCGCTTCGTCTTCGGTCAGCTCGCCGGCGACCAGCCGGCGCAGAACGTCCCTCACAATCCGAGCAGCACGTCGCGCATTCGCTGCCAGTGCGTCCCGGCCCAGTAGATCCGGCCGCACTCCGGACATTCGGAGTAGCGGGATTGGGTTTGCCACACGTACTGAGGCACGCGCTCGGCCACCATCGCCGGGACGCGTGACTCGAGCTCGGAGTTGCACTCGATGCACCGCGTCAGCGCTTCCTTGAGCTCCAGGCCGAGCTCGCCAAACACCTGGCGCAGCTGCTTGGTCACGTCGTCGTCGCGGATGAGTATCGCGCGCACCACGCCGGTCTGGATGACACGTCGCTTGGTCAGGTCACGGTCGCGCGTGAGGACCACCCGATTTTCGGCCGCGGCTTCGCGAACGAGCTCTGAGTCGTCGATCCGCGCGTGGTAGGACGCGTCATAGCCGAGAGCGCGCAGCCAGCGCGCCAGCCGCCCGACGTTGCAGTCGGCCAGAAACCGGGGTCTCACCAGTGTCATCTTAGAATCGGCCTGTGCCAACACTCGACGACCTCATGGCACGGCTGCGCACCGAGGCGAGCGGCTGTTATCCGTGGTCCAACGGGCCAGGCGACCGTTACGCCGCCCACAGCCACAACTACGAGAAGGTCCTTTACTGCGTAGAAGGATCGATCACATTCGTCCTGGAGGGCGAGGGACGGCGACTCGAGCTGAGCCCAGGAGACCGCATGGAGCTGCCCGCCGGGACGGTCCATTCGGCGGTCGTCGGACCGTCCGGCTGCACGTGCATCGAGGGCCATCGGTAGAGGCTCGGCCGAAAGACCTCGACAACTTCCGATCCCAGCCTCGGGGCGTAATATGGGTCGCTGCGATGAGCATCATCGAGTTCATTCGCGATCGGGCGCGGTTCTACAACTGCCCGGTCTGCGGGCGCAGCCTCAAGGGCTGTGATGTCCAGGTCCTCAGCCACGAGGAGGAGAGATTTCACCTCCAGGTGACGTGCTCGCAGTGCCAGGTGACGTTTGTCGTCGTGCTCGCTATCGCGGGCAGCGCGGTGGAGGAGACGATTGGGGCGACTGAGCTCATCGAGGAGCCGGTAGTGGTGGAGGCGGAGCCGATCACGGTCGACGAGATCCTCGACCTTCATCTGATGCTCAAGGGCTTCCAGGGCACGCTGAAAGAGCTGATCCAGCAGCCGGACCACACCCGGGGCTGATCCGGTCCGCGCTTCTCCGCCGATGAAGCGGATCTACCTCGACGACGCCGGCTCTGCCCCTGTCCTCGACGAGGTTCGCGTCGCGCTCCAGGACCTCGCGCATGGCAACCCCTCGAGCCCACACTCAGAAGGACGCGCCGCCCGGGCACTGCTCGACGGCGCGCGCGATATGGCGGCGTCGGCGCTCGGTGTCCAGCGCACCGAGATCACCTTCGTGGCCTCGGGCACCGAAGCCGTCAACCTCGCGCTGTTCGGCGCCGTCGCGCGGCTGCCGAAACGCGGCGCGATCGTGACCTGGGCGGCCGAGCACCAGTCGGTCCTGGCCGCGGTTCGACGCCTGCAGATCCTCGGCTACGACGTGGTGATCGCCGAAGTCGACCGCGCGGCGCGCGCAGATCCCGACGCGATCGTTCCGGGCACGGCCCTTGTCTCGGTGGGCCTCGCCAACAACGAGTTGGGCTCCGTTCAGCCTGTGGCGGAGGTCATCCAACGCGCCCACGACGTCGGCGCCCTGGTCCACCTCGATGCGTGCGCGGGCCCCCGGTGGATGCCGATCCCTCCCGGCGCGGACCTCGTGTCGATCAGCGGCCACAAGATTGGGGCGGGGCGTGGCGGGCTCCTCTTCGTGAAGGACGGGGTCAGGATCGACCCGCTTCTTTTTGGAGGCCCGCAGGAATGGGGCCGCCGCGCCGGCCACGAAGACGTGCCGTCAGCCACAGCCGTGGCGGCGGCCCTCGCCGCTTCGGCGCAGCACCGGAACGAACGCTCGCGCGTCGCGCTCGGTCAGAGCGGGGCGCTGCGGGCGGCGCTGTCCGAGCTTGGCGCGACGCTCACCGGCGACGAGCCGCGGCTTCCGAACTTCGCCACCTGCGCGCTGGAGGGCAGGCGTGGCGAGGACATGCTGCTGGGCCTCGACCTCGCGGGCGTCGCCGCCTCGAGCGGATCCGCTTGCGCGTCGGGATCGCTCGACCCATCCCACGTGCTGCTGGCGATTGGCCTGAACCTGGAGCAGGCGCTCGGCAGCCTCCGCCTGACGACAGGATGGTCGACCTCCGACGACGACGTCTCGCGCGCGATCGACATCCTGCGCTCGGTCTTGATGCGCGCACCTGCGAATGCCTAGCGTTGAGGAGGAGCTCGCCTCGCGGATCGCGCGCGGCGAGCCGGTCGTGCTGGCGACTGTGATCAAGCTCGACGGCGAGCCGCCTTCGCAACCCGGGGCCAAGCTGCTGATGTCCGGCACGATGTCCATCGCGGGTACGCTCGGCTGCAGCGAGTTCGACTCGGCGGCGCTGGCCGACTCCGAATCGGTTGCGGCCGGCGGTGCGCCTCAGATGCGGTCCTATCGCCACGACCTGGGCTCGATCGAGGTCTACCTCGAGCCTTATGCGGCTTCGCCCACCCTCGTCGTGTTCGCCGACACGCCAGTCGCCCGCGCGCTCGTGCGCTGGGCGCCCGAGGTCGGGTTCCGGCCAGTGCTCGCTCCGTCAGCGGCTGACCTACCTGGCCTGGCAGGGGATGTCTACGTCGTGCACACGAACCATGACGCCGAGGATCTGGTGCAGGCGCTCGAGAAGGTGCTACCGCGCAACCCGCGCTTCATCGGCCTGGTCGGCAGCCGGCGCCACACCGGCCATCACCTCGAGGCGCTGCGCGCCAAGGGCGTGGACGAGAGCGTGATCGCCCGGATCCAGAGCCCGGTCGGGTTGGAGCTCGGCTCGAGAACACCGGCCGAGATCGCGCTCTCGATCCTCGCCGGCCTCGTCGCCGTACGGCGGGGCGGAAAGGGAGGCTGGAAACAAACACCGCCCGCGGCCGGTCCTCCCCATTCATGGGGAGGTGGCGCGAAGCGCCGGAGGGGCTGAACCGAACTCAGTTAGCCGCCCGCCCACGGCCAGTCCTCCCCATCCTCTGGGGTCCCCGCGCGAAGCGCGGGAGTGGCCGAAGCGCCGGAGGGGCTGAACCGAGCTCAGTTAGCCGCCCGCCCACGGCCGGTCCTCCCCATTCATGGGGAGGTGGCGCGAAGCGCCGGAGGGGCTGAACCGAGCTCAGTTAGCCGCCGGCCCACGGCCGGTCCTCCCCATCCTCTGGGGTCCCCGCGCGAAGCGCGGGAGTGGCCGAAGCGCCGGAGGGGCTGAACCGAACTCAGTTAGCCGCCCGCCCACGGCCGGTCCT
>Ga0209807_1000187_pt1 | contig 27315 bp, 31 predicted proteins | sample GraSoiAngelo_154_FD_186168 | JGI IMG/M metagenome (GOLD analysis project Ga0209807, IMG submission 186168) | Grasslands soil microbial communities from the Angelo Coastal Reserve, California, USA - 14_1009_13_20cm (SPAdes) (version 2) | ecosystem: Environmental > Terrestrial > Soil > Grasslands ... | reverse complement strand
GGCTCCACAATCACTTTCAACGCACCATCGACGCGCTCGTTGAAGGTCCGCAGGGCCTCGGCGAACTCGGAGAGCTTGAAGTGGTGCGTGATGAGCTTCGCCGCGGGGATGCGCCCGTCCGCGATCAGCGGGATCACCTCTTCCATCGTGTTCCGGTTCGCTCGGACCCCGTACAGATCGATCTCCTCGAGGACGACCTTCTGAAAGTCGACCGGCGACGGCTCCTTGGGGATGCCGGTGAACGCGACCCGTCCGCCCTTGCGGACCATCCCGATCGACTGGCGGACAGAATCCTTCGTGCCCGCGGAATCGACGGCGACGTCGGCGCCAAGACCGGCCGTGAGCTCGCGGATGCGAGCCACCGGGTCGCCGTCGTGGTAGTCGACGGTCTCGAAGCCGAGATCTTTCGCTCGATCGAGGCGTTTGCCGCCACCGACGACGATGCAGCGAGCGGCGCCGATCGCGCGGGCGCACATCGCCGTGAGGAGACCCATGCCACCCGACCCGACCGCGACAAAGACGTCGCCCGGATTGATTCCCGGCCTCTTCACCGAGTGCAGCGCGATGGACGCCGTGTCGCAGAGCGCGGCGACGTCCAGGGGCATCGAGTCCGGGATCGCGAAGACGCTCTTGATCGTGTGGACGACGTAGGTCGCGTACGCGCCCTGCGTGTAATGGCCGTATTGACGATGGCCGAGATCTTCGCGGCCATAGTTGAGGCATAGGTTGTAGCGGCCGGTGCGGCACATCCGGCAGTACCCGCAGCCCGAATGGCTCGTCCCGGCGACGCGTGTTCCCGGGCTGAAGCCATACGCGGTCGCCACCTCGCCCGCCTCGACAACCTCGCCGGCCCACTCGTGGCCGGGTATGAACGGGTAGGCGCGCGGCCAGCGCCCTTTGAAGGTTCCCTCGACGATCTCGGCGTCGGTCCCGCAGATCGCGATCGCGCGCACGCGTGCCAGGACCTCGTTCGCTCCGGGACGCGGGATCGGCACGTCCTCGCGGATCTCGAACTCGTGCGGACCCGTCAGCACGAGCGCCTGCATCGTCGCGGTCTTCTTCAGGGCGGTCATCCGAACGGCGCTCACGGCTGGAATGCCACCACGCGGCAGATGCAGCCTTCGCCGTTCTCCCAGCGCCACGGGAACGCGCCGACGTCGACGCGCCGGCCGGCGACCTCGGCCATCTCGCCGCCGAGGTTCTCGAGCATGGGGATGTTCGCTTTGGCCATGTGGTAGTGGACGTGCTCGAAGTCCTTCATCGGCAGCGTCTCATCGATGGGCTTTCCGGTCTGCGCCTCGTACTCCTTGACGAGGTCCGGGCGGAAGTAGCGGACGCGGACATGAAGCGAGTGGTCCATCGACGCGAGATCCCCGCCGATCATCTTCACACCTCGCTCGACAAGGTAGTCGCACACTTCGGGCTGCGGACCGGGATGCCGATCGAAGTACGTGACGTCGTCGCGCGTCTGCTTTGTCCAGTTGTACCGGTCCCAGCCGGTGTAGAGCAGGACGATGTCGCCTTTGCGGATCTGCTCGCCCTTGGGCATGCAACCCAGGAGATCCTTCAGCGAGTAGTACGACCACGGCCTGGTGATCGGTCGCAGGTCGATCACCAAGCCCGTGCCGTAGAGATCACCGATCGGGATCTCACCAAGGTGCTTACCCGTCGGCCAGTAATGGATAGGCGCGTCGATGTGCGTGCCGGTGTGCATGTTCGTGCGCACCAGCACCGTGCTCTTGCCGTCGCGATGGTGCGTCGTGATGTCCGTCACCTGGATCGCCTCGAATTGCGGCCAGGTCGGCATTCGATCGCCCCACGGCTGCGTCAGGTCGACGAGCTTCACGAGATCAATACGGGAAGTCCTTCACCCGACCGAGCTGCTCGACGACCTTCTTCGTGATCGTGAGGTCGACGAGCTGGTCGAAGGTGAGGTCTTTCGTGATCTTGCCGAACGCCTTCTCGCTCGCGACCGTACCTTCGATGTTCTTCTGGGGAACGCCCTCGTTCTGCGGCCAGGCCCTGGCCTTCACGAGAAGGTCGAACGTGTCCGCGGCGATCTGGGGGTCGATCTTCCCCTCCTTGACGGCGATGTCGATGATCTTCTGCCGGTTCGCCGGGTCGTACATCGCGCGGTTCGCACGCATGAGCGCGCGGATTGTGCACTCAAGGGTCGCCGCGTCGTCCTTTATGGCTTGCGTCGGCGCGACGTACACCGAGTACTGGTAGTCCGAAAGGATCTCCCACATGTTGCTAAGCACGGAGATCTGGGGATTGGCCTTCTGAACGGTCTTGGTCTGATCGATGTGCAGCACCGCAGTGTCGGTGGAGCCCGCGATAAGCTGCTGGACCCTCGCCGCCGTCGTGGTCTGCAAGAACGTGACGTCCTTCGGGTCGATGCCCGCCTTCTTCAGAACGATCCGTGTCATGACGTCCGCGAAACCCCCGGGCTCCTGGACGCCCATCACCTTGCCCTTGAGGTCCGCCATCGTCTTGATCTTTGGGCCGACGACGAACGAGACGTCGACATTCGGCGCGTATGAGTAGAGGACCTTCACCTCGGCGCCGTTGGCGATCCCATCGACCACCGGCTCGGTCGAGGTCCCCGCGAGAGTGATCCCGCCGGAAGCGGACGCCCGCAACGAGCCGACCCCACCTTCGAAGCGGACGAGCTCGACGGTCAGGTTCTCCTCTTTGAAGTACCCGAAGGAATCGGCCACGTATGGCGTCAGGTGGACGACGTTCGGCGGTGTCACCGGCACCGCGATGGTGATCTTCTTCGCGTCGCACACCGCCTTCGCGGCCGCGGTCGGGCTTGCGGCAGTTGTTGGCGCTCCACCGCCACCACCACCTCCGCCGCAGGCCGATGCCATGAGCGCCGAGATGAACGCGAATGCCAGCACCCGATGACCCACCTTGTCCTCCTTTTATTGCTCGCGTCGCAACCACGGTGCGACGCGGCCTTCGAGCCATTGAATGAGTCCCATGAAGACGATGCCCATGGCGGCCACGGTTATCACAGGCACGAACGCCCGGTCCATCCGGAATACGTTCCCGTATTGGATGATGAGATAGCCGAGTCCGACGAGACCGATCAGGAACTCAGCCACGATCATCCCGATCAGCCCACGACCGATGGCGAGGCGGATCCCGGCGAGGACGAACGGCGTCGCCGAGGGCAGGATCACGTCGGTCCACAGCCGCCGCTCGCTGCTGTTGAACGCGCGGGCCACCTCGAGGAGGCCACGGTCAACGTTGCGGACGCCCTGTTGCGTGTTGATGAGCACCGGGAAGACGCAGAAGAGCGCGACGGCCGCCACGCGCGGCGCGTCTCCCTGGTACTTGAAGATGAAGCCGATGAGCGGGATGAGGGCGACGGATGGAACCGAGTAGAGCGCGCTCACCAAAGGGTCGAGCGCATTGAAGGCGGTTCTCCATCGGCCCGTGACGACCCCGAGAAACACACCGACGACCACCGCGATCGCGAATCCTCCGACGAAGGCCCGAAGGCTCGTGAGGACCGCCGTTTGCAGCTCGCCCGATTCCACGAGCTCGACGAACGCGACCGCGATCGCCGAAGGTGGCCTGATGATCAGCGGGTTCCAGCTCGGAGCCAGGAACTCCCACACCAGCAGCACGAAGGCGATGGAGCCCAGGCGAACAGTCCAGTCGCTCATCCGCGGCGAGAGGCCTCGCCGCCGGGCGGCCGAGGGGGCACGCGCCTGGGCCTCACGGATGCTCATGCCGCGGTGCGGTCCAGGACCAGACGCGAGCAGCGGTCTCTGAGGTCCACGAAACGCGAATGGGCGATGACCGAAGCCATGGTCCGCGGTCGTTGGATGTCCACGGAAATGATCTCGCGGATCCGCGCGGGACGCGACGAGAGCACCACGACACGGTCCCCGAGTGCAATCGCCTCCTCGATGGAGTGCGTGATGAATACCATCGTGCGTGGGCGCTCCTGATAGATCCGCAGGAGCTCGTTTTGGAGCACCTCGCGGGTGAGCGCATCCAGCGAGCCGAACGGCTCGTCCATGAGGAGGACATCGGGTTCCACCGCGAGTGCTCGCGCGAGACCGACGCGCTGCTGCATGCCGCCAGAGAGCGCGTACGGATACGCACGCTCGAACCCGCGTAGCCCGACCATCTCAATGTACCGGTCGACACGCTCGTCGATCGTGGCGCGTGGGAGCCGCGCGAGCTCGAGGCCGTAGGCCACGTTCTCTCGCACGCGTTTCCACGGCATGAGCCCGAAGTGCTGGAAGACCATCGCGACCTTCCGGCTCGGCGCCCGCACCTCCACCCCGTCGATGACGATGCGGCCGGCGTCGATCTCGGCGAGCCCATGCATGCAGCGAAGCAGCGTCGTCTTCCCGCACCCCGAGGGACCGAGGATGCAGAGTGCCTCGCCGTCCCGCACCGCGAGGTCGAGGTCCTCGAACACGGTGACGGCACCCGCGGCGAACCGTTTCGTCACGTGCTCGACCGAGATCCGGACCGCCGTGGCCATCAGGCGACTCGCCGATCGGCGCTTCGCGGCGCGGCGGTCGAGCCACGGACGACGAGCTCCGTATCGAGGAGCACGTGGCGGTCCGCTACCGGCTGGCGCTCGACCAGACCGATCAGCATCCGCGCGGCGACGGCGCCCATCTCGCGCTGCGGTACGCGCGCGGTGGTCAGCGGGGGATCGAGCAGGCCGACCATCGGGATGTCGTTGATGCCGACGAGCGATAGATCCGACGGAACGCGCAGGCCCGCTTCGCGAGCCGCCCGCAGGGCACCGAGTGCCAGAAGATCGTTGGCTGCGAAGATCGCCGTCGGGGCGGCTGCGAGCAGGCGCCTCGCCGCGGCGTGGCCCGCGTCCTCGGAGTAGGCCGCGGCCTCCGCCATCAAGGTCGCGTCGATAGGCAGGCCATGCGCGCGCAGCGCGTCGCGATATCCGGCGGCGCGCTCCGCGCCGGTGGTCGTGCTGAGAGGACCGGCGATGTGCGCGATCCGCTTGTGACCGAGGTGCACGAGATGAGCGACGATCTCGGCGGCTGCGCGCGCGTTGTTGACCTCAACGGCCGGATCTTCAGCGACGCGCGATCCGCGATTCACGAGGACGAAGGGGAACCGCTCGCGGCGGACCGATGCCAACGTCGCGTCCGCCATGCGGCTCGTGGCGATCAGCAGGCCATCCGCCTGGCGCTCGCGGAGCACCCGCAGCGACGCCTTTTCGCGTTCGGCATCGTCGTCGGTGTTGCAGAGGACGAGCTCGTATCCGCGCTCGCGCGCCGCTTCCTCAGCGCCGCGGATGATCGGCGGGAAGAACGGATTGGTGATGTCCGGGACGAGCATGCCCAGGGTGCGCGTCCGTCGGAGGCGGAGACCGCGCGCGACGGCAGAGGGTTGGTACTCGAGCCGCTCGACCGCGGCGAGCACGCGGCGGCGGGTCTCGGCGCTCAGGGGGAGATCGGCCCGGTGCAGAGCCCGGGACACCGTCGAAGGGTGAACTCCGGCGAGGCGAGCGACATCAGTGATCGTCCGGCGCGTCCTCTGATCCCCCAACGGAAATCGTTTGCGGAACCCCTTTGCGAGGCTAGGACGGCATGCTCTGTCCGTCAAACCGGGCACAATCCCGCGTCATGCCCACCGCAGTCGGCCCACGCCCGCCGGAGCAGCGCGGCCTCGAGCTGGTCGGTCACTCCGACCTAGAGGGCCGCGGCGACGGGATGCAGATCATGCGCAACGGTGACGTGCTCTACGTCGGTCACATGGGCGACTTCGGCATCGGGACGAGCGTCCTCGACATCGCCGATCCCGCGCGACCCAAGGTCCTCCGGCAGATCCCGGTGCCGAAGGGAACGCACTCACACAAGGTGCAGCTCGCCGACGGGCTCCTGCTCGCCAACCACGAGCAGTACCCCTATCGCGTCGGCGTCCCGGAGAGCACGGGCCTCGTGGTGTACGACGTCGCGAAGCCGACCGACCCTCGGCGGATCGGTTTCCTGCCCATCGACGGTCTGGGTGTGCACCGAATCTGGTTCGCCGGGGGGAGATTCGCCTACGCCTCGGCGCGGGAGACGGGTTACCGGAACCGGATCCTGATCGTCATCGACCTGGAGGATCCGACGCGTCCGCGCCTCGCGTCGCGCTGGTGGTGGCCAGGGCAGCACGACGGCGACGCCGAGCGCCTCCCGGACGACAGCGATGTCGGCGCGCATCACGTCATCGTCGAGGGCGACCGCGCATATGGCGGCTACTTCGACGCGGGCGTCGTGGTGTATTCGGTCGGAGGCGACGGCGCGCTCGACCTGTTGAGCTCGCTCTCGTGGGCCGATCGGTCGGGAGGCCACCCCCACACGCACACCGCGCTACCGCTGGGCGACCGCAAGCTCCTCGCCGTGACAGACGAAGCCATCGAGCCCGGTTGCGAAGGCGCGCGCAAAGACATCCACCTCGTGGACATCTCGGACGAGAACACGCCGCGGGAGGTCTCGCGCTTTCCGGTGCCTGACGGGGACTACTGCTCGCGCGGGCTCCGCTTCGGCCCGCACAACCTCCACGAAAACCGGCCGGGCACGTTTGCGAGCGACCGGATCGTCTTCGCGACGTACTTCAACGCCGGGCTCCGCGTGTACGACACCGGTGATCCGCTGCATCCGAAGGAGATCGCGTGCTACGTCCCCGAGGCGCCCGCCGGCCAGCAGGCGATCCAGTTCAACGACGTGCTCGTCGGAGCGGATGGGCTCATCTTCGTCAGCGATCGCATTCGCGGGGGTCTCTACATCCTTCGACGCATGTGACGCACAATCGTCGCGTGGCCCGGATCAGCTATGTGGACATCGACAAGCTGGAGGATGCGGAGCTCCGCGGCTACATGGAGCAGGCGCGCCGGTTCGGAACCCCAAGACCGGAGACACAGGCGATTCGGTCGCACGTCCCGGCCGTAGCCCGCGCGTTCTCCCGCGCGTGGGACCGGATCTTCCGGAACGGCGTCCTCGAGCATTCGCTCAAGGAGCTCTGCCGTGCGTACGTCTCGCAGACGATCGAGTGCAACTACTGAGGGTCGCAACGGTCTCTCCGGGGCGGAGAGCAAGGGCTCACCGAGGCCGATTACATCGATCTCCTGAACTTCGAGCGCTCCGACCGTTTCACCGCCCGGCAAAAGGCGGCGCTCTTGTACACGAGCATGCTGGTGTGGGATCCGGAGGGGGCCGACGAACGCGTCTGGGGAATGCTGCGCGACCATCTCACGGACCCGGAGATCGTCGAGCTCGGATCGTTCATCGCAGTGACGTACGGCCAGCAGCGGGTGATCAAAACCTGGGGCGTCGGGCACGGCGAGCTGCCGGGCGATCCGGGAGCGGGCCTCGCGCCCGCCCGATCGGAGCGCTGATGCGCCTGCTCGGCTCTACCGCCGACGAGATCCGCGCGCTGGTGCCGGATGCGCTGGCGAGCTGGCGCTACATCCGCGAGAACGTCCTCGACCGAGGCGTCGTCGACCAGCGCATCAAAGAGCTCTGCTACCGCTACCTGGCGAACGATCCCGAGACGACCGACCTCGCACGCTTCAACGATCCCGAGCGGGCCGCCCTCGAATGGGCGGACGCGATCGCGTACGACTCGGATCGCGCCGGCGATGAGCTCTGGGCGCGGCTCCACGGCCACTTCAGCGAGGAAGAGCTCGTCGACCTCGGATGTGCCATCGGCTTCGAGCTCGGGCAGCAGCACTGGCGGCGGTCCGTGGGCCTCTCTCCGCGCGACTAGGGAAGCCGGTCTGCGATCCGTTCGTTCGCGCGGTGGTCCCATGGCACGGCGACAAGTGCGGGCTCGCCGAGATCGAGGGCGCGGCGCAGGGTCGGGAACAGCTCCCGTACGGTAGGGACCGCGAACCCGGCGATGCCGAACGCCCGCGCCAGCTCGACGAACCCAGGGTTGCCAAACTCGGTGGCAAAGGTGCGGCCGAAGATCCGTCGCTCGTTCGCCTCGATGATGCCGAGCCGATCGTCGACCAGGACCATACACACGATCGCCGTGCCCATGCGCTTCGCCGTCTCGAGCTCCTGGACATTCATCAGGAAGCCGCCGTCGCCACTGAACGCGATGACCTTGCGCTCGGGAAAGACGAGCTTCGCCGCGATCGCGCCGGGTACGGCGATGCCCATCGATGCGAGCCCGTTAGACACGACGACCGTGTTCGGCACCGGGGTCGGGTAGAGACGCGAGAGCCACACCTTGTGGGCGCCGACATCGCTCACCACGATGTCCTCGGGAGCGAGCGCCTCGCGGACGGCGGCGACCACGAGCTGTGGCAGGAATGGGGCAGGCGTGTCCTTCGGCGCCGACGCGCTGAGCGGTTTGTTCGCGACGCGGATCGGCTGGTCCTTCCGCGGCTCGACGTGGTCCGCGAGCACCGAGAGCGACTCATCGAGCTCGCCGACCACCTCGACCGACGGCTGGTAATGGCCATCGAGCTCGGCCGGGGTGCTGTCGACGTGCACGACGACCTTGTCGCGTTTCGGATTCCAGAGCGACGGTGACCATTCCACGAGGTCGTAACCGACCGCGATCACGAGGTCGGCCTCGGCAAGCTGCGGGATGTTCGCGAGCTCCGCACCGGGGCGCTGCAGGCCCGCCGGCGGAAGCGACTGCTGGCTGAACGGGTCAAGCACGCCCTTCGCCATATAGGTGTGGGTCGCCGATATGCCGCTCCGCCGGACGAAACGCCGGAGCGCCTCGACGCTGGCGTGACCCGCCGCTTGGCGGCGCGCGACGCCGTTGCCCGCGAGGATGATCGGCGACTTCGCGCCCTTGATCAGCTCGAGCGCGCGATTCACGACCGCGTCCTGCGCCTTGGGATACGACGTCCGGCGGACCTCGAGGGGCTTCATATCGGTGTCCTGGCCCGCGATATCTTCGGGGAGCTCGATGTGGGTCGCGCCCGGTTTCTCGAGACGCGCGAGGCGAAAAGCCTTGCGAACGATCTCGGGTGTCGACTCGGCGACGCTGATGCGCGTGCTCCACTTCGTGACCGGTCCGAACATGCGCACGATGTCGATGTACTGGTGCGACTCCTTGTGCGCGCGCTCGAGGCCGACTTGCCCGGTGATCGCCACGAGCGGCGCGCGGTCGATCTGCGCATCGGCCACGCCGGTGATGAGGTTCGTCGCGCCCGGGCCAAGCGTCGCGAGGCACACACCCGGGTACGACGAGAGCCGGCCGTAGACGTCCGCCATGAAGGCCGCGCCTTGCTCGTGGCGTGTCAAGACGAACGTGATCTCGTCGCTCGCCGCAAGCGCTGCGTTCAGGGCGAGTGTCTCCTCGCCGGGAATGCCGAAGACGTGACGGACGCCCTCGTTCTCGAGGCACTTCACGAGGAGCTGCGCGACGTTCAACGGGCGGCCTCTCCGATGAGCCGCTCGACGATGACGGTGTCGCGCCACGCGCCGTCGAGCTTGGCGTGCCGTCGATACGTCCCGACCTCGCGAAACCCGACCTTCGCGAGAAGCTTGCGGCTCGCCTCGTTCTCAGGAAAGACGCGGGAGACGAGCTTCCAGATGCCGCGACCCTCGCACTCGCGCACGAGCGCTTCCATCGCGGCACGACCCGCGCCGGTGCCGCGCGCGTCGCGCGCGACGTACACGGAAAACTCGGCGACCCCGGCGTAGCACGGCCGCGATCGGTATTCGCTCGCGGATGCCCAGGCGACCACGGTTCCATCACGCTCCACGACGACCGTCGGCCACCGCGGCGCGCGCTCCCGAAGACCGCGGGCGATCTCGCCGGGCGTCCGTGGCGCTGTCTCAAATGTCGCGACGCGGTCGGCGATCCCTTCGTTGTGGATGCGCGCGATCGCCCCCGCGTCCTCTTCCGTCGCCACGCGTGTCCCGGTCACTCGGAGGGCTGCGACGTCGGCTGTTGTCCCTCCGCGGGTCCGATCCAGATCGTCTGGGTGTTCGTGAACTCTCGCGCCCCGAACGCGGACAGCTCGCGCCCGTACCCCGAGCGCTTGACGCCCCCGAACGGCAGGCGCGGGTCCGATGCGACCATGCCGTTCACGAAGACGCTGCCGGCTTCGATCCGGCGTGCGAGGCGCTCGCCGAGCGCGGCATCGCGGGTCCAAATGGCCGCGCCGAGGCCGTACGCGGAGTCATTGGCGACGCTCACGGCTTCGTCAGCATCGCGTACGCGGATGACCGCGGCTGCCGGCCCGAAGGTCTCCTCGCGGAACGCCGGCATCTCGGCTGTGACGCCGGTGAGGACGGTCGGCCTGAAGAAATAGCCCTTGCCAGAGATCCGCTCGCCGCCGGTCAGGACACGCGCTCCGGCCCGGACCGACTCGTCGACCTGACGCTCGAGGGTGTCGAGGAGATCGCGCCGCGCGAGCGGGCCGACCTGCGTCTTCGGCTCGATCGGATCGCCGACAACGAGGTCCTCCACGCCCTTCGCGAAGCGCCGCTCGAATTCGTCGGCGATGGAGTCCACGACGATGAAGCGCTTGGCGGCGATGCACGACTGACCGTTGTTCTGATTTCGGGCCCGAACGGCGGTGGTCGCGGCCAGCTCGAGGTCGGCGTCGCCGAGCACGATGAACGGATCGGATCCGCCAAGCTCGAGCACGGTCTTCTTAAGAGCACGCCCGGCGAGCGCCGCGATGCGCGACCCCGTATCCGAGCTGCCGGTGAGGGTGACCGCGCGGATGCGGTCGTCCGCGATGATCGGCTCGATCGCTGAGCCGGAAACGAGGACGGTGCGCAGCAAGCCCTGAGGAAAACCGGCCTCCCGGAAGGCTTCCTCGATCGCGAGCGCGCACTGCGGCACATTCGAGGCATGTTTGAGGACGGCTGCGTTGCCGGCCATGAGAGCTGGCGCAGCGAAACGAACGACCTGCCAGAACGGAAAGTTCCACGGCATGACCGCGAGGACGACCCCGAGCGGCTGGAAAGCGACGATGCTCCGCCGCGCGTTCGCGCGAATCTCCTCGTCGGCGAGGTAGCGAGAGGCGTTTCGCGCGAAATGCTCGGCGCCGAAGGCGCATTTCTCGATCTCGGCCTTCGCCTCGTTGATCGGCTTTCCCATCTCGAGCGTGGCCAAGCGCGCGTACCGGTCGGCGCGCTCTCGGAGCAGCGAGGCGAGCGCGCGCATCGGGACCGCTCGTTCGGCGATGGGCCGGTCGCGCCACTCGACGAACGCATCGTGGGCCTCGGCCAGGGCCATCTCGATCTCGTCGGCCCCGAACGCGTCGAACGACGCGATGACCTCTCCGGTCGCCGGATTTACCGCTTGTATCTGGCTGATGGTGGTCGCCATTTGAGTCGAGGATAAACCCCTATTTGTTCGCGAAGGGATGGACCGGCGTGAACACCTTGACTTCGATCGGCGAGGCCGCCTTCTTGAACCGCTCGCCGTCGGCCCCGACGCCGACCCCGGGATAGAACCCGTAGTGCATCGGCACGGCGATCCTCGGCTTCAGCGCCTTCGCCATCCCCGCAGCTTCATCGACCGTCATGACGTAGCCGCCATCGCCTATCGGCAGGAACGCCACATCGGTCCTGATCCTGTCGAGCTCCGGGAGGTGGTCGGTGTCGCCGGCGTGGTAATAGGTGTTCCCACCGAGCTGCAGAACGTAGCCCACCCAATTGTTCCGCTTCGGGTGGGCCTCCAGGCGCGCCGGATCGACGTTGTAGGCGGGCACCGCCTCGATTTTCACGCCGGCGACGTCCAAGCGGTCGCCCGGCTTGACCGGCTTGACGTTCCCGGAAAGCTCCTTCGCGACGTCGGCCGGTGCGACGATCGCCGTCTTGTTCGCCTTCACCCGCGCGATGTCGTCCGGCGCGTAGTGGTCACCGTGCGCGTGCGTGATCAGGAGGAGGTCAGCGGGCGGGAGACCGTCGGTCAGTCCCCACGAATCTATGTACACGACGAGCTTCTCGCCCTTCCAGCGGAAGGTCGACTGCTTGTACCAGGTGAACGCATCGAGCATCTAGGGCCCTCCTTTGATCGTGTTGCGCAGCACACCGATGCCCTCGATCTCCACCTCGACCACGTCACCGGGCTTTAGAAACTCGGGCGGCGTCCGAGCGAAACCGACGCCGGCCGGCGTCCCGGTAATGATCATGTCGCCCGGCCAGAGCGTGCACCCCGCGGAGATCTCGGCGACGAGTCGCGGAATCTTGAACACCATGAATTTCGTGCGCGAGTCTTGCTTCGTGACGCCATTCACTCGCGATCGGATGGCCAGATCGTTTGGGTCGAGATCGTCGGCGGTGACGACCCACGGACCCATCGGAAGATGGGTATCGAAGTTCTTTCCTTTGAACCACTGGCCACCGTGGCGGCGCTGCACATCACGGACCGAGACGTCGTTGGCGCAGGTGTACCCGAAGACGTGGCTCATCGCGGCCGCTTCGGTGATGTCGCGGCCGCCCTTGCCGATAACGACAGCGAGCTCCGCCTCCCAGTCGAGCTGTTCGGAGTGTGGCGTCGGGAAGAGCACATCCGCGTCCGGCCCCACGACGGTCGCCGGGTTCTTTGTGAAGATCGCGGGAAACGCTGGTATCTCCTGCGGCGTCAGCGGCGGACCGGACTTTCCTCGCGCCTGCTTGCCTTCCTCGAAATGCTCGCTGTAGTTCCAGCCGATGCAGAACACGTTCCGCGGCGGACGCGGGATCGGAGCGTGAAGCTTCGCGCTCCGAAGCGGAACGCCCCCTTTCGCTTTCCGCGCGGCGCTCCGGAGCTCGCTCAAGAGCTCATCGCCGGAAAGCAACAGGTCGAGGAGGTCGTCTTCCTCGGTGGCGCCGCCGAGGAGGTCCACGGTCGAGACGACCGTGTCGTCCGCGGCAACGACCCCCGCCGCCGGCACGCCACGCTGCTCGAACGTGCAGACCCGCACGCTAGCCCGTGCCTTCGACCGGCGGCGCCGGTCGTTCCTCGGGCCACCCGGCGTACGCGCGCTTGTAATACATGAGTGGCGTCCCTCCGAGCGTCTCGCCCGCTTCGACGCTGGCGATGAACATGACGTGATCCCCGCCCTCGTATATCTCGGTCACCCGACACGCAGCGTACGCGAGTGAGAGACCGCGGAGGATCGGCGCGCCGCCGGCCTCCGGCGAGGGCTCCCAGCGGACATCCTTGAATTTGTCGTCGGCCTTCGACGCGAAGATCGTGGCGACATCTTCGGCGCCTGCCTTTAGGAAATTGATCACGAACGCGCGGCGCCTCTGCAGAGCGGGGAGCGTGCGCGACGTCCGATCGATCGATACCAGCATGAGCGGCGGCTCCGTCGAGAGGCCGAGGTAGGCCTGACTCGTGAGCCCCTTGGGTTCTCCGTGATCGTCGACCGTCGCGATGATCACCACGCCCGTCGGGAACGAGCTCGAGATCGCACGGAAGAGCTCACGGTTGACGGGCACTACCGGCCGCGAAGGTACGCGTCCTGTCCTTTGATCCAGTCCTCGCGGGGCGGACTGAAGACATCGAGGTCGTACGTGTCGTCGAGCGCGGTCGCCTCGTGAGGGACGTTCGCCGGGATGACCAACACCTCGCCGGCGCGCACCTCATGGATCTCCGAAAGGTCGTCGCCAAGGCGAAGCCGGAGCGCGCCCTCCACGATGAACGACAGCTGCTCGGCAGTGTGCACGTGCCTCGGAACGATCGTGCCCTTCTTGAGCCAGATCTGGGCCAGCATGGCCTTCTCTCCATGGAGAAACCTCCGCTGCACGCCGGCCATGAGGTTCTCGCGCGGCGAATCCTCCCAGCGAACGCGTCGTCCTTTCGTGGTCACGTCATCCTCCCCGTCGTGGTGCGGCGAGAATACCGGCCGGAACGAGGACCGGCTTCTCGCCGCCAAGCTCGCGACCCAGGAACGCGAGGACGCGCTGGGCCCATTCGTCGGGATGCGTGGCGTACGCCATGACGTGCTCGCAGCCCGGGACGACCCAGAGCTCCGTGCGCGGGTTGGTGCTCGCTGCCTTCAGGTCCAGACCGTGGTGCAAGGGCACGGTCGTGTCGTCTGTGCACTGGATGAAGAGGAACGGCCGCTCGGGGTGGGCGGCGACCACCTTCGAGGGCGTGACCTTCGCGAGGTCGAGCCCCAGGAAAAGACGCGACATCAGGACGATGCCGGGGGTGAACCACGCCGGCAGATTCGTGTATTTCGTCGCCGACTCGCTGACCACGGTGTTTCCATCGGCGAACGCCGAGTCCGTCACGACGGGGCCGATGGTCGGATCGGCCTGCACCGTCATGAGCACGCTGCCGCCACCGAGCGATTCGCCGATCACGGCCACGCGCGCTCGCTCGATGTCGGCACGACTCGCCGCAAGGTCGATCGCGGCGAGGATGTCGCGCGGCTCTTCGATGCCGAGCGTGTATCTGGTCCCGCCGCTCTCGCCGTGACCGCGCAGGTCGAAGAGCAGCACCGAGTAGCCATGGACAAGCAGAAGCCTGGCGATGGCCGCCGGCATGAAGTCCGAATTCACGCGGTTTCGTCCGCGGCCGTGCACGATCACAGCGGCGCGATCCGCGCGAGGAACCGCGAACCACCATCCCCTGAGCACGATCCCGTCGCGGCTCTTGAAGGTCACGTCCTCGTGTGTCGCCGCGATGGAGCTGGCCGGTGGATCGAGCGGCACGCGCTCCACCTGGGTCACCGTTTCCGCGACACGGAAGGAGATCCCGAAGTACGCGATCAACGCCGCCGCGATGACTCCGACGATGAAAAATGGCCAGAGCCTGCGGGCTTGTCGCAACACGCGACGAATGTATTCGGGCGGAGTAACGCGCGACTCGGTCCGGCGTTGAATGTGCGACCCATCCAGTCCAATCCATCCGACCCCCCTGCGTCGAGCGGCCCGCCCCACCAGGCGGGCCGCTCCTTTTCAGGCGCTACCGCGCTGAGACCACCCGCCCTAATTGCCGCTCAGCGTGCCCCGTTAGGCCGTGTGACAGCTCACCTAAATCGCTTCCCCTCCAACGCCGCCGGTCTCTCCACCGGCGGCGTTCTCTGTTTATGGGATACGGCGTCGTGGAGTAGGAGCGTGCGGCGAGCGCGCTCGATGATCGGTGGATCCAGCAGCTTGCCATCGAGTGCGACGGCGCCGAGGCCCTTCAGTCGTGCCCCTTCGAACGCATCGATCACGCGTCGTGCGTGAGAAACCTCCTCGGCGCTCGGGCTGAACACGCCATTGATCGGATCAATCTGTCCCGGATGGATCAGCGACTTTCCGTTGAACCCGAGGCGTCGCGCCTGCAGTGCGTCGCGGCGCAGGCCCTCCTGGTCGGCGACATCCGGCCAGATCCCGTCGATCGCATGCCGACGCGCCGCGATCGCCGCGACGACCAGCGCGGAGCGCGCGTACAGGAGCTCGCTCGCCTCGGCCTCCCGCGCGATCGGTAGCGAAAGGTCACGCGCGAAGTCTTCGGCGCCGAAGAGCAGCGCGACCACGCGATCCGAGCATGCCGCGATCGCGTGCGCTTCGAGCAGACCTCGTGCCGATTCGATCGAGGGAATGATGCGGATCGAGCCCCGCGCGATCCCCGCGCCGCCCTCGCGTTCGTCAAGCTCTCGGGCGAGCCGTACGACCTCATCGGCCTGGTCGATCTTCGGTGCGACGATGCCCTCAAGGCCGGGGCGGACGGCTGCGACGAGATCCATGTCGCGCGCGGGGACGCTGCTGTTCACTCGCACGTACCGAGCCGGACCAGTGTCCGCCGAGCGCACCGCGAGCGCGGCCGCGACCGCCGCGCGCGCGTGATCCTTCTCGTCGGGTGGGACGCCATCCTCGAGGTCGAGGATCGCGACGTCGAGAGCGCTCGGCGCGAACTCGCCCTGCCCGAGCGCGCGCTCCACCATTCGGGGGCGATGCGCGGGCACGAACATGAGCGAGCGCAGCAGCTGCATCAGTACGAGCGGGGCATGCCGAGCACGTTCTGACCGAGGTACGCGAGCACGAGATTGTTGCTGACCGGGGCCACGAGCAGCAGCCGCGTTTCCCGAAATTTGCGCTCGACGTCGTACTCGGACGCGAAGCCGTAGCCGCCGTGGGTATCGAGGGCCGCGTTCGCGGCGTCCCACGAGGCCTGCGACGCGAGCAGCTTCGCCATGTTCGCTTCGGGTCCGCAGAGCTTGTCGCTGTCATACAGCCACGCGGCCTTGTCCCGCACGAGCGCGGCGGCCTCGATCCGCGCGTGCGCCTGCGCGATCGGGAACTGAACTCCCTGATTCGTGCCGATCGGCCGGCCGAACACCACGCGGCTGGTGGCGTAGCGCGACGCGCGGTCGACGAACCATCGGCCGTCGCCGATCGCCTCCGATGCGATGAGGATCCGCTCGACGTTCCAGCTGTCGATGATCTGGCGGAAACCTTGTCCCTCCTCGCCGACGAGATCCCGTGCCGGAATTTCGAGGTCCTGGATAAAGAGCTCGGTCGTGTGGTGGTTGAGCATCGTGCGGATCGGCCGGATGGTGATGCGTCCATCGGCGAGGGCTCGTTTCAGGCGGACGATGAACACCGAGAGACCCTGCGTCTTGTCCTGGAGCTCCTCATACGGTGTCGTGCGGGCCAGAAGCAGGAGGAGGTCGGAATGCTCCGCCCGTGAGATGAAGACCTTCTTGCCGTTGATGATGTAGCGACCCCCTTTCTTCACCGCGGTGGTGCGCAGTCGCGTGGTCTCCGATCCCGCTTCGGGCTCCGTGATCCCGAACGCCTGCAATCGCGTCTGACCCTTCGCGAGCGCGGGCAGGTACTTGCGTTTCTGCTCTTCGCTGCCGTGCTTGAGAAGCGTGCCCATCGTGTACATCTGCGCGTGGGCACTCGCCGCGTTGCCGCCGGATCGGTTGATCTCTTCGAGAATGACCGCTGCGTCCGCGACCTTGAGGCCCGACCCGCCGTACTCGGCCGGGATGAGCGCCGCAAGCCACCCTGCTCTCGTGAGCGCATCGACGAATTTCTCCGGGTACTCACTCTTGCGATCGACCTCACGCCAGTAGACGTCCCCGAAGTCGGCGCAGAGCTTCCGCACGGCGGCCCGGATGTGCTCGCGATCCGGATCGTTCGAGAAGTCCATCTCAGTCCCGAGGCGACGGGGGCTCGCGGCGGGCTGCGGCGGCGCGCGTCGGAACCATGAAGCTGCGCGTCATGACGAGGACGACCGTCCCGTCCGGCTTGAACCCGCGCTGCCGGACCTTGACGATCCCCCACCCGCTCCGCGATCGCGACTCGCGGGTCTCGAGCACCTCGCTGTCCGCGTAGAGCGTGTCGCCCTGGAACAGGGGGTTCGGCAGCTTGACCTCGTCCCATCCAAGCGCGAACCCGTTCTGGCTGGTGTGCGGAACCATCAGCCCGGTCACGACCCCGATGGTGAACACGCTGTTCACGAGAGGACGCTTGAACTCGGTCTGTGACGCGTAGTGGGCGTCGATGTGGATGGGATTCTGGTTGTTGGTGAGCAGCGAGAACCAGATGTTGTCGGCTTGCGTGATGGTGCGGCCGGACGAGGAGCGCGACACGTCACCGACCTTGAAGTCTTCGAGAAAGGGACCGTCTGTCACGGCGCGATGCTAGACGCGTTGTCGTGACCTGAGCTTTCCCGAGAATCTCTGCTCCGGCAGGAGGACTCGAACCTCCGACCATGGCCTTAACAGGGCCCCGCTCTTCCAGCTGAGCTATGCCGGACCGGTGCGCATTCAATGTTAGCGGGGTCGACTTATGTGAGCCATGAATTAGGCCGGGAGAACTCGCTAATCCATCACAAGCACCGGACCAACTGCATCGGGCGTGGTCACGTGATTCGCCCTGTACTCGGCGAGACCGAATTGCGTGCGTCAACCGATCTGTCAGGTGAGCTATCGGTCCTGCGATCTCCCCAACTACTCCCTCGAAGCCCTGTTGACACGGTATTTTCGATAGAACTAATGTTCGAGCATGACGCTTGTCTGTCAGACCTGCGGATTAGCGTTCAGCGACTACCCAATAATCGACGGCAAGCGTCGTCATCTACACGGTCGGCGGCAATGTCTTGAGTGCCTGCCATTCAAGCCTCGGCGAAGCCCTCGATTCCACACGCCTCGTCCGCCGCGAATGTTGGTTTGTCAGCAATGCGGGACCCAATTCGCGGCAAAGCAAGTTATCGACGGAAAACTGCGATCCCTCTACCGACGAAGGTTCTGTCTGACTTGCTCGCCGTTCGGAAGTCACAACACATCGAAGCGACCGATCAAGGTCGGTCCCGGAGCGGACGCCGATCGCAGAAAGCGGCGGAACGATTCGTCATATCGCTGTCAGCGACGGCGGAGGGTGGAACGTAAGCAGCGCCTCGTCGAGACCCGAGGGGGCCGATGTGAAGACTGCGGCTACGACGTCAGCGTCGCCGCGTTGGAGTTTCACCACCGAGATTCGAAGACGAAGGAGTTCGGGGTTGGTAACTTCAACGGATCTTGGGAAAGGCTCGTCGCCGAAGCTGCGAAGTGCGACCTTCTATGCGCGAACTGCCACAGGCGGCGGCACAACTACGGAGGGTCGATTGCGGCACGCGGCAAGAAGGCACGGGCGATACAGCTCATGGGCACAAGGTGCGGCGGCTGTTTGACCGTTGTTCCCGATTCGCTTTTCGAATTCCACCATTGGGACGCTCACGAAAAGAAGTTCGGCATCTCGCGAGACGGGATGTCCCGACCGTGGGAAGCGATCGCGGAAGAGCTTCTCAAATGTGTGATGTTGTGCGCAAACTGCCATCGCGAGATCCACGCGGGCGTACGGCTTCTCGAGCGTCAGAGCAGTGTCACCCTGGTGACCGCTGGAAGTGGTGAGGTAGCAGCCGCGTAGTCTCGGCGGTCCGTGAACACGACCAGACCGGACACGCCGACAGGTGGCAGTTCAGGATCGCGTTGGCTTCGCTCTTCGCGGCTCGGCGGCGATAGGCTGGCGGTGGTGGACACTCACAAGGCTCTTCTTCGGCGTCGCGACGGCGATCGTGTGGGACCGGCCCTTCACTCTGGGCGGTGCGCTTCTCGCCGCACCGCTCATGGCGCTCGGCGCCTCCGTCGCGGATCGGATCTGGCGTGTCGTTGAGCGCCCGACGCGCCGCCGCGTCGTCAGCTTCGTCGCGCTCGCGGGCGTCGCGGCGCCCGCGTTCACGGGTGTCATCGACCTCGCCGTCCGCGCCCGCGCTCCCTAGGCTTGATCAGCGAACGTTCCTCCGGGGCATCGTGGAGAGAGTCCAGACCGGCACCGGTGGGGACTATCCACCGTTTCACGCCACCGCCTGGTCAGGCATGGCACAACTCTGGTCGGGCAACAAACAGCTTCATTACGAAGCGTGGATCCGCGAACGGCTCGGGGTGATCGAGGTGGGATTGCACTTCGAAGCCGATGCCCTGACGAACGCTCGTCTCCTCGCTGCCTTTCGCGCGCGTGAGCGCGCCATCCGCCGCGCCCTCGGTGCGGAGGTGCGGATCGAGGCTTGGGACAAAGGCTGGGCCCGCGTCTGGGAGCCTGTCGCCCTCGTGACCCTCGACCGGTCGTTCCTGGAGCAGGTCGGCGCGCGGATCGCGTCGTACGTCCGGGCGCTCGAACCAGTCCTGCGCGCGGAGCTCCCCGCCGACGTCGCTTGGACCGAACCGAGACCGAAGCGCTAGGAGTCCCCCGCTATGCTCCCCGCGAAAGTGTGTCCGGCGGCAACGCCGCCGAGGAAGGGAGTTCCATTTTGGCGGTTCAAGTGGCATCAAGCGCGCTCGCGCCCGCCGCGATCGGCGCGCGTGTCATCGCGTTCATCATCGACGCGATCGTCCTCGGACTCATTCAAGTCATCCTCGCGTCGATCGTGGGCGACACCACGATCGTTGGGGGTCTCACGCGGGCGATCATCTACGCCGTGATCGGTTTCGTGTACTTCGGCTACTCCTGGACGGCATGGCGGGCCTCACCCGGACAGCGGATACTCGGGCTTTCCACGGTGAACGCGGCGGACGGCAGCACGCTGAACTGGAATCAGGCGACGATGCGGTGGGCGTATCTGTTCGGCCCATCCGTCCTCAACTCGTTGTTCGGCACACAGGTCGGCGGGGGCCTCGGCGCGATCGTCAGTCTGATCGTGTTTGTGTATTACATCTACCTGCTCTACACGGCCGCGACCGATCCACGTAAACAGGGTTTCCACGACAAGCAGGCCGGAACGCTTGTCGCGAGCAAGTCGGCCTAACCCTTTCATCGACGCAGGGAAGAGGGGCGGGCACAGAGCCCGCCCCTCTCTTATTGCGCTAGTTGCCGTGCAGCGCGGCGACGAGATCCGGAACGAGATGCGCGGCGTTGGGTGTACCCAAGCCGGTGACCGGATCCCATCCCTTGGTCGCGGGATAGCCCGGAATGCTCGGGTCAGTCTGATTGGTGTTGTTGGTGGCGACGTCGAAGAAGTCGGCGGCGTAACGAGTCGGGTTCGCTCCGATCTTGTAAAGGGCCGCGTTGATCGGACCGAGCGACCCGCCATTGATCTGGCCCGCGATGGCCACGAGCCCTGCCCACTGCGGGCACGAGAGCGACGTGCCACCGATGTCGTACCAGCCCGTGTTGTTCACGTTGCTGCCGTTGCCGTCCGGCGGGAGCGAGAGGTACACCAGAGCGCCGGTCCCAGCACTTGCCTGGAATGCGACGTCCGGTACCCCGCGCATCGCTCCGATCGGGGTGCTCCCCGCGGGAAGGGTGTTCTGCCAGGTCTGCTTAGCGAACACGTGACTGAATCCGCCGCCTGAGAACGTCCAGGCGACTTCGGCGTACACGCCTCCGGGGTTATAGGTGTTGCTGCCGCACTTCGCGCCGATACCTGGCTTCATGTAGTTCGTTCGCGGCTGGTTTGTCGTCGCTAGCGGGTCGGTGCAGAGGTACGTGCCGCCGACACCGGTCACGAGCGGGTCCGACCCCGGCCACGCAACCGTCGGGAACGGGATGAGGTTGCCGCCCTTCGCGGTCGGCTGCTTTGTGCCGTTAGCGGTGCCGCCGTCGCCCGATGAGGCCAGCACGGTGACGCCATTCGCGGCGGCGTTCTTGAAGGCGAAGCGGAGGTTCTCGAGTGAGTCGGAGCTGCTGAACGCGTCTTCGGCCGATCCGAAGCTCTGCGAGATGACGTCGGCCAGGTGGTTGGTGACGACGTAGTCCTCGGCCTTCATCATCTGCGGGAAGCCCTGAACGCCGAGCGTCTCGGCGTTATTCGAGTGAACCAGCAGGATGTTGGCACCGGGTGCGATGGCGTGAGCGGTCTCGACGTCGAGTGCGACCTCGAGCGCCCACGCGCTCTTGTTCTCAAGTCCAGTCCCGTTGCCCGGCTGAGGGTTGGTCGCTGGCGTCCCGTTGATCGCGAGCTCCTTGAACGTCGGCATGCTCGCGGTGCAGGTCACACCCTCCTCGCCGCACATCGGCGCGAGGCCGAACGCCTGGTTGAACACGTGGAGGTCGTGCGCCATGGTGTCGCTGCCGTACGAGTCGACGACGGCGATGGTTCGACCCCGACCGTTCAGGCCCTGCGCGTAGAGAGGGCCGACGTTGTAGGCCGACTGGATCGCCTGCGGTGTGAAGCACGTGCGCGCGACGGCTTCGCAGTCGGCCTCGGTCGGAGGCGTCGTGCCGGACTTGATGAATTGGAAGTCGGTGACCGACGGCTGCGGCACCGCGTCGGCACGCGCCGCGGTGCCTGAGTCGTTAGACGTACGAGCTTGGGTTGCCGGACCGCCAAAGGCGACCGTCGCAAGCAATAACGCGAGCACGGTGAGACACGCAGCGGGCTGTTTCATGCTCCCCCTCCTGGATTACGCGAAATCCGCGGAACCGTAGCACGGCGCGTCTAGCGAGCGGTCGCTGGTGTTCGCGCGAAGCAGCGCCGGTAGAACTCGAGGGTGCGGCGCCAGGACGTGCACGCCTGCTCGTAGCCGGGCGTCTTGGAATCCTCGAGCGACGCTTTAAGGAACCCATGACCAAGGCCCGGATAGATGTGGAACTCGTGCTCCACCCCGGCAGCCTCGAGGGCCGCCCGAAGCTTTTCGACGTTCTCCATACCGGCGCCCGCATCCTGATCGCCCCAGTGGCCGAGGATCGGGCCGTGCATCTTCGGCGCGACCTCGATCGGTGAAGCATCGGTTCGCGCATCCGCCGGAAATCCGTAATACGAGACGGTCGCGGCGAGGTCGTCGCGCCGCGCCGCCAGCAGTAGCGCCTGCGTTCCGCCCATGCAGAACCCGATCGTGCCGACCGTGCCGTTCACATCGGACTGCGCGCGCAGCCAGTCGATCGCGGCGGCCATATCGCGGCCCCAGCGTTTGAAATCGAGGCGCTTGGATCGCGCCATTGCCGCCTCTCGCGTCGGCTCAGGCAATGAGCCCTCGCGGAAGAAGTACTCCGGCGTCAGGGCGACGAAGCCCGCCTGTGCGAGGCGCCGCGCGAGCTGGTCGTAAAACGGACTTCTTCCGAAGACGTCGTTGATGATCAGGATGCCCGGCGCGGGCGTGCGCGCGGGCGTGCGCTCGGGCAGCGCGAGCAGCCCCGGCATCGCGCCGCCTTCCACCGCGATGGTCGCGTCCTTGACGCGAACGTCGGGGATCGGCGCGCCGACCGGTACCTCGGGATGACACATCCCTGTTGACCACCTCCGGACACAGAAGTGCGACTTGGCGAGTCTAAAGTCCCGCAGGTGGGCCGCCCGATCTATGTCGAACGCCTCATCAGCGCACCGATGGACGCACTGTGGAATGCCACACAGAGCCCGGAGGTCCATGAGCGATGGGATCTCCGTTTCACCGAGATCAGCTACATCCCCCGCGCGACCGACACGGAGCCGCAGCGCTTTTTGTACGCGACTCGCATTGGCTTCGGTGTGCGCATCGCCGGCGAGGGCGAGAGTGTGGGGACCGCGGAACGCAATGGCGATCGGACCTCGGCGTTGCGATTCTGGTCCGACGATCGCAAATCCCTTATCCGAAAGGGATCCGGCTACTGGCGCTATGCGCCAAGCGCAGCCGGGATTCGATTCATCACGCAGTACGACTACGAGACACGATTCGGCATCGCGGGGCGGGCCCTCGATCTTGGGTTCCGCCCCCTTCTCGGCTGGGCAACGGCGTGGAGCTTCGATCGTCTTCGGCTCTGGCTCGAGCGGGGCGCCGAACCGGCAGCCATGCTCGAGCGAAGCATTGTTCATTGGATCGCGCGGGGTGCGCTCGCATTCATCTGGCTGTATCACGGGATCGTGCCGAAGCTTCTCGCGCAGGCTGGCGAGATTGACCTCTCCGAACGGGCCGGGGTATCTGCTTCCCTCGCAGCCATATTCGTCATTGGGGCTGCGGTCTTGGAGATCGCGCTCGGGCTGGGGCTGATCGCTGCGCGCGATCCCCGTCCGCTCCTCACACTGAGCAGCGCACTCGCGATCGGGCTGGCCCTGGTGACCAGCGCCCGGATCCCCGAGCTCGTTGGCGCACCGTTTCAGCCGATCACCCTGGGCGTCGCGATGGTCGGGCTCGCCGCCGTTGCGTTTCGCTCCTATTACCAATTGCCGGGTGCACGCAACTGCCTTCGGAAAGCGCCTGCGAAGTGAGCTCCATCTACCGTCAGGCGCTCGGGTCGGAGTTCGACCGTTTACATCCCCAGATCCAGCGGCGCTTCGGCTTCTCCAGCGAGGATGGTTGCGCGGCCATCGGTCGCGGCGTGATGGAGCGCGTCTGGCACGGCCTTCCGTACACGCTGCCGTTCCTCTACGTCGGGACCTGGCGGCGAATCATGTTTCCGCAGCATGGGCGCGACGTGCCGTTCTCGATCCATAACTACGCGTACCGCGACCGGTTGGGCCGCGAGACCGTCACCTGGAATCGTGACTTTGCCGCACCGCTCGGTCGCCGCTTCGATGCGACGATGATCTACAGCGAACGAAGAGGCCGGATCGTGGACTATCTCGGTACACACCAGCACCTCGCGGTCGATATCGAGCTGTCAGTGGATGAGCGCGGCGGGATGCACCTTCGGTCCGGTGGGCAGCGGTTCTATGAGGGACCGCTCGCGTTCGACTTCCCGATGATCTTCTCTGGCTATGCCGACGTGCACGAATGGTTCGACGACGAGACCAATGACTTTCGGATCAGCGTCAGGGTCACCAATCCGGTCTGGGGACCGCTCTTCGGCTATGAAGGGCGTTTCCGGGTGGACTGGATCCGTTGCAGATCGAACGACGTCCCGTCCGATATGAGGCCGCGACGCGAGGAGCCTCGCGAGTAGCGCGCTAACACGACCGGCCGATGAGCGCCAAGCCGTTTCGCCCAGGCCAAATGGCTCTTGCGGACGATCACTGGACCGAGACCGCCTCACTCGCCACGGACGACGGCAATGAGCCGCGTGAAGAGCAGGGCCGACCCAAGCAGCATCAGGACCGTTCCCGAGAGCGCCGCGCCCATCGCGTCGGTGCGAGGAAAACGACTCCGCCGAGCGAGAACTATGGCAGCGACGCCGAAGGCAGCCCCAACGACCACGACGACACCCAGAAATACGTCGTAGGCAAGGATGCGTCGGATGGTGAAGAAAGGAGGGTAGGGACTCGACTGGAACGCGTTCGCGCCCTCGACGAAGATCCCAATCGCGGCGGATCCGAGGCCAGCGGCGACGCCGAGTGCGGCCGCAGCCCATCCCCACATCCGCTCGCGCCGGCCGCTCAGCCCATCGGTCGCGGCGATTGGCTTCTCGCTAAGACTTCCGCGCTGCATCAACGGCCTCGAGCGCGTTACCGACCAGGCGTTGCGCGCCGCCGACGGCGCGAGGGACGTCGAAGCGTCGATCGAAGTTTCCAAGGTTCTCCGCAGCCTCGAGGGCTTCCTCGAGGGCGGACTCGGCGAGGCGGAGCGCCGATGCGAGCCGTTCGAGCTCGCCCGGGTCGACTTCCTTCATTCGGGGCATCATTGCACTTACATGCTGAAGAGCCGCGACCGTTCCTCCGCCCTCGAGCCCATCCGTCGGGTATCGCAGATTCGTCAGTACTCGCCGGAGCCGGTGCCCGACGATGTCGTCGATCAGCTCCTAGAGCTCGCGCGCTGGACGGGAAGCGCGAAGAACAGCCAGCCATGGCGCTTCATCGTGGTGCGCGACAAGGAACGTCTAAGGAAAATCGCGGCCCTGCGCCCACCGATTGGCTGGCTCGCCGGCGCGCCGCTCGGGATCGCGATCGTCCTCGACGGCGCGGAAGGGATGTTCGGGGCATACGACGAAGGTCGCCTCACCGAGCGCCTGCTGACCGGCGCGACGATGCTCGGATATGGCGGCGGTACCGCCTGGTTCGGCGGCCCGGCGCAGGACGCCGAGGCGAAGCGGATCCTCGGCATACCTGAGGACCTGACGGCGCGCCAGATCGTGATGATCGGCCGCCCGATCTCGAACAAGGATCCACGTCCGTCCGGTCCGATGCGCGGACGAAAGCCCATTTCCGAATTGGTCAGCTACGACCGCTGGGGCGCGTCGAAGCGCTGACCTCGTCTGGCGGAAGCACGACGGGCTTCACGCTGATAAACCCGATCATCAGGACTAGACTCGCGCCCGGCCGCGCCATGGTGACGCGCGCAGGGGAAGGAACAGCATGGGAATGCGTCTTGTAATTTGCCTCGTCATCGCCGCAGTCGTGCTGTCTGGCGGTGGAATCGCGTCCGCCGCCCCGCGCTACTCCGACTGGTCCAACACGAAGTATTTCTCCGAGGTGAACACGCCAGACTTCGAGTTCGCGAACGGGGTCTCCAAAGATGGCTTGACCTTTTATTTCCAACGCGGCAACCAGTTCTTGAATACCGAGGACATCTGGATCGTGCAACGCCCCGCAGAGGACGCAGCTTGGGGCATACCGATGAAGCTTCCCGACACGGTCAACTCAACGGCCTTCAACGAGCGTGCGGCGTTCGAATCTCCGGATGGGCATTGGCTCTTCTTCGCCAGCTCGCGGCCAGGCGGAAAGGGCGATTTCGATCTCTACGTTTCGTGGCGGCAGCACACGCACGACGCGAGCGGCTGGGAAACGCCGGTGCGTCTCGATGCGCTCAACACGGTCGGGTTCGATTCGGGCCCGACGGTCTTCGAGGATGAGGCCACCGGACTGCTGCAGATGTACCTCGTCAGCAATCCCGTCGGGCCACAGAACGCAAGCGTCGACATCTACCGGAGCGCTCAGCAATTTGACGGCTCCTGGGCGACGCCGCAGAAGGTCGATCAACTCAACAGCACTGCCCCCGAGGGTCGCCCATACGTGAGACACGATGGGCTCGAGATCTTCTTCAGCTCGGCCCGCCCAGGACTCGGCGGCGGAGATATCTGGTTCGCGACACGGGCCTCGACCGAAGAAGACTGGTCCACGCCGCAGCTCGCGCCCGGCATCAATACCGTGTTCGGCGACAACGTGCCCGCACTCTCGTGGGATGGACAGACCTTGTACTTCAGCTCGAACCGCTCGGGTTCGCAGGGTGAGATCTATTTCGCAACGCGCGAGAAGGTCACCGGCAGGCCCTGAAGAAGAAGAAGGGGCGCCTCACGGCGCCCCTTCTCATCTACTCCAGGTAGTCCTTGAGCTTGCGGCTCCGCGAGGGGTGCCGCAGCTTGCGCAGCGCCTTCGCCTCGATCTGACGGATGCGCTCGCGTGTGACGTTGAACTCACGGCCCACCTCTTCGAGCGTGCGGGTGCGCCCGTCCTCGAGACCGAAACGCAGCTGCAGCACGCGCCGCTCCCGGCCGGTGAGTCCCTCGAGGACCGACTCGACCTGCTCCTTGAGGAGCTTGTGCGACGCGGCATCGCTCGGCGCCAGGGCCTGGTTGTCGGGGATGAAGTCCCCGAGGTGCGAATCCTCTTCCTCGCCGATCGGCGTCTCGAGCGAGACCGGCTCCTGCGAGACCTTCACGATCTCGCGCACCTTGTCGGCGGTGATGAGCATCCGCTCTGCGATCTCCTCGGCGGTCGGTTCGCGGCCGAGCTCCTGAAGAAGTCCACGCGAGACGCGGATGAGCTTGTTGATCGTCTCGACCATGTGGACCGGAATGCGGATGGTCCGCGCCTGGTCCGCGATCGCACGTGTGATCGCCTGGCGGATCCACCACGTCGCGTACGTGGAGAACTTGTAGCCCTTGCGGTAGTCGAACTTTTCGACGGCGCGGATGAGACCGATGTTCCCCTCCTGGATCAGGTCGAGGAAGCTCATGCCGCGGCCGATGTACTTCTTCGCGATCGATACGACGAGTCGAAGGTTCGCCTCGGTCAGGTTGTGGCGAGCGTCGTCGCCCTTCTGGATGAGCTCGTCGGCGAGACGGCGCAGCGCGCGCTGCTCGTCCGAGTCGA
>Ga0209807_1000185_pt1 | contig 27374 bp, 24 predicted proteins | sample GraSoiAngelo_154_FD_186168 | JGI IMG/M metagenome (GOLD analysis project Ga0209807, IMG submission 186168) | Grasslands soil microbial communities from the Angelo Coastal Reserve, California, USA - 14_1009_13_20cm (SPAdes) (version 2) | ecosystem: Environmental > Terrestrial > Soil > Grasslands ... | reverse complement strand
ATCGGCGGAAAGCAGCTCCACTTTCATTCCCTTCGTCGGAAAATCAGCGATCGCCATACGCGCAGCTACCACCGATCCGCCTCCCCCGATGTCCGAGTAAAGACTCGACATATCGGACAGCACGCCGATCTTGACCACGCCGTCGGAAATCTGCGCCTGGGCGAGCGACGCGGCCACGGCAAGCGGCGCCGCCGCGAATATGCTGCGATTGGAGAACATGGGAGCTCCTCTTCTCTTTGGGGTGATTGGATTCGGGCTACACGCCCAGGTATTCGTGAACCTTCTCCAGATTGGACTCTAGCTCGCTGTTCGGGATCATGTCCACAACTCGTCCGCTCTCCATGACGTAGTGGCGATCGGCGACTCGCGAGGCGAACCGGAAATTCTGCTCGACCAGGAGGATGGTAAACCCTTCCGCCTTGAGCCGCGAGATGGTGCGGCCTATCTGCTGAACGATCACCGGAGCGAGGCCTTCGGTCGGCTCGTCGAGAAGCAGCAGCCGCGCCCCGGTGCGCAGAATGCGGCCGATCGCGAGCATCTGCTGCTCGCCTCCCGAGAGCTTCGTCCCCTGGCTCGCGAGGCGCTCCTTAAGGTTCGGGAACAGGTCGAAAACCTGAGCTAGGGACAGCCCGCCCGCGCGCACCACCGGCGGAAGCAGGAGGTTTTCGCGGACGTCGAGACTCGCAAAGATGCCGCGCTCCTCGGGGCAGAACGCGACTCCGAGGCGGGCGATGCGATCGGAGGGCAGCGCCACGAGCTGCGTGCCGTCGAAGCGGATCGAGCCCTCCCGGCGGGCGACCATGCCCATGATGGCCTTGAGAGTCGTGGTCTTGCCGACGCCGTTGCGGCCGAGAAGCGTCACCACCTCCCCGCGGCGCACCTCGAACTGCGCGCCGTGCAGGATGTGGGATTCCCCGTACCATGCGTTCAGGTCGGCGACGGAAAGCAGCGCGGTCTCAGGCATGCTCGGAGCCCAGGTAGGCCTTGATCACCTCCGGATGAGCGGACACCGACCGGTAGTCGCCCTCGGCGATGATCTCGCCGCGCGAGAGCACCGTGATCTGATCCGAGAGGTTTTCCACGACGCCGAGGTTGTGCTCGACCATGAGCACCGTTCGATTGGCTGCCACGCGCCGGATAAGCGCCGCGATGCGCTCGACGTCCGCGTGCGCCATGCCGGCAGTGGGCTCGTCGAGGAGCATCATTTCCGGATCGAGCGCGAGCGTGGTCGCGATCTCGAGTGCGCGCTTGCGCCCGTAGGGCAGCTCCACCGCGATCGACTCTTCGAATGCCGACAGGCCAACGGCGTCCAGCAGCTCGCGCGCGCGCGAATTCAGGTGGCGCAAACTCCGGTCCGTTCGCCAGAAATCGAACGAGCGGCCGCGCTTGCGCTGAAGCGCGATGCGCACGTTCTCTAGGACCGTGAGATGCGGAAACACCGCCGAAATCTGAAAAGACCGGACCAGCCCCAGCCTCGCGATCGCGGCGGGGCTGGAGCCCGTGATCTGGCGCCCGTTGTAGAAGATCTGGCCGCGCGTCGGGGAAAGAAAGTGCGTGAGCAGGTTGAAGCAGGTGGTCTTGCCCGCGCCGTTGGGGCCGATGAGCGCGTGGATGCGTCCGCGCCTGACCTTGAGGCTGACGTCGCCGACGGCGACGAAGCCCTTGAACTCCTTCCTCAGGCCGCGCGTTTCGAGAATGATGTCTTCCGCCATGGGTGCGGCGAGAATAGCACGCGCGCGGCGCGACGAAAGCGCCTCACGTCGCGGCGCCGGCCCCGGCCAGCAAGCCGAGATCGCCTCCGGCCGCCGCGGTATTCACTGTAAAGACGCGTTCGGTCGCGAATCGCACGAGGTAATTCGGGCCGCCGGCCTTGGGCCCGGTGCCGGACAGCCCCTCGCCGCCGAACGGCTGCACGCCCACCACCGCGCCGATCATGTTGCGGTTGACATAGAGATTGCCGACCGCAGAGCGCTCGCGAATGCGCTCGGCGCGCGAGTCCATACGGGTGTGCACACCCATCGTGAGTCCGTATCCGGTGGCGTTGATGTCGTCGACTATCCGGTCGAGGTCTTCGAGCGGGAACCGTGCGATGTGAAGGATGGGGCCGAAGCGCTCCCCGGGAACCTCGCGTATCGAACCGATTTCGAACGCCACGGGAGCGACATAGGTACCGGCAGGCGGGACTGGGCCGGACTCCGCGATCAGCTTGGCGCGCGAGCGCAGATCGGAAACGTATTGCGCCAATTCCTTGCGCGCCTGCGCGTCGATCACCGGTCCGATGTCGGTCGCCGGATCGGCGGGATCGCCGACACGCAGCATGGCCATCGCACCGCGCAGCATGTCGAGCACCGCGGGCGCGATTTCCTCCTGCAGGTACAGGACGCGAAGCGAGCTGCAGCGCTGGCCGGCCGAGCGAAACGCGCTCGCCATCACCGCGTCGACGACCTGCTCGGGAAGCGCGCTCGAATCCACGATCATGGCGTTCAGGCCGCCGGTTTCGGCGATCAGCGGCACGATGGGGCCCTCGCGCTCCGCGAGAACGCGCTGGATTGCGCGAGCGGTGGCGGTCGAACCGGTGAAGGCGACGCCCGCGATCCTCGGATCGGCGACGAGAGCCCGCCCGATCGCGCCGTCGCCAGGCAGAAGATGAAAGGCGCCGGGCGGGATCCCGGCCTTCAGGATCAGCTCGGCGACGCGGTATGCGGTGAGTGCCGTCTGCTGCGCCGGCTTCGCAACCACCGTGTTGCCGGCGACCAGCGCGGCCGCGACCTGCCCCGTGAAAATCGCGACCGGAAAGTTCCAAGGGCTGATGCAGGCGAACACACCGCGGCCGTGCAGCGTCAGCACGTTGCTCTCGCCGACCGGTCCTCGCAGCGCAATCGGCCCGCCGAGCTGCTCGCGCGCCTGTTGCGCGTAGTAGCGGCAGAAATCCACTGCCTCGCGCACGTCCGCCATGGCGTCGGGCAAGGTCTTCCCCGCCTCCCATACGCACAGGGCCATCAGGCCGGCCATGTCGGCTTCCAGCAGATCGGCCAGCCGATCGAGGGCCGCCGCGCGCTCGGGCACGCTCACCGCGGACCACGCGATCCGCGCCGCGTGCGCGCAGTCGACTGCGGACCGCACCGTGTCCGGTGTCGCTTCGCTCACCTCGCCGATGGCAACGTCGGGCCGGGCAGGCGAGGCAACCGCACGCACGGGACCGGGCCTGCGCTCGCCGTTCACGAGAGATTCCGCGGTCCATGTGCGCCGCGCTTCGTTCACCGATTTCGTCCATGCGGCGAGCACGGCGGAATCCCCGAGGTCGTAGCCCTTTGCGATGCGTCGTTGCGGCATGTGCAGCTCCGTTGGTAAGGGAATCTCGCGCGGGCGCGGGCCCGCGTCGAGAAATTCGAAACTGGTGCGCAGCAAATCGTCGGATCGTTTCGCGCGCGCCGCCTGGCGCACATAGGAAGTGCTCGCCGAGTTTTCGAGCAGCCGGCGCACGAGGTACGCAAGCAGCTCGCGCTTCTCGCCGACCGGTGCATACGTGCGCACCGGCAGGTGCGGGTGCGTAGCTGCGAGCGCGCGGTACAGCGCTCCTCCCATTCCGTGAAGGCGCTGCCACTCGAATCGCAAAGGCGACGCGGAGGCGCCGCCGGGCCGATCGGCAAGCGCGAGCACGCATGCGAGCGTCACGGGGTTGTGCGTGGCGAACTGGGGACGGACGCCGTCCGGTCCGACCGAGAGACGCCGGGCGCAGGCGAGATACGACAGGTCGGTGAGCCGCTTGTCGGTGAATACCGGATAGCGCGCAAGGCCGAGCTCTTGCGCCCGCTTGACCTCGGCGTCCCAATAGGCGCCCTTCACCAGCCGCACGGCGATCGGCATGCCGCCGCGCTTACGGCGGCGATCCGCGATCTCCAGCAATGCGTCCACCGTCTCCGGCGCCCGCGGCTGATAGGCCTGCACCGCAAGGCCCAGCCCTCCCCAGCGGTCGAGCGCCGGATCCGAGGCCAGTGCCTCGAACAGATCGAGCTGGAGGGACAGGCTTTCCGTTCCCTCGGCGTCGATCGTGAGCCCGATACCGGCCGCGGCGGCGCGACCGGAGATTTGTTTCAGGCGATCGAGCAGCTCGCCGCGATCCCGCGCGTAGCTCGCTGCGTCGTAACGGGGGTGAATGGAGGAGAGCTTCACGGAAACTTCGAGGCGTTCGCGCCAGACCGCTTCGCGCGCGCTCACCGCCCGCTCCATGGCGCGGATTGCGTCCATATATCGCCGAAAATTGCGATCGGCGTCCGCGGCGGTACGCGCACCTTCCCCCAGCATGTCGAAGGAGAAGCGCCTTGCCGGCCGGCCGCGCGCGTCGCGCTCGGCGCGCCGCAGCGCCGCGGCGATGGTCTCCGCGTAGACGAATTGCCGCCCGATCGCATGCATCGCGACGCTCGCGAACGGCAGGGCGGCCGCGGCCTTCCAGCCGCGCAATGCGGGCACACGGTCGGCAAGCATTGCGATCCGGGAAGGCCGGTCGGGGATTCGCGGCAAGGCTTCGGCGAGCCGGAAAAGGGAGTCGCCCGCCGGAGATCCCGGTGGAAATATCGCGAAGGCGCGCTGCACTTCGAACAGGGGCCCGCGCGAATCCAGCGTCGCTTCCACCAGCTCGCGCGCAAGCGCTTCGGCCTGTGCTCTCCACGACGCGGTTTCGCCCAGCGCGGCACGGAGGGCGCGGCTGTCGGCCGCCGCCGCGTCGAGTGCGGCGTCGCGGGGCTGCGCCGTCGGCATGTCTTCCCTGCCGGCGCGCTACCTCTAGCGCCCGCGCCAGTCGGGCCTGCGTTTCTGGATGAAGGCGTCAATCCCTTCGCCGGCATCTTCCAGCATCATGTTGCAGGCCATGCCCTCGGTCGCAAGCGAATAGGCGTCCGCCAGTCCTTTCTCCACCTGCTCGTAGAAGAATCGCTTGCCCAGGCTCACCACGGCGCTGCTGTGCGCGACGATCTTGCGGGCGAGCCTGTCCACCTCGGCATCGAGCTCGGCAAGCGGCGCGACCCGGTTCACCAGGCCCCAGGCGAGCGCGGTCTTCGCGTCGATCAGGTCGCCCGTGAAGAGCATCTCGAGTGCGCGCTTGCGCCCGAGGTTGCGCGCGACACCCACGCCCGGAGTGGTGCAGAAAATCCCGCTCTTGATCCCCGGCAGAGCGAACTGCGCGACCTCGCTCGCTACGGCCAGATCGCACATCGACACGAGCTGGCAGCCGGCGGCGACCGCGACGCCCTGAACGCGCGCGACCACCGGCTGAGGCAGGCGCACGAGCGACAGCATCATCTCGCTGCACTGCTCGAAAAGAGCCTTCTGCCAGGCCTTGTCGGGGTGCGAGCGCATTTCGCGCAGGTCGTGACCGGCGCAGAAGTGCTGACCCGCGCCGGCGAGCACGACCACGCGGGCCGCCGTGTCCTTGGCGAGCCGGCCGAGTTCGGCCTGCAGCGCCGAGAGCATCGCAGTCGAGAGCGGGTTCATGCGATCGCCGCGGTTGAGCGTCAGCGTCGCTACGCCGTCCTTGTCCTCGCGCAAAACGTAGGGTGCTTCGACTTCGGTCTTGGATGGAGCGTTCATGCGTCCTCCGTCATTCTATCGCCGAGGCCGATCTCGCCTGCTGCCGCAGCACGAACTTCTGGATCTTGCCCGTGGAAGTCTTCGGCAGCACGCTGAACACGACGTGGCGCGGCGCCTTGAAATGCGCGAGGTGAGCCCGGCAGTGATCGACGAGTTCCTGTTCCGTGACCCTTGCGCCGGCTTTCAGCTCAACGAAGGCGCACGGCGTTTCTCCCCACCTCGGGTCGGGCTTCGCCACCACGGCCGCCGCGAGGACCGCCGGGTGCCGATAAAGCACGTCCTCGACCTCGAGCGACGAGATGTTCTCGCCGCCGGAGATGATGATGTCCTTGGCGCGGTCCTTGATCTTGAGGTAGCCGTCGGGCTGCATCACCGCGAGGTCGCCCGAATGGAACCAACCGCCCGCGAAGGCGTCCTCGGTCGCCTTGCGGTTCTTCAGGTAGCCCTTCATGGTGATGTTTCCGCGGAACATGATCTCGCCCATGGTCTCGCCGTCCGCGGGAACCGGCTGCATGGTCTGCGGATCCATCACCGTCAGGCCCTCTTCCATGAGGTAGCGTACGCCCTGGCGGCCGTTGCGCTCGGTGCGAGCGCCGATATCGAGACTCTTCCACTCCTCCTGCTTCGCGCACACGGTCGCCGGTCCGTAGACCTCGGTGAGACCGTATACGTGGGTGAGCTCCCAGCCCATTCGCTCCATGCCCTCGATCATGGCCGCGGGCGGCGCGGCGGCGGCGACCATGGCGTGCACCTTGTGGGCTAGGCCCTCGCGCAGCGCAGGGTCTGCATTGATCAGCGTCGAATGCACGATCGGCGCGCCGCAATAGTGGGTCACGTCGTGCTCCCGCATCGCGTCGAAGACGAGCTTCGCCTCGACCTTGCGCAGGCATACGTTGGTGCCCGCGTTGGCGGCCATGGTCCAGGGAAAGCACCAGCCGTTGCAGTGGAACATGGGCAGCGTCCACAGATATACCGCGTGATGCGGCATGCCCCAGGTCACGATGTTGCAGATCGCGTTCAGGTAGGCGCCGCGGTGATGGTAGACCACGCCCTTGGGGTCGCCGGTGGTACCCGAGGTGTAGTTGAGCGAAATGGCGTTCCATTCATCGGCGGGAGGCTGCCACGGAAATTCCGGATCGCCTTCGGCGATGAAGCGCTCGTACTCCGCCTGGCCGATGCGCTCGCCCGCGCCCGAGTACTCGGGATCGTCCACGTCGATCACGAACGGTTTCTCCTCGAGGGCGGCGAGAGCGCGCGTGACGGTACCCGAGAACTCGCGGTCGGCGATCAGGACCTTGGCCCCGCCGTGCCCGAGCATGAAGGCGATCGCCTCGGCGTCGAGGCGCGTGTTCAGCGTGTTGACGACCGCGCCCGTCATGGGAATGCCGAAATGACACTCGAGCATTTCAGGGGTATTCGCGAGCATCGCCGCGACCGTGTCGCCGACGCCTATGCCGCGGTGCGCAAGCGCCGAGGCGAGACGCCGGCAACGCGCATAGGTCTCGGCCCACGTGGCGCGTCGCGCCCCGTGGATGACTGCGAGGCGTCCGGGATAGACGGTGGCGGCGCGCTCGATGAATCCCAGCGGCGTCAGGGGCGCGTAGTTGGCCGGGTTCCTGTCGAGATCGAGCTCGTACGGATTCGCCTTGTCCGCGCCCGACATCGCCGTTCGACCCCGCCGTGCTGCGTTGCTCGCTTTCATACCCGATCGAGCATCTCCACAGCGGTCTCGAAGCGGCGCCATACACATTGCGTCTTGTTCTCGGCCTCCATGTCGGCGAGCAGACTGGCGTGCTCGGCGAGCTCTTCCGCGCTCGGCCGGAGGACGATGAGCGGGGGCCGCTCGCCCTCGGTCGCCGCAGCCCTCCCCAGAGCGGGGCGTGGCTGACCGAGTTCGATCGCAAGGCTTTCCTGCCCGCGGGTCATGGCCAGATAGACCTCCGCGAGGAGCGCCGCGTCGAGCAGCGCGCCGTGGAGGGTGCGGTGGGCGTGAGCTACCTGATAGCGCTCGCACAGGGCGTCCAGGGAGTTTTTCTTCCCGGGGTGCAGCTCGCGCGCGATCTTCAGGGAATCGACGATCCCCGCGCAGTGCGCCTCGATCGGCGGGAGCCCGAGCCTGCCCAGCTCGAGATTCAGGAATTCGACGTCGAAAGCGGCGTTGTGGATCACGAGCTCGGCGCCCTGAATGTAGTCCAGGAACTCGGCCGAGATCTCGCGGAACTTGGGCTTGTCCTGCAGGAACTCGTGATCGATGCCGTGCACCTTGAGCGCACCTTCCTCGCTCTCGCGCTCGGGATTGATGTAGCGGTGGAAGTGGTTTCCCGTGACGCGCCGGCTCAGGACCTCGATGCAGCCCAGTTCGATGATCCGGTCGCCGAGACCCGCGTTGAGGCCGGTGGTTTCGGTATCCAGGACGACACTTCGCATCGGCTCTAGCCCCTCCAGGCCGCAACTCGCAGCTCTGCCCGGTGAGAGTAGCGTCCCCGCGAAAATAAATCAAAGGTTTCGCGGATTCCTCTCCCTGCCTCCGCGCCGGTGGCCGGCAACGTGAGCGAAGATCAGTCGGCGAGTAGCCCGGCGCACGAGCGAGCGCTTGGCGTCGAGGAGCCACAGCCGCGTGAGACCCATCAGGAAACTGCAGGTTTCGACGGCAGCCATCGGCGGACTCAGTCCGGCCCGCAAGCTTCCGGCGCGCTGCGCGCGCCCGTAGGCCTGCGTGAGCTTGGAGATGAGCTCGGAACATCGCAAGCGCTGCAGCGCGAGTTCGCGTTCGAACTCCCCGACGTACTCGCATTTGAAGCCCATGATCTGGAACGTCTGGCGCACCGAGGCGTCGCTCTCGAGCGCTTCCAGAATGCCGAGCAAAAAGCGCTCGACCCCCGCAACGGGATCGGACCTGTCGGCGCGCCGCAGCGCAAGATCGATCTGGTCGATCATTGGTACGGCCACCTGCTCGCGCATGGCGAAGAACAGCTCGTTCTTGTCGGCGAAATGCCAGTAGATCGCCCCGCGCGTCACGCCAGCCGCGGCGGCGATCTCCCCGAGCGTCGTGCGGATCACTCCCTGGCGGGCGAAAACCTTGCGCGCCGCACGCAGGATGCCCTGCCGGGTGCGCTCGGATTCCCGTTTCGTTCTACGCAAGTCGGAGACGCAGCATCGTTGACATACATTCGTGATTGTATATACTGGCCCCGCTCAAATCAAATTCATCGACCAGAGACGATCTCCAATGGCGTTCATTTACGCTCGGCCGGCCTTCTACCTTACCGGATTGCTGGCTGGGGCCTTGCTCGCGGGATGCGAGCAGGGCGGGGCCAACACTCCCGCATCCAACCCGGTCGCGACAGGCATTCCGGCCAGGGTCCTCCTGGTGGCGCCGCAGCGCGTGCCCATCGTTCTCGAGGCGGTGGGCCAGGTGCAAGGGTCCAAGGAAGTCGAGGTGCGCGCACGCGTTTCGGGAATCCTTCTCAAGCGCCTCTACAACGAGGGGGATTTCGTGCGCGAAGGCGCTCCCCTCTTCCAAATCGATCCCGTCCCTTACGAGATAGCCCTCTCCCAAGCCAATGCGCAGATGGCGCAGGAGCGCGCGCGCCAGGAGCAGACGCGGCGCGAAGCCGCGCGGCTCAAGACACTCGCCGACGAAAAGGCTATCAGTCAGAAAGAATTCGACGACGCGATGTCGGCGCAAAAGCTCTCGGACGCGACGCTCCAGGCCGCCCAGGCGAATCTGCGCCAGGCCGAGCTCAACCTGTCCTATACGCGAGTGACCGCGCCGGTGTCGGGCGTCGCCGGACGCATCGCCCGCTCCGAGGGCAGCCTGGTGACGGCGGGACAGGACAGCAGCCTGCTCACGACGATGAATCAGGTGGATCCCGTCTGGATCCGGTTCAGCCTTTCCGAGTCGGATCTCGCGAAGCTTCCCGACAGGAGACTCGATCGCATCAAGTCCGCGGAGGTGCGTCTCTCCCTCCCCGACGGCTCGCGCTATCCGTTGGCCGGTCGGCTCAATTTCGCCGCCACCCAGATCGATCCCAGGCTCGCCACGCAGGAGCTGCGCGCGACTTTCGCCAATCCGCGCGTGCAGCTGCTTCCCGGCCAGTTCGTGCGCGTCCAGTTGGCGGCGGGCGAGCGCGGCAACGTGTTCCTCGTGCCCCAGACCGCAGTCATCCAGACCGAGAAAACGTTTCTGGTGTTCACCCTCGACAAGGAAAACAAGGCCGAGTCCCGCCCGGTCCAGGTGGGCGACTGGGTCGGCAACGATTGGATGATCCTCGGGGGCCTCAATCCCGGCGACCGGGTGATTCTCGACAACCTGCTCAAGGTCCGGCCGGGGAGCGCGGTGAGTCCGCAATCTCCCGCCGAAGCAAAGGCCGCTGCGCCGGCCGCAAAGTAAGCGCCATGTCGCGGTTCTTCATCGAGCGCCCGATCTTTGCGTCGGTCATCGCGATCATCATCACGCTCGCGGGCCTCGTCGCCTGGCAAGTGTTACCCATCGCGCAATACCCGGAGATCGCGCCGCCCACGGTAACGATCACCGCCACGCTTCCCGGCGCGAGCGCCGAGACGCTTTCGCGCACCGTCGCCGCGCCGATCGAGGAGCAGCTCTCCGGGGTCGAGGGCCTGCTCTACTTCCAGTCCACGTCCTCCTCGAACGGCACGCTGACCATCACCTGCACCTTCGAGGTAGGGACCGACGTCAACAACGCCACCATCCAGGTCAACAACCGCGTGCAGATCGCGCTGCCGCGGCTGCCCGACGACGTCAAGCGCACCGGCGTGGTGGTGCAGAAGCGCTCGCTCGACATCCTGCTCTTCGTCGCGGTGACATCGACCGATCCGCGCTTCGACACGCTTTACCTCTCGAACTTCATGACGATCAACGCGCTCGACGTGCTGAAGCGCGTCCCGGGCGTGGCCGACGCGACCATCTTCGGCGCGCGCGACTACTCGATGCGGATCTGGCTGCGGCCGGACAAGATGGCGCAGCTCGGCATCACCGCGACCGACGTCGCCGGCGCCATCCGCGCGCAGAGCAATCAGTACGCGGCGGGCAAGATCGGCCAGGACCCCGCTCCGGACAGCCAGGCCCTGATCTACACCGTCACCGCCCAGGGACGCCTGATCCAGCCGGAGGAGTTCGGCAACATCGTGCTGCGCTCGAGCGGTCCGGGCGGCGTGCTGCGCGTGAAGGACATCGCGCGCATCGAGCTGGGCGCGGTCAGCTACGACGCCTACACCACCGTGGACGGCAGGCCGACCATCGGCACCGCCGTCTTCCTGCAGTCGGGCGCGAACGCGCTCAACGTCGCCAACTCGGTGCGCAAGACCATGGAGGAGATCGCCAAGGGCTTCCCGGCGGGCGTCAGCTACCTGATCCCCTTCGACACCACCCGCTTCGTGCAGGCCTCGATCAAGGAAGTGATCCACACGCTGTTCATCGCTGCGCTCCTGGTGCTCGCGGTGGTGTTCGTCTTCCTGCAGAGCTGGCGCGCCACGCTCATTCCCTTCATCGCAGTGCCGATCTCGCTCATCGGGTCGTTCGCCGGCCTGTACGCATTCGGCTTCTCGATCAACACGCTGACGCTGTTCGCGATCGTGCTCGCTACGGGCATCGTCGTCGACGACGCCATCGTCGTGCTGGAGAACGTCGAGCGGCTCATGGCCGACAAGGGCCTCTCGCCCAAGGAGGCCGCGATAGAGTCCATGCGTGAAGTGACCGGCGCCATCATCGCCATCGAGCTGGTGCTGTGCTCGGTGTTCGTCCCGGTGGCGTTTCTCGGCGGCCTCGCTGGCCGGCTCTATCAGCAGTTCGCCGTCACCGTCACCACCGCGGTTGTCATCTCCGGAGTGGTGGCGCTGACGCTCACGCCCGCCCTGTGCGCGCTGCTGCTCAAACCCTCTCACGAGGAATCGCGGATTTTCAGGCCATTCAACCAGGGTTTCGCCTGGATCGTCTCCCTGTATACGAACGGCGTGCGCTGGGTCGCGAACCACGCCTTGATCGCGTTCGGGATCTTCGCGCTCGTCATCGCGTGCACCGCAGGGCTGTTGAGGCTCGTGCCAGGCAGCCTCGTGCCGCCGGAGGATCAGGGTTACCTGTTCGGGGCCGTAGTCCTTCCCGACGGGGCGACGCTCTCGCGCACCGGCAAGGTCGGTGCGGCGATGCAGAAGATTCTCACGGAGCACCCGGCGGTCGAGCACGTCTTCATGATCAACGGCTTCGACCTGATCGGCGGCGGCAACAAAACCAGCTCGGCGACGCTCTTCATTACTTTGAAACCCTGGGACGAGCGCAGGGCCAGCGCCGAGGACATCGTCAAGTTCGTAGGGGCCAAGGGTACGGCGGTGAGCGAGGGCCTGGTCTTCGCCTTCAGCCCGGTGCCGATCCGGGGCCTGGGCACCGCGGGAGGCATGGAGATGTTCCTGCAGAGCCGCGCCAATGCCGACGCGAAAAAGCTCGCTGAAACGGTGCAGCAGTTTCTCGGCGATCTCAGGAAACGGCCCGATCTCACGGCCACCAACAGTTTTTTCCGCGCCAGCGTTCCGCAGCTCTTCGTCGAAGTGGACCGCGAGAAGGCGCTCTCGCTCGGCGTGCCGATCTCGGACATCTTCGACGCGCTGCAGAGTACGATGGGCGCGCTCTACGTCAACGACTTCAACAAGTTCGGGCGAACCTACCGCGTCCAGATGCAGGCAGAGCCGCAGTTCCGCGTGCGCCCGGAGGACCTCGGCAACGTGTACGTGCGTTCCGGCACTACCGGGGAGATGCTGCCGCTGAAGAGCATGCTGCAGATCCAACCGGTCGTCGGACCCGACCAGATCGACCGCTTCAACGGTTTCGTCGCGGCGAAAGTGCTGGCGGCCACCGTCCCCGGAGTCAGCTCAGGACAGGGCATCGCGGCCGTCGAGCAGGTCGCGCGCGAGGCTCTGCCCGGCGGCTATTTCCTCGAGTGGGTAGGCCAAGCGTTCCAGGAAAAACGCGCCGGCAAGGCCGCGATCATCGCGTTCTGTTTTGCCTTGATCATGGTGTTCCTGATCCTGTCGGCCAACTACGAGCGCTGGTCGCTCCCCGTGGCGGTGCTGCTCTCGGTGCCCTTCGCCATACTCGGCGCCCTCGTCGCGGTGCTCGTGCGCGGCATGAATAACGACATCTACTTCCAGATAGGCCTGGTGACGCTGATCGGGCTCGCCGCGAAAAACGCGATTCTCATCGTCGAGTTCGCCGCGCAGAACGCCGGGAAGGGGATGTCCGCGTTCGACGCCGCGGTCACCGCGGCGCGCCAGCGCTTCCGGCCGATCGTGATGACTTCGCTTGCGTTCGTGCTGGGCGTGCTGCCCCTTGCCATCGCCTCGGGCGCGGGTGCCGCCGCGCGCCGTTCCATGGGCACCGGGGTGGAGGGCGGCATGCTCGCCGCGACTTTCGTCGCGACGCTGTTCGTCCCCCTGTTTTTCATCCTCCTCACGGGCCGCAAGGCGCGGCAGGCGAAGGGAGCGGCGCAAGCCGGAGAAAGCGGCGCATGAGCGCGCGCAAGTTTCCGCTCGCCTGCGCCCTCCTGCTTGCAGGCTGCGCGGTCGGGCCGGACTACGAGCGGCCCGCGATGGAGCTCCCAGCGGCCTACCCCGAGCAGGACGTCGGAGCGACCGCGCTGCGCTCCGACTGGTGGACGCTCTACGACGACCCGATACTCGACGAGCTCGTCGCTGCGGTGCTCGAACGGAACGCCGATATCCGTCTTGCGGTCGCCCGCATCGAGGAGGCCGACGCCAATCTGCGCGTGGCCAACGCAGCCTTCCTCCCCGAGATCGATCTGGGAGGCAACGCGAACCGCACCCGCTCCAGCACCACGACGGTCTTGCCTTCTCCTCCCGGGATTCCGGCGGTGCGCAACGACGTGCGCCTCGCGCTCTCGACCTCGTTCGAGCTGGATTTCTGGGGACGCCTGCGCCGCGGCGTCGAATCGGTGCGCGCGCAGATGCTCGCCACACGCTATGCGAGGGATGTGGTCGCCCTCACGCTTCAAGGGCTCACGGCGCAAGCGTACTTCGCGCTGCGCTCAATCGACGCGCAGATCATCGTCACGCGCGAAACCATGGTCACCCGCGACGAGGCGCTCGCCTACGTGCGGGCACGCGCGAAAGGCGGCGTCGCCTCCGAGCTGGAAGTCGCGCAGGCCGAAGGCGCGCAGGCGGACATCGCTACCCAGTTGAAGGACCTCCAGAGGCAGCGCGCCCTCATCGAGCACCAGCTCGCCGCCCTCACCGGCCGGCTCGACCTCGTGGTAGCGGTCGGCGACCTGCGAACGCTGCCGATGCCTCCTCTTCCTCCGTCGGGCCTGCCCTCCGCGCTGCTCGAGCGCCGCCCGGACATCCAGCGGGCCGAACAGCAGCTCGTGTCCGCCAATGCGCAGATCGGCGTCGCCAAGGCGGCGATGTTTCCGACGATCTCCCTGACCGGATTCGCCGGGGGAGAAAGCGCGAACCTCTCGACCCTACTCGACAACAGGAACTCGGGGATCTGGTCGGTCGGTTTCGGCCTGAACCTGCCCCTGTTCGATGCCGGACGCTATCGGGCGCTCACCGACGCAGCGATCGCACGCCAGCACCAGGCCGTGGCAAGCTATCAAAAGGCCGTCGAAACCGGATTTAGCGAGGTCGCCGATGCGCTCGTCACGGTGCGCTTGACCGCCTCGTCGGAAGAGGACTTTCGGGGGAGCGTAGCCGCGGCGCGCAGGGGACTGCGCCTGTCGCGGATGCGCTATGAAGCCGGCTATTCTCCATTTCTGGAAGTGCTGGACGCGCAACGCACGGCCAACACGAGCGAGCTCGCCGCGCTGCGCAACCGGCAGTCCTTGCTCTCGGCGACCGTGGATTTGATGAAAGCGCTCGGGGGAGGATGGTCGGCGGAGCGGCCGAGTCTGAAGGAGGACTCAGTGCGATAGTTCTTCCACCCCGCGATTCGCGAGCGCGTCGGCGCGCTCGTTCTCCGGGTGTCCGGAGTGTCCCTTCACCCAATGCCACGCGATGCGGTGCAGGCCGGCGAGGCGATCGAGCTCGCGCCACAGGTCGACGTTCTTCACCGGCTTTTTGTCGGCGGTCCGCCAGCCGCGGCGCTTCCAGTCGAGCAGCCACTCGCTGATGCCTTTCTGCACGTATTGCGAATCAGTGTAGACCTCGATCTGGCAGGGGCGCTCCAGCAACTCCAGCGCGCGAATGACCGCGGTGAGCTCCATGCGATTGTTGGTCGTTTGCTGCTCACCGCCGAACAGCTCCTTTTCTTCGCCGTCCATTTGCAGAACGGCGCCCCAGCCTCCCGGCCCGGGATTCCCCTTACAGGCGCCATCGGTGTAGATGCGTACCGGCCCGACGTTAACGCCGCTCGCGCTTTTCGACATGCAGTCCGTTTTGCCTCTGCGTCACCGGAGCCAGGGCCTTCTTGGGAGCGCGTTTGTCGCGCCATTCCGGGAGGACCAGGCGCATGCCCACGTTGCGCTTGATCGCGCGAACGACGTAGACCCCGCCGCAAATCGGCCACCAGCGGTCGCCCGCCTTCTCCATGAACCCAAAGCGCTCGAGCCAGCGGCGCTGGGAGAACGGCGGGGCGTAGCAGCCGAAGCGACCGCCGGTCAGCTCGAATCCAAGCAGCGCGAGCCAATCCTTGAGCCGCAGCAGACCGATGAACCTGCCGCACCAGGGAACCTGTCGCCGTTCCCGTCGGAGCGCGCGCGCCGCACCCCACAGCGACAGGGGATTGAATCCGGAAATGACGATGCTGCCCTCGGGCATCAACACACGCTCGGCCTCGCGCAGGATCGCGTGGGGTTGAGCGCTGAATTCCAGCACGTGCGGCAAGGCCAGCAGGTCGATGCTTTGCGCCGCGAGGGGCAACTGCACCGGCTCGGAGCGCAGACCGCAGCCAGGCTCGAGCCCGGCGCGGACTTTGAGCGGGATGCGCGACTCGCGCAGGAAGTCGAGGCCCGGAAGGCCGACCTGCACCGCGTTGTAGCCGAACACGTCCTCGACCGCCGCGTCGAATTGCCCGCGTTCCCAGGCGAGCACGTAGTCACCCTTGGGAGTCTCGAACCAATCGGCTAACATGCCGGACAAAGATGCCCGAAAACGAATTTCAAGTCATCCCCCTGCGCGCGTTCAAGGACAACTATGTCTGGACGCTGCGCAACGCGCGCTGTGCGGTGGTAGTCGACCCGGGGGAGTCCCGGCCGGTGTTGGACTATCTCGCCGCCGAAAAGCTGCGGCTGGTCGCGATCCTTGCCACCCATCATCACCAGGATCATGTCGGAGGCATCGCGGAGATTCTGCAAACTCACGCGGTTCCGGTGTACGGGCCGCGCGGCGAGCCGATCACCACGCTCACCCATCCCGTTGGCGGCGGCGACAAGGTCGCGCTTTCGGAACTGGGGCTTTCGTTCCAAGTTCTCGACATACCCGGGCACACGCGCGCGCACATTGCTTATTATGGTTCAAACATGCTGTTCTGTGGCGATACGCTGTTCGCCTGCGGGTGCGGGCGCGTATTCGAGGGAACTCCCGAGCAGATGTACGCGTCGCTCGAGAAGCTCGCCGCGCTGCCCGATGACACGCTCGTATATTGCGGGCACGAGTACACTCTGGCGAACATCGGTTTCGCCAAGGCCGTCGAGCCGGCAAATTCCGCGCTGCTCGAGCGCGAGACTCGCGATGCGCGCCTGCGGGGCGACAACCTCCCGACGCTTCCCTCGACGATAGCCCGCGAGAAAGCCACCAACCCGTTTCTGCGCGTGATGCGGCCTGCGGTCATCGAATCCGCGAACAAGTATCTGGGCAAACGCGTCAGCGATCCGGCCGGAGTATTCGCCGCGTTGCGGCAGTGGAAGAACCAATTCTGAATAAGCTGACACCGTTTGCGCCCTCGTGCGTTGTTCGGACGATGGCAAGCGGAAAAAGTCCTTCTGAATCGCCAACTTGCTTGACCCACGCGGGAACCATGGGTACTATCGCGGCTTTTGCAAATGAAAAAGGTTGAGCCATTGACCGAGAACTTGAGCAAGCTCCTGGCGGCGGCGGCAATGTGCGTGTCGGCTGCCGCATGCTCGCAGATCCCTTGGAATTCCGATCCCGGCTCGGCCCGTAACGAAGAGACATCTCCGGCTGCGGCGCCCGCCGTCTCCGCCCCCGCCCCGGCCGCTGTCGCTGCGTCCGCGGCCGCGCCTGCTCCGGCCCCGGTCGCGCTGCTCCCCGCGGCCAGGCCGACACCCGTTGTCCCCGTGCCGCCGGTGGTGACGCCGCAGGAGACCAAGGAGCCTGAGCCTGCGCACTCAATCGACTTGGCCCGCCCCGCGGACGATCTGTGGGACCGCATCCGCAAGGGTTTCGCGATGGCCGACTTGGAGAGCCCGCTCGTCGGCGTTCGCGAACGGTGGTATGCGAGCCAGCCCGAATATCTGAAGCGCATGATCGAGCGCAGCAAGCTCTATCTCTACTACATCGTGGAGGAGGTGGAAAAGCGCGGCATGCCTACCGAGATCGCGCTGTTGCCCATGGTCGAGAGCGCGTTCAATCCCATGGCGTATTCGCGCTCGCACGCCTCGGGCTTGTGGCAATTCATTCCCTCGACCGGCAAGACTTTCAAGCTGAGCCAGAACTGGTGGGCGGACTCGCGCCGCGACGTGATCGCCTCCACCAATGCCGCGCTCGACTATCTGCAAGCGCTGTACGAACTGCACGGTGACTGGCACTTGGCCCTCGCCTCCTACAACTACGGTGAAAACGGCGTGGCGCGTGCGATCGAACGAAACCGCGCGAGGGGCCTGCCGACCGATTATCTCAGCCTCAAGATGCCGCCCGAGACGCGCGGCTACGTGCCCAAGCTCCAGGCGCTGAAAAACATCATCTTGAATCCGGAGGCTTTCGGCGCGAGCTTCGAGCCGATCCCGAACGAGCCCTACTTCGTGACCGTTCCCACGCCCAGCGCCATCGATATCCGCCTTGCGGCGACGTTCGCGGAGATGTCGGTGGACGAGTTGATCGCGCTCAACCCCGCCCTCAATCGCCCCATGATCTCGGGCCCGCACACGCAGACGCTGGTGCTGCCCGCGGACCGCGTGGACGCGTTCCAGAGGAACATCGACGCGTACGACCAGCCGCTCACCTCCTGGCAGCCGTACACGATGAAGGGGGGCGACAGCCTCGACCGGCTCGCTGCCAAGCACGCCATCGCGCTCTCCAAGCTCAAGCTCGCGAACGGCATCACCTCGCGCACGAGAGTCGGCCCGGGCTTTCAGCTGCTGCTGCCCCTCAAGGGGTCAGGTGTCGGCGCGCAGCCGCTGCCTGCGGTATTCCGACCTCCGGTCCATAGCGCGCCGCGCAGAGGCGGATTGGTGCACGTCGTGAGGAAAGGCGAAACGCTCTACGGAATTTCGCGGCGCTACCGCGTCAGCACCGACAGCCTGCTCCGTTGGAACCACGTCGGTGTCCTCACTACCGGCCAGAGGCTCATCATCTATCGCGCGCGCGCGAAGGCGCGCAAACCCGTCAATCCGGTCAAGATCTCGGCCGCTCAGCCGAAGCAAAACGTCGTCGCGTCCCTCCTTCCCGCAGGGCAGCAATAGGAAGCTTGCAGGCGCGGGGGCCGGGTGCCGTAGGGCCGCCCGGTGCGCGCTCACCTCGCTGTTTTCATATGTAAAATCTCCATTCCCGTCCTCAAGCTGTACCCCGCGCGGCCCCAGCTTGCGATATAACATTCACTAGGTAGAGTAAGCTGCAACGTCCATACGCGATCCTGACCCCGGTGGTTCACCCTATGAATTCGGCCGCTTCCTCGCGCCCTCGTGGCTTCACCCTGTTGGAGTTGCTGGTGGTCGTCGTCATCATCGGGCTCCTGGTCGGATACGTCGCGCCGCGCTATTTCGGCCAGGTCGGAAAGTCGGAAGTCACCACGGCCAAGGCCCAGATAGACGCGCTCGAAAAGGCGCTCGACCAGTACCGTCTGGACACGGGCCGCTATCCGTCGACGGAGCTGGGACTCGCGGCGCTTGTCAACCGCCCGGCGAACGAGCCTAAGTGGAACGGCCCGTACCTGCGCAAAGACGTGCCGCTCGATCCCTGGGGTAAGGCCTACGTGTACAAACAACCCGGCGAGCGCAGCGACTACGACATCCTCTCCTTCGGCAAGGACGGCCAGCCGGGGGGAACCGGCGAAAACGCCGACATCACGAACCACTAGAGCGGCACCGGACGATGCGCTTCGAGCTCAAGGCGGTCAGCCCGGATGGACGGGTCGAGTCGCTGGCCCTGCACGGACTCGACCAGGCGAGCGCGATCCGGCAGGCCGAGAGCCGCGGCTACACCGTGCTCGGGGTGCGTGCCCGCGCCGGCTTCGCCGCGCCCTGGCGCGGTGGACAGGCGCGCTTCCCGCTCGTGCTGTTCAGCCAGGAGTTGCTCGTCCTGCTCAAGGCGGGACTTCCCCTGGTCGAATCCATCGAAACGCTCGGCGAGCGCGAGCGCCGCGGTGAATTCCGCGCCTTGCTCGCGAGCGTAGCCTCGATCCTGCGCGAGGGAAATTCCCTCTCTTCAGCGCTCCAGCAGTTTCCCCTGGCCTTTCCGCCTCTTTACGTCTCCACGGTGCAGGCGAGCGAAAAGACGAGCGACCTCGCTCCGGCGCTCGGGCGCTACGTCGCCTACCAGAACCAGCTCGAAGCGATCCGCAAACGTCTGGTCAACGCGGCCATCTATCCCGCGCTCCTCATCGGCGTGGGGGGCTTGGTGAGCCTGTTCCTGCTGCTCTACGTCGTGCCGCGCTTCAGCCGCATCTACGAGGAGCGCAACGTCGATCTCCCGATCTTCTCGAAGCTCCTGCTCTCGTGGGGCCAGCTGGTGGAGGGCCACGGGGCTCTGGTGATGGGCATCCTTGCCGGCCTCGTGATCGCGACGGCGTACGCGCTGCGGAACGCTCAAGTCAAGGCCCGGATCGGGAACCTGCTGTGGAAACTACCCGCGATCGGCGAGCGCCTCAAGCTGTACCAGCTTGCGCGTTTCTACCGCACCATCGGGATGCTCCTCAAGGGCGGGACGCCGCTCCCGACCGCGCTCCGCATGGGCGCGGAGCTGCTGCATCCTTTGTTGCGCGCGCGACTAGCGATGGCGAGCCGGGCGGTCAACGAAGGCCGTCCCGTCTCCGAAGCGATGGAAGCCAACGACCTCACCACGATCATCGCCGTGCGAATGCTGGCGGTCGGCGAGAAAAGCGGCAACATGGGCGAGATGATGGAGCAGATCGCCGCATTTCACGACGAAGAAATCTCGCGCTGGGTCGACTGGTTCGCGCGGCTGTTCGAACCCCTCCTGATGGCGGCGATCGGCCTGGTGATCGGCGCGATCGTCGTTCTCATGTACATGCCGATCTTCGAGCTTGCCGGGAGCCTGAAGTGAGTCTCGCCGAGGCGAAGCAGATCAGCTCGCTCGAAATCGAGGAGGCCCGCTCCGCGGCGACCGCCACGCGGCGGCGGCTCGTCGAAGTCCTCGAGGCGAAGCTCGGCCTGGACCCGGACGCGTTCGTAGCGCGGCTCGGCGCGACGCTCAAGATGCAGGTCATGCGCATGGAGGAGCTGCGCGGCGCGGCGCCCGCCTTCGACGTGCTGCCCTTCAGCGAAGGCTCCCAGCGCGGCTGCGCTCTCGTGCGCGGCGAGTCCGGTGCGCTGTGGCTCGTGACCGACGACCCCTTCTCCGGAGAGCAGCAGGCCTGGGCGGAGGAACGCATTCCCCAGGAGTTCTCCTGGCGCCTGGTGCACCGCGGCGATCTGGTGGCGTTTCTCGCAAGTCACGAGGAGACCCTGCGCGCGCTCGACGCGGTGCGCGCGGGAGCGACCATCGTGAGCGAAGAGACGCGTGGCATCGAGGATCTCTCGCTCAAGGCGATCAGCGAGGAGTCGAGCGAGGTCGTGCGGCTGGTGCGCTCGACCCTGCGCGACGCGTTGATGATAGGCGCGAGCGACATTCACATGGAAACGATCGCCGCGGGGCTGGTGATCAAGTTCCGCATCGACGGCATCCTCTCCCAGATCAAGTTCATCCAGGACGCCAAGCAGGCCGAGCAGGCCATCTCCCGCGTGAAGGTTCTCGCCGAGCTCGACATCACCGAGCGGCGCGTTCCCCAGGACGGACGCTTCAAGGCGCTCGACCGCGGGCGCGCGGTCGATTTCCGCGTCTCGATCATGCCCAACATCTACGGCGAGGATGCGGTGCTGCGGGTCCTCGACAAGCAGTCGCTCTACGAGAGCACCAAGCAGCAGCTCTCGCTGGACAGCCTCGGGTTCGAGACGGACGACATCCGGGCGCTGCGGCGCCTGTCGCACGAGCCCTACGGGATGCTGCTCGTCACCGGGCCCACCGGCAGCGGCAAGACCACCACGCTCTACGCCGCTATCACGGAGATCAACAACGGCCAGGACAAGATCGTCACGATCGAGGACCCGGTGGAATACCAGCTCGCGGGCGTCCTGCAGATCCCGGTCAACGAGAAAAAGGGGCTCACCTTCGCGCGGGGGCTGCGCTCCATCCTGCGGCACGATCCCGACAAGATCATGGTGGGCGAGATACGCGACCCGGAGACGGCCAACATCGCCGTGCAATCCGCGCTCACGGGGCACCTGGTTTTCACCACCGTCCACGCGAACAATGTATTCGACGTGATCGGCCGCTTCATGCACATGAACGTCGATCTGTTCAGCTTCGTCTCCGCACTGAACGCGATCCTGGCGCAGCGGCTGGTGCGGCTCGTCTGCCCGCACTGTGGCGAGGACTGTCGGCCCGACGCGGCCCTGCTCAAGGAGTCCGGCCTCACCGAAGCGCAGGCGGCCTCGTTCCGCTTCCGCACCGGGCGCGGCTGCCGCGAATGCCGCGGCTCCGGCTACAAGGGACGCAAGGCGATCGCCGAACTGATGATCCTCAACGACGAGCTGCGCGAGCTGATCACCGCGCGTGCCCCGGTGCGCCAGTTGAAGGAAGCCGCCCGGACAAGCGGCACCCGCTTCCTGCGCGATGCCGCGCTCGCGGCCGTGAAGAACGGTGAATCCACCTTGGAAGAGATCAACCGTGTTACGTTTATCTAGCGACCGTATCCTGATCGCGCTCGCCCCCGACTCGCTTGCGCTCCTGCGGGTTTCGGGCGGGGCTCGGCCCCGCGTGAGCGAAAAGCTCACGATCGCGTGCGACCCGGCTCTCGGCACGGCGCCCTGGCAGGGTGCCGCGGCGGCCCTGGGAGAACTCGCCTCAGAAACCAGAGACGCGAATGCGGCGGTGACCGTCGTGCTCTCCAACCACTTCGCGCGCTTTATCCTCGTTCCCTGGAGCGAGGGCCTGGGAAACGCCGAGGAAGAGGCCGCTTTCGTCCGGTACTGTTTTGCCAAGGTCCACGGCGAGCGAAGCAAGGACTGGGACCTGCGGCTGAACCCGACCCCGAGCGGCTCGGCGCGGATCGCGAGCGCAATCGACTCGTCACTCGTGCAGGCCGTGCGCGCCGCGTTTCCCACGACCGCCAGGGCGAGGCTCGTGTCGGTCCAGCCCTATCTGATGTCGGCCTTCAACCGGTGGCGCAAGGACATCAAGGGTGAGCGGGTGTGGTTTCTGCTCGTCGAGCCGCAGCGCGCCTGCCTCGCCCGCCTCGAAGGCGGGCGGTGGTCGGCCGTGCGCAACACCCGGGGAAACTTCGACGAGCCGGGCCAATGGGCCGGGCTGCTCGATCGCGAGCGGCATCGGGTCGGCGGTGACGAGTCGTCCGAAGGCGTCTACGTCCACGCGCCCCGGAACGGGAATTCGCTCTCGGTCGAAGGAAAGGGGTGGACCTTCAGGAGTCTTGCGCTCGCCCCGGCGGAGGGCCTCGCTCCCGCGGAGTCGGAGCCGTTCGCCATGGCGCTCTGCGCACTATGAGCCCGCATCGAATCGAGCTCGATTACGTCGCCGCCCCGCGCCGTCCGGAGTGGATAGGCGTGTCGGTGCTGATCCTCGCGCTCGCGCTCTCGGGCGACATGGTTCTACGCTATCGCAACGCCCTGAACGAGCTCGCCGCAGTCGATGCGGCGCAGGGCCTGCTCAGCGCCAACCGGCGGCCGCCGCGCGCGCTGTCCAAGGAACGGCTCGACGAGGAAGCGAAGATCATCGACGCGGCGGTGCGGCAGCTCAGCATTCCGTGGGCGCAGATGATCGAGGCGGTGGAGGCGGCCTCGACCGGCGAGGTGACCGTGCTGCAGCTGCAGCCGGAAACGCAGCAGCGCAACCTGCGCCTGACGGCGGAGGCGAGAAACCGGGAGGCCATGCTCAGGTACATTCGCCGACTCGGCGAGACCCGGGTCCTTTCCGGAGTACATCTGGTCAATCACCACGTCCAGGTCGAAGATCCCTCGCGCCCGATCCAGTTCGGCGTGCAGGCGGCCTTCAGGAACAACCGTTGAAGCGCGCCCAGAAATGGCTGCACGCGCTGGGGCCGGCCGGAGTCCTCGGCGTCGGGGTCCTCATTTTCTGCGTCCCGTTTTATTTGTCGGCAGTCAGTCCGGCCGAGCGCGAGCTGCAGGCGCAGCGCTCGGTCGCCGAGCGGCTGCGCTCGCGCACTCCTTTCCAGCCCGTTGCCAGCGAAGGCCGCGCGGACGAACTGCGCCGCTTCTACGGCCTGTTTCCCCCGCTGGAGAGACTTCCGGACGAGCTCGAGCGCGTGTACGCTCTCGCGCGCTCCGCTAAACTCGAATTGCTGCAGGGCGAATACCGCCTCGAGAAGCCTCCTTTCGGAATCGCGTTCTACCGCATCACCCTGCCTATCCGCGGAACTTACCCGCAGATCCGGCAATTCGTCGCCGCCGCCCTGAAGAGCATGCCGATCGCCTCGCTTGATGCGCTGCGCTTCGAGCGCAAAAAAGCGGGCGATTCTCAACTCGAAGCCCAGTTGCGTATGACCATCTATTTCCGTCCCGCCAACGAAGGCGAAATCCCATGAAACCCTCTAAGACCCTTTATGCGGCGCTCACCTTGTCGCTCGTCGCAGCCTGCGCCAACCCTCTGATGAACGACACACGGGCGCTGCTGAACGAAGGCCGCACGGAAGAGGCTCTCGCGGCGTACGAAAAAGCGACGCGGGAAGATCCTCAGAACCACGCCTACCGCTCGGAGTATTTCCGCCTGCGCGAGTTCGCCGTCGGGCAGTGGCTCGTCCAGGCGGAATCCCTGAGGACTGCCGCGCAGCTCGAGGCGGCCGAAGAGCTCTACCGCCGCGTACTCAAGTACGATGCGGTCAATGAGCGGGCGAGCCAGGGCCTCGCGCAAGTCGAGCTCGACAGGCGTCATCGGGGGCTGGTGGCCGAAGCGGACAAGCTCGTGAAGGCGGAAAAATACCGCGACGCGCGCGAGCTGCTCGCGACGGTGCTCGCGGAGAATCCGATTCAGCGCGAGGCGCGCCAGCTGCAGCGGCTGATCGAGGAGAGGACGACCAAGCCCGCGGTCGCCCTCCTCCAGCTGAGGAGCTCGGTAACCAAGCCCATCTCCCTGGAGCTGAAGGACGTGCCCTTGCGCACCGTGTTCGACGTGATCGCGCGCGCGGCGAACCTCAACTTCCTGTTCGACAAGGACGTGCGCGCCGACCAGAGGACTACGATCGTCGTGCGCGACGCGCAGGTCGAGGACGTCATCAAGCTGATCCTCGCCACCAACCAGCTCGAGCAGAAAGTCTTGAACGAGACCACTGCGCTCATCTACCCGAACACGCCTCAGAAGCTGCGCGAATACCAGGATCTCGTCGTCAAGAGCTTCTACATCGCCAACGCGGACGTGAGGCAGACCGCGAACCTGATTCGCACCATCCTCAAGACGCGCGACATCTTCATCGACGAAAAGCTGAACCTCCTGGTGATGAAGGACACGCCGAACGCCATTCGCCTCGCGGAAAAGCTGATCGCGGCGCAGGACATCGCCGAGCCGGAGGTGATGCTCGAAGTCGAGGTGCTGGAAATCGGCTACAACCGGCTGCTGGAGCTGGGTGTGCGCTTCCCGGGCTCGGCGGCCGTGAGCCTCGTCGGCGGCGCCGCCACGTCCGGGGCCGCCGGAACGCCCGGCACTCTCACCCTGCCCGAATTGCGCTCGCGCGATCAGAACCTCGTGCGCCTCACCTTCACCGATCCGCTCTTTCTCTTCTCGCTCAGGCAGACCGACAGCCGGACCAACCTGCTCGCCAATCCCCGCATCCGCGTGAAGAACAAGGAAAAGGCGAAGATCCACATCGGCGACCGCGTCCCTGTGATCACCACGACTGCCGCGGTGGCGGGGGGCTTTGTTTCCCAATCGGTGAGCTACCTCGACGTGGGCCTGCAGCTGGAGGTCGAGCCCCTGATCTATCTCGAGGACGATGTCGGCATCAAGGTCGGACTCGAGGTCAGCAACATCACCAACACCATCCCCCAAACCGGCGGGGGCCTCGTTTACCAGATCGGCACGCGCAAGACCAGCACGGTGTTGCGCCTGCGGGACGGCGAAACCCAGATCCTCGCCGGCCTCATCAACGACCAGGACCAGCGCAACGCCAGCCGCGTTCCGGGCCTGGGCGACTTCCCGGTGCTGGGTCGCCTGTTCTCGTCCACGAGCGACACCATCGCCAAGACCGAGATCGTCCTCCTCATCACCCCGAGGCTGATGCGCACGATCGTGCGGCCCGACGCGCGTACCACCGAGTTTGCCGCAGGCACCGAAGCTTCATCGAGCGGCGGCCCGCTCGGGGCGGCCTCCTCGCCGTCCTCATTCGCCCCGATCCAGACCCAGCCCGCGACCCCGCTGTCGCCCGCCCCTGCGGCGCTCCCCGGCGCCGCGCCGCCGGGAGGTACGATCGTGCCTTTCGGCGGCGTGCAGCCGCAGTAGCGGAGGGCCCGCATCCTATGGCCGGCTGTCGCGTTTCGCGAGTAGGCGACCGCCGGGGCTTCACCCTCATCGAGCTCGTCATCACCGTGGCGATCGTCGCGCTGCTCGCATCGGTCGCGCTGCCCGTCAGCGAGCTCGCCGTGCAGCGCACCAAGGAGCAGGAGCTGCGCCGCACGCTGCGCCAGATCCGCGAGGCGATCGATTCGTACAAGCAGGCTTCGGACGAGGGTCTGATCCAGAAGTCGGTCGGCGACTCGGGCTATCCCAAGAAACTCGAGGACCTCGCCGAGGGCGTCGACGACCAGAAGAGCGCGAAGAAGACGAAGATCTACTTCCTGCGCCGCATCCCGCGCGATCCCTTGAACGCCGATCCCACGCTTTCCGCCGCGGCCACCTGGGGAAAGCGCAGCTACGCGAGCCCGCCCGACGATCCCAGTGAAGGCGACGATGTCTTCGACGTCTTCTCGCTCGCGCAGGGAAAGGGCATCAACGGCCAGCCCTATCGGGATTGGTGAAGCGGTGCGGCCCCGTTCCGGATTCACGTTGATCGAGCTGCTGGTGGTGATGGCGATCATCGCCCTTCTGCTCTCGCTCGCCATCCCGCGCTATTTCGGGAGCCTCGAGAGGTCCAAAGAAGCCGTGCTGCGGGAAGATCTCTTTCAGCTGCGCGACGCGATCGGAAAATACTACGGCGACAAGGGCAAGTACCCCGAGTCGCTCGAAGCGCTCGCCTCGGAAAAATACCTGCGCAAGGTTCCCGTCGATCCCATCACCGAGAGCACCGCGACCTGGGTGATCGTCCCTCCAGAGGACCCGCAGAAAGGCGGCGTGTACGACGTGAAGAGCGGCGCGCAGGGCAAGGCCAGCGACGGAAGCGTCTACGCCGAATGGTGATCGTGAACCCGCGCGAACGAGGCTTCACCTACGTGGCGGTCCTCTTCGCGATCGCCTTCATGAGCCTGGGCCTCGCCCTCACCGGAGAGGTCTGGCGTACCGCGCTCGCGCGGGACAGGGAAACGGAGCTGCTCTATGCGGGCAACCAGTACCGGCGCGCGATCGAGAGATACTACCTCAACGGGCCGAGGCAGTTTCCCAGGGCGCTCCAGGACCTGCTGAAAGACCCGCGCAAGCCAGGCACCGAGCGCTACCTGAGAAAGCTCTACTTCGACCCGCTGACCGGAAAAAACGAATGGGGGCTGGTAAAAGCGCCCGACAGCGGAATCATGGGCGTCTACAGCCTTTCGGAGGATAGTCCCAAGAAAGTCGCGAATTTCGGCTTCGCGAACAGGGAATTCGAAGGCGCCTCCAAATATTCGGACTGGAAGTTCATCTACACTCCGGGGGCTCAGCAGGTGCCCATCGCGCAGCAGCTCCCCGCGCCTGGTCCGGGAACTCAGCCGGTGCCCATCCCGCAGCAGCCCGCGCCCGACCCGGGGAACCCGGGTGCTCAGCAGGCGCCTGTCTCGCAGAGCGCGAGATAGCAGGCGGCGCTCGGGAAGAAAGGCAAACGAAAAGGGGGACGTGAGCAAGCGCGTTCTGTTCTGTTTCCCTCGAACGTTGACGTAAAATCCACGATCTTGCGCGAAGCGCTTGGGCGCTACCGCGACGAAAAGACAGTCCACAAAGCAGTGCTGCGGGCGTGCGATAAGCCCGGCATCAAGAACGTGCGTCTCCGTGACCTGCGCCACGAGGCGACGTCCAAACTTCTTCGAGAAGGGCCCGTCCGCGGTCGAGGTCGCGAGCATGACCGGGCACAGGACGCCGAATACGCTGAAGCGCTACTGTCCGCCTGCAGGCATCGATGACTCACCACCGGAGTAGCCCTGCAAAGAATCGGTTCTCTGATAAATCTTTTCGATGACTTAGGGCGCGAAGACAGTAGCACTCGTCCTGCAAGGCAGTGT